>Ga0194128_10009821_pt1 | contig 11576 bp, 12 predicted proteins | sample TA2KigCa65mmetaG_FD_148650 | JGI IMG/M metagenome (GOLD analysis project Ga0194128, IMG submission 148650) | Freshwater microbial communities from Lake Tanganyika, Tanzania - TA2015037 Kigoma Deep Cast 65m | ecosystem: Environmental > Aquatic > Freshwater > Lake | place: Tanzania: Lake...
AGGGCCTGCACGCCGGCATCCCGCCAGCGCTGGGCCACCTCCTCGAGGTCGTCGTCGAAATTGCGGAACACGATGTGACAGTGGCTATCGACCAGCGCCGCTGGAGTCACAGCTGTGGCTGGGCTCAGAGCCATGGCACAACAAAAATCCTGGGGGTGGCACCCATTGTGGCCATCCCCAGGATCTGCTGCCTCGGGGGGCACCCGAGGCTCAAGGCGTCGACGCAGGCGCTCAGGCCTTGGCAGCCACAGCCGGCTCGATCACTTTTTTCACGGCCGCGCTGAGGCGCGACTTCTGGTTGGCGCCGGTGTTGCTGTGCAGCACGCCCACCTTCACGGCCTTATCGATTTTGCTGAAAGCGGCATTCAGGCTGGTCTGAACAGCCGTCTTGGCGGTCTCGCCAGGCGCCTGGCTGTAGGCGGTGCAGGCGCTGAAGCAGCGCTTCATCAAGGTGCGCAGGGACGACTTGTAGGTGCGGTTGCGGAGGCGGTTGCGCTCGGCAACGTCAATGCGCTTCTTCGACGACTTGTTATTGGCCACAGGCGGACGGACGCTGGTTCGGCAAACGAGGATCCTACCGCCAGGCTGCCCAGCGGCGCCCAAAACCTTGCCAAGCCAGTGCCGCACTAGCTTGTCGAGGTGTTGCCGCCAGTCCTGCCCCGTGGTCGCGTCGCCTGCCGCTCTGTCGATCACCTGCCTGCGGGATAACGGTCGCAGCCCAGCGGCCGAACGCCTCGCCGCCATCGCCGAACGCACCAGCGGCGGCCGCATGCAGGAGGAGATGGCCCGTGTGGAGGCGATCCTCACCCAGGTGCAGACCCAGGGCGATCAAGCCCTGCTGGAGCTGACCGAACGGTTTGATGGCGTGCGGCCCGATCCGCTGCGCATTCCGCGCGAACGGCTGGCGGCGGCATGGCAGGCCACACCCGCGCCGCTGCAGGAGGCCCTGCGACTGGCCCATCAGCGGATCCTGGCCTTCCACCAGCAGCAACTCCCCGCCGACCTCGCCATCACCGGTCCCCACGGCGAACAGCTGGGCCGGCGCTGGCGACCGGTGGAGCGGGCTGGCCTGTATGTGCCTGGGGGGCGAGCGTCCTACCCCAGCACCGTGCTGATGAATGCCGTGCCAGCGCGCGTGGCCGGGGTGCAACGGTTGGTGATGGTGACGCCCCCAGGCCCCGGCGGAGAACCCAACGCCACCGTGCTGGCGGCCGCCCACCTGGCCGGTGTGGAGGAGGTGTACCGGGTGGGCGGCGCCCAGGCGATCGGCGCCCTGGCCTATGGCACCGAAACCATTCCGCGGGTGGACGTGATCAGCGGCCCGGGCAACCTCTACGTGACCCTGGCCAAAAAGGCCGTGTATGGCCGGGTGGCGATCGATTCCCTCGCCGGCCCGAGCGAGGTGCTGGTGATCGCCGACCACACCGCCCGCGTCGACCAGGTGGCAGCCGACCTGCTGGCCCAGGCCGAACACGACCCCCTGGCCGCAGCGATCCTGCTGACCACCAGCGCCAGCCTGGCCGCGGCCCTGCCCGCAGCGCTGGAGGCCCAGCTTGAGAACCACCCCAGGGCCGAGATCACCCGCACGGCCCTCAACGACTGGGGCCTGATCGTGGTGTGCGACAGCCTCACCCAGGCGGCCCGGCTCAGCGACTGTTTCGCGCCCGAGCACCTGGAGTTGCTGGTCGAAGACCCGGAGCCCCTGGCCGAGCAGATCCAGCACGCCGGCGCCATCTTCATGGGGCCCTACACACCCGAGGCCGTGGGCGACTATCTCGCCGGCCCCAACCACACCCTGCCCACCTCCGGCACGGCACGATTCGCCGGCGCCCTGAGCGTGGAGACCTTCCTGCGCCACACCAGCTTGATCCGGTTCAACCGGGAGGCCCTGGAGGCCACCGGGGCCGCCGTCATCAGCCTGGCGGAGAGCGAAGGACTCCACAGCCACGCCGAATCGGTGCGGCGCCGGCTGCAGAGGTAAACCCGCGTCAGCGCTTCACCAGATCGCGCACCCGCGGCTGGCCATCCACGATTTCACCCACCAGCACCTGGTCGGTGATGTTGACGAACAGGCCGTTCTCGAGCACGCCGGGCAGGTTGTTGATCGCCGCCTCCAGACTGGCCGGATCGCTGATGCCACCGGCGAATTTGACGTCCAGCACCAGGTTGCCCTGGTCGGTCACCACCGGGCCAGCCTTCTTCACGGCCATGCGCAGCTGGGCATCACCGCCCATGGCGGCGAGCTCGGCCTGAACCTGCCGCCAGGCGCCAGGGAGCACCTCCACCGGCAGCAGGAAGCCCAGGTTGAGCGTGTCGACAAGCTTGGTGGCATCCACCACCACCACAAAGCGCTCGGCGCGGCGGGCCACCAGCTTCTCCTGCACGTGGCAGGCGCCACCGCCCTTGATCAGCTGGAAGGAGGGATCCACCTCATCGGCGCCGTCGATGGCCAGATCGATGCGCTCGATCGCATTCAGGCTCTTGAGCGGAATGCCCAGCTCGGCGGCGAGAACCTCCCCCTGAAACGATGTGGTGACACCCACCACATCGGTGAGTTCGCCGCTGTTGAGCTTCGCCCCGAGGGCCTGGATCATCAGGGCCGCGGTGGAGCCGGAGCCCAGGCCCACCACCATGCCGCTGCGGATCTGCTCGGTGGCAGCCGTGGCCACGGCCTGCTTCATCCGGTCCTGCAGGTCCAACATCCAGTGCTCCTCTCTCGGGCCGCGACCGTAGCAGCGTTCATCCGGCGTGGGGCAACGCCGCAGGCTTGATCGTGAGGCTGAGCTCCCGCTGACCGCGGACCACGGTCAGCGGCAGGGGCTCGCCAACGCTGCTGCGTTCCACCCGCTCGAGCAGGCTGGCCGGATCGGGCACCGGCTGATCGGCGACGCCCACCACCAGATCGCCGCGACGCAGGCCCGCCGTTTCCGCCGGACTGGACGGCAGCACCCGCTGCACCAGCGCCCCATCCCGCTCAGGAAGCTGCAACAGGGCGTCGGGGTCGCGGTTGTTGTCGCGGGCCCGACGGGCGGTGAGCGGCACCAGCTGCAAACCGAGATAGGGGTGCACCACTTGGCCGCCGGTGCTGAGCTGGGTGGCCACCCCTCGGGCCAGGTTGATCGGAATCGCAAAGCCCAGGCCAGCGCCAGGGCCTGAGCGCACCAGCGTGTTGATGCCGATCACCTCACCCGTGGCATTGATCAGCGGCCCCCCAGAGTTGCCGGGGTTGATCGCGGCGTCGGTCTGGATCAGGTCGAGGCGCTTGTCGGCGAAACCGAGGCTGTTGATGTTGCGGTGCAGGCTCGACACGATCCCCAGCGTCACCGTGCGCTCCAGGCCGTAGGGGCTGCCCATGGCAATGGCCCAGTCGCCCACCTCCAGGGCTTCGGAATCCCCAAGGGGCGCGGCGCGCAGCTCCCGAGAGCCAGGAATTTTGACCACGGCCAGATCGGTGACCGAGTCGGCCCCCACCACAGCCCCATCCACGTGCCGGCCATCGGCCAGGGTCACCTCAACGCTGTCCACCTGGTCGACCACGTGGGCATTGGTGAGCACCAGGCCCTTGCCGGCATCGATCACCACCCCGGATCCCTGGCCCCGCTCGCGCATGCTGCCGGAGGGATCGCCAAACAGGTCGCGCAACAACGGATCCAGCAGGGCGGGATCAAAGGGCTGGCGGGCCACCTCCCGCTCGGTGTCGATGCGCACCACCGCGGGGGCCACGGCCCGGGCCGCATCGGCCACAAAGCTGTGGGGACTCGTTGGAAGCACGGGAGCGGCGGGCGTCTCCAGCGCCAGGGCTGCAGATTGGCCACCCCCCCAACTGGCGTCCCAGGCGACCACCAGGCCAACTGCCGAGCCCAACCAGAGCAGGGGAACCAGCAGCACGGAGCAAACCCTCACCCACACCCGCTTCATCAACAACCCGTTCACGGCAAAGGGGCAGCGGCCCAACAATCTCGGTTCTGAGGCTAGAGACGCCGCCAACGCAGCAGGGTGAACTCAGGCAGGCCCATCCGTCTAAGTTGGTGTTTGATCGCACAGGCGGCCATGGCAGCAATCCCCCCCGGCACCCGCCAGCTGTGCACGCTCTGCCAGGTGGAGATCCAGGGCATGGTCGGCGGCAACGACCTGGTGCACTTCAGCCAGGGAGCCCCGGGCACACGCGCCAAGCTGTGGGCCAGGGTTTGCCAATACCTGCGCACCGACGAGCAGAAGGGCCAGTGCCTCAACCAGGACGCCGGCCAGCGCGGCACCGTGCAGCCCAGCGACTACTTCGCCGAAGCCCCCGTGATTGAGTTGCCTCCCTTGGGCGGCATTGGGCCTGGGACAGACCATCCCCTAGGGTGACCACTTGCCCGGCGGGCAATCCCAAACGTCACGGTTCAGCCATGCGCCCAAGGGTGCATGCCACAGACCGGGCGGATGGGCAGTTTTCAAGACTGCAAAAGCCGGCGGGCCTCCTGCCCCCAGCCCAATTGCAGCGTTGCCCCACCCCCTCCTGCCCGATCTGGAGCGCCTGGCCCAAGCGGCTGTGGCGAATGCCGGCTTCGCGCTCAAGGGCGTGCATCTGTTCACCCACCGCATCCCCATGACGGTGCAGGTGCTGGTGCAACGCGCCGATGGCAGCGACATCAGCCTCGATGAGTGCGCCTCCCTGAGCGCGCCCCTCGGCGAGGCGATCGAGGCAGCCGAGCTCCTCGGCGACGCCTATGTTCTGGAGGTCAGTAGCCCTGGCGTCAGCGACGATCTGCACGACGACCGGGATTTCCGCAGCTTTCGCGGATTTCCAGTGGCCGTGCACTGCCGCGACAGCAAGGGCCTTGCAGTGCGGCGCGAAGGGCTCCTGCTGGAGCGCGATGCAACGGATGTGCACCTCAACATCCGCGGCCGCACCCAGCGCATCCCGCGGGACTCGGTGATCAGCGTCTGCCTGGTCACCCCGACCCAGGCCAGCTGACCCGCCACTGAACCGCTCCCTGACCATTTCTCACCCCTGATCCATGGCTCTGGTACTGCTCCCCGGTCTGAACAACCTGATCGAGGACATCAGCGACGAGAAGAAATTGCCGCCCGCCGTTGTGGAGGCCGCCCTGCGGGAAGCCCTGCTCAAGGGCTACGAGCGCTACCGCCGCACCCTGTATCTGGGAATCAGCGAAGACCCTTTCGAAGAGGACTACTTCTCCAACTTTGATGTCGGCCTCGACTTGGAGGAGGAGGGATACCGGGTGCTGGCCTCGAAGATCATCGTCGAGGAGGTGGAGAGTGAAGACCACCAGATTTCCCTGGCCGAGGTGCAACAGGTGGCCGATGACGCCCAGGTCGGCGACACCGTCGTGCTCGACGTCACTCCCGAAAAAGAAGAGTTTGGGCGCATGGCAGCCGCCACCACCAAGCAGGTGCTGGCCCAGAAGCTGCGTGACCAGCAGCGCCGCATGATCCAGGAGGAGTTCGCCGACCTCGAAGACCCCGTGCTCACGGCCCGGGTGATCCGCTTCGAGCGCCAGAGCGTGATCATGGCTGTGAGCAGTGGTCTGGGCAGGCCCGAGGTGGAGGCTGAGCTCCCCCGCCGCGACCAACTACCCAACGACAACTACCGGGCCAACGCCACCTTCAAGGTGTTCCTCAAGGAGGTGAGCGAGGTGGCCCGGCGAGGGCCCCAACTGTTTGTGAGCCGGTCCAATGCCGGCCTGGTTGTGTACCTGTTTGAAAATGAGGTGCCCGAGATCCAGGAGGGCTCGGTACGGATCGTGGCTGTGGCGCGGGAAGCCAATCCCCCCTCCCGCTCCGTGGGGCCGCGCACCAAGGTGGCCGTGGATTCGGTGGAGCGCGAAGTCGACCCGGTGGGTGCCTGCATCGGCGCCCGCGGTTCCCGCATCCAGCAGGTGGTTAACGAGCTGCGCGGCGAGAAGATCGACGTGATCCGCTGGTCGCCCGACCCGGGCCAATACATCGCCAACTCCCTCAGCCCGGCGCGCGTGGACATGGTGCGGCTGGTGGACCCGGAAGGCCAGCACGCCCACGTGCTGGTGCCCCCCGACCAACTCAGCCTCGCCATTGGCCGCGAAGGGCAAAACGTGCGTCTGGCGGCCCGCCTCACCGGCTGGAAGCTCGACATCAAGAACGCCAGCGAATACGACCAGGCCGCCGAAGATGCCGTGGTGTCTGAGCTGATCGCCCAGCGCCAGGAAGAGGAAGCTCTCCAAGCCGAAGTCGAAACCCGCCTCGAGATCGAACAGGCGGCCCGGGCCGAGGAAGACGCCCGCCTGCGGGAGCTCTATCCCCTGCCTGAAGACGAGCAGGAACTTGGCGAAGACGGCCAAGATTTTGTTGAAGAGGAGGCTGTGGCTGAAGAGGCCGTCGCCGAGGATGAGGCCCGGTGACGCCCCGGATCGTGCTTCGGCGCTGTGTGGCCTGTCGTGCGCTGCTGGATCGCCAGCTGCTCTGGCGGGTCATCCGGCTGGCCGAAGGAGGAATCGGATTGGACCAGGGCATGGGCCGCTCGGCTTACCTCTGTCCCAATCCGGCGTGCCTGGAAGAGGCCACACGACGCAAGCGTCTGCAACGGGCCCTGCGCTGTCAGGTTGCAGATTCCATCGTTGAAACCCTGCAAAAGCGCCTAACACCCGGCGCTGATCTCGCCTCTAAGGCAAGATGAACATTGGCCGCAGAGTGCGTGCGGCCTGGTGTGCCCCTTGGCCCCGCTTGGCGGCCCCTGGGCCCCGACCCGGCGGCCCCTTGGGCCCCGACCCATGGAGACCTGAATGACCAGCAGCGGCAAAGTCAGAATTTATGAGCTGTCCCGGGACATGGGCCTGGAGAACAAGGACGTGCTCGATGCCGCCGAGAAGTTGGGGGTTGCGGCCAAGAGCCACAGCAGCTCGATCAGCGACGACGAAGCGTCCCGGATCCGCTCCCTGATCGATGCGGGCAGCAACGGCAACCGGGCGGCGGCCGCTGCCCCCACCGCCCCGCCGAAGGCGATTCTCTCGGTCAAGAAGGCTGTCAGTGACGCCGCCGGCGCAGTGCCCGCCGCTCCCAAGCCTGCCGCCAGCCCACGGCCAGCGACTCCAACCCAATCGGCTGCTGCACCACCCATGGCCGCGAAGCCCGCCATGCCCCCGGCCCGGCCCGTGGCGGCCAAGCCAGCCAACCAACCGCCTTCCCCGAGCAAACCGGCTGCTCCCAGCAAGCCTGTCGTGGTTAGCAAACCTGCAGTGGTTAGCAAACCTGCGGCAGCGAGCAAGCCCCCGGCACCCAGCAAGCCCGCAGCACCGGCCCGGCCTTCGGCGGCCGCGCCGAGCAAGCCAGTTGTGATTGCTTCCAAACCCGCTCGCCCGGGCACCCCACCCCCGGCTCGCCCAGCCGCGGCAGCTCCCACACCAAGCCGCAAACCGGAACTGCCCGTTCGCCCCGCCCCCAGCAAGCCTCAACTGGTGGGTCGTCCCACCAGCAGCCCCGCCGGCACCGGCACCAGCAGCCGCCCCGCCTCTCCGGCGGGCCGCCCGCCGCTGAGCCAGCGGCCGGCACCACCCCAGCGACCTGGAGCTCCGGCCCCCGTTCGCCCTGGCATGCCTGGGGCACCGGGCCGTCCCGGCCCAACCCCTCTCGAGCTGGTCGGCAAACCGATTCGCCGCGATAGCGCCGGCCCCGGAGCCCCTGGGCGCCCCGCCGCCCCGGGCCGCCCAGGCATGCCGGCCGGCATGCGCAAGCCGATGGCCCCTGGCGAGCTGATGCAGCTCCAGAAGCCCTCCGGCCGTCCCACAGCTCCACCGCCACGACGCCCCGGGGATCGGCCCGAAGCCGGTGCACCATCCAGCCCGGGCACGCCCGATCTGGTGCGCCCCAGCGCCACCGCACCGGCCGCGCCGCGGCGACCTGGCTTCCGGGCTCCCACGCCAGCTGGTGCAGCAGGACGCCCCCGTCGACCCGACTGGGACGACAGCGCCAAACTGGAGGCCCTGCGCAGCCGCACGCCGCAAAAACAGCGCACCAAGGTGCACATCATCGGCGAAAACGATGATGTGCTCACCGCCGAAACCGGCGGTTACGCCGGCGAACAGGAAGCCTTCGTGCTGCAGGCCAGCCTGGCCCGCCCCGCCAAGCCCCGCACCGCCGCCACCCCTGCCGCCAAGCCCATTGCGGCGATGCGGAAGCGCAAGAAGGAAACCACCCGCCAGCGGCAGCGCCGCCGCGCCATGGAATTGCGGGCCTCCCGCGAAGCCAAGGCCGTGCGGCCCGAGATGCTGATCGTGCCGGAGGGCAACCTCACGGTGCAGGAGCTGGCCGAGAAACTGGGCGTTGAGAGCTCCGAAATCATCAAGAGCCTCTTCTTCAAGGGGATCATCGCCACGGTCACCCAGAGCCTCGACCTCTCGACGATCGAAGCGGTGGCCGAAGAATTCGGTGTGCCGGTGCTCGAGGACGACGTCGAGGAAGCCGCCGCCAAGACGGTGGAAATGATCGAGGAGAGCGACCGCGACCACCTGATCCGTCGCCCGCCTGTGGTCACCGTGATGGGCCACGTCGACCATGGCAAAACCAGCCTGCTCGACGCCATCCGCAAAACCCGTGTGGCCGCCGGCGAAGCCGGGGGCATCACCCAGCACATCGGCGCCTATCAGGTGGAGATCCCCCACGCGGGCCAGCAACGCAAGATCACCTTCCTCGACACCCCGGGCCACGAGGCGTTCACCGCCATGCGAGCCCGCGGCACCAAGGTGACCGACGTGGCCGTGCTGGTGGTGGCAGCCGACGACGGCGTGCGTCCCCAGACCCTCGAGGCCATCAGCCACGCTCGGGCGGCCAAGGTGCCGATCGTGGTGGCGATCAACAAGATCGACAAGGAAGGCGCCTCGCCCGACCGTGTGAAGCAGGAGCTCTCCGCCCTCGAACTGGTGGCAGAAGACTGGGGCGGCGACACCGTGATGGTGCCCGTGAGCGCCATCAAGGGCGAGAACGTCGACAAGCTGCTGGAGATGATCCTGCTGGTGACGGAGGTGGAAGACCTCCAGGCCAACCCGGATCGGATGGCCAGGGGCACCGTGATCGAGGCTCACCTCGACAAGGCCAAGGGACCAGTGGCCACCCTCTTGGTGCAGAACGGCACCCTGAAGGCCGGCGACGTGCTGGCGGCCGGTCCGGTGCTCGGCAAGGTGCGCGCCATGGTCGACGACACCGGCAAGCGGGTCAAGGAAGCCGGCCCCTCCTATGCGGTTGAGGCGCTGGGCTTCAGCGAAGTGCCCACCGCCGGCGACGAGTTTGAGGTGTACCCCGACGAGAAGACCGCCCGCTCCGTGGTGGGCGATCGCGCCAACGAGGCCCGCGCCACCCGCCTGGCCCAACAGATGGCCTCCCGCCGCGTCTCCCTGGCTTCGATGTCGGGCCAGGCCAGCGAAGGCGAGCTCAAGGAGCTCAACCTGATCCTCAAGGCCGATGTGCAGGGCTCCGTTGAGGCGATCCTCGGCTCCCTCGAGCAGCTGCCCCAGGGCGAGGTCCAGGTGCGGGTGTTGCTCTCGGCTCCGGGCGAGATCACCGAAACCGACGTCGACCTGGCCGCCGCCTCGGGCGCGGTGATCGTGGGCTTCAATACCTCGATGGCCCCCGGTGCCAAGCGAGCCGCCGATGCCACCGGCGTCGACGTGCGCGACTACGACGTCATCTACAAGCTGCTGGAAGACATCCAGATGGCCATGGAAGGCCTGCTGGAACCGGAGCTGGTCGAGGAGCCCCTGGGCGAAGCCGAGGTGCGCGCCGTGTTCACGATCGGGCGCAGTGCGGTGGCCGGTTGCTATGTCACCACCGGCAAGCTGCAGCGCAACTGCAAGGTGCGGGTGTGGCGCGGCAAGGAGAAGGTGTTCGAGGGCGACCTCGATTCCCTGCGTCGCAACAAGGACGACGTCAAGGAAGTCGCCACCGGCTTCGAGTGCGGCATCGGCACCGATCGCTACACCGGCTGGCAGGAATCGGATCGGGTCGAGGCCTACAAGCTGGTCACCCAGCGCCGCACCCTCAGCACCTGAGCCCTGTGAACCCTCGCAGCGAGCCCCTGCTCTGGCTCCAGCTGGTGGCCCTTGGGGCCATTCCGCTGGAGCTGCTGGGGCTGCTGCTGGTCCTCGCTGGAGCCGATCCCGGCCCTTTGCCAGGCCTAGAGCGCCTGCTGGCGTGGGCCATCGGGGCTCTGGGTCCTGCCATCGTGCTGTGGCAGCGGCCGGCCGACGTTTGCTCACTGCTGCTGGTCCAGGTGCCCGTGAGAGCGCGCAGCGAAGCCCAGCGCAGCCTGGCTGCCCTGCAGAGTCCGCTGCCGGCAAAACTGGCCATGGTGCTGGCCGCGGCGGCCCTGCTGCCCCTGCTCTGGTGGATGGATCAGCACGCCGCCCTGGCAGCCCCCCTCTCTCCCCTGGCGGCCAGCCCCCGTTTTGTTGGGCTGCTGTTGGCCTGCCCTCTGCTGGCCTTGATGCTGTGGCAGTGGCAACAACTGAGCCAGGCCATCGGGCTGCTCAGCCGGAGCCCATCCGCCCTCGCCGACTGCTCGCCCCTCACCCCCGTGCAGCTGGAAGCCGAGCGGCTCTGCTTGGGGCTGCCGCTGCTGCTGCTGAGCCCCCTGCAAATCACCGATCCGCCCCCAGCCCAGCCATCGCCCACCGTGGCAGAGGTGACATCTGAGCCAGGATCTGCGGAAGAGCAATCACCAACCTCCGCCCCCGAGGTGTTAGCTGGTGAAACGGTTGCGATCGAACCAGAGCAACCCACCGAAGAGGGCGAAAGCGCCGATCTGGATGAGGAGATCAGCTGAGGGCACGTCAGCGCCACTCGCTGACCGCATCGCCATCGTCGCCAGCCCCACCGCCCCCGAGGCTGCCAGAGCAAGCCACACCGCCCGGCGCAGCCCTCGCCAGGGAGTGCGGACCTCCTGCAACAGTCGCTCCCTCAAGGCGGGATCAATCGATTCAGGCTTGGATCCCATCGTCACGCACCGCTTCAGGCTGACCGCTGAATGCTAATTTCAAAGGGATGCCGGTGTAGCTCAGGGGTAGAGCAACTGATTCGTAATCAGTAGGTCGTCGGTTCAAATCCGATCACCGGCTTGATCAACACCGCTTGATCAACACCGCTTGATCAAAACAGAGACAGTTGAGCAATCGCAATCGAAAGCGCCTCCCGGCAGATGGGGAAAGGGCTTTTGAACGACAGGCTCCAGCCAAGCTGCGTGCCCACCAAAACGCAACGCCAAGCGGAAGCCCGGTTGTCGAACAGCTCAACCATAGAAAAGCTTCTTCACCATTCAGAGCGCAAAAGCCAACAGTGCTCTGGCCTTAATTCATTCATAAGCCAATAATAATCGCTGCCAAATCACGAGTGTCAAAAGAGTATCCAAGAAAGCGGATGTCGATGCTCCTTGCTCACCAACAACATGAGAACAGCAGAAGGCACGTCTCCTTCCGGCGGCCTGTGCCGTGAGCTGTATCCCCGCCGGCGCACCGCGGTGATCTGGCGGAAGGCCTGATTCCGATTCCCCGGTGGTGTGTCCAAAGCCGCTGTTGCGGGTGTGAAACAGCCTGTGCAACAACCCCATA
>Ga0194128_10009823_pt1 | contig 11575 bp, 10 predicted proteins | sample TA2KigCa65mmetaG_FD_148650 | JGI IMG/M metagenome (GOLD analysis project Ga0194128, IMG submission 148650) | Freshwater microbial communities from Lake Tanganyika, Tanzania - TA2015037 Kigoma Deep Cast 65m | ecosystem: Environmental > Aquatic > Freshwater > Lake | place: Tanzania: Lake...
ATGGTCGAACGTTTGCTCAACACAAGACCTCGGAAATCTCTCGGCTTCCGTTCACCGCAAGAGGTTTTCGACTCCCTCGCTGGCTCCTAAATCTCTATGCACTGGCGAGTTGAATCCGCGTCTTGAAGACCGGCTGCGCACTTGCCGCCGAGGCGACGGCCATCGCCGCGCCGACCGCCAATCCAACGCCGAACCAGGACTTCATAGCCCGCCTCCCATTGCCAAACCTGAGCGAACACTAATTGACGCCGTCCGCGACTGTCCATCCATCGCGGGCCGTGGGGTAGCGGCGAGACCGTCCAATGCAGCGGACCACGCCGCGAGAGCACGGTGCAGTCGCTATCGTGAGACCCGCCGGCGCTTTGCCGGCGCGAAGCGTCACCCGCCGCGAAGGGAGCGACCGGCAACCTGCGTGGCCCGCGCGCGTACGATGGCGCTAACCGGCACCAGCCGATAGCCCTTGGACTCGACCTCGCCGAGCCAAGTCGCGAGCTCGGCCAGGGTTGCGGCGCGCGGATGGCCGATGGCGATGGCATAGCCCTGCTTGCGTGCGACCCGCTCGGTCTCGGCCAGGCGCTTCCGCACCTCGGCCTGGCCTTCGTAGTGGTCGAGGAAGACGTCACGCCCGGCATTGGGCAGCCCGTGTGCCTGCGCCGAGTCCTGCGCAAGGGAGCGGGCCGAGGTGCGAGAGTCGACAAAGAGAAGGCCGCGCCGCGCCAGCTCCTCCATCACCGGCGCCAGCGCATGCGGATCGGCGGTGAAGAGGCTGCCCATATGATTGTTAATCCCGACGATGCCCGGCAGCAGGTCGAGATGGCGCGAGAGGCGCCGCTGGATCTCGCCGGCTCCCTGGCGCGCGCGCAGCAGGTAAGGCTCCGGCTCGGCGAAGGGCCCGTTCGGCTCCATCGGCACATGCAGCATGACTTCGTGGCGGTTGGCGCGCGCGGCGCGCGCCTGGCTCGCGAGATCGCTCGCATAAGGCAGGAACGAGATGGTCAGCGGCCCTTTGAGCCGGATCGCGACGCCCGTGTGCGCGCGGTCGACGCCGGCATCATCGATGATGATGGCGATCTCCGGCCGTCCGTCCGGCGGCGCCGTCGGCACCGCATTGGTGATCCAGGCGGGCTCGCCGGCCATCTCGCCTGACGGCGGCGCCAGGCGAAGCGGCGGTAGTACGCGGGCCGGGGGTGCGATCCGCGGCGGCGGCAGCGCCGGCAGGGAAGCACGGATCGGCGAGGCGGGAGGTGCCGACGGCGGCTCGGCGATGGGTTGACCTGGCGTCGGCACACGCAAAGGAGGCGGTGCCGCTCCGGGCCAATTGAACGGCCCCATGCTGCTCGGCCGATAAGGAGCGGGCTCGCCGGTGCCGACCGGAATGCCGAAAGCCTGGGCGATGACAGACGGCTCTTCCGTGGTCTCGACATAGAGGCCGGGACGCGGCGGGCCGACGCTGAGAGTGATGGCGACGCTGGCGCCGATGACGATCACCGAGACCGCAGCGACGAGGTTTGGCAGGCGGTCGCTCGCACTCTTCAGCGCCGCTCGCCAGTCCACGCCGGGAGCGGCGGCACCCGCCCCGGAAAGGGCCTGTTCGCGACGGAAGCGGCGGCGGCGAGACTTGCGAGAGGACAAGGCGGAAGCAGTAGTTGTTGAAGTGTTGTGCCATGTTAGAGATGAAGAGCTGATTCTGCGAGTCCGCCGGCTTTTCCTTCATGCGCGAAAGCCTGCTAGAACGTCGCCAGCTTCCGAGAGGGCCCGCCTGACGTCATGACCGGGGACATGCCCGACCTCAAGATCCTGATCGGCCGTGTCGCTGCCGGCCATCGGCTGACCATGGCAGAGGCTGAAACCGCCTTCGACATCATGATGTCCGGCAACGCCACACCCTCGCAGATGGGCGCCTTCCTGATGGGGCTCCGGGTGCGCGGCGAGACCGTCGACGAGATCGCCGGCGCGGCGCGCGTCATGCGTGTTAAGTCGCTCAAGGTCGAGGCGCCGCCCGGCGCCATCGACACCTGCGGCACGGGCGGCGATGCCTCCGGCACCTACAACATCTCGACCGCCGCCTCTCTTGTGGTCGCGGCGGCCGGCGTGCCGGTTGCCAAGCACGGAAACCGGGCTCTTTCCTCCAAATCCGGCGCCGCCGATGTGCTGACCGCGCTCGGCGTCAATATCGACGCCGACATGAAGCTGGTGAAGCGCGCTTTGTTCGAGGCCGGCATCGGCTTCCTGATGGCGCCCCGCCACCACTCGGCAACGCGTCACGTGATGCCGACCCGGGTCGAACTCGGCACGCGCACGATCTTCAATCTTCTAGGGCCCCTCTCCAACCCGGCCGGCACCAAGCGCCAGCTCGTCGGCGTCTTCGGCAAGGACTGGGTCGAGCCGATGGCGAAGGTGATGGGGCTGCTCGGTATCGAGAGGGCCTGGGTCGTCCACGGTTCCGACGGCATCGACGAGATCACAACAGCCGGATCGACCTTCGTCGCGGAACTCAAGGACGGCAGGGTTACAACCTTCGAGGTGACACCGGAGGATGCCGGCCTGCCGCGCGCGACGCCGGACCAGCTCAAGGGCGGCGATCCGAAGTTCAACGCCCAGGCGCTCCGTGGCGTACTTGCCGGCGAGAGGAGCCCCTATCGCGACATCGTGCTGCTGAACGCCGCAGCGGCGTTGATCGTCGCCGGCAAGGCCGGCAACCTCAAGGACGGCGTGTCGATCGCGGCGCGCGCGATCGACACCGGCGCGGCAGTCTCGACGCTGGCGAGACTCGTCGCCATCAGCAACGAGAAGGCCGAATGAGCGACGTGCTCGCCCGCATCTGCGACGACAAGCGTGCGCATGTCGCCCGCCGGAAAGCGGCGCGCGCGCTCGCCGAGGTCGAGGCCGATGCGCGTCGGCAGTCGCCCCCGCGCGGCTTCTCCCGCCGCCTGGAGGCCGCCGCGTCCGGCGCCGGCTACGGTCTTATCTGCGAGATCAAGAAGGCGAGCCCGTCGAAGGGCCTGATCCGCGCCGACTTCGATCCCCCCGAGCTCGCCCGTGCCTATCTTCTGGGCGGCGCCACCTGCCTCTCGGTGCTGACCGACACGCCCTATTTCCAGGGCGAGGATGCGCATCTGGCCGCGGCGCGCAGCGCCGTCGACCTGCCGGCGATCCGCAAGGACTTCATGGTCGACACTTACCAGGTGGCGGAGGCGCGCGCGCTGGGTGCGGATTGCATCCTGGTGATCATGGCCGCCGTCGACGATGCCTTGGCCGCCGACCTTGTCGCCGCCGCGACCGCCTGGGGGATGGATGCGCTGATCGAGGTCCATGATCGTGCCGAGCTTGATCGTGCCCTCCGCTTGCCGGCGAAGATGATTGGGATAAATAATCGCAATCTGAAGACTTTGAAGGTTGATCTTGCTGTAACAGAGAAACTTGGACCGCGCGTGCCGCGCGACCGCCTTCTGGTCGGCGAGAGCGGCATCGGCAGCCGAGCTGATATCGACCGCCTGGTCCGGGCCGGCGCCCGCGCCTTCCTGATCGGGGAATCCCTGATGCGCCAGGCAGATGTCGCGGCCGCGACGCGGGCGCTTGCGCCTGAACCCGCCCGTGCCAGAGCGACCGGCTGATGAGCCGCCTCACCCATTTCGATGCCAAAGGCGATGCGGTCATGGTGGACGTCGCTGCCAAGCCCGTGACCGAGCGCGTCGCCGTCGCCGGCGGCTCGATCGTCATGAAGGCCGAGACGCTCGCCCGCATCCGCGAGGGACAGATCGCCAAGGGCGACGTGCTCGCGGTCGCCCGGCTCGCCGGCATCATGGCGGCGAAGAAGACCGGCGACCTGATCCCGCTCTGCCATCCGATCGGGCTCGACGCGGTCTCGATCGACTTCGCTCTCGACGAGGCCCGCTCGGCCGTCGACATCACGGCGACCTGCAAGGTCCAGGGCCGCACCGGCGTCGAGATGGAGGCGATGTGCGCGGTCAGCGTCGCCGCGCTCACGATCTACGACATGTGCAAGGCGATCGATCGCGGCATGCGCATCGGCGATGTCCGCCTTCTCAAGAAGAGCGGCGGCAAGTCGGGGACGTTCGAGCAAGCATGATCCCGGTCGAAGAGGCACGCGCGCGCATCCTGGCGGAGCTCAAGACTGCCGGCATCGAGGAGGTGCCGCTGCTCGAGGCGCAGGGTCGCGTGCTGGCCGAGGATGTCCGCGCTCGCCTGACCCAGCCGCCCTGGCCGGTCTCGGCCATGGACGGGTACGCCGTCCGCGCCGCCGATGCGGCCAGGGTGCCGGTAACGCTGAAGATCGCCGGCGCGGTTCCGGCGGGCTCGTCTTATCCGCATGATGTCGGCCCTGGCGAAGCCGTCCGCATCTTCACCGGCGCTCCGGTGCCGAGCGGCGCCGATGCCGTCGTGATCCAGGAAGATACGGAAGCGCGAGACGGCCAGGTGATCGTCAAGGAGGCGGCTCGGATCGGCCGCCACATCCGCGTCGCCGGTCTCGACTTCAAGTTGGGAGAGGTCGGAGTCAAGGCAGGCCATCGCCTGACCGCACGCGACGTCGGGCTCTCGGCGGCGATGAATGTGCCCTGGCTCCGCGTACATCGGCGCCCGCGCGTGGCCCTGCTCGCCACCGGCGACGAGATCGCCCGACCCGGCGATCCGATCGGGTCGAACCAGATCGTCAGCTCCAACACCTACGCGCTCGCCGCCGCGATTCGCGCGCTCGGCGGCGAGGCGATCGTGCTCGGGATCGCCAAGGATACGGTCGAGGATACGGTCGCCAAGGTCGAAGGCGCGCGCGGCACCGACCTCCTGGTCACCACCGGCGGCGCCTCCGTCGGCGACCACGACCTGGTGCAGAAAGCGCTGGCGACGCGGGGGCTCTCCGTCGACTTCTGGAAGATTGCGATGCGCCCCGGAAAGCCGTTGATGTGGGGGCGGCTCGGCGATCTGCCGGTGCTTGGGCTTCCCGGCAATCCGGTCTCGGCGCTGGTCTGCGCGCTCGTCTTTCTGAAGCCCGCCATCGAAAAGCTGTCGGGTCTCGATCCGGAAGCGCTGTCGCTGATCGATGCGCGGCTCGGCAGCGATGTCGGTCCCAACGACACGCGCCAGGACTATGTCCGCTCGACGCTGGCGAAGGGCGCCGATGGCGTGCCGGTCGTCACACCCTTTTCCAAGCAGGACTCCTCGATGATGTCGCTGCTGGCGCAATCGGACGGGCTTCTTGTTCGGCCGATCCGCGACCCGGCCCGGCGGGCCGGCGACCTAGTCAAGGTTCTCCCCTTCGGGATGATGATTCCCGCGATTTAGCGCTCCCCTGTGCTTGACATGCCCCGTGAACCAAACTAGAACATACGCGCACGTTGCGCTTTTGTTCTAGATATTGTGGTTAGGCGGTGGGGGACACCAGATGCTGACGAAGAAGCAGTTCGAGCTGTTGACCTTCATCAACCGGAGGCTCTCCGAAAGCGGGGTATCGCCCTCCTTTGAGGAGATGAAGGAAGCGCTCGGCCTCAAGTCCAAATCCGGCATCCACCGGCTGATCACCGGGCTTGAGGAACGCGGCTTCATTAAGCGCCTTGCGCACCGCGCCCGTGCGCTTGAAGTGACGCGCCTGCCCGAGCAGGCCTCCCTTCCCGAGCAGCGCCCGGCCGCTCCGCAACGCGGCTTCGCTCCCAACGTCATTCCTGGCAATTTCGGCGCCGCCTTGGCCGGCACCGAGAGCCCGCCCGAAGTTGCCAATGTGTCGTTGCCTCTTTACGGCAAGATCGCGGCCGGCACGCCGATCGAGGCGTTGCGCGATTCCGCGAGCTATGTCGACGTGCCGGCAACTCTTCTCGGTGGCGGCGAGCACTATGCGCTGACCGTTGCCGGCGACTCGATGGCGGATGCGGGCATCCAGGACGGCGACACCGTCGTCATCCACCGCTGCGAGACCGCCGATAACGGCTCGATCGTGGTGGCGCTCGTCGACGACAACGAGGTGACGCTGAAGCGTCTGCGCCGCAAGGGCGCCTCGATCGCGCTCGAGCCCGCCAACAAGGCGTACGAGACGCGGATCTTCGGACCCGACCGGGTCAAGGTCCAAGGCCGCCTGATCGCCTTGATGCGCCGCTACTAGCGGCTCCTTCCGTCCGGATCGCCGAAGTGCCCGGGCGGGATTGCCCCCGGGGAAGTTCCTATGTCGACCGCGATCGTCGTCATCGACGTCCAGCAAGGCATGTTCGCCGAGTCGCTGAAACCCTATCGGCCGAAGGATGTTATTGCTGCGATCCGCATCCTCCAGGACCGTGCGCGCGCCGGGGGATTTCCGGTGCTGCACATCCAGCACGATGGCGGCGAGGGACATCCATTGGCCCGCGGCACGTCAGGCTTTGCGATTCATCCAAGCGTCGCGCCGAGGCCGGGCGAGGAGATCGTTGTCAAGGAGCAGTGCGACGCGTTCCTTCGCACCGGGCTCGACGCACGGCTTCGCGCGCTCGGAATCGGCCGCCTCGTGATCGCCGGTATGCAGACCGAGTTCTGCATCGACACCACGACGCGGGCCGCCTTCGCCCACGGCTATAAGGTCACGCTCGCATCCGATGCGCATACGACCTTCGATTCCAAGGTGCTGAAAGCCGGGGACATCGTAGCCCACCACAATGCCGTGCTGCGCGACTTCGCTACCGTGGCGCCGTCGAACGAGGTCCGCTTCTAGTCCTTATGGCCCGGACCGGTTGCCGCGTCCCGGCGCGGCCGCGACCCACGGCCTCACGCCCCGCGTGCCGCGCACCGTCTGCACCTCGACTCGGTCGCCCTCGAAGCGCAGCGCGTGTGTGCCGTCGGCCCTGAGGTCGATCACGTCGATGACCAGCCGAGGGGCCGAGCAATAGCGGGCCGGGATGGTCGCGACCACCACGATCCCCTCGCGCGAGCAGGCGATGCGGCGCTCGGCAGGCGTACGCACCAGTGCGACCTCGATCGCCCCATAGGCGCGGCTGCAGCCCGATGCGCCGCAGCGCCAGAGCTGCGCCCAATCGGCGCCGCTCTCCTGCCCTTGCCGTCGAAGCCAGGTGTCCGGGACAAACCCGGCCCGCCGACGCGACAGCGCGAGATCGCCATCCTCGCCGCGCGCGCCGATCAGCTTGCCATCGGACGAAATGAGGAAGTCCGGCGGCCGAGAGGCGCTGGCGACGACGAGTCCGAGCGCGACGCCGGCAATCCCAAGCCAGCGGATACGCCCTTGCCAGATGCAGAGCCAAAGCCCGCCGAGGACCATCGCGATCAACGCCGCGAGCGACATCTCCGGCAGCATGATCACCGCGCCGGGTAGCGCTGCGGTCCACCGGGCAATGGCGAGGATGGCCTCGATGCCCCAACCCATCGGCGCCAGCGCCCAACCGTCGAGTCCCAGCGGCATCAGCAGCAGGGCCAGCATGCCCCAGGGCATGACCCATAGCTCTGCAACGGGGATCGCCGTCAGATTGGCGAGCAGTCCGTAGAGCGGCAGCCGGTTGAAGTGGAACACGGTGAAGGGCGCCGTCGCCAACGTCGCTACGACCGAAGCGAGCGAGAGTCCGGCGATGTGCAGCAGCGCTCGCCGGATGACCCCGGAGTCGGCACGCATGGCCGCAAGCTTGTCGCCGGTCGCCTCGAAGACCGCGATCAGCGCGACGACGGCGGCGAACGACATCTGGAAGCTGGCGCCGACCAGGCTCTCCGGCGCGATGACGAGCACCGCGGCTGCGGCCCAGGCTATCGTCCGCATCGAGATCGCCTGACGGTCGATCAGGACCGCAAGAAGAACGATCGCCGCCATGAGAAAGGCGCGCTGAGTCGGCGGCGACGCGCCAGAGAGCTGCAGATAGACGAAGCCTACGATCAGCGCGACGACGGCCGCGATCTTCTTGGTCGGCCACCGCAGCGCCAGCGGCTCGATCAGCGCGAGCCCGCCGCGGACGATGAAGAAGACGAGCCCCACGACGAGGCTCATGTGGAGACCCGAGATCGAGAGCAGATGCGCAAGGCCGGAGTCGCGTACCGCCTGCATGTCGGCAGCGGGGATCGGCCCCTGCTCGCCGGTGATCAGCGAGGCCGCCACCGCGCCGGCCGCTCCGGGCAGCATCGCCATCAGACGCTGGGTAATCTTCTTCCTGACCTCGGCGATCCAGAGACGCGCAGCGTCGACGGGCCCCGCCGGCGGCTCGACCTGAAGCACGCGGATCTGGCCGGTGGCGAAGCCGGTCGCGCCCAGGCGCTCGAAGAAGGCTTGCCGCTGGAAGTCGAAGGCACCGGGAGCGGCCGGCTCCGGCGGCGGCCGCAGGATCGCATTGATGCGGATGCGAGCGCCGATCTGGATGTCGGGTTGCGCGCCGCGCAACGTCATGCGGGCACGCTCGGGCGTGCGTTGCGGCGCAAGCCTCGGGATGGTCAGCCGGTCGAGGGTGAGCCGGATCGCACCGTCGCGATGATCGATCTCCCGCACGCGCCCTTCGACCGCAACCGGGCCGATCGAGCGGTCGAGGATCGGCGTCGCCACGGCGCGCGCGCGGATCTCGCCCAGTGCAAAGCCGAGTGACAGAGCGAGGAAGATTGCCGCCGCCAGCCCGACCGCACGACCTTGCAAGCCCGCGGTCGCGGCCAGCGCCGCGACGACCGCGCAGAGCCCGATCCAAAGCGGCGGTTCGACCGGGAGCAGAAAGTAGAGGCCGACGCCGGTGCCGAGCGCGACCGGAAGCCACAGCGCCCAACGCTCGCGCTCGGTCAGCAGCGCTTCGGCGAAGCCCGACGCCAGCGCGCCCGGCCGCAGCGCCAGGACCGCGCTCGCTGCCTTCACTGGCCGCCCCGAGGCGATGTGCTACAACCCGCCATTCACTCTATCAGATACGAGACCATGACCGTCGTCACGCGCTTCGCCCCCTCGCCCACCGGCTACTTGCATATCGGCGGAGCGCGCACCGCCCTGTTCAACTGGCTTTACACCCGCCATCTCGGCGGCACTTTCCGGCTGCGCATCGAGGATACCGACCGTGCGCGCTCGACCGACGAGGCGATCAAGCTGATCATCGAGGGCCTGAAGTGGCTTGAGATCGACTGGGACGGCGAGGTCGTCATGCAGTTTGCGCGGGCGCGGCGACATGCCGAGGTCGCTCGCCAGCTTCTTGCCGAGGGCAAGGCCTACCACTGCTACTGCACGCCGCAGGAGCTTGAGGAGATGCGTGCCAAGGCGCGCGCCGAAGGCAAGCCCATGCGCTATGACGGCCGCTGGCGCGACCGCGATCCCAAGAACGGCATCCCCGACGTGCCGCCGGTGATCCGGCTGAAGGCGCCGCAGACCGGCGAGACCGTCATCGACGACTTGGTCCAAGGCCGCGTCACCGTCGCCAACGACGTGCTCGACGACATGGTGCTGCTGCGCGCCGACGGCACGCCCACCTACATGCACTCCGTCGTCGTCGACGACCACGACATGGAGATCACCCATGTGATCCGCGGCGACGACCATCTGAACAACGCCTTCCGCCAGTACCAGCTCTACCAGGCGGCCGGCTGGAAGGTGCCCGAGTTCGCGCATGTGCCGCTGATCCACGGCCAGGACGGCGCCAAGCTCTCGAAGCGCCATGGCGCGCTCGGCGTCGAGGCCTATCGCGACATGGGCTACCTGCCCGAGACCATGCGCAACTATCTGCTGCGCCTGGGATGGGGCCATGGCGACGACGAGATCATCTCGACCAGCCAAGCGATCGAATGGTTCGACATTAAGGATGTCGGCCGTAACGCCGCCCGCCTCGACATCCCCAAGCTCGACAATCTCAACGGCCACTACATCCGCGAGGCGGACAATGCGCGGCTGACACGGCTGGTCGCCGGGCGGCTCAAGGATGCGACCCCGGCCGCCCTCTCCCGCATCGAACGAGGCATGACGGGCCTCAAGCAGCGGGCGAAGACCTTGGTCGAGCTTGCCGACAATGCGCGGTTCTATGCGGCTGAGCGACCGATCCCGATCTCGGAGAAGGCGAAGGCGCTGCTGACCTCGGAGGCGAAGGCGCTGCTCGCCAGGCTGTCGCCGGCCCTGGCCGAAACCGACTTCTCGGAGGCGGCGCTGGAATCGGCGGTTCGCGCCTTTGTCGAGCGCGAGAGGGTCAAACTGGGGCAAGTCGCGCAGCCGCTTCGCGCCGCGCTTGCCGGCGAGACCACCTCGCCCGGAATATTCGAGGTGGCGACGGTGCTTGGCCGCGAAGAAGCGCTCGGGCGGATTTCCGACGCGATCAATTAGGGTTAACCGTTTCTTGCAGCGCAGCAATCCGCTTGGCAGCACGTCAAGCCTATGTTTTTCTGTTGTCTAATCCACGCTCGGGGGAAGACCCATGACCGCCAAAGCCAGCAATAAAATCGCGACGCTGACCGATCCGACCGGCAAGACGATCCAGTTGCCGATCATCGACGGGTCGATCGGCCCGAGCGTCATCGACGTCCGCAAGCTCTACAACGACACGGGCCACTTCACCTACGACCCGGGCTACACCTCGACCGGTAGCTGCGAGTCGAAGATCACCTACATCGACGGCGACAAGGGGATCCTGCTGCATCGCGGCTACGCGATCGAAGAGCTCGCCGATAAAGGTGACTTCCTCGAGGTCGCGTATCTGATCCTGAACGGCGAGCTGCCGAACAAGAGCCAGAAGGCCGACTTCCACAAGAACGTGACCTATCACACGATGGTTCACGAGCAGATGACGCAGTTCTGGCGCGGCTTCCGGCGCGACGCGCATCCGATGGCAGTGATGTGCGGCGTGGTCGGAGCGATGGCCGCTTTCTATCACGACTCCACCGACATCTCGGATGCGAAGCAGCGCGAGGTCGCCTCCTACCGGCTGATCGCCAAGATGCCGACGATCGCTGCGATGGCCTACAAGTATTCGGTCGGCCAGCCCTTCATGTACCCGCAGAACCGGCTCAGCTACGCTGAGAATTTTCTCTACATGATGTTCGGCGTGCCCTGCGAGGAATACAAGATGAGCCCCGTCCTGGCGAAGGCCATGGATCGCATCTTCATCCTGCATGCCGACCACGAGCAGAACGCCTCGACCTCGACCGTGCGGCTCGCCGGCTCCTCAGGCGCAAACCCTTTCGCCTGCATCGCCGCCGGCATCGCCTCGCTCTGGGGTCCGGCGCATGGCGGCGCCAACGAGGCGGTGCTGACCATGCTCGGGGAGATCGGCTCCAAGGACAAGGTCGGCGAGGCGGTCAAGCGCGCCAAGAGCAAGGATGACAGCTTCCGGCTCATGGGCTTCGGCCATCGCGTCTATAAGAACTTCGATCCGCGCGCCAAGATCATGCAGAAGACCTGCAATGAGGTTCTGGGCGAGCTCGGCATCAAGGATCCGCTGCTCGACGTCGCCATGGAGCTGGAGAAGGTAGCGCTCCAGGACGACTACTTCGTTCAGCGCAAGCTCTACCCGAACGTCGACTTCTACTCGGGCATCATCCTCAAGGCGATGGGCATCCCGACCTCGATGTTCACCGCGATCTTCGCGCTTGCGCGCACCGTCGGCTGGGTCGCGCAGTGGCGCGAGATGATCGAGGACCCGCAGCAGAAGAT
>Ga0194128_10009832_pt1 | contig 11564 bp, 9 predicted proteins | sample TA2KigCa65mmetaG_FD_148650 | JGI IMG/M metagenome (GOLD analysis project Ga0194128, IMG submission 148650) | Freshwater microbial communities from Lake Tanganyika, Tanzania - TA2015037 Kigoma Deep Cast 65m | ecosystem: Environmental > Aquatic > Freshwater > Lake | place: Tanzania: Lake...
GACCGTCGTCCTCGGCAACGGCCGCGCGGCACCCGAGGCCGCCGAGTCCGCGGCGCGCGCCGCCGAACGCGTCGCTCGCAGGCGCGAGGATGTGTCCGAATGAGCCGCCGAGCCAGATCCGGGGCGGGGCGCCCGTGAGCGGCGACGCCTACACGCGCGCCGGCGTCAGCCAGTCCGACGCGGACGCCTCCGTTGCCGCGCTGGTGGCCGCGCTCGGCGCCCGCGAGGGCGAGAGCCTGCAGGCACTGGCGAGCGGCCACTACGCCAACGTCGTTCGCCTCGACGAGCGCACCGGGATCGCGATCACCACCGACGGCGTCGGCACCAAGCTGCTGGTGGCCGAGCAGCTCGGGCGCTGGGACACGGTCGGGATCGACTGCGTGGCGATGAACGTCAACGACGTGATCTGCGTCGGGGCGCGGCCGCTGGCGATGGTCGATTACCTGGCGGTGGACAGAGCCGACCCGGCGGTCGCGGCGCAGATCGGCGAGGGGCTCGCGCGAGGCGCCGAGCGGGCGGCGATCGAGATCGTCGGCGGCGAGCTGGCCCAGCTCGGGGAGCTGATCGCCGGCCTCGACCTGGCCGGCGCCTGCATCGGCGTGGTCGAGCTGGACGCGATCGTCGCGGGCGCCGAGGTCGAGCCCGGCGACACGGTCATCGGGCTGCCCTCGAGCGGCCTGCACTCGAACGGCTACACGCTGGCGCGCGAGGCGCTCGCCTCGATCCCCTTCGACGACGAGCGCCTCGGCCGCCCGCTCGGCGAGCTGCTGCTGGAGCCGACCGAGATCTACGTGAAGCCGGTGCTCGAGCTGCTCGCCTCCGAGGTCGAGGTGCGCGGGCTCGCCCACATCACCTCGGGCGGGCTGCAGAACCTGCTGCGGCTGCAGGCCGAGGTCGGCTACGAGATCGACTCCCCGCTGCCGGTCCCCTCGGTCTTCGAGCTGATCCAGCAGCAGGCCTCGGTCCCCGACGAGGAGATGCACGAGGTCTTCAACATGGGCTGCGGCTTCTGCCTGGTGGTCCCGGCGAGCGACGAGGGAACCGCCCTCGAGCTCGTCCGGGGCGCCCACCCGGGCGCCGCGCGGATCGGGGTCGTCAGCGACCGTGCCGGGACGGTCGAGCGCGCCTAGGCGCCGCGGCCCGGGCGAGCGCCACGGGCCCGGCGAGCCGCCGTCGAGCGGGGCCGGCGGGGTTACGAACGTGGCTCCCCGCCGAGGAGGTGCTCATGCACGCGTCGGTCGTCAGGTTCACGGACGCCAGCCCCGAACGGATGGCGGAGCTCGGCAGGGACTGAAGGGACGGTGGCCGGGGCCAAGCAGCACCGGCCCGCCGCTCGCGGCTGCTAGCCCGCTCGCATGCTCAGGCGCGCGAGGGGCGAAAATAGGCGCATGGCTCGGCCCCCGCTGAACGAGACCGTACTCTCCGGGCGCTACCGGCTGGAGTCGAAGCTGGGCTCGGGCGGGATGTCCACGGTCTATCTGGCCCAGGACGAGGTGCTCGATCGCCCCGTCGCGGTCAAGCTGCTGCACCGCGAGATCTCCGAGGAGGCCGACCAGCTCGAGCGCTTCCGCCGCGAGGCACGCGCCGCCGCCCGGCTCTCACATCCGAACCTGGTCGGCGTCATCGACGCCGGCGAGGACGAGGGCCGCCCCTACATCGTCTTCGAGTACGTGGACGGCGACACGCTGAAGCAGCGGATCCAGGCCGACGGACCGCTCCGAACCGACGAGGCCGTCGCCTACGCGATCGAGATCGGCCGCGGCCTGATCGCCGCCCACGGGCGCAAGCTCGTGCACCGCGACGTCAAGCCCCAGAACGTCCTCATCGACCCCGACGGGCGCGCCAAGGTGACCGACTTCGGGATCGCGCGCTCGCTCGAGTCCAAGGGCCTGACCGCGACCGGGCGCGTGCTCGGCACAACCGACTACGTCAGCCCCGAGCAGGCGATGGGCGAGGACGTCGACGAGCGCTCCGACGTCTACTCGCTCGGGATCGTGCTCTACGAGATGCTCGTCGGCGACGTCCCCTTCCAGGCCGAGACCCAGGTCGGGGTCGCGATGAAGCACGTCAACGAGCCGCTTCCCGACGTCCAGATCGCCCGCCCCGACGTCTCGGCGGCGGTCGCCTCGGTGATCGACCGCTCGACGACCAAGGACGCGCGCGACCGCTACGAGTCGGTCGGCCAGATGGTGCGCGATCTCGAGGCGACGCTCGAGGTCGAGGCCGCGCGCGGCGGCGGCACCGCCGGCGAGGCCACGACCGTGCTCGACTCCGTCCCCCGCTCTCGCCGCCGCCTCTCCGGAGGCCGCCGAATCAGCGGCGCCGGGATCGCGATGGGTATCTTCGGCGCCGCGCTGATCGCGGCGGCGCTGATCTTCGGCGGCGACAGCCTCGAGGGGCTCGGCGGGGAAGACAACGGCGGTTCGGAGATCCGCCTCTCCCCCGAGGCCGCCGCGGAGTTCGACCCCGAGGGAGACGGCGGCGAGACGGGGTCCGAGCGGCTGGCCGTGGACGGCAATCCCACCGGCTCGGCCTGGGAGAGCGAGCACTACGACACCCAGGACTTCGGCGGGCTCAAGAACGGCGTCGGCCTGATCGTCGCCGTCGCCGGCGATCCGGTCACCGCGTCCGAGATGGAGATCCGCGCGGCCACCTCCGGCTGGGACGCCGAGATCTACGCCGCGGCGGAGGGGCCACCCGAGGACCTGGCCTCATGGGGCACCCCGGTGGGCTCGGTCAGGGACGCCGGCACCCGCGAGACGATCCCGCTGCAGATGACGGCCCCCGCGCGCTACTTCCTGGTCTGGATCACCAAGCCCCCCGGCAGCAACGAGCAACAGGGGCGCTTCCAGATGCAGATCTCAGACGTGCGGGTGCTCCAATAGGCCGAGGGTCGCCAGGGCAGCGGCGCCCTACACCCGGCATGCCCGGACGCGAAGCGGAGGACATGCCGGTTGATGTCAGAACTCGTAGGAGCGCACGTCCGCGTGGCGCTCCAGCGCGATCTGGACCAGGCGGTCGCAGAGCTCGGGGTAGGGGATGCCGCTGGCCTCGAGCAGCTTGCCGTAGACGCTGGTCTCGGTGAAGCCCGGGATCGTGTTCAGCTCGTTCGAGAGGACCCGTTCGGCGCCGGGCTCCCCCGCGACGAAGAAGTCGCAGCGGGCGAGGCCGCTACAGCCCGTGAGCCGGAAGATGCGCTCGGCGATGGAGCGCAGCTCCTCGGCGGCGGCCTCGGAGATCTCGGCGGGGATGCGCAGCTCCATCCCGCCCTCCGAGTACTTGGCCTCGTAGTCGTACCAGTCGGCATGCGCGACGATCTCGCCCGGGACCGAGACCGTCAGCTCGGAGTGGCCGAGCACCGAGCACTCGACCTCCGTGGCCTCGCAGTGGGCCTCGACGATCACCTTCGGGTCGTGGCGGCGGGCGAGGGCCACCGCTTCGTCCAGGTCCCCGAGCGAGGTCACCTTGGAGATGCCGACGCTGGAGCCGAGCCGGGACGGCTTCGCCCAGAGCGGCAGCCCGAGTCCCTCGGCGCGCTCGCGCCAGCCGGGATCGAGGTCGGCGGCTTTGCCTGCCGCGGCCCCTGCCCCAGGGACAACGCTCGCGTCGGCGAAGTCCACCTGCGGCACGCCCGCGTCGGCGAGGACGCGCTTGAAGGCGAGCTTGTCCAGGCACAGCGCCGAGGCCTCGACGTCGGAGCCGACGTAGGGGACGTCGAGCACCTCCAGCATGCCCTGGACGCTGCCGTCCTCGCCCCCCGGACCGTGCAGGACCGGGAAGGCGGCGTCGCAGCCGAGCAGCCCCTCGCCGGGGGTCAGCGCCAGGTCGGCCCCCTCGGCGACCCAGCGCCCGTCGCGCTCGATCACGACCTCGGCCAGCTCGTGGCCGGCCTCGCGCAGGCCCGCCGCGACCGAGGCGCCGGAGCGCAGCGAGACCTCGTGCTCGCTCGAGCGCCCGCCCCTGATCACGGCGACCTTCACGCGGGAGAGCCTAGTGCCCCGTACGGGAACGTCGGCCAGGAAATGACGCAGGCCAGGCGCCGCCAGGCAAGGACGCAGGGAGCCCGAATAGCAGCGCTATTCGGGCGACTGAGGACGCCGCATGGCGGAGATCTGGACCAGTCATTTCCGGTCGAACGTTTACGGACGGGGCACTGGATGAGGCGCGCCGCCCGGCCCTGATCTGTGGCTAGAGGACGCCGACGGTGATCGTGATCACGTCGCCGCGCTGGCCGCGCGAGCCCCCGGGCGGGAACTGGTCGAGCACGATCCCATCCTCGGCCGGATCGCTGGTCACCTGCTCGCTGACCGAGGGGGTGAAGCCGGCCTGCTTCAGCGCCGTCACGGCTGACTTGCGCGCCTGGCCCAGCACGTCGGGGACCCGGACCGCGCCGGTCGAGACGAACACGTTCACCTGCGAGCCCCGCTTGACAAGGCTGCCGGGCCCGGGGCTCTGGCCGACCACCTGGCCGACGGGAGCGTCGTCGTCGCGCTGGACGATGTTCCCGCCGAGCTCGGCTTCGGTCAGCAGCACCAGCGCCCGCTCGTCGTCGAGGCCGACGATGTCGGGGACCTCGACCTTGTTCGAGCCGCGGGAGATCCTAAGCGTCACCCCGGAGCCGGTCGAGATGCTGGTCCCGGCCCCGGGCTCGGTCCCGATCACCCGGTTCTTGGGCACCGTGTCGGAGAAGGCGAAGGCCGAGGTGACGATCAGGCCCGCCTCCTCCAGCAGCTCGGTGGCGCGCTTCTCGGGCAGCCCGGCGACGTCGGGCACCGGCACGATCGCCGGGCCTGAGCTGACCGTTAGCGTGACCGTGTCCCCCTCCTTGACCTCGCGGCCGGCGAACGGGTCCTGCTCGGTCACCTGGCCCCTCGGGGCCGGGTTCGCCCGCAGCTCGATGTCGACGTCGAGGCCCTCCGACTGGAGCCGCTCGGTCGCCGTCGCCTCGTCGACGCCGATCACGTCGGGAACGGTCACCGTGCTCGGTCGTGTCAGCGCGAACGCGACCAGCCCCGCGACCGCGGCCACGAGCAGAGCCAGGATGATCCAGCGGCGGCGGCGCTCCTCCTCCTCCCAGTCCTCCTCGTCCTCCTCCGTCCACTCGTGCTCTCCGGCGGGCGAGACCGCGGCGAAGGCGGCGGTGTCCTCCGGGCGCGGGGTGTCGGGGGCGCGCTCGGCCGCGTCGAGCGCCTTCATGAAGGCGTCGGCGTCGTTGAAGCGGGCCTGCGGGTCCTTTGCCAGCGCTCGCATCACGACCGCGTCCAGCGCCGGGGGCACCTCGGGGTTGATCGCGCTCGGGCGCCGCGGCGTCTCGGAGACCTGCATCAGCGCCACGCTGACGGCGCTGTCGCCCTCGAAGGGGACCCGCCCGGTCAGCGCCTCATACAGGATCACGCCGATCGAGTAGATGTCCGAAGCGGGGGTGACGTCCTTGCCCTGCGCCTGCTCGGGCGAGAGGTACTGCGCGGTCCCCATCACCGACCCGGTCGCGGTGATGTCGGAGCTCTCACCGCGGGCGATGCCGAAGTCGGCCACGCGGGCGCGGCCGTCCTCGTCGATCAGCACGTTCTGGGGCTTCAAGTCGCGGTGGACGATGCCCTTGCGGTGGGCGAACCGCGCCGCGTTCAGGATCTGCCGGGTGAAGTCGATCGCGTCCTGGGTGCCCATCCCCCCCTTTACGAGCTGCTTCAGCTGCGGACCGTCCACGTACTCCATCGCGATGAAGTAGGTGTCGCGGAACTCCCCGCGGTCGAAGATCGAGACGATGTTCGGGTGCTGCAGCCCGGCGGCCGACTGCGCCTCGCGGCGGAAGCGCTCGACGAACTCGGTGTCCTGGGCGAAGCGCTCGGCGAGGATCTTGATCGCGACATGGCGGTCGAGCTCGGAGTCCTCGGCCAGCCAGACGTCGGCCATCCCGCCCGAGCCGATCTTGCGGTCGAGCTTGTAGCGCTGGTCGACGATCGTGCCCTTGCGGGGTGCCGCCATCAGCCGACCCGCCCCCCGGCGGGGATCCGGCGCCGCCTGCGATTCGGATTCTCGTCCCTGCTAGTCACAACCCTCACTGTTCTCCAGCAGCACCTGGAGGACCTCCTGCGCGATCGGGGCGGCGACGGTTCCGCCCTGGCCGCCGATCGTGCGCTCCACCGTCACCGCGATCGCGATCTCGGGGTCGTCGGCGGGCGCGAAGCCGATGAACCAGGCCTGGTTCAGGTCCTGGTCGGGGACGATCTCGGCGGTTCCCGTCTTGCCGGCGACCTGGTCGGAGGCGAGCGCCGCGGCGCCGCCGGTGCCCTCGTTGACCACGTCGGTCATCATCGCGGTCAGGGTCTCGGCGGTCTCCTCGCTCATCACCCGGCTCTGGCGCTCGGGGTTGAGCTTCTGCTCGCGGCCGTCGGTGTCGATCACCTTCGACCACAGCCGCGGCTCCATCAGCTCGCCGTCGTTGGCGACCGCCGCCACCACCATCGCCATCTGCAGCGGGGTCACGTTGAGCTTGTCCTGGCCGATCGCCATGCGCCCGACGTCGATCTGGTCGCTGCCGGGGCCCAGCAGCTTGCCGTCGGCGAACTCGCCCGAGGGCGCGAGCTGGAAGCTCGGGTAGTCCAGCGGCGGGTCGGCGTTGAAGCCGAAGCGGTCCATGTACTCGTACATCGTGTCGGTGCCGAGGTCCTCGGCGACCTGGGCCCAATAGGTGTTGACGGAGTTGGTCAGCGCGGTCTCCATGTCGATCGTGCCGAAGTCGGCGCCGCCCGAGTTCTCCAGCGGCACCCCGGAGATCTCGACGCCGCTGTTGGCCTCGAGCGTGCTGTCGGGATCGAACTCGCCGCTGTCAAGCGCGGCCGTCGCCGTCACGACCTTCATCGTCGATCCGGGCGGGTAGCCGGCCTGGGTGGCGCGGTTGAACAGGGGCGCGTCGGGGTCCTGGTTCAGCGCCTGGAAGCCGCTCGAGCTGCGCACCTCGTTCGGGTCGTAGGTGGGGACGCTGACCATCGTCTTGACCTCGCCCGTGCAGGGCTTGATCGCGACGACAGAGCCCTTCTGGCCCCCCAGGGCGGCGACGGCCGTCGCCTGCGCCTCGGGGTCGAGCGCGGACTGCACGTCGGATCCCTCCTGGGTCTGGCCGCGCAGCGTGTCCAGGATCGAGAGGAACTCGGTCTTGTTGCCGACCAGCTCGTCGTTGTGGGAGAGCTCGAATCCGACGCGGCCGCGCTCGACGAAGCTGTAGCCGATCGGGTTGCCGAAAAGGTCGCCCTCGGGGTAGGAGCGGACGAAGGTGCGGTCGCCGCCGCGCCCGCGCGGGTTCGAGCGCGCGATCACGGTCCCGTCCGAAGCGAGGATCTCGCCGCGATCGATCCGCTGCTCCTCCAGCAGCGGGCGCTTGTTGGCGACGTTGGCCTCGAGTCCGTCGGCGTCGAAGATCGACCAGTAGCTCGTGAACCCGAACAGCAGCGCGTATAGCACGAGGATGAAGCCGAACAGCTTGACTATCTGCGGGTTCACGCGGGCTCCCTCACCGGTACTCGGCCTCCAGGGCCTCGTTCTCGCGCCGCACCCGGCGCCGCGCCTTGTCCGACACCGACAGCAGCAGCGCCAACAGGATGAAGTTGGCCACGATCGAGCTGCCGCCGTAGCTGATGAACGGCAGCGTCACACCTGTGATCGGGATCACGCGGGTGACCCCGCCGATGATCACGAAGGCCTGGAAGGCGACGATCGTGGTCAGGCCGGTCGCCAGCAGCTTCGAGAAACCGTCGTCGGCGAGGACGGCGGTCTTGAAGCCGCGCTCGGCGATCATCGCGTAGATGAGCACGACCGCGGCGCCCCCGAAGAGGCCGAGCTCGTTGACGATCACGGCGTAGATGAAGTCCGTGTGCGGGGCCGGCAGGATCGCTCCGCAGTCGGGGAACTCGCCGAGGCAGTCCTTGGAGGCGCCCGGCAACTGCACCAGGGACTCCCCGAGCCCGCGCCCGAACAGCCCCCCGTCGGCCTGGGCGAACAGCGACTGTGCGACCTGGAAGCCGGAGCCCCCGGCGTCCTCGAAGGGATCGAGCCAGATGTCGAAGCGCTCCTGCACGTGCCCGACCGTGTTCGCGAAGAACCAGGCGCCCGCGAAGAACAGCACCAGCCCGACGATCACGAACGAGATCCGCGCCGTCGCCACGTAGATCATCGCCAGGAAGGCTCCGAAGAACATCAGCGAGCTGCCGAGGTCGCGGATGAAGACGAGCATGACCATCGCCGCGCCCCAGATCACCAGCAGCGGCCCGAGGTGCTTGAGCGGCGGCAGCACGATCCCGGCCACCGTCCTCGCCCCGACCACCAGAACCTCGCGCTTCTCGTTCAGATAGCTCGCGAGGAAGATGACGATGCAGATCTTCGCCAGCTCGGTGGGCTGAAAGGTGAGCGGCCCGACGCTGACGCTGAGGAAGGCCTCGTTGGTGGTCTCGCCGATCCCGGGCAGCCTCGGCAGGAGCAGCAGCACGATCCCCGCCGTCGCGATCAGGTAGCGGTATCGCTCCAGCACCTCGTAGTCCTTGAGGAAGACGATCGTGAGCGAGAAGGCGACCAGCCCGACCACGAACCAGTTGGCTTGGTCGCGAGCGAGCCCGTCGTCGAGCCTGAACAGCATCACGACGCCGAACGCCGCCAGCAGCGCGACCAGCGGGAACAGGAACGGGTCGGCGTCGGGCAGCCGCGCGCGGATCACGAAATGGGTGGCGACGCAGAGGCCGAGGAAGTAGAGCCCGTAGACGAAGCTGAGGTCGCCCAGTTGGTCCGACTGGGTGATGAGGACGGCCGTGAAGCCCGCGGTGACCAGCAGGCCGACGGGGATCAGGGCGAAGAGCTCGCGGCTGCGCGCGCTCAATTTCCCTGCGAGGAAGCGCCCTGCTGCTCCTGCTGCGAGGCCTGCCCCTGATCGTCCTGCTTCTGCTTCTTCGGCGGCGGCGGCGGCACGGGAGCCACCGATCCCTCCCGCTGCTCGATGTCGTCGATGATGTCGGTCGCGTCGTCGCGCGAGCGCAGCTTGTGCTCGGTGACGACGTCCTGGCGCTCGGGCGAGAGCGTCGAGGCCTGGACCCCGATCGAGAGCTGCTCGGAGTAGAGCTCGATCCCGAGCGGAAGGTCGTACGGGAGGCCGCGGAAGAGCGCGACCCTGCCGTCCTCGTCGGTCCCGAGGAAGTAGACCTGGCGGGCCAGCAGCACGCCGGCGGCGATCACCAGCGCCACGGCAGCGAGGATCGCGGCGATCCGGAGCCCGCGGCGGCGGCGGTCGGGCATCGGCAGCGGCCCCTGTCCCCGCAGCCGGTCGCCCGCGCGCCGCACGCGCTCACTGGTCAGCCCCGCCTGCTCGGCGGTGCGCGAGATCAGCGTCGCGCCCTCCTCGGGCTCGCTGCCCTCCTCGGCGATGCGGAAGGCGACGGCCGTGATGTTGTCGCGGCCGCCCGCGGCGTTGGCGGCGTCGACGAGGCGGTTGACGGCCCCGCGCAGGGTCTTGGCCTCGCCCAGGATCGCGGCGATCTCGTCGTCGCCGACCATCGTCGTGAGGCCGTCGCTGCAGAGCAGGAAGACGTCGCCGCCGCGCGCGGGGAAGGTCATCGTGTCCACATTGACCTCGGGCTCAGGGCCGAGCGCGCGCGTGATGATCGCGCGCTGCGGGTGCTCCTCGGCCTCCTCATCGGTCAGGCGGCCCTGGCGGCGCAGCTCCTCGACCAGGGAGTGGTCCTTGGTCAGCCGCTTCAGCTCGCCGTCCCGGAGCACGTATCCCCGGCTGTCGCCGACGTGCCCGAAGGAGACCTCGTCGTTCTCGACCATGGCCGCGGTCAGGGTGGTCCCCATGCCCGCCCGGGCGGAGTCGCGCTGCGCGAGGTCGTGGATCTCGCGGTTGGCCTGCCGGGCGATCGTCTCCAGGCGCGTCTCGGGCGCCTCGTCCCCCGCGGCGCCCGAGGGGCTCCCGCCCCCCTCCTCCCCCGTCGCCTGCTCGAAGGCGCGGGCAGCGATGCGCGAGGCGACCTCGCCGGCCTGGGCGCCGCCCATGCCGTCGGCGACGGCGAAGATCGGCGAGCGGGCGAAGTAGGAGTCCTCGTTGGCCTGGCGCTGGCGGCCGGTGTCGGTCTTGTGGGCCTCCTCGACGACCACCAGCATCTAGGCCACCTCGAAGATGAACTCGGTGTCGCCGATGCGGATGCTGTCACCCGGTTGCAGGTCGGCCTCGCCGCGGAGCTCCTGCGAGTTCAGCAGGGTGCCGTTGGTCGAGTTCATGTCCTCGACGAAGTACGAGCTCCCGCGCCCGTAGACGCGGGCGTGGATCCCCGACGCGTAGCGGTCGTCGAGGCGCACGTCGGCGTCGGGGGACCTGCCCAGCGAGATGCCCCCGAAGACGTCGAAGCGCTCGCCCTTGCTGAGCCCGCCGCCGGCCTCGACCACGAGCCAGGCGTCGGTCGTCGCCGGGGCGACGGCGCCCGCGACCTCGTGGTAGCCGGTCTCGAGGCCCGGGGTCGCCACTCCCCGCAGGTCCCGCAGCGACATCCGCATCACCCAGAGCAGGAACAGGTAGAGGACGGCCAGGAAGCCGAACCGGAGCGCTACGGCTAGCGGCTCGAGGTCGTTCACTGCTCGATGTCGAAGGAGAAGACGAGGGTCCCGAGGGTGATCTCGTCGCCGGGCGAGAGCCGCGCCGATGAGACCCTGCGGCCGTTCAGCTTGACGCCGTTGGTGGAGCCGAGGTCGACGATCTGCCAGTCGCCCTGCCCCGAGCGCCGCAGCTCGGCGTGCTTGCGCGAGATGTTGGGGTCGTCGAGCACGCAGTCGCACTCCTTGGAGCGGCCGAGGCTCGCGACCGGGCCGTCGAGGACGTAGCGGCGGTCGTCGAGCGAGACGATCGCTCGGGTGTCCACGTACGCCGTGTCGGGCTTGCGCTTGGACTTCGCCTTCTCGGCCTGGGTGGCGGAGTAGACCATCGTGTGCCCGTGCTCGCCCTGGGTCGGCTCGGCCCCCTGGCGCTGCGGGGGCCGCACCAGGCGGGTCTGGATGCCGAACTCGCCGAGGCGCAGGCGCTCGTCCTGGTCGAGGCCGACGACGGGTCGCGTCAGCAGGTCGTACTCGTTGCGGCGGGCGTGCTCGAGCAGGTGGGCGCTGAGCTCCTGCGAGAGCGAGGACTCGTAGTCCTTGAAGCGCTCGTAGTCGTCGGGAGCGAGCCAGACGGTGTACTCGTTGGGTACGTAGGTGCGCGAGACCGACGCGGTCTTGTGGGCGTCCATCTCCTTCGCCAGCTTGCGCGCGATCTCGACCGGTTGCACGCCGGAGCTGAAGGCGCGGCTGAAGACGCCTTCGACAAGGCCCTCGATTCGGGCTTCCAGGTTGCGTAGGACGCTGATTGAGTCCTCCTCGGCGGACGGTCGGTGGCGGGCGCACGCGCTCCGCACCACAGGCCCGAAATCCTAGAGCGCGCGACCCCGGGCCGCGTCTGCTCGGGCGCCGCGGGCGCCGCCCCTACCCCATCTCGGCCCCGGGGTCGCCTCCGTCGATGCCGGGGCGCGGCGAGGGTCGGGTCAGCTCGGGCTCGG
>Ga0194128_10009834_pt1 | contig 11562 bp, 13 predicted proteins | sample TA2KigCa65mmetaG_FD_148650 | JGI IMG/M metagenome (GOLD analysis project Ga0194128, IMG submission 148650) | Freshwater microbial communities from Lake Tanganyika, Tanzania - TA2015037 Kigoma Deep Cast 65m | ecosystem: Environmental > Aquatic > Freshwater > Lake | place: Tanzania: Lake...
GTCTTGGATGGCGTTCCTCGCAAGCAAAAACTTGGGAGCGGACCACTAAAATACCAGGGTGAACCTCCAATAATCCAGAGTTCACCACCCTAGGTTCCCGATACACCACCCAAAACGGCGGACCTTCGAATCAATTTTTCGAAACCAATTGTTCCACCTTAAGCCTGGCCTTAGTCAGGTATTCCCTGCACCAATTCAATTCCTCCATGGCTTGGGTATAAGCTTGCATAGCCTGATCCAAATCTTCGCCAGGACGCTCGAGACTCTCCACCAGCTTACGAGCAGCCGCAAGCCTGCTTGCGAATTCACCAGGAGTACCGTTGATTGATCCTTCCGCCCCTTGTTTCGGGACCTTATTATTTTCCTTTCGTGCCATAGGATATCAAGGTTAGGTTGAGTACAACAAAGTAAAGGATAATTTTGACACCAAGAAACCTTTACCGAATTAGGCTATCATCCACCATCCTTAGACCATGTAATTTATGGCGTACTGGCTCTTAAAGTCTGAACCTGAAACTTATTCCTGGGATGACCTCTGCCGAGAGCAGATTGGGACTTGGGATGGCGTCCGCAACCACCGCGCCAAATTGAATTTGATGGCTATGCAACAAGGGGATTCCGCCCTTTTTTACCATAGCATTTCAGAAAAAGCTGTGGTCGGTGTGATTGAAATCGTGGAAGAGGCTTTCCCTGATCCAACTGCTGATCAGGGAAAGCCCTGGGTAGCCGTACGGGTTCGACCATTGACCCCACTAGATCGTCCGGTGACCCTCCAAGAACTCAAAAAAGACCCCAAAATGGCTGGTTTGATGCTGCTAAGTCATACCCGCCTATCGGTCATGCCCTTGAGCAAGGCGCATTTTGATGCTATCTTAGCGTGCGCTCAACAGACCGAACCGTAACAAGGTCCGAAGCCCTTTATGACACCAGGAAGGCAAAATCTCTTAGATTCTACCCAACTCAGCTTATTATTGGAGCGTTTGAGTCAAGAGTTGATTGAAAATCACGGCCATTTCAGCCGGAGCATCCTCATCGGGCTCCAACCAAGAGGATCCTTGATGGCCCAGCGAATTCATCGTATTCTCCAAAATCGCCTTCAAGTCCCTGCCTCCAAAATTCCCTTTGGCCTTCTAGATGTTACCTTCCATCGCGATGATTTTCGCAGGAGACAAGGACCGTTAATTCCCTCAACAACCCATATCGATTTTTCGATCGAAGGCCAAAACGTCATCCTTATCGACGATGTGTTATTTACCGGCAGAACACTCCGATCCGGCTTGGACGCTTTATTGGATTTTGGAAGACCGGCACGGGTGGAATTGATGGTGCTCTTGCATCGGCTTTACAGCCAAGAATTTCCCATTCGACCCGATTACCACGGCCGGCAGGTAAATACCGTTCCCAACCAGCGGATTCACGTAGACTGGGCAGAAGAAAACGGCCAGGATTTGGTTTGGATAGAAACCTTCGCACCCTCATCTGCTTCAACATGAACCACGGCGTTACCCCCCCATCGGCTACCATAACAACCCTGAGCACGCGTCATTTGATTGCCATCAAGGATTCCACGGTTCAAGATTTGGAACTCATTCTTCAAACCGCCGATCAGTTTTTGGAGGTTCTTTATAGACCGGTTCGCAAAGTACCTTCACTGCGGGATTTAACCATTGCCAACCTTTTTTTTGAAAATTCAACAAGGACTCGCCTCTCTTTTGAGTTGGCCGAAAAACGTCTATCTGCCGATGTCGTCAACTTTTCGGGCAGCGGTAGTTCCATTGCCAAAGGAGAAACCCTGAGCGACACGGTTCGCAATATTCTGGCCATGAAAATCGACATGTTGGTCGTCCGCCATGCGCACGCTGGAACCTGTCAATTTTTGGCAGACCGCGTGGAGGCGCGCATTGTCAACGCAGGGGATGGAGCTCATGAGCACCCCACCCAGGCTTTATTGGATGCTTTTTCAATTCGTCAGAAATTTGGCCGCATTCAAGGCGTTAAGGTTCTCCTTGTCGGGGATATTCTTCATTCCAGGGTAGCCATGTCTAACCTATTTTGTCTTCGAAAACTGGGCGCCGAAGTTATGGTCTCAGGTCCTACAACGTTAATGCCACCCCACCTTGAAGATTTGGGAATTCGTTTTGAACCCAATCTGGATGCAGCGTTGGAATGGTGCGATGTAGCCAATGTTTTACGCATTCAGCTTGAGAGACAGCAAACAAAATACATTCCATCGTTGCGGGAATATTCCATGTACTTTGGCCTCAACAAAGCCAGGCTGGACCGCTTATCGCATCCCATCGTGATCATGCACCCTGGACCCATTAACCGAGGCGTGGAATTGCAATCGGACGTAGCCGATGGACCTCATTCCATCATCTTGCAACAGGTCGAAAACGGTGTTGCCGTACGCATGGCTGTACTATACTTGCTTGCAGACCAAATTCGAAATCCATAATCTTAACGCTCTAACCTTTTTCAAAATGAAGGGCATTGTTTTAGCAGGGGGCTCCGGTACCCGATTGCATCCGTTGACATTGGGAACCAGCAAACAATTGATGCCGGTTTACGACAAACCCATGGTGTATTACCCCATCTCCACCTTGATGATGGCCGGTATCCGAGAAATCCTGATCATTTCCACACCCCAGGATCTTCCTTCCTTCAAAAAATTATTGGGAAACGGTGCCCATATTGGCTGTCGCTTTGAATACCAAGTCCAAGAAGTCCCCAACGGACTGGCGCAGGCTTTTGTGTTGGGCGCTGAATTTATTAACGGATCCAAATCTGCGTTGATCCTTGGAGATAACATCTTCTATGGATCCGGTATGAGCAAAATGTTGCAATCTCATAGCCAACCGGATGGTGGGGTGATCTTTGCCTACCATGTTCAAGATCCAGAACGATATGGGGTCGTGGAATTTGACACCAACGCTCAAGTCCTAAGCATTGAGGAAAAGCCTACGTGCCCTAAATCGAATTTTGCAGTTCCCGGATTGTACTTCTATGACGAAGAAGTCGTGGAAATTGCCAAGAGCCTGCAACCCTCGGCCCGAGGGGAATACGAAATCACGGATGTGAATCGTTATTACCTCGCCCAAGGCAAACTCAAAGTTCAAGTTCTGGACCGTGGAACCGCTTGGTTGGATACGGGTACTTTTGCGTCTTTGATGCAGGCTGGTCAATTTGTTCAAGTTATTGAAGAGCGACAAGGTCTCAAAATTGGCTGCATTGAGGAAATCGCATGGAGGATGGGCTATATCAACTCGGTCGGCTTGGAAAAAGTTGCCCAACCGCTGACCAAGTCAGGCTACGGGCAATACTTGCTGAATTTGCTCAAACATTGATATATCCACCTTTGGATTCCATGATTTAACGGTAAACTAACAATGGCGCGCATTCTTTTGACCGGCAGCACCGGGTACATAGGCTCCCATACCGCTGTTGCCCTGCTGGAAGCCGGGTTCGATGTGGTTGGTCTTGATAATTACAGCCGCTCCTTGAATGGGGTTTCTAGGAGAATCCAGGAAATTACCGGCAAAAACTATGCCCAATACCAGGTTGACCTGGTTGATTCGGAGGCCATGACAAATGTACTCGCCCACGAATCCGGGATCGATGCGGTGATTCATTTTGCCGCCTTCAAAGCCGTCGGTGAATCTTCGACCCATCCTCTCCTTTATTTCCGTAATAACCTGGGGGGGCAAATCAATTTGATGCAGGCTTGTGATCAATTTGGAATTACCAATTTGGTTTTCTCCTCCAGTTGCACCGTATACGGGAACCCGGAGCAAATTCCCGTGACGGAAGATTCTCCCCTTCTGGAACCTGAATCCCCTTATGGGCGCACCAAAGCCGTAGGAGAAGCTTTGTTACGAGATTGGGTCAAATCCAATGCTGCGCAACAGGGTAAGGCAAAGCATGTGATCGCATTGCGTTATTTCAATCCGGCAGGAGCTCACCCCTCTGCTAGAATAGGGGAATGCACCGTAGGGGTCCCCGATAATTTGATCCCCTACATCACCCAAACAGCATTGGGCAAGCGCGAAAAGCTTACGGTATTTGGAAACGACTATCCCACAAGGGACGGAACTTGCTTAAGGGATTATATCCATGTCTGCGATATCGCTGCAGCCCACGTGGATGCAGTCAATCACCTGCTGAATCAAGGTTCCCTTACAGCGCCTTGGTCTGTTTACAATTTGGGTACTGGGGTAGGACAAACCGTTCTCGAAATAATCCAAGCCTTCGAAGCCGTTAACCAAATCAAATTGCCCTGGTCCTTCGGTCCCCGGCGGCCAGGCGATGTAATTGCTGTGTATGCCAACAACCGCAAAGCCGTGGATGAACTCGGATGGCAAATCCGTTACAACCTGGAGGACATGATGCGAAGCGCCTGGAACTGGGAGCGTATGCAAGCCCAAGATCCCCTTCATTAATCTCCAATCTTTTTTATTTCACCGCTTTTCTTTGCATCCAATAATCCTCCAACGATCGCCTTATGATTCGTGACACCGAAATAGCCCCCCTTATTCAACAAGAAGACCATCGGCAACGAAGCGGATTAGAACTCATCGCCTCCGAAAATTATGTTTCGGAGCAAGTCATGGCGGCGGCCGGTTCCATACTGACCAACAAATACGCGGAAGGTCTTCCTGGTAAACGTTATTACGGTGGCTGCGAATGGGTGGATCGCATCGAGCAGATTGCCATAGACCGGTTGTGCCAATTGTTCGGGGCACAATGGGCCAACGTGCAACCCCATTCGGGCGCTCAAGCCAATGCCGCGGTGATGTTGGCGGTGCTCCAACCTGGTGATACCATTTTAGGATTTGACCTTAGCCATGGGGGACATTTAACCCACGGTTCACCGGTGAACTTTTCCGGCAAACTGTACAGTCCCCATTTCTACGGTGTCGAGGAAGAAAGCGGTCTTATTGATTGGGACAAGGTTGCGTCCAAGGCTCAAGCGGTTCGACCCAAATTAATCATTTGCGGGGCATCCGCCTATTCTCGGGATTGGAATTATGCTCGGTTACGTGAAATTGCAGACGAAGTTGGCTCCCTTTTGATGGCTGACATTTCACACCCCTCCGGACTCATTGCAACTGGATTCCTAAACCACCCCTTTCCGCATTGCCACATCGTAACGTCCACCACCCACAAGACCTTACGCGGTCCTCGAGGAGGCATCATTATGATGTCCAAGGACTTCCCCAACCCTATGGGCTTGTTAAATCCCAAAGGTGAATTACGCAGCATGAGCAGCCTTTTGGATTCCGGTGTATTTCCGGGAACCCAAGGGGGACCCTTGGAACATATTATTGCTGCCAAAGCCATTGCATTCGGGGAAGCCCTCGAACCGGCTTACCAAAACTATACCCGACAGGTTCAAGCCAATGCTCAGATCCTTGCGAAATCCATGTCGGAAAGAGGTTATCGAATTATTTCCGGAGGCACCGACAATCACCTTATGCTCATCGACCTTCGTAACAAATCATGCACAGGAAAAGCCGCGGAGCAGGCCTTAGGAAAAGCCCATATCACCATCAATAAAAATATGGTGCCCTTTGATACCGCATCCCCTATGATTACCAGTGGAATACGCTTAGGAACGTCGGCCATAACCACCCGAGGTCTGCGAGAAACTCATATGGATCTAATCGCTGAGTGGATTGATCGAGCTATCCAAGATTACGATAACGATTCCATGTTAAAAGCAATAGGCCTGGAAGTCTGCGCCTTGATGGAACCACTACCCCTCTTTGAGGCCTGATCTCCCTATGAAGGTTGATGTCGCCAAAGCCTTTGCGGAGAAGAATCCCCGCTTATACCGCTGGATGCCGGGGTGGGCCCTAAGAGCGATTGCCAACCTGGTGCACCAGGAAGAAATGAACGAATTTCTTGCAACGAACGCCCACCTAAGAAATGTCGATTTTGCCCGCGCTGTCTTGAGACACCTCAACATCCAAACCAATGCTGTAGGCTTGAATCATATTCCCCAAGAAAATTCCTTTATTCTGGTAGCCAATCATCCTTTAGGAGGCCCGGATGGGTTGGCCCTTTACGATATGCTTGGAAGCCATCGGCAGAAATTTGCATCCATAAGCAACGACATCATCTTGCAGATTCAACCCCTTCAGGATCTTTTTGTGCCGGTTAATAAACATGGTACTCAATCCCGTGAAAACCTGCAAATACTCAAATCAAGATTCAACGAAGGCTACGGTATTTTGATTTTTCCAGCCGGTCTGGTTTCTCGACGCTCAGCAGGTAAAATCCGCGATCTCCCTTGGAAAAAAACAGCGGTTTCCCTTGCACGAAAAGAAAAAGTCCCTCTGGTGCCGGTTCATATTTCAGGGAAACTTTCCTTCCGATTCTATCAAGTCGCCTTATGGCGTAAACGATTGGGGATTCCATGGAATCTTGAAATGTTGCTCCTCGTAGATGAACTCTTCAGGCTACGCAACACCACTATTACCCTCACCGTTGGGGAACCGATAAACCCTTCACAACTTGATGCATCACGCTCTGACCTGGAATGGACCAAATGGCTGTACCACCGGGTCTATCAACTCGCTGAGACAGCCCCTATCTAAACAAGATCGGAGACCTCAAAGACAAGGAGTCCTTCAAATAGAGGGTCCTCGTGGGAAACGAATCTCTTGTGATGGCCTTAAATTTGGAAATGCTCCCTCTCATTGACCCCATACCTGCTGACCTTTTGGAATCCGAACTGGGTCCCAAGGCCCTACTTAGGGAAAGCAACAAAGGACAAAACAGCCTTTACGTCGTCAACGCAGCCGATGCCCCCCATGTCATGCAGGAAATTGGACGCTTAAGAGAATTGAGTTATCGGGCCGAAGGTGGTGGAACCGGCAAGGATTGTGACATTGATGATTACGACCTTATACCCAACGGATATGAGCAGATGCTGGTATGGGACCATGAACAACGGCAAATCATGGCGGCATACCGATTCGTGGAGTGTCGCAAAATTGGGCCTGACTCGGAGGGAAACTATCGACTATCTTCCGGAACACTTTTTGATTTCAGCAAGGCCTTCAAAGAAAAGATTTTACCTTCAACCATTGAACTGGGCAGAGCTTTTGTTGTCCCAGATTATCAACCAGGGGGGCTTCACCGAAAAGGTATTTTTGCCTTGGATAATTTATGGGATGGTCTGGGTGCGCTGACCGTGACAAGACCCAACATTCGCTTCCTCTACGGCAAAGTCACCTTGTTCAAAGGATACCCTGAATCAGCACGTGCCTTACTTCACAGCTTTCTGCAACATTATTTTACAAATTCGGAGCAATGGGTGAGAGCCAAACCGGAATGGGCTATACCCCTCCCAATCTCATCCGAGCTTCAAGCCCTTTGGATAGACCTGGATTACGAAAAAGCACTCCAAATCCTGCTACAGAAATCCCAAGAAATGGGTGCCAAGGTTCCCCCCTTGTTCCCGGCATATATGAGCTTGTCCACGACTATGAATTTTTTTGGATTTGCACATAACCAAGGATTTGGGCAGGTAGATGAAGCTGGGATTCTGGTGACCATAGCGGATATTAATCAAGCCAAAACCGAAAGACATATCCTTAGTTACCAACCTTTCGCGGCCAGCCAAGCCTGAACGGAATCGAACCAATCGTTGGGCTCCAAGGAACCAAGATGCGCAGGATCAGTAAGGATGGTCTTGCCGGTTAATTGTTCGTAAAGTTCCATATATCGCTTACTAATCTGCTGAACCCATTCCGGCCCCATGTGCGGGATGGTTTGACCCTCCAAGCCTTGAAATCCATGCTGAATCAACCATTGCCGCACGAATTCTTTGGATAATTGCTTTTGAGATTCCCCTCGCAGCTGCCGCTCATGATATCCGTCTGCATAAAAGTACCTTGACGAATCCGGGGTATGCACCTCGTCCATCAACACCACCTCCCCATCAATTAAGCCAAATTCATACTTCGTGTCTACCAAGATGAGTCCTCGCTCTGCGGCCATAGCCGTACCACGTTCAAACAAAGCCAAGGCATAGTCTTCCATAGTCTTGTAATTATTTTCACTCACAAGTCCCCGTTCGAGAATTTGATCACGTGTAATATCTTCATCATGGCCATGGGTCGCTTTGGTGGTCGGTGTCATTAAGGGCTTTGCAAATGGATCGGATTCACGAAGTCCAGAATCCATGGTCACCCCGCACAATTTGCGCTGCCCATCCCGGTAACAACGCCAAGCATGGCCTGAAAGGTACCCTCTAACCACCATTTCAACCGAAAAAGGCTCGGCCCGAAGGCCGACCGAAACCCGTGGATGGGGACTTCCCCTCCACCAATTGGGCACGATATCCGAAGTGGCCTCCAGGAAATAGGTGGCGGTTCTGTTCAGGACCTCCCCCTTGTAGGGGATAGCGGCTGGCAAAACCACATCAAAAGCCGAAATTCGATCTGAAGCGACCATGACCAGATGCCGATCGCCCAAGCGATACACATCACGGACTTTACCACGGTAGAAGCCAGAAGCGCCTTGCAAAGGCAACGGGGCATCAGGGGACCAATGAATCATGGGCGGTGGTTGCGTTTTGATAAGCATTCACGATGGCCTTGACCAAAGGGTGCCTGACGACATCATTTTCGTCCAATTCCACTACAGCAATCCCTTGGAGGTTACGGATTAAATCCAGGGTAGGGCGCAGCCCAGATTTCATGCGTGCAGGCAGATCCACTTGCGTCAAGTCTCCTGTCACAATAAATCTTGCGGAAGGGCCCATACGTGTCAGAAACATTTTGAGTTGAGTTGATGTGCAATTCTGCGATTCGTCCAGAATAACAAAGGCTTTATCCAAGGTCCTACCCCGCATAAATGCCAAAGGTGCGACTTCGATAATCCCATCCTCCAGATACTTAGCCAACCTTTGTGGCGGTAACATATCTTCTAGAGCATCGTACAAAGGTTTCAGGTAAGGATCTACTTTTTCCTTAAGATCACCCGGTAGAAAGCCTAAGTTTTCGCCGGCTTCAACCGCTGGACGGATTAGGATTATTTTGCGTATTTCTTTATTTCTCAATGCTCTAACAGCCAAAGCCACGGCAGTGTAGGTCTTCCCAGAACCGGCAGGCCCCAATGCAAAAAGTAAATCGCAGCGATCCATAGCATCCACCATTTTCTGCTGATTCCGGGTTCGCGCCCTTACCACCAACCCATTGGGACCATGCACCAAAATGGTCTTAGACCCTGGGCTTTCGTACAAATCCTGCATTCCTAAACGCTCTTGGGTCAACATAGTTTCGTTGAAATCATCATCACTCAAAAAACCATTAGCCAGGCTGCACCGCTTTAACATTAGTTCCCATAACACTTGAAATTTATGAAGCAAGTCGGAATGGCCTTCCAAGACTAGACGGCTGCCTCGAACGGTCAGCTTCAATTCAGGAAATGCCTCCTGAAGCCGATCTTGTCGGGAGGTACCGGGTCCAAAAAAATTCAAAGGCTCAATGCCCTGCAATTCAAATTCCAATATCGTATTTTGATTTTCCAAGGGTATTCGCTTTCAGGGGAATGGGATATTTTTGTGATTGGGTTGACGACCATTGAACCAAAATGCCTGTCTTGACATGCACCACCGATTATGGGTTAAAGGATCCCTACGCAGCGATGCTGAGAGGAAGACTTTTGACCCGCTTTCCAGACTGGAGGATCGAAGACATTTCTCACAATATTAGCAAATTTGACCTCCTCGAGGCTATTTATGTTGCTAAAACGGCCTATGGTTTTTTTCCACCGGGCAGCCTTCATCTTGTGGATGTTGGGTTCGTACCCAAGTTGGGCCAAAACACAGCCCCTACCTACTGCGTGACCCGAATAGACGAGCATTGGTTTGTTTTACCAGACAAAGAGGGGATAATTCCTCAGTTAAGCCAGACAATCGGCCACCCGGTTCAGCGCTACCCGCTTACCATACCTCAACCATTGGCCGGATTTCAAATCCTGAATTGGCTCGATGGCCCGGTAGGCATGCTTATTCAGGCCCTTGAATCCAATCCTGGACTAGTCGTAGCCCCGGAACCTTGGGCCGCCCCAGTTCCCGACCAATCGGTGAACTGGATTGAGCAACCCAAAGTGATTGATGGGGTTTTGGTTGGTAAAGTGGTTTACGCAGACCACTATGGCAATTTACATTCCAACATTGCTCGCCATGTTTTGGACCAATTTGCCGATGGCAAAACCATCCATATCCTCCTCAAGAGCGTCCGCAGTCACGAAAACAAGGTCGAAAGGATTCATGGCCATTACCATGCCGTCAAAAACAATGACCTTGTTTTGCTTTACAATGCCGGAGGCTTTTTGCAAATTGCAATGGCTCAAGACCATGCCTATAATCTTCTAGGATTACGGGTCAACGATAGGGTCATGATTGAAAGAATCGAGTGATTCACCAATCTTGGCCCTGCAGTTAGAGGATTATCTTTGGGTCATGATTAACCGACTTCAAGACCGTATTGCCTTGGTCACCGGTGCCTCGCGCGGCATTGGCCTGGGGATTGCCAAGAAACTCGCCCAAGAGGGCGCCCACATTGCCTTCACCTACAAGTCCTCTGCCCAAGCAGCCATGGAATTGCAGGAAGAACTCAAGGCTTCGGGCGTAAAAGCCAAGGCCTACGCTTCCGATGCCTCCGACTACCTGCAAGCGGAACAGCTGATTGAATCGGTGCTTGCTGATTTTGGCTCACTGGATATTGTGGTTAACAATGCCGGAATCACTAGAGATCAGCTCTTACTACGAATGACCGAAGCCCAATGGGAAGAAGTTATGGACAACAACCTCAAATCCGTGTTCAACATCTGCAAACACGCAACCAGACCCATGATAAAAAACCGCAAAGGCAGCATCATCAACCTCTCCTCCGTGGTAGGACGAAGCGGGAACGCAGGGCAGAGCAACTATTCAGCTTCCAAGGCAGGGGTCATTGCCTTCACCCAGTCTTTGGCCAAAGAGCTCGGCTCACGCAACATCCGATGCAATGCCATTGCCCCCGGGTTTATTCTGACCGAGATGACCGGTCAATTAGATCCTGCGGTGGCCGACGAATGGAACAAGCGCATTCCGCTAGGCCGTGCCGGCACTATAGAGGAAGTTGCGGAAGTGGTTGCGTTTCTGGCTTCTGATGCATCCTCATACGTTAGTGGTCAATGCTGGAACGTTTGTGGGGGTATGCAGCCGTCCTGATTGAACATTACCCAACGAGCGTTCTAAACCATTGATTTTGGGGACTTTGGAATTCATGTGGGGATCCCCATGGTGGGTCATTCCAATGGCTGTGCTCGTGGGATTGGGCTATGCATGGGCCATGCATGGGCGACGTCCTCTGCCCGATATCCACCGTACTTGGCGAGTATTGTTATGGAGCCTTCGGTCTTTGGCCGTCACCCTTATTGTCCTCTTGTGTTTTGAGCCGCAATGGCTAAGTATGGAGAGGCAAGTGGACCCGCCTTTGGTTGTGATTGCTTTGGACCAAAGCCGATCCATGCGTAGTACAGGTCAACAGGCGGAAGAAATTTTGA
>Ga0194128_10009842_pt1 | contig 11555 bp, 9 predicted proteins | sample TA2KigCa65mmetaG_FD_148650 | JGI IMG/M metagenome (GOLD analysis project Ga0194128, IMG submission 148650) | Freshwater microbial communities from Lake Tanganyika, Tanzania - TA2015037 Kigoma Deep Cast 65m | ecosystem: Environmental > Aquatic > Freshwater > Lake | place: Tanzania: Lake...
CCCGCGTCGGCTGCTGGCGGTCGATGTCGCGCTCGACCAGGACGCTCGCGGTCGGGCGCTGGGCCAGCGGGCGCGCGAACTCGACATCCAGATTGCCGCCGGCTATGGCGAGGCGCTCCGCCAGGCGGACGTGGTGTTCTCGGTGGTGCCGGGCGAGTCGGCGCTGGACGCCGCCCGTGCCGCGGCGCCGTTCCTCAAGCCCGGAGCCCTCTATCTCGACCTTTGCACCATCAGCGGGCCGATGGCCGAGCGCGATCGTAAGGCGCTGGCGCCGGCCGGCGTGCGCTATGTCGATATCGCGGTGATGGGCAGTTTTCTCAATTTCGGCCACCGCGCACCGATGCTGCTGGCGGGCGAGGATGTCGAGGCGGCGGCGGCCTGGATGCGCGAGCAGGGCTTCGATGTCAAGGTGCTGGGAACGAAACCGGGCAGCGCCTCGGCGGTCAAGTTGCTGCGCAGCGTGCTGATGAAGGGGATCGAGGCCTTGGGGGTCGAATGCCTGGTGGCGGCGGAGCGCCAGGGCCTGGTCAAGGAGGTGCTGGACAACATCGGCGACGTCGACAAGATGGGCTTCGCCGGCTTCGTCGAGATGCTGGTCAACACCCACGTCGTGCATGCCAAGCGGCGGTGGGAGGAGATGGAACTGGTGGCGAAGGGCCTGGCGGAATGCGGCGTGCGGCCGCTGATGACCCAGGCGATCATCGCCAGCCATGCGCGCACGGTCGATGCCAGGCTGGCACCCGCCGATGGCAAGGTGCCACCCCTGGCGCAGTCGCTGGCGATCCTTGGCGAGAAGGCGGTCGGGCGGCTGTAGCGGCGGCCGATTGGGGTGCCGCGGCGCTCGCTCAAACGGACGCGCGGCGCAGCATGGCCTCGATCTTGGTTTCCAACTGGGCCGGCGAGAACGGCTTGGCGAGGAACGCGGTAACGCCGCTGTCGCGCGCCGCCTTGACCGCGTCGGCCGTGTCGCGACCGGTGATCATGAGGAAAGGCATCCTGGGATAGACAGTGCGCTCCTGGCGCAGCAGATCGAGGCCGTTCACCTTCGGCATGTGCAGATCGGAGATCACCGCGTCGATGAAGCCCTCGCATTCGTCAAGGAAAGCGAGCGCCACTTGGCCATCGCCGGCGCTGAAGATCTGCGTGATGCCCATGTCGCGCAGCAGGGACTGCACCAGTTTCATGGCTCCGGGCTGATCCTCGACGATCAGGATGCGGGCCTTTTCAAGTTCGTCGGCGCGCAGGCTTTGGATTTGGGGGCGCATGACTGTCGCTCCGTCAGCTACCGGTCGGCGTGAGCACTTGCTGCACGGTCTTCCTCAGCTCCACATCGGTGAACGGCTTGCGCAAGACGGCGCCGGCGGGCAGCGGCTCGCCGTTCGGCAAGCAGGTGGCGTCGCCTGTCATGTAGACGACCTTGAGGCTCGGCTGCCCTTGGCGCAGGGTTGAGGCCGCCTCCTCGCCGCTCATGCGCGGCATCGCCAGATCGGTCAGCAGCAGATCGATCGTTCCGGAATAGGCCTGGGCCAGGCCGACCGCGTGCCGGCCATCGGCGGCCTCGATCACCGAGAAGCCGAAGGCGCGCAGATCGCTGGCCAGCGGGCGACGCACCGCGGCCTCGTCCTCGGCCAGTAGGATGGTCGCCGTGGTCGCAGGCAGCGGCAATTCGCTCTCGGGCGTGGCCGCGGTCGCCGCGTCGGTCGCCGCCGGTGCCTCGGCCGGCGCCAACGGGAAATACAGCGTGAACGCGCTGCCTTCGCCTGGGGTGCTGGCGACGTCGATCGTGCCGCCAGACTGCTCGACGATGCCATAGACGGCGGCGAGGCCGAGGCCGGTTCCCTTGCCCTGCTCCTTGGTGGTGTAGAACGGCTCGAACAGGTGCTTGCGCACCGTCTCGTCCATGCCGCTGCCACTGTCGCTCACCGTCAACCGGCAATAGTCGCCGCCGCCCTGGCCGAGATGGCTGGCGGCAAAGCCGGGCGGCAGCCGCACATCCTCGGTGACAATGCCCAGACGGCCGCCAGGGCCCATGGCATCGCGCGCGTTGACCGCCAGGTTCAGCAAGATCTGGGTGAGCTGGCCACGGTCGACTCTGACCAGGCCGCGCGAACCGCTGGCGTCGATCGTCAGCTCGGTCGTTTCGCCCGGCAATGGCCCCAGCAAGCGGGCCAGGCCCGGCAGCACGTCGGCCAGCCGCAGCAGTTCCGGTGTCGTGGCCTGCTTGCGCGCGAACACCAGCATCTGCTGCGTCAGTTCCGCCGCGCGGTCGGCGGCGTGCACCACCTCGCTCAGGCTCTCCGCCACCAGCGCCCTGTCGTCGATGCGCCGTTCCGCGCGCCTCGCAAAACCGCCGATCACGGTCAACAGGTTGTTGAACTCGTGCGCCACGCCGCCCGTCAGGTGGCCGATCGCCTCCATCTTCTGCGCCTGACGAAGCTGGATTTCCTTGCTGATCAGTTGGCTGACGTCGGTGAAGGTATCGACGAATCCGCCCTCCGGCATCGGGTTGCGCCGATGCTGGACGATGCGCCCGTTCGGCATGTTCCACTGGCTGGGCGGCGCGCCTTCAGGCAAGTCCGAGGGCGCGCGGTCAGGGAAATCGCCGCGCCCCGCGTGAAACTGGCTGACGTCCGCCCACGGCCGGCCGATCCTGAGGAAGCCGGGCGGGAACTCCAGCAATTGCTGGGACGACGGGTTCCAGACGCGCAGCCGCTGCCCGGCGTCGTAGACCGCCACGCCCTTGCCCAGGTTGTCCAGGATGGCGTTCAGCAAGGCCGTCTCGCGCGCCAGCGCCTGCCGGTTCAGCACCAGTTCAGTGATGTTGCGGCCGGTGCCGCGATAGCCTTGAAAGGTGCCTTCTTCGTCAAAGAACGGCCGGCCGCTGACGGCGACATGGAGGTCTTCGCCCGTCGGCGTGCGCAACGGCAGCGTCACGTCGTGATAGGGCTGCAACGCCTTGCGCGCGGCCATGATCGGCGCGACGCACAGTTCCGCTTCCGGATGGTGGCGCAGCGCCTGGCCGGAGCAGAGGCCGACAAACGCCTTGGCTTCGATGTTGGCCGAACGCTCCAGGCTGTCGGAGATGTGCGTGATCCGACCTTCGCGGTCGGTCTCCCAGGTCCAGTCGGAACTGACCTCGGCGAAGTCGCGGAACCGGGCCTCGTTCTCCTTCAACAGGCGCGTCAGGGCGATGAGCTGGTTGTTGGCTTGGTGGAGTTCGGACTGCGATCGCAGATGAGCGGTGATGTCGGTGCCGCTGCCGATGTCCCCGGCCAGCCGGCCCTGCGCGTCGTATTTGGGCTGGCCGCTGAGCAACAGCATGACCCTGCGGCCGTCGCGATGCAGTGTGGGAAACAACAGGTCGCGGAACGCGACCCCTTGGCGGATCAGTTCGTTCACTTTGGCGCCGGCCTCCCGTCAGGTATCGTCCAGCGCATTCAATTCGGCACGGGTAAGGCCGAGCCGCTCCGCCGGGCGATGGCCGAGCACCTCGGAAACGTTGTCGGAAACGTAGGTCAATCGGGCGTCGGCATCGCATTCCCAGCGCCAGTCCGAACTGGTCTCCACGAACGCCCGGAAGCGTTCCAGCTCAGCGCGCAGGCGTGCCACTTCGCCGTCGCGGATCGTCGCACCATCTCCTTGACAAGGAGGGCGCTCTTTCGATTTTTCTACCGTCATCCTTCGTTCCTTGCGCGATGTCCGAGGACACGGACGATGCAGACCGATGGATGGTTCGCGATCCTCAAGTAATACTATTAACAATGCGTGTAATCGCCGCGAGATCAACGCGCATACACTTAGTTCATTCACGGATCTGCCAGAAACAATAATTGAGAGTTGTTATTCTATTTATATAATTACTTTTGATTGCATAAGAGTAGCGGTCGAACGCCTAATCGGCGTATCCCGGCAGCAGCCGGTCCAGCCGCCGCAGCAAGGCTGGCCATTCGCGCTGGGAGAAGGGCATGCCCAGCTTCCAGTATTGCGCGATCATCGGCTCCGCCACGGCTTCGCCGATCGTCACCGGCTTGCCGCCGCAGGCCAGGGCATCGACCTGGATGCGGCAGCATTGTTCCAGGTAGTAGAGCCGCGAGAAGCATTCCGCCACCGTTTCGCCCACCACCAGCAATCCATGATTGCGCAGGAACACCGCCTTGTGCTGACCCAGGCAATCGGCCAGGCGCCGCTGCTCGTCGGCCTTGAAGTAATTGCCCTCATAGGCGTGGTAGCCGACCTGGCGATAGTAGAACAGCGACATCTGGCTCAGGGGCATGAGACCCTGCTCCAGGCAACTGACCGCGATGGCGGCGCGGGTATGGGTGTGCATGACGCTGCCGATCGAGGGTTTGAACCGATAAATCGGCTCGTGGATCTTGTAGCCGAAATAATTCAGCTCGTAGTCGCTCGTCCCCACCATTTCGCCGGTCTTGCTGACGCGGATCAGGCTGGAGGCTGTGATTTCCTCGAACAGCAGGCCATAGGGGTTGAGCAGCATGTCGCCGCCGCCCGGCAGGCGCGCCGAGAAGTGCGTGTAGATGAGGTCGTCCATCTGGAAGTGGTGCGCCAGGCGATAGGCGGCGGCCAGATCGATGCGCAAGGCTCGCTCGGCGTCGCTGGCGCTTGCGGCAATGGCAGTCGGCGTGGTGACGGGCTTGTTCATATCGGGTCGCTCCAAGGCCGCAGCATAGCATGCGCCGCGGCAGCGTTGCCGCACCGGCAAGACTGTCATGCCGAATTCAGGGGTCTTACTTCCCACTTTAACAGGCAAGACTAATGTGCTTCGACTGCCCGTGGGAGGCGGCCGATGATGATCGAGACGCTTGCCAGCGGCTACGCACTGCTCGAAGGCCCGGTTTGGGATCCGGTCCGCGGCCTGATCGTCGCCGACGCCGAGCAGGGCGGAGTGCGCTGCTTCGATGCCGCGGGCCGGGTTGAGACGCTCTGGCCGCATCGCACGGGCATCGGCGGCATCGTCCGTCATGTGACGGGCGGCATCGTGGTCTCGGGCCGCAATGTTGCGCATCGCTCCCGGGCCGATGCGCCGAGCGCCGTGCTGCTCGATAGCGATCCCGAGCGCGGCGTCATCGGCTTCAACGACATCACCACCGACGCCAGGGGGCGCATCTATGCCGGCTCGCTCGGCTATCGGCCGCGATTGGAACCTGGCCGCCCGCGGCCCGGCCGGCTGCACCTGCTCGACCTGGACGGCACCGCCCGCGTGGTGGCCGAAGGCATCGGCCTCAGCAACGGACTGGGATTTTCGGCGGACGGCAGCCAGTTCTTCCAGGCCGACACCCAGCACAACGTCGTCTATGTGTACGACGTCGGCGCCGATGGCAGCCTGTCCAACCGCCGCGACTTCGTGCGGCCGGGTGCCGGCCGGCCGGATGGCCTGGCGCTGGCGCGCGACGGCTCATTGTGGCTGGCGGCGGTCTGGGCGGGGCTGGTGATCGTCTACCACCCCGACGGCCGCGAACGCCGCCGCCTCGCCTTTCCGGTGCCGATGATCACCAGCCTGTGTTTCGGCGGGCCGGACTTGCGCGATCTCTACGTCGTTTCCGGCTCGGACAACAGCGGCCGCAAGGATGCCGGCAGCATCTTCCACCTGCGCGTCGAAGTCCCGGGCGTGCCGGTTGCGCCGGCCCGCGTCGCCTTGCGGCAGGCGCCATGAGCCTGCCCGCCTTCGCCGTTCCGGGGCTGTGCATTCCCGACGTGCTGTCGGCCCACGCCCGTTGGCAACCCGAGGCGCTGGCCGTGGTGGGCGAGGGCGTGCGGCTGACCTGGCGGCAGTTCGTCGCCGACTTTCATCGCCTGGCCAACGCGCTGCTGGCTCGCGGCCTGCGCAAGGACGACAAGGTGGCGCTTCTCATGCGCAGTTCGCCCGAGATGCTGACCGCCATCGCGGCGATCGCCAAGGCCGGCGGGGTGGTGGTGCCGCTCAGTCCGTTGTTCGACCCGCCGGCGATCGGCCGCATGCTGGTCCGCTCCGGCAGCCGCTTTGTCATCGCAACCGCCGAGAACCGCGCCGCGCTGGACCGGCTGCGCGACACGCTGCCGGAGGTGGCGGAGTTCATCGCGGCCGATTTCGCCGCCGCCGGCTGGATCGACTATCCCCGGTTGCTGGCCGGCCAGCCGGACAGCGAACCGCGCGTCTCGCTCCGCCTCGACGACGACTTCAACATCATGTTCACGTCCGGCACCACGGGCGAGCCCAAGGGCACCGTGCACAGCCACCTGTCGCGGCTGCTCTATCCGCTGGGCTGGGGCCTGCCGATCGGGCTCAACCAGCGGCCGGTGACGCTGCTGGCGACGCCGCTCTATCACAACGGCACCTGGATCAGCGGCCTGCCGACGCTGCACCATGGCGGCACGGCGGTGATCGTGCCGAAATTCGAACCGCGGCGCTTCTTGGAACTGCTGGCAGCCGAGCGGGCGACCCATTGCTTCCTGGTGCCGACCCAGCTTATCGGCCTGTTGGAACTCGACGATCTCGAACGACACGACACCGCGAGCTGGCGGGCCGTGCTGTGCGGCGGCTCGGCTTTGCCGCGTACAGTGTTCGAGGCCATGCGCCGGCGGCTGCCGCGGGTCTCGTTCTTCGAGATCTACGGCATGAGCGAGGGCTTCGCGACGTTCGTCGGGCCGGACGACTACGCGGCCGGCAAGGTCGGCTCGGTCGGCAAGCCGCTGCTCGCCGTCAACACCGATATCCGCATCGTCGACGCCCAAGGCCGCGAAGCGGCGACCGGCGAGGTGGGCGAAGTGGTCGGCACCAGCGCGCTGATGATGAAAGGCTACTACCGCGATCCCAAGCGCACCGAGGAGGGTCTGTGGCGCGATCCGCAGGGGCACGCCTATCTGCGTTCGGGCGACCTTGGCCGGCTCGACGCCGACGGCTACCTCTACATCGTCGGCCGCACCAAGGACATGATCCTGTCGGGCGGCGTAAACATCTATCCCATCGACATCGAGGAAGCGTTCATGCAGCACCCAGAGGTGCTGGAGGTTGCCTGCATCGGCGTGCCGCACGAGCGCTGGGGCGAGACGCCGATCCTGCTGGCGCTGATGAAACCCGGCGCCAAGGTCGATGCGGCCGGCCTGTTGGCCTGGGGCAACGCGCGGCTGGCCAAGTATCAGCGCGTGGCCCGCGTCGAATTCCGCGCGAGTTTCCCGCGCAACGCGCTGGACAAGATCCTGAAGCGCGAACTGCGCGAACCCTACTGGCGGGGCCGGCCCAGCGACATCGTGTGAGCGCCGCCGACGGCCCAGGCCGAAGGCCTGTCGGTTCGATCGGCGGGAAGCGCGGCATCGTTGGCTCGGCCTGCCCGACGCGGTGCAGCAGTTCGGGCAGGGCCGGATCGGCGCGCCGCTGGCCGCGCAGGGGACGAAGAGCTGACGCAGGACGACTTGAGGCGCGATCATGTCTCGGCCGTTATCCCGGCCGGAGCGAAGCGGAGAGCCGCGATCCAACCTGTCGCGTCATATACCTGGAACCGCGACAGGCCTTCGGCTTTCCGGGATGACGTCTGAAGTCAGCGCGGTTCGAGTTCGCGTCATCGCGCTTTAGCCTTCGGCCAGCGTGCACTCCATGATCTGCCGCTTGAGGATCTTACCGGTCGCCCCTTTCGGCAGTTCCGGCCAGACCGCGAGCGATTTCGGCAGCTTGAAGTTGGCGATCTTGCCCTGGCAGAAGGCCCGCGCCGCTTCCAGGTCCAGGCTCTGGCCCGGCTTCAGCGACACCACGGCATGGATGCGCTCGCCCCAGGTGGGATCGGGCAGGCCGAACACGCTGACCTCGTGCACCGCCGGGTGCTCGGCCAGCACGTTCTCGACCTCGGTCGGGAACACGTTGTAGCCGCCGGTCTTGATGCGGAACTTGGCCCGGTCGCCGAGATAAAGGTAGCCCTCTTCGTCGCGCCGGCCCATGTCGCCGGTGAACAGCCAGCCGTCGCGCACGGTCTCGGCATACTTCTCGGGCGCGTTCCAGTAGCCCGGAATGGTGAGTTCCGAGCGCACGATGACTTCGCCGGTCTCGCCGACCGGCACGTCCCGACCCTCGTCGTCAACGATGCGGGTATCGACCCAGGGCAGCGAGCGGCCGGCCGAGGCAAGGATCTCCGGCCTGTCAGCCAGGCCCCGGCGGTGGTCGGACGGGAACAGCATGGCCGACATGCCCATCAGCTCGGTCGTGCCATACATCTGCAGGAACGGGCAGCCGAACGCGGCCATCGCCTCGCGGATGGTGGCGGGCGGCAGCGGCGAGGCGCCATAGCCGAGCAGACGCATGCTGCTGCGGTCGTACCTGTCGATCAGGCCGGAACCCAGCAGGCTCGACAGCATGGTCGGCACCAGCACGCAGATCGTTGTGCGCTCGCGGGCCATCAGCGCGAGCGCGCGTTCCGCCTCCCAGGGGCCGACGATGGCGGTGGTCGAACCATGGAAGATGTTGCGCAGCATGTGGATGATCGGCACGCCGCCGGCCGGCATGGCGTGCAGCCAGACATCGTCGTGCACCGCCCCTTCCGAGAGCGCGATATAGAGGATCGAGCGCAGCATCTGCTGGTGCGGGTAGATGGCGCCCTTGGGCGAGCCGGTCGAGCCGGTGGTGTAGCAGAGCATGGCGATGTCGCCGGGCGTGTCCTGCAGCGGCCCGGACCTGGCCTCGGCCGCCAGCCAGTCGGCGTAGTCGGCGGCGAAACCATGCTGGCCGCCGAAGCCGATGAAGGCTGGCGCATGTCGCGCTGCCCGCAGCGCCGCGCGCGCCAGCGGTTCGTACCCCGCCTGCACGAACAGCAAGTCGGGACTGGAATCGTCGAGCAACTGCGCGATCTCGCGGCCCGCCAGGCGGGCGTTGAAACCGACCCTGACGGCGCCGATGCGGGCGCAGGCCAGGAACAGCTCCGCCACCTCGATGCAATCGGCCGCCAGCATCGCCACCCGGTCGCCCGGCCGGATGCCGGCGCGCTTCAGCGCATGGCCCAGCGCGTCGGTCCGCCGCTTCAGTTCGGCCCAGGTGACGCGGCCGTCGAACGAGACATAGGCCGGGTGTTCCGGCCAAGTGGCGGCATGGCGGCGCAGCAGGTCGCCGAAGGTCAGCGGCATCGGCCGGATCCCGCCTAAACCGCCTTGCCGGCCTTGCGCAGCGGCTGGATCACCGCTTCGGCGAAGGCTTGCAGGGTGCCCAGTTCGATGTCGTCGCCGAAATACCCTGCATGGTGCCAGAGGAACAGTTCGTCGATGCCCCAGCGCTCGATCAAGCCCAGCGCGTGGTCCTGCAACTCCTGGCGCGAGCCCTTCCAGACGCGGCCGAGCGGCACATCGTAGGGCGGCGCGTCGTAGGCGAGCTTCCAGAGTTCCCAGAAGGCTTCCCAATAGCGCGCCTCGTCCCTGGGCGTCATGCCGGCCAGCAGCTGGCCGCCGATCGCCAGCACGTCCTTGGGCTTGGGATTGCGTCCGGCCTTCTGGCCAGCGCCGATGCATTGCTCGATCACCACCGGCATCAAATCGTCCTTTTCGGGCCTGACGAAGGACACCATCTTGCCGCCTTCGGCGCCCCAGAACCGCGCCGTTTCCATGGAGTAGCTGAACGGCGCATAGACCGGCGGGTGCGGCTTCTGCAGCGGCCTGGGCGTGATGCCCGCGCGCCGCAGGATGCCCTGATCGTCCACCTGCTGCGGAGCCCACAGCTTGGTCGGGTTGAACTCCCACGGCGTCGGCAGCGGCATCTTCCAGAACTCGCCCTCGATGCTGGTCAAGTCGTCCAGCCACAGCGACTTGACGATGCGCCAGTTCTCGTAGAGCGCGCGGCGGTTGCGCCTGTCCGCTTCCGACTTGTCGGAATGGGTTGAGGTCACGTCGATATGCTGGCCCATGGTGGCGGTCCAGCGCGCGGTGTTGCCGCGGCTGAAGCCGGCGAAGGCCCGCCCGCCGGTCATGTGGTCCAGCATGGCGATGTTCTCAGCCACCAGAATAGGGTTCATCGCCGTCAGGTTCATGCCGAGCTGGCCGACCCGCATCGTCTTGGTTGCCTGCGCCACGTACATGTCCCAGAGGATCGGGTTGGTGGTGGCCTCGATGCCTTCCACCTGCATGTGGTGCTCGGTCATGCAGAAGCCGTTGTAGCCAAGGCTCTCGGCGAACACCATCTGCTCGCGCACCTTGTGCATCATGGTCTGGAAGCGTTCCGGCTCGCGGCCGGCCAGGCCGACCTTCTCGCCACGCTGGCGCATGAACGGGATGCAGAGGATGGTGAACTTCATCATTCCCCTCTCCTCCTATCTCGGCATTGTTCGGTTGCCAGGGCTATCCTGGCGGGCCGAGCCCGGCCGGCAGCCCGTATGCCCCCTGGTCCTCGAGGCCGCGAGGGAGCGTGTGGCGCCGGCCGGTCTTCCACCAACCCGAACAGTCGTCTGGGCACGAGCCCGTATCGAGGAGGAAGGGTAATGGAAGCCGAGGAGAAGACCGTCCGCTTCGTCGGTATAGACGTCGCCAAGAACCGCGTCGATGTGCACGTTCGCCCCGATGGCGCCCGCTTCGGCTGCGCCACCGACAGCGCCGGGCTCGCAGAACTCATTCGCCGCCTCGGGCCGCTGGCGCCCCGCCTGATCGTCCTCGAAGCGAGCGGCGGCTACGAGGGCGTGGTGCTCGCCGCCCTCGCCGAGGCCGGACTGCCGGTCGCCGCCGTCAACCCCTTGCAGATCCGTCGCTTCGCCGGCGCCATCGGCAAGCTCGCCAAGACCGACACAATCGACGCCGCCGTTATCGCCCACTTCGCCGAGGCCGTCCGTCCCGAACCCAGGGCGCTGCCCAACGATCTCACGCTCCGGCTGCGCGAACTCCTCGCCCGCCGCCACCAGCTCGTCGTCATGGGCCAAGCCGAGGGCCAGCGCCTGGACAAAGTCGAGCAGCGGATCGCCCAGCGTTCCTGCCGCACCGTTCTGCGCGCGCTCGAGGCCGAACGCAAACGCATCGAGGCCGCCATCGACAAGCTCGTGCAGAGCAGCCCCCTCTGGCGCGCCAAGGAGAACCTGATGCGCACCGTGCCCGGCGTCGGTCCCACCGTGGCCCGCGTCTTCATCGCCCATCTGCCCGAACTCGGCACCCTCGACCGCCACAAGGTCGCCGCCCTGGCCGGCGTCGCACCGATCAACCGCGACAGCGGCCAATACCGCTGCAAGCGCAGAATCCACGGCGGCCGCGTCCACCTCCGCGCCCCTCTCTACATGGCCTGCCTGGTCGCAGTCCGCCACAACCCGCCGCTCCGTACCTTCTACAGCCGCCTCAAGCAGGCCGGAAAGCCGACCCGGGTCGCCATCGTCGCCACCATGCGCAAGCTGCTCATCATCCTCAACGCCATGCTGCGCGACAACACCCCCTGGACCGAAGTCCATGCCTGAGCATCGAAGCGATGGCCAGCAAAACGGCCGCAATGGCCGGCAGCTCACGGCCGCAAGCCGCCAACGGCGGTGGCGCGATAGCGCCAGCCTTGAACTGCCGGCCATTGCGGCCGAAACTTCAGCCATCACTTCGGCCCTTGCAATTCAAGACAGTCGCTC
>Ga0194128_10009846_pt1 | contig 11550 bp, 9 predicted proteins | sample TA2KigCa65mmetaG_FD_148650 | JGI IMG/M metagenome (GOLD analysis project Ga0194128, IMG submission 148650) | Freshwater microbial communities from Lake Tanganyika, Tanzania - TA2015037 Kigoma Deep Cast 65m | ecosystem: Environmental > Aquatic > Freshwater > Lake | place: Tanzania: Lake...
CCGCCAGTGCGATGGCGCTGGCCGCGGCGAACGTCGCGACGAGCGGGGCGATTCTCGTTCTCATCTCCGCGCCCTCACCGCTTGTCGACGACGACCTTGCCCTCCTTCAGCACCACCTTCGTCGTCAGCATCCCGTAGATGTTGTCGGTGGGGTCGCCGGAGAGCAGGATGATGTCCGCGAACTTGCCGGCCTCGAGCGTGCCGATCTCCTTCTCCATGCCGACGTAGCGCGCCGCGTTCGGGCCGATGATCTTGTGGATGTCGGCCATCGAGAACACGATGCTGAACGACTTCAGCTCGTGCTCGAGCACGACGAGGTCGGTGGCGTTCTGGTCGGTCGAGTACGAGATCGTGTTGTGGTTCGGGTCGGCATCCCAGATGCGGCGCGCGTTGATGATGGTGAAGCCGCCCTCGGTGCCGGTGGCGCGCCCCTTCGGGTCGCGGTTCGCGCCGGCGATCGCCTCGGGCCACGGCTTGCCGTCGCGGAAGCGCGCGGTGTTGTCCTTCGGCCACTGCACGGCGGCCGGCGCCGGGGAGAGGCGGTCGATGTTGGGCGCGCCGAACGCGATCAGGCCGGCGACGATGGCGCCGGCCTTGGCGACGGTCTCGGCCTGCTCGTAGCTGGTCCAGTCCTTGTTCGGCAGGTGCACGAGGCGCGTCACGCCGGCGTCCACCGCGGCGACCATCGCCGGGCTGCTCACGGCGTGCACGTTCACCTGCACGCCGGCTTTCTTCGCCTCGTCCACGATCGCCTTCAAGGTCTCGATCTCGGCCTGCGGCGGCGCGGGCTCCGGCGTGAGGCCGATCTCGCCGGTGTGCGTGACGCCCTTGGCGGCCAGCGCCTGCACGGCGGCGCGCGCTTCGGCGGGCGTCTGGCGGAGCTGAATCTGTCCCGACGGGATCAGCCGCGGTCCATTCGCCTTGCCGGACTCGACGAGGTCCCGCAGCGCGATGTTGGCGTCGGCCTGGCCGCCACCGATCAGCACCGTGGTATAGCCCGCCTCGAGCAGCGACTGCAGCTGCCCGTTGATGTTCGGGTTCATGTTCAGGTGCTTGTGCCCGTCGATGTAGCCGGGCATCGCGGTCAGGCCCTTCGCGTCGATGACGCGCAGGCCCTGCGTGTTCGCGGGCCCGGCGCCGACGGAGGCAATGCGCCCGCCGCGCACGACGATCGTCCCCGAGGGAACGACCTGACCGCTGCCGACGACGATGCGCGCGTTCGTGATGGCGACGTCCTGCGCGGCCTGGTTCTGGGCGGAGAGGCCGGCGGCGGCAGCGGCGACCGAAGCGGCGGCCGCGCACACGAGCAGCCCGCATGCAAGCATTCGTTTCATCGTTCGAAGTCCTCCAGGTTGTACGTGGGAATGGCGGGGATCGTAGCACGCGGGGAGGAATTGGAGGAGACGGAGCGAGCGGGTCAACACGGAGTCACAGAGCCACGGAGACTATTCAATCTCCGTGACCCCGTGTCTCCGTGTGCATCCGCGCTTCCGTCCCCTCCGTCGCCTCAAAACACGTACTTCACGGCGAACTGCATGATCCGCGGCTGCTGCACGGCGGTGATGCGGCCGAAGTTCACGTTGGTGATCACGGCGGTCGGGTTGTTCGCGCGCACCGCGTTCGGCACGTTGAACGCCTCGAGCCGCGCCTCGATGCGGCGCTCGCCGAAGCGGAACGAGCGCGAGATTGCCGCGTCGATCGTCCACGAGCCGATGCCGGGCACCGAGAAGAAGCCCGAGTTGCCGTAGGTGCCGAGCGCGGGCACCGCGAACGCCGCACGGTTGTAGCGCACCGATCCGAGGCGGCCCGACTCGTCGAGGAAGATCTCGTCGCTGACGCGGTCGGCGGGCTGGCCGGCGAGGCCGGTCAGCGCGCGGTCGGTCCCCGCCTGAATCGTCTGCGGGTCGCCCGACGAGATGCGGTGGATGACGGCCAGCTGCCAGTCGGACGCGACCGCGCGCAGCACGCGGTTGTCGAACTGCGGCGTGCCCGCAATCGCCGTCATGTTGTAGATGTGCCGGCGATCCTGCTGGCACCGTGCCCGATCCCTGGTCTCCAGGTTCTGCGGGCTGTTGTTCGGGTTGGCGATCGCCAGCGTGACGCGGTCGCTCATGCACGTCGACAGCGTGTAGTTGGCGTTGAGATCGATGCCCGCGATCTCGCCGCGCACCGACGTCAGCAGCCCGTGGTAGCTCGACGTGCGGTCCGACCGCCACATGTCGATGTTCGACACGAGCCGCACGTCCGCCCGCTGCTGCGCCGTTCCACTCTGGTTGGCCCACAGGCGCAGCTCACGCCGCTCGTTCAGGTTCGTCGCCTGGTTGCACGGCGTGAACGTCCGCCCTTCCAGCACGCACGTGTTCGGCCCGGTGAACAGGTTCGGATGCGACTGCGGCGTGAGGCCCAGCACCGGGTTGAGCGCTTCCATGCCCCACAGGCGCCGCCCGTTGTTGCCCAGATAGCTGGCCGACGCGCGCCACCGGCCGGCGAGCTCCTGCTGGTACGACACGTTCCAGGTGTGCGAGTACGGCGTGTTCAGGTTCGGGTCGAACGGCAGCAGCACAGACGAGGGCAGGTAGAGCGGGTTCTCGCGCCAGTCGAACGGGAACGGGTTGCCGCCGGGCAGTCCCTGCCACGGGTCGGCGAGCGAGCCCAGGCGATGGAGGAGGTCCGCCGCCCACGGCGAGGTGCCGTTGGAGACGCGGGTGACGTTGAGCTGCACCAGCTCGTACATCATCCCGTAGCCGGCGCGGATCGAGCTGCGGCCCGAGCCCGTCGGATCCCACGCCGCGCCCACGCGCGGCGCGAACTGGTTCAGCCGCCGCTTGATCGCCGACGCGCCCTCGAAGTCCGCGGGGCCGGAGCCGTCCGGGCTCTGGCTCGGATACGCGAAGCCCGCCGGCGCGTTCGGGAAGACGGCGCTCTTCTTGCCGGCCCTGAAGTCCTCGAGACTGAACGAGTACACACGGACGCCGCCGGTCGGCCCGCTGGGAATCCAGTCGAACGGCAGGAACGGCTCCCACCGGACGCCGTAGTTGAGCGTCAGGCGCGGGGTGGCGCGCCAGGTGTCCTGCGCGTACATCCCGACGTAGTGCTGCACCGGGCTGAGCAGCCCCGGCATCGCCTGGCGGATCTGTGTCATGTGGCCGAGCAGGAAGTCGCCCATCGCGTTGCCGGTGCGGTCGGGGCCGACACTCATGTTGCCGACGCCGAACGTGTTCGAGTAGGAGAGGATGTCGTCGCGCGCCCAGTCCACGCCGAGCCCGAACTGGTGCTCGCCGCGGATCAGATCCAGGTGGTTCGCGATCTGGTACTGGTTCTGCCACGCCTGCGTGTAGGCCATCCCGTTGCCGAAGTTGAAGTGCCCGTCCACGCTGAACTGGAACGTGTTCGGCACGGTGGTGTAGGCGTTGATGCCGACGTCGCGCGCGTTGAAGAACTCCGCGCCGAAGCGGTCGGTGATGATGCGGCTGTGCGCGACGCGCAGCGAGTTGACCGCGGTCGGCCCGAGCACCCAGTCCTGGCCGACGCTGTACTGGTGCGCCCAGTTGTTCTCGGCCTGCGTGCCCGTGCCGGCCGTCAGCAGGTTCGACGGGTCGTAGGTGAGCGGCGCCTTGTGCTGCGTGGCGAGGTAGCGCCCGAAGAACGTCATGTTCTGGTTGTACTGGTAGTCGAAGCGCGAGACGATCTGCTTGTCGTGGCGCTCGGTGCGCGTGCCCCAGCGCAGCTCGCCGCAGTCGTTCTCGGGCCGTGGCAGCTTCGAGATGATGTTCAGCGCCACCGGGCTGTAGCGGGCGGGGTTGACGCGCCCGGAGGCCAGGTCCGCGTCGCGCCAGTTGGGCCGGTAGCAGCGGTTGAACGCCGTCCAGTCGCCCGCCAGCATCTGCGCGGTCGGCAGGATCGACAGCGTCGAGGTCGGGGCCGACCGCTCGATCGTGCTCTGGTAGCCGCCGAAGAAGAACAGCCGGTTGCGCATCAGCGGCCCGCCGAGCGTGGCGCCCGGCTGGTGGCGCTTCAGCGGATCGCGCACGCGCGCGGTGGCCTGGCGGGCGTTCAGCGCCGCGTCGCGCCCGAAGTGGAACACCGTGCCGTGGTACACGTTCGTCCCCGAGCGGGTGACCTGGCTCACCGTCGCGCCCGACGACCGGCCGGTCTGCGCTTCCTGCGCGCTCGTGCTGACGCGGAACTCGGCGAGCGCGTCGGGGAAGGGCGTCGGCATGTTGCCTTCGAACCAGCGGTTGTTGTGCATCGCGCCGTCGAGCGTGTAGAGCACGCCCATGCGCTGGCCGCCCGCGACGGAAATCGCCGTGCCCGTCGTCATCGTGCCGCCGATCGCGCCGGCGCCGACGTCCACCGCCGCGCCCGAGAGCGTGATGAGCGACGTCGCGTCGCGCGCCGCGAGCGGCAGCTCGAGGATGCGCTCGCCCTCGACGACCTCCGACACCGCCATCGACCGCAGCTCCACCTGCAGCGGCGTCGCGCCGCCGCGCACCTCGACCGTCTCCGCGAGCTGACCGGCTTCGAGCCTCGGATCGATCACGACGTTCGCGCCGACCTGCAGGACGATGTCGGATTGCGCGAAGGTGCGGAAGCCCTGGAGCGCCGCCTGCAGGCGGTAGCGTCCGGGGTTGAGGCTCGGGAAGGCGTAGGCCCCCGTCTCATTCGTGACCGCGAAGCGATCGACGCCGGTCTCGATGTTGGTCAGCGTGACGTCCACGCCGGGCACGACCGCACCGCTCGCGTCGGTGACGCGGCCGCTGACTTGCGCGTTGGTCTGGCCGGACACCGGAGACGGCGCCAGCGCTGATATAAGTGTGCACGCCACCAGGGCGATGAAAAACCGCACTGCACGCATGAACTCCTCCCCGTGTGAATGGCCGGGCGCGAGTATACTCGGTGTCGCATATCAGTTCGCACGTCATTCCTGGAGGGCGCGGCGATGCGCGTATCCCTGAACGCACTGCTCTTCGGATTTCTGCTGGTGACGCCGGTCCTGGCCCATCACGGCGGCGGCGTCGAGTACTTCATGGACCAGACGAAGGGGCCGGTCACGGGGACGGTCACCGCGTTCGCGTTCACGTTCCCCCACCCGTACATCGAGTTCGACGTGAAGACCGACAGCGGCGCGATCGAGAAGTGGTCGGCCGTCTTCCAGCCGACGCCGACCAACCTGCGGGCGGCGGGGTGGACGCGCAACTCGGTGAAGCCGGGCGACACGCTGACCGTGTCAGGGCCGCCGCACAAGAGCGCCGCGACCGTGATCTTCGCGCGCCGCGTCGAGGTGAACGGGAAGCTCCTCGAGCAGGGCGGCGGGGGCAACTGACATGCGCCGGCTCGCGCTCCTGATTTTCGCCGTCGTGTTCGTCGCGGGTCTCAGCGCCCGGCAGACGTTCGATCCGCGGGATCTGTCAGGGCATTGGGATCGCTCGACGCCGATCGTCAGCTTCAGCAACGTGCCCGGCAGCGGGCGCGGCGCGACCGTGGAAGCCCCCTTCACGGCGGAGGGGAAGAGGATGAACGACGCCAACAAGCCCGGCTACGGCCCGCGTCGCGGCACCACGCGGAACGATCCGCTGGGCCGGTGCGAGCCGCTCGGGCTGGTGCGCCACCTGAGCACGGAGATCGTCGAGCCGCACAACACGTTCGAGATCGTGCAGCTGCCGAACCGGATCCTGCAGTTCTTCGAGTACCGCCACGACTGGCGCGAGATCTGGATGGACGGCCGCGCGCTGCCGGATCCGAAGGCCGTCGATCCCAAGTGGAACGGCTTCTCGGTCGGGCGCTGGGAGGGCGACACGCTGGTGGTGGACTCGGTGGGGTTCGACGGCCGAAGCTGGGTGGACAAATTCGGGTATCCCCACTCGGAGGACATGCGGCTGCAGGAGCGCTACCGCCGCGTGGACGCGGAGACGCTGGAGCTCGTGATGACCATCACCGATCCCGTCGTCTACGCGACGCCGTGGTCGAGCGACGTCAAGCGGATGAAGCTGAACCGCGAGAAGGCGAAGCGGTGGGACGAGCAGATCTACTGCGTCCCGTCCGAGGAGTTCCCGTTCCAGCGGCTCATTCAGTCGGGGAATACCCTCCCCGAGCCGTAGCGCAGGCGGGTACGGCGGGCAGGGCTAGCGCGGTTTCGACTTCTTCGTAGTGTCCGGCTTCAGCCGGACCACACAGGGCGGTGACGATCAACTTGGTCCGGCTAGAGCCGGACACGACGACGTTTCAGAAACCGCTCTAGTGGGTTCTTACCCGCCCCACAAGCCTCACTCGCCCCACGCGCCTCAGAATGTCGCCACCCCATTGAACGGCACCGCCGTTCCCCCGAGGCTCTGGTTGATCTGCCACGAGATCATGAACTCCCAGCGCTTCAGGCGGGCGGCCTCCCGTGCCGCGTCTTCCAGGTAGCCGTTGTCCACCAGCGGCAGGCCCATCGCCACCATGCTGATGGTGTGGACGGGGCGGCCGGCGTTCTCGACGCCTGACGGCTGCACGTCGGTGACCGCGTCGCCCACGAGGAGCGAGACGTCGCGCGCGCGCAGCCACGGCAGCACCGACGCGTGCAGGCCGGCGCCGCCCTGATCGTACTCCCACGGGCCCTCGGCGGCGCGCTTCGCCCAGCGTCCGGTTCTGATCAGCAGCGCGTCACCGGCGCCGATCGTGATCCCCGCGAAGCGCTCCCACCGCTCCAGATCCTCCACGAAGATCGGCGTCGTCGGCTCCAGCCACGTGACGCCCATCATGAGCGGCATGTCCACGAGCACGCCCCGCGTGACGTAGCCGGTGCCCATGCCGGGGATGCCGGTCGTCCCCTGGCAGGAGAGCTCGTCACGGCGGTTCCGCCGGTTGTTGTAGGTGACGCGGTACGCCGGGTCGATGTCGAGCATCGGCGCGCGGCGGTCGTAGTGGCAGATCGCGTCGAGGTGGGAGAGCGTGCCCTCGTGGGTGGAGAAGCGAACGGCGTCGAGCGCGGCCCCGTCGCCCTGCTGGCCGGTCTGCGGATTCGCCGACGTCAGCCACTTCTCGGCGGGCCAGAAGCGCCAGCCGTCCACCGACGGGAAGAACTCGACGAAGTGCTGCAGGTTGACCGAGAGGCCTTCGCGGACCAGGCGCGCGGCCGCCGCCGTCCTGGCGGGCGTGATCAGGTTGAGCGCGCCGCGCGAGTCGTTCGCGCCCCAGCGCCCCCAGTTCGACAGCTCACGCTCGTAGCGCTGGATGTCGGCCGGCGTGACCTTGTATTTCGGGTCCTGCGTCCGCGGATGGGCGCGGTAGGTCACCGGGTTCGGCCGGCTCGTCGCCGGGTTCCATGCCTCGCCGGCGCGCGTGTGCGGACGCGGGTACTGGAGCTGCGCGCCAACGGTGACCGCGGCGGCGATAACGAGAAGGACAACAGCGAAGCGTTTCATAGTCGCTCTCGGTCCGGCTGAAGCCGGACGCTACGTACGATTAAAACGTTGCGAGCGCGTTCCACGGGCTGGCGGTGCCGCCCTGTGACGCCCATGTCTGCCACGTCACCATGAACTCCCACCGCTGGCGCGCCGCGGCCTCGCGCGCCACGTCCTCGAGGTAGCCGTTGTCCACGAACACCAGGCCCATGACCACCATGCCGACCTGGTGAATCGGGCGGCCGATCCCCTCGACGCCCGACGGCTGCACGTCGTTGACCGCGTCGCCCACGAGCAGGGACACGCCGCGCGCGTGCAGCCAGGGCAGCACGGACGCGTGCAGGCCGGCGCCGCCCGCGTCGTACGCCCACGGCCCCTTCGCGTCGCGCATGGCCCAGCGTCCCGTGCGGACCATCAGCACGTCGCCGGGCGACACCTTGACGTTCGCCACGCGCTCCCATTCTTCGAGGTCCGAGACGAAGATTGGCGTCGCCGGCTCGAGCCAGTTCACCTTGCGCAGCCGCGGCAGGTCCACGAGGGCGCCGCGCGTCACGTAGGCGTTGCCCATCCTGTCGATGCCGAGGTTGCGGCAGCCGGTCTTCGCGTCCACGTCGAACGGGTAGCCGTTGAAGATGACGCGCTCGGAGCCCGGCGTGCGCGTGGACGGCGAGGCGCGCGAGCCCCAGTAGTGGCAGAGCGCGTCCATGTGCGAGAGCGTGCCGTCGTGCGTGGCGAAGCTCCACGCGTCGAGTCCGGCCGCGGTGTGCCAGCGCTCGGCCGGCGCCATGCGCCAGCCGTCGCGCGAGGGCTGCCACTCGACGAAGTGCTGCAGGCCGACGGTGACGCCGTCGCGCGCCAGGCGCGCCGCGTCGCGGCTCTTTGCCGGCGTGATGAGGTTGAGCGTGCCGCGCTGATCCGCCGCGCCCCACCGGCCCCAGTTCGACAGCTCTTTTTCCCATCGCCGGAGATCGGCCAGCGTGACCTTCACCGCCGGATCCTGCGTGGACGGGTGCGGCTGGAACTTCTCGGTGGCCGGCGCGGGATCGAAGACCGTGCCCTCGCGCGTCTCGCGCGGATGGACGACGCGCTGTGCGAGCAGCAGGGAGGATGTGAGGACCGTGACGGCGGAGAACAGGAGCAGGCGCTTCATCCGACCACCTCGCTGGGCGTATTCTAGACCGCACCTATGACCAGACTGCTGACCGTTGTCGCGTTCTCCGTCTTCGCCGTCACCCTCGTCCGCGCACAGGATCAGGCGCCGAATCTGCCGCCGGTTCCGGCCAACGCGCCGCCGCCGTCGCTGCAGTCGCCGGCCGACCCCGGCCGCGCTGCGTTCCTCGCGAAGATGTGCAAGGCGCAGGCGCCCGCGCCGGCGGCGGGAGCGGGACGCGGAGGCGGACGCGGCCAGCAGGGGCCGCCGCCCGGACCGCGTGAGTACACCGTCGCCGCCATTCCCGGCGTCATCGAGGCAGGTCAGCGCTGGCGATTCATCTGGCAGGAGCAGGGCAACAACGGCGACGGCATCGTCGGCACCGATGACGCGGGCCTGCTGATCGCGCAGAACGACAACAGCGTCGTGCTGAAGCTCGACGCGAACGGCCGTCCGTCCGTCGTGCACCGCGACACGCATACCGGGGGATCGCTGTCGATCAACGCGAAGGGCGCGATGTTCGTCGTGCAGCGCGGTCTCGGCACCGGGATCCTCCAGCTCGAGCCGCGGCGGGTGCGGCTGGCCGATCGCTACAACGGCGAGCCGTTCGACTGCTCGTTCGGCAACCCGAACGATCTCAGCGCCGCGGACAACGGCGGCGTCTACTTCACGATGGGCGGCGTCTACTACGCCGATGCGAAGGGCGTCGTGACGAAGTACGGGGAGGACATCACGCCGAACGGGATCATCCTGAGCGCGGACGAGAGGCGGCTCTATGTCACCAACGGCCCGACGCTGGCCGTCTTCGACGTCCAGGCGGACGGGTCGCTGGCCAGCCAGCGCGAGTTCGCGAAGCTCGAGGGCGGCGGCAACGGCGACGGCCTGGCCATCGACTCGATGGGACGCATCTACGTCACCACCAACCCCGGCGTGCAGGTGATCGGCGCGGACGGGAAGTATCTCGGCATCATCCCGACGCCGCGCCCGGTGATCAGCGCCGCGATCGGCGGCAAGGACAAGCGGACGCTGTACGTCCTCGCGCGTGGCGCGAAGGATTCAACGGGAATGGAAGTGGCGAATGCCGCACAGGTGTACGGCATGCAGCTCGTCGCACAGGGTTACCGGGGACGCGCGAAGTAACGCCCTACCTGTTCCGGTCCCAGACCGGCTGCCCGTTCGACGCGTAGATGACGACGTTGCCGTCGTTCTGCAGCACCAGCCGCGAGTTCGGGTTGCCGGGCGTGTTGCTCGCGTACTGGACCGCTCCTGCCCCGTCGTACAGGACGAAGTTGCCGTCGCCCTGGAGCAGCGCGTATCCCGGGGTCGTGCCGCCGGTGTTGGTCGCCCACGGCGCCGTGCGATCCGTGTCGTCGTAGAGGACGAGGTTCCCGTCGTTCTGGTAGAGCAGCCGGTACCGGCGATTGGTCGAGACAAGCGTCTGGCCCGCGGTGAGACGACCGCCGGCCGACAGCGTATCGGTCACCGCCGGCGCTGCCGTGACCGTCCCGTAGATCGACTGTACGCCGTTGGTATCGTCGCTCTGCAGGCTGTCGGTGTTGCTGATGCGGCTGTTCATGAGCGCGGACACCGACTGGCCATGCTGGTCGGGATGATCGAGTCCGAGGATGTGTCCGAACTCGTGCAGTGCCACGCGGCGGAGGTCATGCAGCGTCCCGCCTCCCGACGCGCTCCGGAGATTGCCCCGGTAGGAGTTCCAGCTGAACTTGGTGTTGAAGACGACATCCCCTTCGGTGAACCGGTCGCCTCTGTACCAGTACATCGCCACGGCGACGGTTTCCGCCCCGAACGGTTCGCCGAATTTGTCATCATCGAAGATGACGTTGTTGAGGCCGTTCGGATTGCCGATGGCGACGGTCGAACCGCGTTGACCTCGCAGCGTCACGCCATTCAGGAAGGCATTCCACGTCGTGAGCGCACCGTCGGTCACCGCATCCCAATTCGTGCTGCCATCGATCAACGTACCGTTCGAGGACCCCTGTTGAAGATGCATCGTGACCGTTCCCGGCGACCAGCGTTGTCCGTATGCCTTATAGGCGCTGCCGACGTCGGTCAGCACCAGCACAGCCCCGGCAGTCACGACGACCGTCACCAGCGCCTTCATCGCGCGCGCGACCTCAGCGCGGCCGCGATCTGCGTGCGGAAGTCGGCGAGGCGCATCGGCGCCACCGGCGCGCCGCCGAGCAGCGGCACGCGCGCGCCGAAGCTCTGCGTGCCGGCGACAGGCATCCCGTCGAGCGTGAGCACCCGGTCCACGCCGTTGACGTCGCGCCGCACCTGCAGGAGCCCCTGCGTGAACCCCACGATCGGGTTGATGCTGCGCTCGCGGCGCGCGAACACCACGCGGCGATCGCCCACCGCGAATCGCGGCATGCCCGCGACCGCCAGGCCGACGTCGCCGACCTCGCCGCCCAGGAACTCGAGCACCTCGAGGACCGCGGCGGTCCCGAACACGGGATCCTGCACGCGGAAGACGACGCGCGTCTTGATGACGGGACCGGTGGCAGTCGTGAGCGCAAAGGGGCGGACGTCGGCGACCTCGCCGACGAAGATCACCTCGGCACGGCTGACGAGCTCGTCAAAGGTGACCGGTGTATAGGTCGTGGCGTGCGCGGCCGTGCACACGAGGGCCGCAAGCCCGGCCAGAAGTGCGCGCTTCATAAGTTGTCCTCGCAGGAGCCGGATCCACTATAACAAGCCTGTGGAAGGGGCCCTTCGGGCAGCGTCAGGGCAGGCCCTGACGACCAGGTTCCTCGACTTCTGGCTGCTCGGCGGCGCCAGCATCCTGGTGTGGCTCGTGATGATCACGCTCCAGGGCTTCCGCACGAGCTGGGCCGTCGATCAGCACTTCGCCAACCTGACGGTGACGACCGCCTCGCTGGCGCTCATCGTCAACTACCCGCATTTTCTCGTCTCGTACAAGCTCGCGTACTCGCGCGGCCCCCGGTTCATCGCCGCGCACTGGTGGCAGCTCCTCGCGGGGCCGGCCCTGCCCGCGCC
>Ga0194128_10009857_pt1 | contig 11544 bp, 5 predicted proteins | sample TA2KigCa65mmetaG_FD_148650 | JGI IMG/M metagenome (GOLD analysis project Ga0194128, IMG submission 148650) | Freshwater microbial communities from Lake Tanganyika, Tanzania - TA2015037 Kigoma Deep Cast 65m | ecosystem: Environmental > Aquatic > Freshwater > Lake | place: Tanzania: Lake...
GGATGCGTCGCTTGCGCCGCCCGTCACTCCGCCGCCGGCAGCGCGGGCTGCTCCGCCGGAGGCTGTGCCGCGACGGCGGCGGCGGCCGCGGCCTTCGCCGCCTCTTTCTCGCGCTCCTCGAGGATGAGTGCGTCGCGCTTGGTCGCAACCTCACGCAGCTTGTTCATCATCGCGCCGGTGCCGGCCGGGATCAGGCGGCCGACGATGACGTTCTCCTTGAGCCCGTCGAGCGTGTCGGCCTTGCCGTTGACGGCGGCTTCGGTCAGCACGCGCGTGGTCTCCTGGAACGACGCCGCCTAGATGAACGAGCGCGTCTGCAGCGAGGCCTTGGTGATGCCGAGCAGCACCGGGTGCGCGGTCGCGGCCTTCTTGCCCTCGGCCACGAACCGGGCGTTGATCTCGTCGAACTCGATCTTGTCGATCTGTTCGCCCTGGATCATGTCGGTCTCGCCGGAGTCGTCGATCTCGACCTTCTGCAGCATCTGCCGGACGATCACCTCGATGTGCTTGTCGTTGATCTGCACGCCCTGCAGCCGGTAGACGTCCTGGATCTCGTTGACGAGGTAGCCCGCGAGCTCCTCGACGCCCTTGATCGCCAGGATGTCGTGCGGCGCCGGATTGCCGTCGACGATGTAGTCGCCCTTCTCGATCGTGTCGCCGTCCTGCAAGTGGATGTGCTTGCCCTTCGGGATCAGATACTCGGAGGGCTCAGCGTCCTTGTCGTTCGGCACGATGGTGATGCGCCGCTTGTTCTTGTAGTCGCGGCCGAACTGCACCGTGCCGGAGATTTCGGCGATGATCGCGGCCTCCTTCGGCCGGCGCGCCTCGAACAGCTCCGCCACCCGCGGCAGACCGCCGGTGATGTCGCGGGTCTTGGCGCTTTCGGTCGGGATACGCGCAATCACGTCGCCGGGCTTCACGTCGGCGCCGATGTCGACCGACAGGATGGCGTCGACCGCCAGCATGTAACGGGCGTCGCCGCCGCGCGCCAGCTTCTGGACCTTGCCGTCCTTGCCCTTGATCACGATGGCGGGCCTGAGATCGGCCGCCCGCGTCGAGGTGCGCCAGTCGATGACGACGCGCTTGGCGATGCCGGTCGACTCGTCGAGCGTCTCGGACATGGACTGGCCTTCGACCAGGTCCTCGAAGCCCACCGTGCCTTCGGCCTCGGTGAGGATCGGCCGGGTGTAGGGATCCCACTCGGCGATACGAGCGCCGCGCTTGATGTCCTGGCCGTCCTCGATGCGCAGCCGCGCGCCGTTCTGGATGCGGTGCACGGCCCGTTCGGTGCCGTCCGGATCGGTGACCGCGACGACGATGCTGCGGCCCATTGCGATCCACTCGCCGTCGGTGTTCTTGACGACGGAGTTCTTGCCCTTGGTCTTGATCCGCACCTTGCCGTCGAAGTTCGACTCGATGAACGACTGCTCGGAGATCTGCGCCGCGCCGCCGATGTGGAACGTGCGCATGGTGAGCTGGGTGCCCGGCTCGCCGATCGACTGCGCGGCGATCACGCCGACCGCCTCGCCGATATTGACCGGCGTGCCGCGGGCCAGATCGCGGCCGTAGCACATGCCGCAGACGCCGTTGACATTCTCGCAGGTCAGCACCGAGCGGATCTTCAGTTCCTGGACGTTGGCCTGGACGATCTTGTCCACCTCGGGCTCGCCCAGAAGCGTGCCGGCCTTGACCAGCAGCGCGCCGGACGTCGGGTCCTTCACGTCCTCGGCCGTGGTGCGTCCCAGGATGCGGATCGCGAGCGAAGCCACCACGGTGCCGGCGTCGATGATCGCCCGCACGGCGATGCCGGCCCTGGTGCCGCAGTCTTCCGACGTGATGATGCAGTCCTGCGCCACGTCGACCAGACGGCGGGTCAGGTAGCCCGAGTTCGCGGTCTTGAGCGCGGTGTCGGCAAGGCCCTTGCGGGCGCCGTGGGTCGAGTTGAAGTACTCGAGCACCGACAGACCTTCCTTGAAGTTCGAAATGATCGGGCTCTCGATGATCTCGCCGGAGGGCTTGGCCATCAGGCCGCGCATGCCGGCAAGCTGGCGCATCTGCGCGGGCGAACCGCGCGCGCCGGAGTGCGCCATCATGTAGATCGAGTTGACCTGCGCCGCGCGGCCGGTCTTCTCGTCCTTCTTCACCGCCGAAATTTCTTCCATCATCTTGGCGGCGATCTGGTCGGTCGCCTTCGACCAGGCGTCGACGACCTTGTTGTACTTCTCGCCCTGAGTGATCAGGCCGTCGTTGTACTGCTGCTCGAAGTCCTTGGCTTCCTGCCGGGTCTTGTCGACGATCTGCCATTTGGCATGCGGCACCACCATGTCGTCCTTGCCGAACGAGATGCCGGCCTTGAACGCGTGGTGGAACCCGAGCGCCATGATGCGATCGCAGAAAATCACGGTCTCCTTCTGGCCGCAGTGGCGATAGACGGTGTCGATCATTCCCGAGATTTCGCGCTTGGTCATGAGCTTGTTCACGACGTCGAACGAAACCTTGGACGACACGGGCAGCACCTGGCCGAGCAGAGCGCGGCCCGGCGTGGTCTCGTACCACTTGAGGATGGGCTCGCCCTTCTCGTCGATGCCCTGCCAGCGGTACTTGATCTTGCTGTGCAGGCTGAGCGAACGCTGCTGCAGCGCGTGCTCGATCTCCGCGAGGTCGCGGTAGAAGCCGCGAACCTGATTCACCTTCTTCGGGTCGCGCTTGAGCTCGTCGGCCTTGTGCAGTTCGAGCTTCCACTCGCCCGCGCCGCCGTCCGACATGATGGTCAGGTAGTACAGGCCCAGCACGATATCCTGCGACGGCACGATGATCGGCGAGCCGTTCGCGGGGTGCAGGATGTTGTTGGTCGACATCATCAGCACGCGCGCTTCCAGCTGCGCCTCGAGCGACAGCGGGACGTGCACGGCCATCTGGTCGCCGTCGAAGTCGGCGTTGAAGGCGGCGCAGACCAGCGGGTGAAGCTGGATCGCCTTGCCCTCGATCAGCACCGGCTCGAACGCCTGGATGCCGAGGCGATGCAGGGTCGGCGCGCGGTTGAGCAGCACCGGATGCTCGCGGATCACCTCGTCGAGGATATCCCAGACCTCCGGCTTTTCCTTCTCGACCAGCTTCTTGGCCTGCTTGACGGTGGTCGACAGGCCCTTGGCGTCGAGCCGCGAATAGATGAACGGCTTGAACAGTTCGAGCGCCATCTTCTTGGGCAGGCCGCACTGGTGCAGCTTGAGTTCCGGACCGACCACGATCACGGAGCGGCCCGAATAGTCGACGCGCTTGCCAAGCAGGTTCTGGCGGAACCGGCCCTGCTTTCCTTTCAGCATGTCGGCGAGCGACTTCAGCGGACGCTTGTTGGCGCCGGTGATGACGCGGCCGCGGCGGCCGTTGTCGAACAGCGCATCGACCGCTTCCTGAAGCATGCGCTTCTCGTTGCGGATGATGATGTCCGGCGCACGCAGCTCGATCAGCCGCTTCAGGCGGTTGTTACGGTTGATGACGCGGCGGTAGAGATCGTTCAGGTCCGACGTGGCGAAACGCCCGCCGTCGAGCGGCACCAGCGGCCGCAGGTCGGGCGGGATCACCGGCACCTGAGTCAGGATCATCCACTCCGGCTTGTTGCCGGACTGGGTGAAGGCCTCGATCAGCTTCAGGCGCTTGGCGAGCTTCTTCGGCTTCAGCTCGGACTTCGACTCGGCAATCTCGACGCGCAGGTCGGCCGCCATCTTCTCAAGGTCGAGCGCCTTGAGCATCTCGCGGATCGCCTCCGCGCCGATCATGGCGGTGAAGCTGTCCTGGCCGTATTCGTCCTGCGCCTTGAGATACTCTTCCTCGCTCAGGAGCTGGCGGTCCTGCAGCGGGGTCAGGCCCGGCTCCAGCACGACGTAGTATTCGAAGTACAGAATCCGCTCGAGGTCCTTCAGCGTCATGTCGAGCAGAAGGCCGATGCGCGAGGGCAGCGACTTCAGGAACCAGATGTGGGCGACGGGCGCGGCCAGTTCAATGTGGCCCATGCGCTCGCGCCGCACGCGGCTGAGGGTGACTTCGACCGAGCACTTTTCGCAGATGATGCCCTTGTACTTCATGCGCTTGTACTTGCCGCACAAGCACTCGTAGTCCTTGATCGGCCCGAAGATGCGCGCGCAGAACAGGCCGTCGCGCTCGGGCTTGAAGGTCCGGTAGTTGATGGTCTCCGGCTTTTTGATCTCGCCGTAGGACCAGGACAGAATCTTTTCCGGGCTCGCGATCGAAATCCGGATCTGGTCGAAGACCTGCGCCGGCGCCTGCGGGCTGAAAAGATTCATGATCTCTTGGTTCATCGTCGTCTCCGCTTGCCGAACGTGTCGGCCGCTGAATTTCTATCTCTGCCCCGTGTGGCCGGCCGGAGGCCGGCCACCTGGTTCGGGAGGAAGCCGCCTCCCGCTCGTTCCGCGCGGACCTGGCCCGCGCGCCGCGGCTCGCGTTACTCGGCTGCCTCGGCCTGGCCTTCGCGTCCCTGCTTCGAATTATGCAGATCGACGTTGAGGCCGAGCGAGCGCATCTCCTTGACCAGCACGTTGAAGCTTTCCGGAATGCCGGCCTCGAACGTGTCGTCGCCGCGCACGATCGCCTCGTACACCTTGGTGCGGCCGGCGACGTCGTCCGACTTCACCGTCAGCATCTCCTGCAGGGTGTAGGCCGCGCCGTAGGCTTCCAGCGCCCAGACCTCCATTTCGCCGAAGCGCTGGCCGCCGAACTGCGCCTTGCCGCCCAGCGGCTGCTGAGTGACGAGCGAGTACGGGCCGATCGAACGCGCGTGGATCTTGTCGTCCACGAGGTGGTGGAGCTTGAGCATGTAGATGTAGCCCACCGTGACCCGGCGATCGAACTGCTCGCCGGTGCGCCCGTCGAACAGCGTCACCTGGCCGGAGTGATCGAGACCGGCGAGATCGAGCATGTTCTCGATGTCGGCCTCCTTGGCGCCGTCGAACACCGGAGTGGCGATCGGCACGCCGTGGCGCAGGTTGGTGCCAAGTTCCACCAGGCTGTCCTCGCCCAGCGACTTGATGGTTTCGTCGTCGCCGTAGACCTTCTTGAGGATGTCCTTGAGCGGCTTGGTGTCGCCCTTGCCGTTATAGGCGTCGACCGCCTGGCCGATCTTGAGGCCGAGGCCGGCGCAGGCCCAGCCCAGATGCGTTTCCAGGATCTGGCCGACGTTCATACGAGAGGGCACACCAAGAGGATTCAGCACGATGTCGACGTGGGTGCCGTCGTCGAGGAACGGCATGTCCTCGACCGGAACGATCTTGGACACCACGCCCTTGTTGCCGTGCCGGCCGGCCATCTTGTCGCCGGGCTGAATCTTGCGCTTCACCGCGACGAAGACCTTGACCATCTTCATCACGCCCGGAGGCAGCTCGTCGCCGCGCTGCAGCTTGTCGACCTTGTCGAGGAAGCGCTGCTCGAGCAGCTTCTTCGACTCGTCGTACTGCTTCCGGATCGCCTCGATCTCGGCCATCAGCTTGTCGTTGGGCGAAGCGAACTGCCACCACTGGGCGCGCGGATACTCCTCCAGCACCGCCTTGGTGATCTTGGAGTCCTTCTTGAAGCCCTTCGGACCCGCGATGCCCTGCCGGCCTTCCAGCATCTCGGAGAGACGGCCGTAGACGTTGCGGTCCAGGATCGCCTGCTCGTCGTCGCGGTCCTTGGCGAGGCGTTCGATTTCCTCGCGCTCGATCGCGAGCGCGCGTTCGTCCTTGTCGACGCCGTGGCGGTTGAACACGCGCACCTCGACGACCGTGCCCTGCACGCCCGGCGGGACGCGCAGCGACGTGTCGCGCACGTCGGAGGCCTTCTCGCCGAAGATGGCGCGCAGGAGCTTTTCCTCCGGCGTCATCGGGCTTTCGCCCTTGGGCGTGATCTTGCCGCACAGGATGTCGCCGGCGCGGACTTCCGCGCCGATGTAGACGATGCCGGCTTCGTCGAGGTTCTTCAGCGCCTCTTCCGAAACGTTCGGGATGTCGCGGGTGATTTCCTCGGGGCCCAGCTTGGTGTCGCGGGCCATCACCTCGAACTCTTCGATGTGGATCGAGGTGAAGACGTCGTCCTTCACGATCCGCTCGGACAGCAGAATCGAATCTTCGAAGTTGTAGCCGTTCCACGGCATGAACGCGACCAGCACGTTGCGGCCGAGCGCAAGTTCGCCGAGCTCGGTCGACGGGCCGTCGGCGATGATGTCGCCCTTCTTGACGTGATCGCCGACCTTCACCAGCGGCCGCTGGTTGATGCAGGTGTTCTGGTTGGACCGCTGGAACTTCATCAGCCGGTAGATGTCGACGCCGGGCTTGGCCGGATCAGCCTCGCCGGTGGCGCGGACGACGATACGGGTCGCGTCGACCTGGTCGATCGTGCCGGTGCGGCGCGCGGCGATGGCGGCGCCGGAATCGCGCGCGACCACACCCTCCATGCCGGTGCCCACGAACGGCGCTTCGGCGCGAACCAGCGGCACCGCCTGGCGCTGCATGTTCGATCCCATCAGCGCACGGTTGGCGTCGTCGTTCTCGAGGAACGGAATGAGCGCAGCGGCCACCGAAACGAGTTGCTTCGGCGACACGTCCATGTAGTCGACCTTCTCGCGCGGCAGCATCAGCACGTCGCCGGCGTGACGGCACACGATCAGGTCTTCGGTGAAGCGGCCGCGCGCGTCGATCGGCGCGTTGGCCTGCGCCACGGTGTAGCGCGACTCCTCCATGGCCGACAGGTACAGCACCTCGTCGGTGACGCGGCCGTCCTTGACCTTGCGATAGGGCGTCTCGACGAAGCCGTACTTGTTCACCCGCGCAAAAGTCGCGAGCGAATTGATCAGGCCGATGTTCGGGCCTTCCGGCGTCTCGATCGGGCAGATGCGGCCGTAGTGCGTCGGGTGCACGTCGCGCACCTCGAAGCCGGCGCGCTCGCGCGTCAGGCCGCCCGGACCCAGCGCCGAGAGCCGCCGCTTGTGCGTGATCTCGGACAGCGGGTTGGTCTGGTCCATAAACTGCGAGAGCTGCGAGGAGCCGAAGAACTCGCGCACCGCGGCCGCCGCGGGCTTCGCGTTGATCAGGTCCTGCGGCATGACGGTGTCGATGTCGACCGAAGACATGCGCTCCTTGATCGCGCGCTCCATGCGGAGCAGGCCGATGCGGTACTGGTTCTCCATCAGCTCGCCGACCGAGCGCACCCGGCGGTTGCCGAGGTGGTCGATGTCGTCGATCTCGCCCTTGCCGTCGCGCAGGTCGACCAGCGTCCGCACCACGGCGACGACGTCGTCCTTGCGCAGCACGCGCATGGTGTCGGGCGCGTCGAGGTTGAGCCGCATGTTCATCTTCACGCGGCCGACGGCGCTGAGGTCATAGCGCTCCGAGTCGAAGAACAGCGACTGGAACATCGCCTGCGCGGTGTCGAGCGTCGGCGGCTCGCCGGGACGCATGACGCGATAGATGTCGAACAGCGCGTCCTCGCGCGTCATGTTCTTGTCGACCGCAAGCGTGTTGCGGATATAGGCGCCGACGTTGACGTGGTCGATGTCGAGGATCGGGATTTCCTTGTATCCCGCCTCGTTGAGCAGCTTCAGCGACTTCTCGGTGATCTCGTCGCCGGCCTCGGCGTAGATTTCGCCGGTCTTCGGATTGACGAGGTCTTCGGCGATGTAGTGGCCGTAGAGCTCCTCGTCGGTCATCCGCAGGGCCTTCAGGCCCTTCTCGGCGAGCTGGCGCGCCTGGCGCACGGTGATCTTCTTGCCGGCCTCGACCACGACGCGGCCGCTGTCGGCGTCGACCAGATCGTTGACTGCCTTGTAGCCGCGGAGCCGGTTGGCGTCGAACGGCACGCGCCAGCCGTCCTTCTGCCGCTTGTAGGGGATGTGCTTGAAGAACGTGTCGAGGATTTCCTCCCCGTCCATGCCGAGCGCGAACAAGAGCGACGTCACCGGAATCTTGCGGCGGCGGTCGATGCGCGCATGCACGATGTCCTTGGCGTCGAACTCGATGTCGAGCCAGGAGCCGCGATACGGAATGATGCGGGCGGCGAACAGAAGCTTGCCGGACGAATGCGTCTTGCCCTTGTCGTGATCGAAGAACACGCCGGGCGAGCGGTGCATCTGGGAGACGATGACGCGCTCGGTGCCGTTGACGATGAAGGTGCCGTTGTTGGTCATGAGCGGGATGTCGCCCATGTAGACATCCTGCTCCTTGATGTCCTTGACCGACTTGGCGCCGGTTTCCTCGTCGACGTCGAACACGATCAGGCGCAGCGTCACCTTGAGCGGGGCGGCGAACGTCATGCCGCGCTGGCGGCACTCGTCGACGTCGTACTTCGGCGCTTCGAACTCGTACTTGACGAATTCGAGCATCGACGTGTTCGAGAAATCGGAGATCGGGAACACCGACTTGAACACGGCCTGCAGCCCTTCGTCGGGGCGGCCGCCGGCCGGTTCCTTCACCAGCAAAAATTGGTCGTAGGACGCCTTCTGAACCTCGATGAGGTTCGGCATCTCCGCGACTTCCTGAATTTTTCCGAAAAACTTCCTAACGCGCTTGCGACCCGTGAACGTCTGCGCCATCGTGCTCTCTCTGTTGTCGTCCGGCCATTGCCAGGGCAGCCTGGCAACCGTGCGGTCCGGCGACCGGGACGACTCTCCGGAAAGCCGCTATCCATCGCGACCATCTGGACAGGCGTGCGGAAGCCTATCTTCTAGACGATTCGGGGTTCCCGAACCGCCGCCTCGCCCTCGCCGGGAACCGGCGAAGCCGGCCATTCCGCGGGCCACCGCCCGGAAATCACCGGATCGTGTTCGAAACACTCAGACTGCCGCGGCCGGAACCCGTCCGGCCAACGGCGCTTCTCGTCGGTTTGGGTCCCGGGCGGCTTCGGCCGTCCGCCCGGGATACCGCTTAAGTAAGCGCGGCTTACTTAAGCTCAACCTTCGCGCCCACCTTTTCCAAGGTGGTCTTGATCTTGTCGGCCTCTTCCTTGTTGACGCCTTCCTTGACCGGCTTGGGCGCACCCTCGACCAGGTCCTTGGCCTCCTTCAGGCCGAGGCCGGTGAGCGCACGCACCTCTTTGATGACCTCGATCTTCTTGTCGCCGGCCGCAGCCAGGACCACCGTGAACTCGGTCTTCTCTTCGGCAGGCGCGGCGCCGGCGGCGCCCGGGGCCGCAGCGACCGCGACGGCGGCAGCGGCGGTGACGCCCCACTTCTCTTCGAGCATCTTGGCGAGCTCGGCCGCCTCAAGGACGGTGAGCTTCGACAGATCGTCAACGATTTTGGACAGGTCAGCCATTTCGGTAGTTCCTTTTTCGGTTCGAACCGTTTGAGTTTGCAGCCTCGCTTGGGCTTCAGCTCTTGAGCTTCAAGTCCTGGGCGTCAGGTCTTGCTGGCGTAGGCCTGGACCACTCGGGCCACCTTCGCCGCGGGGGCGTTGACGACCTGCGCGATCTTGGTCGCGGGCGCCTTGAGGAGCCCCACGATCTTGCCGCGAAGCTCGTCGAGCGACGGCAAGGACGCGAGCGCCTTGACGCCGTTCGGATCGAGCGCGGTCTTGCCCATCGCTCCGCCCAGGATCACAAATTTCTCGTTGGCCTTGGCGAAGTCGACGGCGACCTTGGACGCGCCAACCGGATCGCTGGAATAGGCGATCACGGTCGGTCCCTTCATCAGGGAGCCGATGCTGGCGACATCCGTGCCCTCAAGAGCGATTTTGGCGAGGCGGTTCTTGGCGACCTTCACGCTGGTTCCAGCCTGCTTGGCCTGCCTGCGCAGGGTCTGCATCTGGGCCACCGTGAGGCCGGCATAGTGAGCCACGACGACGGTGTTGGCGGTCGAGAAGACCCCCTTCAGCTCCGTCACCATTTCGGCTTTTGCCGCTCTTTCCACGTGCAAGCTCTTTCAGGTTGGCGGCGCACGTCGCGTGGGACTGCCACTTGGGACCGTCCCCGGGACGATGAGCCGCCGGTTGCGACTGCCGTCCCGATCCAACGCGACCTGCGGGGACTGGGACGACGTTTCGTGCCCTGCCTCCGGCGCGGGCAACCGCCCGCTCCAGGTCCAACGGTTCGAACCGGAAACACCCGATCGCTCGGGAAATCCGGCCTTACCCGTCTGTGCAGGCTGGTCGATTAAGCCGGATCGCCCCAAGCGGAACGTCTGGCGCCTGCAGTCTCGGACAGGACGCGGCTTCGACTGAGCGGACTGCGATCTTTCCCCTTCCCTTCAGATGTCCCGGAGGATGTCCAAAAGGAATTGGTTCCTGACCACCGTCGTTTCCGTGAAGCGCGCAAAGGCGCGCCGACAAAGTGAGGCCGGCACGCCCGTAACACCTATTTAGACGGTCGGGCGGACTTTGCCAAGCGGATTCCGAACCCCGCCGACCGCCGCCGGTCAGGCCGCAAAAGGCCGGGTACGCGCCGAGGCGCGCACCCGAAATGTCAAAAGCCGCTGTCCCCGCGCCTGCCTACAGGATGACATCCACCCCGATATGGTTCTGCGCGATCAGGTTGTTCGACAGATCGTAGGCTTGCAGGATCATGTCAAAGTGCGCCGGGCCGGCGAAGCTGTTGCCGGGACCATACGCGCTCGTCAGGTTCGCCTGATACTCCCCGAAACCGTAGTTCCGGGAATTCTGCGTGACGTTGGCATTGCCTTCGTCGTCGACCGGCACAACGACCAGCGGATTGTCCATGCTGCGCCAGACGAAGTTCGACTGCGTGCTACCGCCGACACCGGGCAATACCTCCGGCTCCAGCTGGAACGTGAGGTATTCCGTATCGAGCGACGGATCGACGTCGAACAACAGCCGGAACACGAAGTCGTCGAGGCTCGTGGTTTCACCGTTCAAGCCGGTGGCAACGGAATACGTGTAGTTCCACGCGGCGCGCGTGGCGTCGTTGCCGCTCGAACCGTTGACCGTGGATTGCGGCCCGTCGTTGACGTTGAACCGCAGCACGCCGTCGGCGTAGTCGTCCGTTGTCAGGACGTTCGGTCCGCTCCGGTAGATGACCTTGAAACCGAGTTCGATTCCGGCGTCCTCGTTGCGGGCGATGCCGAAGCCGGTCGCGGGATTTCCCGTGCCCTGGAACAGGAAGCCGTTGGGATGCGCAATCGTGGGCGGCTGTCCAGGATCGCGCGCCACGGGATCGACCGTAGCGTTGACCTGGTAGGACCACACGTCGCCGCTCGCGACGTTGTAGGTCGCGTCGGCGAATTGCAGATACTCGACGTCGGACAGCCCGTCCGTGCCATCGCGGCTGACGACGGTGTCCTCGACCGTGAGGCTCGCAAGGCTGCCGCCGATGTTGTAGTCGGCGAACACGCCGTCGTAGTAGGCGGTATCGAAATCGCCGGCGCCGCCGTCGATGGCGTCGTCGCCGCCGTTGCCCTTGAGATAGTCGTCGCCGCCCTGCCCGTTGAGTACGTCGGCCGCGGCGGCGCCGTTCAGGAAATCCTTCACGTCGCTGCCGGAGACGTTGAACGCGGTGGTCAGGCCGGTGTCCGGCCAGAAATCCACGCCGGAGGCGAAAGGATCGCTGGTG
>Ga0194128_10009859_pt1 | contig 11542 bp, 9 predicted proteins | sample TA2KigCa65mmetaG_FD_148650 | JGI IMG/M metagenome (GOLD analysis project Ga0194128, IMG submission 148650) | Freshwater microbial communities from Lake Tanganyika, Tanzania - TA2015037 Kigoma Deep Cast 65m | ecosystem: Environmental > Aquatic > Freshwater > Lake | place: Tanzania: Lake...
ATTCTAAAAACAAATGGTAAAGAACCAATATCTGCTTTTTGATTGTTAACAAAGAATGGAGTTGAAACATTATCTGATTTAATCTTTTTACCGTTTTCATCATTTTGTCCAACGTCATAATACACTTCAGCACTTGAAATTAATTGTCTGATTGATAAATGTTTGAAGTAACTAATTACTTTGTTTAATGCTGATCTATCATTGGAATATTGATCTTTAAAATAGATTGTCATTTGAGGTGTTTTAATATTTTTAGTATAATGTATCAATTCTAAAATACGACTAACACCCATGTTTGCTGAACCCTTAGATGCAACACCTGCAAAGTGCTTAGTGTTAAGAGTGTTGTGTACAATAATACCCGAATCTACCATAAATGTTTGATTTCCTGGAACAGTAAAATCATAAACATATTCGGTTTGATCTGGAGTGTAAGTTTTAATATTAACTATTTCATCCCAAATAACATCAGAATTCAATGCTTGTTTAAGAATTCTTAATTCAGTTTGAATCTTACTAGCATTTTCATCTGCTTCAAAAATACTTACATACTTACTTAATGTTCTTCTACCAATTGCATCTTTTTTAGCCCATCGTCCATAAGTTCTACTTTGTCCCGGTAGTGCTAAAGTCTTTCCACATTTAGCTATGATATCTCCAAGACCATTAATCTTATCAATTTCATCAGATAAGTTATGAGCATCTTCACGAGTAGCATATTGAACAATAGCATTTAATTTTTCTCGGTGAAGTAATGATCCAATGTATTTCTCATATTCAGGACCATATCTGGCACTCATTGCTAAATTATAAATAGGTTGATCTTTAACAGTTTGAACTTTAATTGAACCAAAGATTCCAAAGTAGTTAAGTAACAAACTAATATCACTAATTAATTGTTCGCTTCTGCTACATACTCTAATTTGTTTCCTGGTTTCATCAGATTGAAAGTTCCCATCTCCATCAAAATATGCTTGGATTAAACCAGCTTTGAATTCATTAGGGGCGGTAAAGGCAAAGTCTGGAACACGTTTGACAAATGACCCAGTACCCATTGTTTCAATAATAAACTTGGCTAATGATTCATGAGTAAATGATGTTGAAGTAGATGGACCATATTCACCTTGATATTTACGAACTGATACTTGAGATTTTAATTTAGTACCAAATTCTGTAGTCTTATTAATAAAGTGATCTGAAATATTTGATATACTAATTATATTTTTATTAATACTACCTTCAGCTAAATAAGCTCCAACAAACCAACCAAATAAATGATCAAGCTGATATTCTTTGATACCAATTTTAATTTTATCTTTAATAAAAGTATTTTCAATTTGCTTAGCAACAGGAATACGCATTCCAACTTGTAAGTCAGCACCAGTAATAGGTTCAACAGTTTGATTCTTACGAATTAAGTGTGAATGTGATAATGTTGTTGTAGTCTTTCTTCCACTTTTAGTTTCTACAGTCATTAATTGACCATTTACTGGATGTCTACTAACATGTGAAATTTTATTCCAATGAGTTTTTTCTTGACCATCAACACCTATAATATAATATTCATTTGGTAAAGTTGTTAAATCAGTTTCTACACTATTAACATATCCAGTATTAATGGTTAAACTTGGATTAGATTTAATAATTTCATCACATAGTTCCCCAATTTTAACTGTTTTTAATTCGATGGTATTTAATGGTAAATTTTTTATCACAAATTTTACTTGTGTTTTTTGATGAGCCGACATCTGACTGGTGGGCTCGCCAACATTTTGTGCAGCTATGATGCCAACCATTTCACCAGGTTCAACAATGGCTTTAATAAAGCTCATTTTGATTTCTTTCATCATATCATTGAAATTTTTTCTAGTTAATCCATATTCAAAAATACATTTGACTGGAGCCAAATATTCATTCAAAGCAACTTCTAATAAAAATTTGAGATTACGATCATCTTGTTTCATGAATTTATCTGTTGGTTTTAATGATGTAATCAATCTATTATCATAATCTGATAAGAAGCTTTCAATTGCATCCATAATTTCTTGTGGTTTTAACTCTAGTGATTCCTTTTGATTGGAATAATCTTCAGTAATACGAATTAAGTTAACTGGTAATACAAATTTTTCTTCAAGTACTTTAAAATTAATTAAAGCATACGCTTGAATTTTTCTCATTTCATCTCTAAATGCTTTTAATTTTTCAATGTGTTTCTTATTAAAATCATTAAGTTCTTTGTTTGATAATTTAGTAGCTTTTTCCAATTTTTTAATTTGTTCTGGACTAAATGCTAATTTTTCAGCCAAAGTTTTGTTATCCATTCCTAATATGTTCAATTGAATCTCTGTTTGAGTTGCCTGGTTAATACCATTTTCACCATATACAGTTTGTACTATAATACCACGAGCATTTCGATTGGTACCATCGTATCTAATTGACAAGTCTTCAAGACCCTTAATTAATTGCCGTTGGATATACCCTGTGGTTGCAGTATCACGGACTTGAAGACCATTAGCTAATCCAAAATTAAATGTTGAAGGAATTGTTAAATCATAAACTTTAGGATGATCTTTTACATCAACTAATTTAATTTCAGTAATTGGATCTAATACAATATCATTTAATGAATCAAAATTTAGATGTTTAGATGACCATTTTTTATCTTTCATTTTCTTATTTCTTTTTTCTTCTAAAAGTGTTATTTTTTCAGAAAACTTTTTAGCCCATTGAGCTGAAATTCTTAATCTATGAGATGGTTTTATGTTTTCTGTACCTAAATTATTGGATTTAAGATGTATAGTATATACCTTACCAAATACTCCTATACGTGAACACAACATGTTAATACCATCAATTAATCTTTTAGAACATGAACTAGCATCAATAGAATTTTTAGTAATACATCCATCACCAGAAAAATAACCATTTAATAATCCAATAATAAAGTTTTCAGGTGCTACAAATGCTTCAGATGGAACATATTTATTTTCAGCACCTTCACCTACAAGATTTGTTAAAAATCTTTCAAGAATAGTAGAATATCCTCTAATAGTTGTTGATTGTCCTCCTATTTTGTTAATTTTATTTTCTTCTTGCCATTTAATTGAATATGAATCAAACCATTCTTTAACAAAATTTTTAATATTTTCATTTATATTTGTTATTCTTACACATCTATCTGTTATAGATCCTTCGGCTAAAAATAAGCCCAAGAAAATACCATTTGATTCATTTAATTTAAAATATTCAGGTATTTTTGCTTCCATTCTACTAGCAGCATAAGGATATACACAACCATTGCAAATATTTTCTTGATTTGATCTAATTAAACATCTTTGTAATGAAGATTTTTTAGTATATGGTAATATAAATTCTTTGTTATTATTAGATTCCCACCAACCAGAAGGAATCTTTTCACGACCTTGCATTGCTTCTTTCATTAATTGAATTGATTTATGATAATCAGAACCATATACATATTCTTTCTTAGATAAATATTTAGATACATCTATATGTGTCAATGTAATTGGTGGTTGTGTTAGTTCCATTGTTACAGGAACAAAATCCCCAATATTAATTTCAGGAGTAAGTTTTTCCTTAAATTGTTTAGTTTTAGAATTCCAAATTAATAATGATTTTGATTCTGTTACTATTACTGAACGACCACCACTAGTCTTAATTTCATATAATTGTTTACCTGGATCATGACGAGTAATTGCTGAAATTTTACCCCAAGTAACATTACCATTATAGTCAGTAGTTGGAATATAAATACCTTCATTTAAATCCATAATTTCCATATTTTGTTCTTTCATGTATTCTACTTTATCAGGATTAGAATCTAATAAACCATCAATCCACTTACCAATTGGTGTGTATAATGGTTGTCTATTTTCAATAATAACAATTGGTGTTTCCCATGTTACTGATTTGATGGCCGTATCGATTAAACCTTCACGACCAGCTGATGCATTGTAGAAGAACTCAAATCCTTTCAATCCAGACAAGAATGAGCTTTTGATAAAACCTCTGGCTTCTGGTGTATCATCATCTCTATGCCAATAGACTAATGCACGACCCTCTACTTTCTTCTTAATACGAGATCCTTCAACATTGTTTTGACCAAGTACACCAGATACTTGTGCAACATTAGTTGAATTACCTTTGGCACCAGATATAGCTGATGTCCAGAAAAAGTTAGTAGTATCATAATAAGACATTAAAATTTTACCAATATTTGCTTGAACTGAACCTAATTCTCCTGTTAAATTTGCTTCAATAGCTTCTAAAGATACTTGATCCAAATCGTTTTCATATTGAGTGATTGCATATTTTGATTCTAAAATTTTTTGGTTAATTATTTGCTGAATTTGTTGATTCATTTTATTATCTACAACTGTATCCTTAAAACCGACTGTTTGACCTCTAATTAATAAATAGTTGAGAATCAATCTTTGGGAATCATCAATGAATCTTCTGGTTTTATTAGGACCAAATTTATCCCAAATAAAATGAATGATTGAATTTTTGGCAAAACTTAATGATGCCTTATCTAAATAACCAGTAGTAAATTTTCCATCTACAATTTGGAAACTAATTTTATCACCTGATTTCTTAGTGTTGTTAATACCAGCTGGAATAATATGTGAAAAAACTTCATGACCTGTATATTCCTTATTCATTTCAATTTCAAATTTAGTATCAGATGTTGTATTACATAATATGTTAGCAACCTCCCAACCTTTGATTCTTACATTGGGTTCACATAACATATATGCTCCTGATAAAGTATCTTGTTGGCAACCAATAATTGGACTTGAATCTTTTGTTCCTACTATTTGATATTGTACGTTTGCAATACGTTTGAGCTCATTTCTGGCTTGAATTGATTGTGCAAGATGTATATTCATCTCATCACCGTCGAACATTAAGATAAAATTGTGTTTTTACATCGGTTCACATCACAATGATGTTAAACTTCAATATCACCAAATTGCTGTTTTGTGTTAGCTAACCACAATTTGGCTTGTTTAAGTTTTTCATCATCTGAATCTTTAGAGCTTAAGAAAGCTTTATTATACAAAGTACCATTTATTTTGATTTGAGCAAATAATCCATTTGCTCGTTTGTAAACATTTGGTGGTAAATCTTTGACATCTTCCGACTGTCTCAATTTACCATCAATCGCTCTTGTCTTATTGGTAAGTACTTTATTTTCTTCATATTGTTTAACATGTTCTTTGTCTTTAGGTTTATTATCACCTACATGATAATTATATCCAATTTCTTTTTCACATGTTTTATGAAGTTTTGTATAATGTGTTTCTCTTGCTTTAAGATTTTCTTTTAAACAGACTTCTAATGTTTGCACAGTAAAATTGTCTGTTCCGTGTTTTCGCATATCTTCATATAGTAATGGTATTTCATTATCACCTCTAGCTGCATTAGATTTATGTCTTCTCAATCTACCTTCTGCACCATAATAACTAGGTGGTCTTTTACCATGTTTTTCATACGAATATGCTTTACCGATGTATTTTAAATTATTGACTTTATTGGTTATCATATAAATAACTCCTGTTTTTTCTGATTCTTGCATTAGAAGAAATCATTTAGATTCATTAACCAATAATTTCAATTTTAATAAACACAAATTTATCACCAGCAAATATTTCTATTTGCCTCTATACTTTGTTGTTAAACATCCAATGGTTTTCACCAAAGTCGTATCGATATTTAACCCCGAATATAGACACCATCACTGGTGGGATTAGACTATACCTTAAGCCCTACAAATTTTCATTTGTAGAACCCACTTCCGTCTAGTCGTTGAACCTTGTGCTTCCATTTATTGGAAGCCATTGGCTGCGGATTGTCCCTGGAGGTTTTGCCTCCAATTATATACATTATTACCATTGGGCTTAAAACATATGTTTCAAGTTGCTCATCTTACGACTTGCAAAGGGCTATTAACCCTGTTCCTCTCAAATGTTACCATTAAAGAGTGGTAGTATATAACTTATTTTAGGGGGTTTCCCGCAGTTTGAAAGTGTTGCTCCGTACGATGGAACTAGGAAGTAAAAAATCTTATCGATTCTTCCTTTTGCGGACTAGACGTTTTGTTTGTCCGCATTATAAGGTTTGCAAACCGATACGTTCATTCGGAATGCATTCAGGTTGTCATTATCGATGACTTGGATCTTGTGACCCATCATGGATGGTTTATGAAGTGTAGGTTGTCGATTGAATAAAACATAATCTCCGTCAACTGAATGACGTTCGACTACATCACCAAAATTTAATTTAATTGCTTTCTTACGATATTTCAAGTCAATTTTCTGGATTTCAGATTTACCGTCGCGATAATTAACACGCAAAACAAAGTTTGCACCGGGGTATACATCTCGTCCATTTTTAACCAAACCAGTAAGAAATTTTATATTAAATGGTGTTACTTCTTCGGGAATTGTTAATTCCATAGCTATCTTTTTAGGTACCCCCACTTGATCAATATCAATGTAAGGGTCCGATGTGATAACCGTACGTGCAGAAAAGTCAACTCTTTTCGAGATAGTTTTAACCATGCACTTAAAGTGTTTAGGTTTATAAACTATTCGGACTATACCTTAAGCCCAACTATTGTTAGACCCATTGCCATCTAGTCTCTGAACCTTTTCCATGCTCTAAAATAGAGTTTAGGAACTTGGCTGCGGATTATCTAATACCAGTTTCCTGGATAGTATTAATAATTTCACTTAAGCATTTAATATTTGATTTTTATATTCAATAGCTTTATTTAATAATTCTTCTAAATTTCCTGATTTAGATTGGAAAGATTTGACAGTTTTAAGATTATCTTTTAGAATATCAACACGATATCCTATAATCAAATTTTTGTCTTTTTTGTCTTTTATATAATTGATATTTTTTGGTAGGTTACTTGACTTATTATACTTAACAGCACTATCTTCCTTATTTTCTTTAATGTTTAATATCCATTCTTTGGCTTTTGCTAAATTTTCTTCCAATGAAAATTTTTTACTAGTAAAATACTTTTGAAATATAGTACCATTTTCTCTTCTTCTTGCAAAATATCCAATATGAATATTATTATCATCCAAATAAGGTTTAATGTTAAGTTCACCATTATTAGATTGTGCTTTAGATATTTTATTTCTAATTTCTTCATCAACATTAACAACTGATCTACCACCACCTCCAAGAGATATATTATATCCAATATTATCATTAGTAGAATTAAATCTATTTATATAATATATTTCTCTTGAGTCTATAAGTTCTTCAGTTGTTTCTTCTATAAGATCAATCCTAAATTTGTCTTTGCCATATTTTCTGATAGCATTATATAATCTAGGACAATCATTATATTTTGATTTTGAAAAAGCACAAGTTAAATGATTTTTAAGTCTTCCTTCTATTCCAAAAAAATTATCTTTATAATATTCTTTTGTCTTTCCAATATAAATTTTATTATTTTCAGTATTTGTAATTTTATATACTAAAAATTTCATTATTTAGAATAATTATTAAATCTTTAAATGCTTCATACGCCAATTAAGCGAATGTTTAACTATATTTTTCAATATAGTTATAGTTTATTAATACTAATCACATATTGTGAATTAGAGTTTCCCGCAATTTGACAATGTTGCCTCATATAAAATTGTCTTAATTTAATTTTATTATGAGACTAGGTAGTTATATTTAAGATATCATTACACTGTTTTTCTTAAATGGTATTGATATCAACCATTTAAGCAGCTACCTGTTTTGAGCAAAATTTACCCATGAGATTGCTTCTAACACGACCAGCTTTACCTTTAATACGGTCACTGATTGATTTAGTAGTTCGTCCACCTGTTTTGAATTCAGTTCGTGGTAAACTAACTGATTCATTATCAAAATAAGTCGCTACATGATATTGTAGTAAGTTAAAAATGTCTTGATTATAAGTTGATAACTCGTTTGATACTGTTTCTTTTTCCATTTGTTGCCTTACACGTTTGTTTGAAGTAATAATATCAGAAATTTTTAGTGTTAATGAATCTTCCATAGTTGCAGCTGACATAAAATCAACTTTAGCAGTAGGTCTTATAATAACTGGAGGTATAGGAAACTTCTCAATAATCATATCTTCTGGACGATGCATTTTTGGATTGAATCCAAGTACATAACAATCAGTTTCAGATACATTACGTAAAATATTATAACAATCTCTTGGACTTAATGATTCTTTAATCTTTTTAATATTAGCTAGATCTTCTTTTTCATTACCTGTACCAGTATTAACATCACGTTCAATCATAATTTTAATAGACCCATTATCTTTGACTTCACGTTTGATTTTAGGTACTGGAACACCACAATGAAAACAATAATTAACATTTTTGGTCAATATTTTAATTTCTTTGTATCTAGCTTCTGCTTTTTTATTTAATGCTTTCTTAAATTGATTATCAGATTTCTCAACCAAAAGATTAGAACATTTCAAACAAATACATTGTAAAACATTCTTCAAATGATTTAAAAATCCAAAATGAAATACAGGTTCAGCTAATTCAGTATGACCAAAATGACCAGGACAATCTAGTGAATTTTCACCACATGTTGTACATGGAAGATAAATATCACATGTTCCTAATCTTAAATCCACTAAACCACCTTTCTTTGGTTCATAATTTTCATAAGATTCAGCCAAGTCGATACCAAAGGGATCACTACTAACTGCTGAGTATTGTTTAACATCTTTATTTCTAAAAACACTAAACTCTATCTTATCAATTTTCTTTACATCTTCACTGTAATATATAGGATTTATAGACATTATATTGATATATATTAGAAAAGCTTTATAACATATTTTATTATCAAATTTTTTTTATTAATAAAGAAAAATGATTGGAATTTTTTAATAAATTTCTAAATTAAAATTTCATATTGTTATAACATTTGGTTTTTGATTTAAAATAACTTCACCAACTGTCTTGGTTTTTCTAATATATTTTATTTGAATATATATAATTTTGACTTTCTTTTGATTTTTTAATTTTGAATGGGATTTGACTAAAGATCCAGCCAATAATATAACTGATTTGTTCAAATCTTTAGTATGAACAATACAATGACCGGAAGAATGGTCTTCAAGATGAAACCACCAATAATCACTATCAATTTCATTGGCTTCATCAATTAATTTAAAATTTTCTTGAGCATTTCTACCAAGTTTGTAAATGATATCGTCGTTAATAATATTTAACATTAATTTAAATAGATATAAAGTTTGAAAAAAAAAATTCAATTTTTAATAATTGAGTAAAAATTAAAATATTAAATTCTTTATTTTGTTAATGTTAGATAAATTAACAAAAGATTTCATTTCTAAATTAGTAATTGAAATTAATAAAGAAGAAAATAAAACTAAACTAGAACAAGAAGTAATCAATCCAATATTTACCAATTTTGCAAATAGAATTTATCCATATGTATCTTTACTATTTATTATGTATTCATTAAATTTAATTTTAGTCATAGTAGTTTTAGTATTAATTATTTTGTTTAATAGAAAATAAATTTTATAAATTATAAAAAAATATCTAATATGTTATATAAATGAAAAATTCATTATTTTCAACTAAAGATATCGTCAAATATATAGTTGTAGCCGGTTTAGTTTATACTATTTTAAAAATGATTCCATCTATACAAATGAGTAATAAAGATTTAATTTTAGTTTTAGCAATAATTACTATTGGTTTTATTATGATTGATTGCACAATGTTTAGAAATCCTAAACAAAAAAGAAAAGAAGGTTTTGCACAAGCTGCTAAAGAAGAAGATCCATTTGCTTTAGATCTTAATATTGATATTGAAGCTTTATTGAAAAAGAAGATGGAAATGCAAATGGCAAAAGCTAAAACAGCAAAACCAAAAGCAGTAACTTCTAAATCAGAAGCATCTACTCCTAAATCAGGAGCATCTACTCCTAAATCAGGAGCATCTACTCCCAAATCAGGAGCACCTACTCCTAAATCAGGAGCATCTACTCCCAAATCAGAAGCACCTACTCCTAAATCAGAAGCACCTACTCCTAAATCAGAAGCACCTACTCCTAAATCAGAAGCATCTACTCCCAAATCAGAAGCATCTACTCCTAAATTAGAAGCTACAGCATCTAAATCAAGAGAACGTAAATCAGAATCAGCTTCTCTAAAATCTAGAGAACATAAATCCAAATCGGAAATGAAGGAAAGAAAACGTAAAGATAAATCATATAAAGTTGGTTGTGCTATGGAAGTTGATAAAGTAAAGAAAGATCTTGAAAATCAAATTAATAAATTAAAAGTTCAATTAAGTAGTAGAATGATTACAAATACTAATGGAAAAATTGCAGCTAAATATTTTGAATCATTATTAAATGAACTTAATGATAAAGGTGTTTTGGATGCAAGAGATGTTGAAAATATTCAACTTAAGATGAGATCTAAACTATTAACAGTTGAAGAAGTTATTAGTTCATTAGAATTATTAAAGAAAGAAGGAAAATCTAAAGTACGTAGTGTAGATGGAAAAGTTAAAGATGATAGAGTTTATAACGAATTACCTTCCGATTTTTATTCACCTCTTGGTGATAAAATTTCAAATCAATGGGATAATGACTATACAATCTTAAATACTAATAAATGGCAAGTTCCAATGCCTAGACCTCCTGTATGCATTAATACAGCACCTTGTAAAGTATGTCCTTCTGATTCATCAAATTATCCAGTTAATTTAAAACAATGGGATGACTCTAGATATGTCACACAATCAAGAATTAATAAAAAATGGTCAGATGATCAAGCAAGAGCTTAAATTTTTATTCTAGAATATATATATGAATAAAAATTTAATATTTATTATTTTACTTATTTATGTAATTATACTTGTTTTTAAAAATTCATATAAAGAAGAATTCAGACCAATTATTCATAATAATCGTAAAAAGAAAAATTTACCACCTGGTAATTGGTCAGATTCTTGTCAACTATTAGATTTTAGATATCCTTTGATTTGGGCTGAATGTAAGAATAAAAAAGGTATTTATAAAATGGCTTCAAAAGATTTATCAAGATGTTTATCAAAAAATTTATCAAATATTGACGGAGAATTACATTGTGATAATAATTGATTTTTTATTTTTCATAATATAATACTTTATGATAAATTTCTGATGAATACTTACAATTTCTAAATTTAACACAATGCCATATTTTAGATAATCTATTTGCTTCTTTCCATTCTACATCTTTATTTTCTAGTTTTTTGATATAATCTAATTTAGCATTAAATTGTGAATTAGACTCAGACAAATATCTAAGTACTTGAACAGGTTTATTCTTATAATTTATTTCAATATAATTATTTTCCATTATTATTTAAAATTGATATTAACAAGATATAAAAACAATTTTTTATATATTATTAATGAATGATTTAAAACAACTTAATACATTAATTAGTCAGGTTTATAGCCTTTCAAAAA
>Ga0194128_10009860_pt1 | contig 11542 bp, 10 predicted proteins | sample TA2KigCa65mmetaG_FD_148650 | JGI IMG/M metagenome (GOLD analysis project Ga0194128, IMG submission 148650) | Freshwater microbial communities from Lake Tanganyika, Tanzania - TA2015037 Kigoma Deep Cast 65m | ecosystem: Environmental > Aquatic > Freshwater > Lake | place: Tanzania: Lake...
CAAACCCGTGCGCAGCGACCAGGGACACATCTCGGTCGCGGTCTACGACAATTCGAAGAATTTCCTGATGGTCGGTCGCCAGATCGCGTCGGCCGATGTGAGCCCGGTGGTCGATAGCACAACCATCGTGTTCATGGGCCTCACACCCGGCAATTACGCGGTGGCGGCCTTCTACGACGAGAACGGCTCGGGCGAGTTCGACACCAATTTCCTGGGTGTGCCGGTGGAGGGCTATGGCTTCTCCAACGGCGCGGAGGCCTTTCTCGGACCACCATCCTTCGCCGCGCTGGTCGTGCTTGAGCGCTCCGCCTGGACCGAAATCAGGCTCAGCTATTGACGCAGGCTTAGGGTCCCGTGTGAGGCGCCGAGCCACGGATAGGATCGCGCCTCGCGCACGAACGCGCCCACCGGCGCCGAATGTGGCCGCCCGCGTACAGATACCAGATTCACCGTCCGCGAGAACTCCGGCTCGATCACCGGGATGCAGCGGATCTCGGGGTCGTTCACCCGGTGCGCCGGAAAATAGGCGAAGCCGAGCCCCGCGCGCACCATCTCGAGCACCCAATCCTCGCGTTCGCTTTCGAACACGACCTTCGCGTTGATGCCCATCTTGGACAAGATCTCGCCGGCATAATCGTGCAGCTCGCACTCTGCGCGCACGCAGCAGGGCGCATCGTTCAATTGGCGCCAGCGTATCACCGGCTCATCGGCCAGCGGATGGGATTTGGCGAGGCAGATGACGTAGTCCTCGCGGAACAGCTCGAGCGCATGAAAAGTGTCATCGAGGCCCTCGGGCGTCGCGAACAACGCGAGCTCGACCTCGCCCTGGGCCAGTGCCTCGGCCATCTCGCGGCCGGAACCATCGACCAGGCGAATCTGCACGCCGGGATGATGCTCTCGGAACTGACGCATGAAGCCGGCGAAGCGGTCGGGGCCGATCGTGCACATGACGCCGATCCTGAGCGTGACATCGGTCATCTTGGCGGCGGATCTGGCGCGCTCCTTGGCCGACTGCGCCTGTTCGTAAATCTGCTGCAGATGCGGCAGCACCATGCGGCCAAGCTCGGTCAGGTGCGTGTTGCCGCGTGCACGGTGTAGGAGCGCGCCACCGAACTCCTCCTCCAGAGTCTTGACCGCGCGGGTCAGCGCCGGCTGGGACACGTTGCATTGTTGAGCCGCGCGGGTGAAATTGAGCGACTGCGCGAGCGTCACGAAATAGCGCACCTGCTGCATTTCCATGCGTCTGCTCCCCGATCTCCGAGGCGAGCTGTTGGCCGCTCGTATGCACCGAAAATACGACAAACACCGAATGCTGTCTGCCACCGCGCGCCACACCGCCGCCCCAATTCTTCGTTATCCAAGGCGAATGATGATCGAGCGAAGGACCGTATTGACTTGGGCATTGGCGCTGCCAGCCACCATGGCGGCGCTGCCGCTCAGCCCGTTCCCATCGATGGCGGCCGCCGACGGCGGCGCCAGGCTGGCCGAGGCGGCTCGGGCGCAAATCGGCGTGACGGTGATCTACGACCCGGCCTATGTGCGCCTCGATTATCCCAACGGCGACGTCGATCGCGGGCGCGGTGTGTGCGCCGATGTGATCGTGCGCGCGTTTCGCGACGCGCTTGACCTTGACCTGCAGGCGCTCATCCATCGCGACATGACGAACGCGTTCGCGGACTATCCCTCGCGCACCGCCTGGGGCTTGAAGCGCCCAGACCGCAATATCGACCACCGCCGCGTGCTGAACCTCGAGACGTTTCTCACCCGCCGGCGAGCACGTCTCTGGCGCAATGACGGCTCGTCAAGCGACGGCACGGCTTTTCCGGAAGCACTCGCGCCGGGCGACCTGCTGACCTGGCGATTGGATGATCGCCTGCCGCACGTCGCCTTCGTTGGCGAGGTGGGCCGTGATCCGAGCGTCATCCACAATATTGGCGGTGGCGCACAGGAGGAACCGCTCGCGCGTCTCGGGCCGCACCGCCCCGTCGGCCATTTCCGTTGGGCCGGATAACCGCTATTGCAAGAAAGCGGCGGGGCAGCAGCGGACGAGTTCGGGGGGTAGTAAGAGATGGCGCGCAAGGAGGAGGTCCGTGTGCGACGTGGCCGAGGGACCGTGGTCGTCAATGACAAGATGCAGCAGGGTTACAGCTATGTTCTGTCCGAGCCGATCGGACGCAATTTCGACCCGGAGTTCACGCCCGAGCTGACACCCGCGGAGATGCTGGCCCTCGGTGTTTTCAGCGGCAAATATCTGAACGACTGCCGGGGCGAGTTTCCCGCGCGCTGGTTTGAGCGCGCCAAGACCTCGTCAGCCGGGCTCGATGATCGCCTCAATTATTTTGGCGTGCGCGCCAGCCAGCCGCTTTCCGTCTGGCGCCGCAATGGCTGGATCCATCCGGACGATCCGCGCGGCTGGTTCCAATGGTACTGCCGCTATTTCATGGGGCGCCGCATGCCGGATGAGGATCGCCGCCAGATCGGGCGCTGGAGGGCGATGAGACGTCATGTCGCGCAGATCAAGCGCGCCTGCGAGTCATGTGATCACCGCTGCCGGCCACGTCAGCGCCAGGCGCTGCTGCACTGGGCCTATGACAGTCGGAAAATCTGACGCGGGCAGTGATCGTCGCCCGTGTCCGATATTTCAGAATGGCGTCGGGTCGAGAAAGCGCCGAAGCACATTGCCGGTCAGGCGCGCGACGTTGTTGCGATAGTTGTTCCAGCCCAGGCTCTGGTTGTACGCGATCGAGCCGACCGAGAACACCGCGCCGCCATTGCTGGTCTCGTAGAACACCATGTCGGCGCGCACGAGCGGGTTGTTGGTGCCGTCGATCCACGGGTTGTTGACCAGCACCTCCTCATTGACCACGAAGTAGAGCGCCGTGTGGTTCTCGGATTGCGCGACGATGAGCGCGTTCGCCGGTGTGCCGAGCAGCGTGTCCGCGCGATCGAGCTCGTTGCCGGCGGCACCATCGCCGTGGAAGCCGAAATCGCCGATCAGCTCGTCCGCGCCGATGCCCTTGAACATGAAGTCGACGCGTGGATCGAAGCTCGCCTTGGTGCGCCGATAATAGGATGACTTGTCGAAGCCCTCGGCGGTGAAGCCGACGCCGCAGAGCGCCTGCGGCGCGAAATTGCCCTGCCGGCGCCACATGCCGCCATATTCGCCGGTGAACGACATAAAATACTCGCCCGGCAACGCAGCCCAGGTGCGAATGCCGCCCTCGTTGCGCCGCACCTCGATCGCGCCCGGATGCGTGTCGCTGAACGCGATGCGCCAATAGAAACCGTTGCCGCCGAGATACATCAGGCGCCCGCCGCCCGCGGTGAAAGCCGCGAGTCCCTCGCGCATCGCGGTCGAGGTGTATTCTGGATGGCCGCCGGTGATCAGCGCGCGATAGGGCTTCAGCAAGGCGTAGCCCTCGCGGTGCAAATCTTCATCGGTGATCACGTCGTGCTCGGCGCCGATATGGGTGAGCCAGTCGATCAGGCTCAAGTCCGCGTTGAACTCGCGCAGATGCGAGCCCTGCTTGCCATAGCACGCCTAGTGGAAGTGAAATTTCGGGCGCATGTTGAGAATCGGGCGAAGCCGTGAGGAATAGCTGACGCCCGAGCCGTCGCTGTGCGAATCGTAGAGCGAGAGGCCATATTCCGGGTGCTCGTTGAGATAGAGATGGGTCGGCGTGAACGCCGTCAACTGCCCGGTCATCTGCTCGGCGCCGGACATGGCGAAGCCCATCGCCTCATTGGCGTAGGCCATGTAGCTCGCGGTCGGCAGGAGAACCGCGAGCTTGTTCTCGGCACCGCGCTTGGGCAGCACGACGAAGGGAATGCGTTCCTCGCTGTTGCCCGCAAGCAAGCGCACGGCGTAGAGGCCGCAGGGCAGTCGCTCCGGCACGTCGAGCGCGAAATCAACGTCCCATCCCGAGTCATAGACGTCGTCATCATGGAAGTGGATCGCGCCGTATTGGGCTGGCGCGCGCCGCCAGTTATGTTCGGAGCCATCCCAATTGCGGCCGGTCATTGCGCGCGTCGGCAGATTGACCGTCACGCGCCGGTGCGGCGCAGTCGATCGCGAGACGCGATCAAGGCGTCAATTCGCGGCGCTGCCACCAGAGCAACTCGCCGCGCAGAAACGACCGGGCCATGTCATTCTGCGGGCAGTCGAAGAAGGCGGCGGCCGGGGCTTTCTCGAGCAGGCGCCCGCGATGAATGAACATGATTTCGTCGGCGAGGCGACGCGCCTGGCCGAGGTCGTGCGTGGTCATCACGATCTTGGTGCCCGCCCTGTCCATTTCCGCGATGACCTCTTCAATCACGTGAGTTGCCGCGGGATCGAGATTTGCGGTCGGCTCATCGAGAAACAGGATCTGGGGCTTGAGCGCCCAGGCACGGGCGAGCGCAAGGCGCTGCTGCTCGCCAATGGACAACAGATGGGCGGGAGTCCGCGAAAAGCGGCCCAACCCCACCAGCCGGAGCGCTTCCTCGATGACATGGCGGCGCGAGGAACGCGGGATGCCGCGTATGGACAGCGGAAAGTGGATGTTGGCCGCCGCCGAGCGTCGCAGCATCACGGGGCGCTGAAAGACCATCGCCTGAAAGTGCTTCGGGTCGCGCCCGGCGGCTCCCTGCCAGATGATCTCGCCCTGGCTCGGCCTGATCAGACCATGGCAGAGGCGGAGCAACAGGCTCTTCCCGGCGCCGTTCGAGCCGAGGATGATCGTGCGCCCCTCGGCCGCGAGCTGAAACGACATCTCCTTGATCAGGCGATGTCGCTCGGTCTCGAAGGTCACGGCCCGAAGCTCGAGCGGCAGAATGCGAGAGGCGTTGCTCATCGGGCGCGCCCCGGCGCAACCGTCCGACGCAGGACGAAGGCCACGCCGTTCACCGCGATCGAGAGGGCGACGAGGACGATACCGAGGCCGAGCGCCAGCGCGATATCACCCTTGCTGACCTCGAGCGCGATGGCCGTGGTCATGACCCGTGTCGCGTGATCGATGTTGCCGCCGACGATCATGACCGCGCCCACCTCGGCGATCGCCCGCCCGAAGCCGGCCAGAACCACGATGAGCAGGCTGTAGCGTCCATCCCAGAGCAGAACCCGCAACGATCGGCCGGTTGAGGTGCCGAACGAGCGTAGTTGCTCTTCGTACTCCGTCCACATGTCCTCGATCACCTGCCTGGCGAGGGCCGCAATGAGCGGCGTCACCAGTACGATCTGGGCAATCACCATGGCCGTCGGCGTGAACAGAAGGCCGAGCGTGCCGAACGGGCCGGCCCGCGAGAGCAAGAGGTAGACGATGAGACCCACGACGACGGGCGGGAGCCCCATGAGCGCGTTCAGCACCACCGCGATCACCGAGCGCCCGGGAAACCGGAACATGGCCACCGCCGCGCCGAGCGGCAGGCCGATCACGCTGGCGATGATGACCGCGCCGACACTCACCTGGAGCGAGAGCAGCACGATCTCGCCGAGGTGAGTGTCGCCCTGAACGATCAATGCAAAGGCGGTTGCGAAGGCCGAGCCGATGTCACTCATGCCGGCCCAAGACACCCGGTTCCCGGGGGAAGCGCAAGCCCTACCTTGCGCCTCCCCGGCCGAGCATGCGGAGACGGTTGGGCCGCTCCATGAGCTCGGGCAGGCCGCGGCCGGTAGCGGTCCGGCCCGCCCGGCGGCCGCGCTACAGCTCGCCAGCGAGGCCGACCCGCTGCAAGGTTGCCGCCGTCGGCCGCGCGTTCTCCCACCCCATGTGATGGTAGTACTCGTCCACCATGTGCTCGAGGTGCGGCCTGATCGACTTGCCGGCCGCGGCCCCGGCGGACGGGGCCTCGGTCAGACGGTCCGAGATGTCGAACTCGTCCTTCGGCTTGAAGCCGCGCTTGATTGCGATGATGCGCTGCATGTTGATCATGCGCTCACCAACCAACATGGCCTCGTTCCGATTGAAATCGGACCAGCCGGTCGCGAGCGCAATCGCCTTCGACGAATAGTCAAGCACGCCCTTGACGCCCCAGCAGGCGAACCAGCAGACCCCAAGCGTATCCTCCCAGAGCTTCTTCGCCTGGGTCTTGGCAACCGCTTCCGCCTTGCCGTCGGGCACCATCGGCGTGCCGAATTCGGTGTAGCCGAGGTCGGGCTCCGTGGTCCAGGCATCGACGCCCGGCCCCTGCCAGCACACGCCGGCGCCGGCCACGATCTGGCCCAACAGAACGCTCCAGGCCGGACGCCAATCGTGCATGTTGAGGCCGCCGCCCCGGATGTGCAGAACGCTCGCTTCGGCTTCCTTGCCGAGCAGGCGCGACGCCTCCTTCAAGCCCTTGGCGAGCACGCGGCCGCCAAAGCCTTCGCCTGCGATCATGTCGTTGAGCAGCTGCACCGCGGAATCGAAATTGCCCCAATTCAACTCGAGGCCGCCGGTATCCTGCGGGCTCAGGATCTTCCGCTCATAGAGCTCGAAGGCCATGCCCATAAGGGCGCCCGCGACCGAGGAGTCGATGCCCATCGCGTCGAAATGATCGGTCAGCGCCAGCGCCTCATCGGGGTTGTCGATGCCGACCATGGCGGCCGCACCCTCGATGTTCTCGCCGCCGCCGCACATGCTGGCGGTGAAGTCGGCGAACTTCCCTTCGTTGATCGTGCAATCATAGGCGCACGCGATGCTGCAGTTGTAGGACTCCTTGGGCGTGACGGTCCATGAGTCCGCCGCGCGCTTGGCGAACTTGTCGGCATAGCCGATGCCCCACAGGGGATCGGTGTAATTCTTGCAGCCGACCATGTTCTTTTGGCCGACATAGGGATAGACGCGCGTGATGCCGCCATCGGCCAGGATGGAGCCAACCGCGGGCGCCCCTTCGCCGGGCTTGCGCGGCGCCTTGATCGAATCGTCCCAGCGCTTGGTCACGTCGACGAAGCCGGCGGCGTCCGCGAGCGACACGCGCTTCGTGCCGCGCACCGCGATCGCCTTGAGCTTCTTCGAACCCATCACCGCCCCGACGCTGCCCTTGTGCGCACCGTGATTACGATCGTTCTTGACCGAAGCGCCATGCAGCATCGCCTCGCCCGCCGGCCCGATACAGGCAACGCTGATTTTCTCCTCATCTCCCAGCTCGCGCTTGACCAGTCGCTCGGTCTCGCGCGTGTCCTTGCCCCAGACCTTGGCCGCGTCGCGAATCTCCACCTTGTCGTCGTCGACCCAGAGATAGACCGGCTTGCTGGCGCGTCCCGTGATGATAATGCCTTCATAGCCGGCGTGCTTGAGGTACGCCGCCCAATAGCCGTGGGAGTGCCCGGTCGCCACCGCGTAGGGCGCGTCGTAATTGAGGCAGACGATCGCGAGGTTCGAGGAACTGGGGGCCGAGGTGCCGGTCAGGGGACCGGTCATGAACATCAATGGCGCCTCGGGGTCGGTCGCCTTCGTGCCGGGCTTCGTTTCGTCGAGCAGGATTCGCATCGCGAGCCCGATGCCGCCGACATATTTTCGGAGCACGGCTTCCGATGGCAACGGCGCTGGAACGCACCGGCCACTGGTCAAATCGACGCGCAGCAATTTGCCCATATATCCGCCCGCCATGGCACGCTCCCTTCAGATGAATAGAGTTTCACGCCTGAAGTCTTCTGCAGGTTGCCCGGTGAGCGCCTTGACGCCGATCAATTGTTGGTCCCTGCGGCAATTTGTGGTGCCGCGGCCCCGCTGGAATCCCTGGATGTGCGAGCACCTTTAGCGGAAAAGGTAGGCCGGCCCGGTTCAAGCCCGACCTTGGCGGCCGGTTCCAGTTGGTGAAAGCTTGCCATGATGGTTTATTGAGCATCCGCACATGACGCCGGTGCGCGCCACATGACGGGGAGCGTCTGGCTCTCATTCCTGGAGCGGAGGCAGGTCCGATGGACATGGTCGTGATGAACATCATCGATTCCGCGATGGTGTCGATTTGCCGCCAGATGGGCATCACGTTGATGAAGACGTCCTATTCGACGATCTTCAACGAGGGCCTCGATTTCACCTGCGGGCTCTGCGACACGAAGGGCAATATGATCGCCTGCGCCGAATACAGCCCGGCGCAGATTGGCGGCATGCCGCTGGTCATGAAGACAACGGCCGAGGAACTGCCGAACGAGACGCTCGCGCCCGGCGATGTCATCGTGCACAACGATCCCTATCGCGGCGGCATGCACACGCCGGAGCACACGTTCGTCAAGCCCGTGTTCCTCGACGGTGAGCTGATCGGCTTCGCCGTGGCGATCGGCCATGTCGCCGAGACCGGCGGCATGGTGCCGGGCGGCTTCGCCGGCGAGGCGACCGAGGTGTTTCACGAGGGCCTGCGCGTGCCGCCGATCAAGATCAGGAGCGCGGGCGAGGATGTCGTCGAGGTTTGGAAGCTGATGATGGCGAACTATCGCACGCCGCGCCAGAACTATGGCGACTTCCGTGCGCTCATCAGCGCGGTGGACCTCGGCGAGCAGAGGCTGGTCGAGCTCGTGCGGAAATACGGCAAGGCGGTCTTCGAGCGCACCATCTCCGATCTGCTCGACTATGCCGAAGCCCGCATGCGAGCTGAGCTCAGCGAGTTCCCGGACGGCATTTATCGCTTCGAGGACGTCATGGAGGACGACGGGATCGAGGACAGGCCCTATGCGATTCGCGTCACCTGCCACGTGCAGGGCGACGAAATCGTGGTCGACTACACCGGGACGGATCCTCAGGCTCGCGGGCCGATCAATGGCGTGCTTTCTGTCGCATGGTCATCGGCCTATAACGCGATCCTGCATCTGACCGACCCGTCGATCCCCAAGAACTCCGGCTGCTTCCGCCCGATCAAGGTGATCGCACCGGCCGGCACGATCGTCAATGCGAACTACCCCGCGCCCTCGGTTGGCGGCAACACGGAGACGCATATCCGCATCGCATACACCGTGCTCGGTGCGCTCGCCCAGTGTGTGCCGCACCGCGCCTTCGCAGCCGACGCCGGCACCCACAGCAATTTCCTGTTCGGCGCGAGTGACCCGCGCTTCGAGGAATACGTCGTCTGCTATGATTTTATGTCGGCGGGCTGGGGCGGCCGCGCCTACGCCGATGGCAATGACGTCGTCAACTGCATCAACGGCAATTCGCGCATGAACCCGGTCGAGGTCTATGAGTCCCGCTTTCCCTGGCTGGTTGAGGAGTATCGCCTCCTGCCGGACACGGGCGGGGCCGGACGGCACCGGGGCGGGCTCTCGCTTTCAAAGACCCTCCGCTGCCAGAGCGCCGAGGTCACGGTCAGTTTCATGTCCGACCGGCAGAAGCGCCAGCCCTGGGGCGTGCAAGGCGGACGCCCGGCCGCCAGCGGATCGATCCTGATCGAGCAGGGCAATAGCGGCCGTTGGCGCGCATTTTCCGATGCGTTCTCCAAGGTCTCACCGAGCAAGTTCTCGAATGCCACGGTGAGGGCGGGCGAGCGGGTCAGGCTGACCACGCCGGGCGGTGGCGGCCTCGGCAACCCACGCGAGCGCGAGCTTGTGCTGATCGAGGAAGACCTTCGCGAGGGCTGGATCACGCCCGAGGGCGCGCGGCGAGACTATGGCTATGAGCGCTGACGCGGCAAACAGAGGCGCCATCCGGAAAAGCCCGGTTCAAACGATCGGTGCGCCGTAGCCGTAGCTATATGGCACGGCGCCCGAGAACGCGACGACGTCGCCATGTTCGATCTCGCGATCGGCACGAATGCCTCCGCCGACGAGGCCGGGCGAAATGTCGCGACCATTGACGAGCACGAGAAAGAGCGCAGCCCGCGGGATGCCCAGCTGGGTCGCGAGCTCGCCGATCGTCGTTCCGGGCTGAAGCGCGATCGCGAACCGATCGCCACGGCCATCGCCGTGGCGGGAGAGGCTATTGAAGAGCCGAACTTCGATCTCAATCGGCGCTTCTCCGATGTTGTGCCCAAGGGGTGCAAGAGCGGTTTCGTTGTGCATGATATCCAAGGCTCTCGCTGGCGGCTTCGGCACGGAAGCGTGCCGTTTCCACGCGAGATTATGTTGTCATCTGCGCGTTCCCCCGCCATCCGCACCAGGGCGGATGCGACGATCTGACACGGCGGTTGGCGGGCGAGGCGGCGCGACCTCGCGTCCGCGTTCGGCGAGCGTCTGCCAGGACAGAGGGCAAGGGAGGCCGACGCGAGCGTGAGCGTGCTTGAGGCGGAGGGAAAACCGTCAGGGTCACACGGCGGAAGGCATCCGCTCTTCCGCCGTGATGTCGCCTCCTATTTGTCGAGGCCGTGTCGCCGCCATAGCGGATCGATCATGGGGTCCTTTGTCACGGCAGCTGCAATCGCCCGCAGACGGGGCGATACAATCGGCTCAGGCGACCACGCCGTCAGCATCGCGAGATAGGTATCGGCGATGGTCGGCGTCGGGCCGCAAAGGAACGGCCCCTGTTCCAAGGCGCCGTCGATGATGGCGAAGCCCTTCTTCAAGTGCGCTGCGGCGGCCGCCTTGACCCCAGGCGCTCCTTCCGGCGCGCTTGTGTAGCGGTCCGAGTAGAAATAGCGCAGATCCGCCTCGTAGAGATTGGCTGCCATGAAGAACATCCAGCGCAGAAAGCGGGCATGAGCCGGCGTCGCCGGCTTGGGTGCCAGCCCCTTGTCAGGGAACGCGTTGCTGACGTGCACGATCATCGCGGCGGATTCGGTCATGACGGTCCCATCGGGAAGGAGCAAGGCGGGGACTTGCCGCATCGGGTTGATGGCAACGAACTCCGGGCGGTTGTGCTCGCCCTTCGACGTATCGACCGCCACGACCTTGTGGGCGGCGCCGGCCTTGACCAGCGCGGCCTCTACGGCAAATCCGCCTGATCCATCGCGGCTGAACAACGTATAGGTCATCGTCTTCTCTCCTGGCCGTCCGCTTGAGTGTGGCGATTTCAGTGAAGCAGGCGATCGCGGCGTGCGACGAAGGTTCCAGCGGGCGATCAGCGAAGAGCGATCGCCGCATCGGCAAAGGCGTCGAGCGTCTGCGCAACGTCGGCCTCGTCATGCGCGGTCGATACGTAGAACTTGGTGTCCCCCTTCAGCACACCGCGCTCGAGCAGAAGCCGATTGAAGCGCTTGAGCTTCTCCATGTCAGCCGTGATCACGTCGCGATAATTGTGGATGGGTCGCTCGGTGAAGAAGACCTCGAACATAGGAGGCTCGCCAACGATCTGGGCGGTGTGCCCGGCCTTGCGCATCGCGGCGCCGAGCCCCTCCATCAGGCGGCGGCCGGTTTCAAACAGGCGAGGATAGGTGCCGGGGGTGCGGAGCACGTTGAGCGTGGCGAGGCCGGCCGCGGCGGCGACGGGATTGCCGGAAAGCGTGCCGATCTGGGGCGTGAACCTGATGTCGCCGGCAACCGACCGATCGAACATCGCCATGAGGTCGCCCCGACCCGCCACGGCGGCAAGCGGGAAGCCGCCGCCAACCGCCTTGCCGAGCGCGCAGAGATCAGGCACCACGCCGTAATACTCCTGCGCGCCGCCATATGCGTGGCGGAAGCTGGTGACGACCTCGTCGAAGATCAAGGGAATCCCGTGCG
>Ga0194128_10009863_pt1 | contig 11541 bp, 7 predicted proteins | sample TA2KigCa65mmetaG_FD_148650 | JGI IMG/M metagenome (GOLD analysis project Ga0194128, IMG submission 148650) | Freshwater microbial communities from Lake Tanganyika, Tanzania - TA2015037 Kigoma Deep Cast 65m | ecosystem: Environmental > Aquatic > Freshwater > Lake | place: Tanzania: Lake...
CGCGGCTTCGCGGCTTCGCGTGAGCCCACCACTCCCCCACTCCCCGCCCCCCCCATGAAATCCTCGGAATCCCGGTTGCCTCCTGCCCCCACTTCCCTCGATCATTGCGGTAAAATCACCGAAGCGTCCATTCCGAAGGCCACCCAGCCACGCACCAAACGATGCTCAAGGCCCCCCAGTGAACTGGCAAAACCGCATCACAGTCGACCCCCGCGTCTGCCACGGCAAAGCCTGCATAGCAGGAACCCGCGTGATGGTCTCACTGATTCTCGACAACCTCGCCGCCGGCATCCCGCAACAGCAACTCCTCAGCAGCAGATCCCTCACTGGCCGCAGAAGACATCGAAGCCGCACTCGCATACGCCGCTGAAAGTAATTCTTCCGCCAGCACCGCCAACAATTTCGCCAACATCCCGGCCACCTTTCCCTCACCCTGACCGGCGCTCTGTGACAGCAACCCCAACGGTGGCCCCGTCACCGCATGGTGACTCCGAGTTGAGCCGGCCCTCGAGACACGCCACTGCCGTGGACGGCGACTTCGACCTGCCGTTCCCGCACACTCGCGACGCCGCCGCTCAGGTGATCTCGACCTGCTCATTCTGACGGTGTTGAATGCGCTGTTTCCAGATGCCGCGAATCACGCCGACCCGGACTGTCCGGGCTTTGTTCATGGTGACCGGATATATCTCTGCGCCGTGTCCACAGAGTTCTAAGCGTGGGGCCGACTGGAGTCGATCCAAAAGTCGCTTTGACGATGGATTCCAGCCCTCAAACATCTTTTCTGGCTCTCCGGACTCGTTGCCGACGGTTTCCTTCAAGAGTCTTGTCCGGATTTGTCCGGATTTGTTCAATGGGCTTTCTCCGTGATGGGTGACCGGGGACACAGCACCGTTGCGTGATGTCGGGCTGGCACATGCAGCTGCGAGCCTTTTTGATGGCACGGTTTCACAACTGAACGCTGTTCATCAGCGGTACGTCACCGCGGCATAGCCAGTAGCCAGCATTGAATGTTGCCATGATTCTTCGCCTGATCTGCGACGGGAGCCGGTATGCTCGCACGGAGAAATTCAGCGCCGGCCCCTGGCCAGGAAACACCAGAAAGGGTGATTCAGTGCTGTGTCCCCGGGTAACCGCCTCGGTGTGATGCCGACGGTACTTCGTGGTGCCTTGGGGGCAAAACAAGAGGCGTTTGAACAGGCGGATGTTTCAAGGTGACAGGGCACTGTTTCAGGCGCTGCTGATAACGGGATACAATTCATGTTTGCGTGGTGTGGTCGTCGACTGTTGAGCACCAGCGTGAGCTTAGGGGATTGGGGAGCATGACTGAGTTATCATTTCCGCCGGGTGTGGCCGAGAAGCTAAAGACCTATGTCTACCGTCTGATTGATCCACGCAACGGTGAGACCTTCTATGTTGGCAAGGGGCAGGGGGATCGAGTATTTGCACACTGCCGCGCGGCAATCGAGTCAGACGAGCCGAGCAACAAACTGAAACGTATTCGGGAAATCATGCTGTCCAATCTGGAGGTAGCCCACGTCATACACCGGCATGGTTTGGATGATGCAACCGCACTTGAGGTTGAAGCTGCTGTGATTGATGCGTACCCGGGTTTGACCAACGCGGTGGTGGGTACTGGCAGTTCAGATTTCGGTCCGGCTCACTCGCTGGAAATCATTGCTCGATACCAGGCAGAACCGGCGGAGTTTCAGCATAAGGCTGTTCTGATCAACGTAAATGTGAGCGCAACGGAAACGTCTCTTTACGAAGCCACGCGATACGCGTGGAAGCTCAACCCTGCGAAGGCTAAACGTGCTGAGTATGTGCTGGCGACCCGATTTGGAGTCATCATTGCTGTCTACATAGCCGAGGACTGGCTGCCGGCCACGTCCGAAAACTTTCCGGGCCGGGAACCCGTCCATGGCCGTTTTGGATTTGTCGGCAGCGAGGCACCTGAACATATTTCAAACCGGTATTTGGGTAAGCGGGTCCCGGATGAGTTTCGCAAACGGGGAGCTGCAAATCCGATTCGGTACACATTTGAGTGACCAGCCTGACGGATTTAATGCGGTCGATGCGTTGAGGCCGGGGTCTTCTGGCTGCCCTCTGCAATTGCAAAAGAAGCACTGGTTCGTCAGTCGTCCCCTCCCACTTGGTGGATCCTCGAAACAGCACATTCGCAGCAGCCAAATTCAGCAGCGCGGCGACCTCCTGCGGCTGAGGCCTGTTTCCTTCCCGGCAGCTTTCGCGACAGCTTGTTTCCTTCGAAGAGCCTGCATGCACTGAATTTCCGTCTGTGTTTCCTTCCCCGCAGTTTCCTTCCGAGGGGCCCGCTGGATTCAGCGTGGCCGGGATTGTGGCTTTCGAAGCTTCAGCGGCAAGCGGCAAAGTCTCACCCCTGGTCACCGCACTGACCAGCGTACTGTGGTTGCGGCCCCAGCGGCGGGCGGCACGATCTCCGTCCGGTGCAACCAGGTTGAGCCGGCACTTGAGACACGCCACGGCCGCGGACGGCGACTTCGACCTGCCTTTCCCGCACACTCGCAACGCGACCACTCTGCTGTGCAGCACTGCCCATGACGACAATTGAGCAGAATCAGAACTCCGCAGGCAAAAACAGGCTGCGTCGAGCCCGCGGGAGCTGGGCAACACCCTGACGCTGCCGCTCAGGCGACATGGAGCCTGCTGATTCTGGCGGTGTTGAATTTGCTGTTTCCAAGAAAGGGTGATTAAGTGCAGCGTCCCTAGTAATCGCCGATGCATTCGCCATCCCCGCCATGATCTCAGGCGCGCATGCCGCCACGCTGCCATTCGGCAGCTCAGTTTGGTCGATGAGCATTCAAATCAGCGGCAGGTCCTCGGCTGTCTTGCAGGGCTTGATTCCTTGAACAATTCCGCGGCTGAGAAGTGATGAGACCGAGTGTTCTCTTGCGTTATAAGTGCTGTGTCCCCGGCACGCACCGTATTCACGTCTCGCCCTGCCCTGTCGATCACTCAACTGACCGGACGATGGGGTGTCTGGTCATCCAGTTGACAGTTGCGCAACTCAAGGGGGGGGGGGGGGGGGGCCGGATCGAGTGCTCCCTCCACTGAATGACCCGATCTTAAAGCTGTCCAACGTTCTGTACGAGTGTTTTCGTGACAGGCTAGATTCGCCGTTCTCGCATCGACTGCTCGATCTGCTGCACCGTGTCGCACGTCAGGAGCAGATCGAGATCACACCGCACTCGACGGTTGTACATACCGGGTCCGGTCCGCAGTGTTCTATGGAGCGGCACCGGAGGTTCAAGATGCCAGATCGTTGCCGGCTTCTTCGCCCAGGCGATACCCCGCTTTTTCAGCGGTGGTACGTGATCGGCAATTGGCACGTCATGTTCAATTCCATTCACTCGCCAGATGGAATCCAGTTCACCTGAAACCCGGAAAGCAAGATACAGCGGACGGACCTGTGTTTCTGTGTAGTCCCACCACAGATGAAACTTGCGATGAATGTCCCAATGGCTGAGCCCATTGTCCCAGATCGGTTCCGTACTTGCTGCGAGGATCCAGGCTTCAGTCGTGTAAGTATTCATCGCATATTCCTGCTGTAAAAACTGATGAAGGTGGTCACACCAGACTCGCGATTCCGGACTGATTGCGTTTCCAAAAGCCAACCGTCTGCACTCAGAAAGCACCTGCTGCCACGTCACAAGACACAGCACTTCGCCAAGAGCCGAATTCATCGCAGCATACCTGCCCACGAAGCCATGATCTTCGGCCCGCACTAATGCCACCAGCCTCGTTTTATCGGCAGAACTCCGCTGCAGTCGCGCGGCGTATTTCTTGCACTGATTCAACGACGGCACCGCTGGGCCCACCTTGGCCTCGATGATCAAGTGCAGGTCTTGACCCAGCCGAATCTCAATATCCGTCAATCCCCGACGTCCCCGAAAGTGCTCGTACTTCTGAAGCACAATTTCAGCACTTGCGATGCGTCGCGTGTGAATTCCAGAAATACCAACCTGCTGCAGGAACCATCGCAGCAGTTCAGGACAGCAACGAAACGACCACGCCAACGCTGCAGACAGAGCGTTTTCATCTGTGCCAATCAGGCCAAATGGAGAAGTGACGAGTCGGTGACCGATGCTGAACGAGGAAATAGTTCTACTCCTGTACGTGGAGTTGCGGCTATCGGGAAATGTCAGCGAACACATCTGTTACTGAGATTTGCAGCTTTTGAGCAATCGTACGAGTTTCTTCCAAAGCCATTTCTCGCGAGGTCTTCCGACGTACAAACGTGGGCATGGGAGGGAAGTCTTGTAGCAGCGTGCCAATCAGCGTTTCAATCTTCCTGAACCGTTCCTGAATCGCAATTGAGTCGGAAATTACGCCTTCAAACTCTCGCCGTAGCAGAAGCACTCGGTTCTTTGCAAAATTCACGACATTTGCCGCTGCGGTATAGATCCTCTGCATCTCTCCGAGCTTCAGGCAGTAAACACTTTCAGCACGCGATTCTTCAGCCCTTGCCGCAGCCGCATCTGCTTTGGCTGCAGCCAACTGGCCCTCCAGTACGTCGACGGCCGCTTCCGCAGCAATCCTGGCTCCGGGTTCTTCATCTTCATCAATATCACTTGCTTTGGACCGCGCAGCTGAGAGTCGACTGTTGATCGACCTCACGGCCGATTCAGCGGCAGAACTGACGGCGCGAGCGGCCGACACGGCAGCTCCGAGTGGCTTCAATTCTGTCGCCTTTTTGATGTATTCGGCGCTGAGCATCTGGATGTCGCTTGGGATTGCCGTCTCGAGGCTGTCGAGTTCCTTCGCGATCACCGCCGTTTGCTCCTGCAAAGACGCCTTGAGCTTATTCGCAAAATCAGCATCCTTGTTTCGCCGTGCCTCCGCTGCCGAGGCTATCTCCTGCTGACCGGCATTTGCGTGGATCACGTCTTCTGCCTCCAGATTATTGACAATCCGATTGACCACACTGTCAGAAACGTCCGGCAAAGTAGCCAGCTGATTGGTTGCGTCTTTGACCCAGAGCAACTGCTGGCGGCAATCCTTGAGAACGGCCGGGTCAGTGTTTCCGGCTTTTGCAGCCGAAAGCACTGCTTTCTGAAACCGACTAACAACCACAATCGCTTCATCTGCGTCACCAAAAACCAATTCAGCAACTAACGCTGTCTTCCATGCGGCCCAACTTGTCTTCATTCGACTTGCCAATGTCACAGCTTCGCGCCGGACATTCACTCCGCGATCGATCTGCACCACTACAAGTGCTAGCTGCACCTTCGTTGAGGCTGCGGCGCGTCTGCTCAGACTCTTCTTGAACTGGGCGATGTAGGGAACTGCAGAGGCTCCAAATAGTCTGTTCTCCGAAAGCTCCTTATGCTTGCTCTGCAACTCAGATACCGCCTGCTTCTCCTCATCCGACAGATCTGCAACCGCACTTTGCCGTGTACCAGCCAGCAGGAAAGCCAATAGACTGAGGATTTGCATCAGCCGCAAACACACTGGCCGCGGAGAGCCCGCTAGCCGTGGCGAAAACAGAGATAGTACCCCGAGGACTGCAGCGTGACTCATAGCTTGTTTGGGTGCTTGATCACTGGAGATTGATTCGGAACAAACGAGGCGCCTGTCCCGCGAGTTTTCTTTCGATGGTACTGCGAGACACTTCGGTGTCAAGTCTGAACGATCGTAGGGTCTTACGGTGTGATGAGAGGAAGGGCGGCAACCTTCAAATCTGCGATTCTGTCGCGCATGGCACGGCAGGGTGTCAAGCCACTTTTCTGCCGGGGAAGTCACTTCTGACAATAATCCCCTGACAGCCCGGACATACGTCTGTCCGACCTTGTGTAAAAATGTTTCAGTGAAGGGCTTTTTTTTCGATTTTTTAGCCACTTGTTTTGCTCGCGGGTGGCTGTTTTGCCGAACTCGCTCCGGGTAGACTTTCCTTCAACGCGGAATCCCGGCAGCGATCGCTCAAAGCCTCTCTTCAGCCGGATCCCCCGCTATCCTGTCCTCCACCTGCGATGAACGCCACAAGATGTGGAATCATCTGTCCCCTCATTTACGCACCCGGCAAGACGTCAATCATGGCTACTCTGGAACTGTCGGAAAGCGACATTGCCACCCATAACGTGCCCGAACAGGGACAGGTGGTGCAGGTGCGGTCGCGTCAGTGGGTGGTAACTCACGTCAAGCCGGGTACCCTGCCAGCGCCTGCCATGCAGCTGCCCGGCAGCTCTGCCCAAACGCTGCTCACGCTGGCGTCCATCGAGGACGACGGTCTCGGGGAAGAACTGCAGGTCGTCTGGGAAATTGAACCGGGGGCCCGCATCGTCGAAAAGGTGGCGCTGCCCGAACCCACCGGGTTTGATTCCCCACAAACACTGGATGCGTTCCTCGATGCCGTTCGCTGGGGAGCGTCCTCATCCGCCGACCACAAAAACATCCAGGCCCCGTTCCGCAGCGGTATCGAACTGGAAGACTACCAGCTGGATCCGGTCGTCCGAGCCATCCAGATGCCTCGCGTCAACCTGCTGATCGCCGACGACGTGGGTCTTGGCAAAACCATCGAAGCCGGCATGGTGGCTCTCGAACTGATGCTTAGGCACCGCGCCCGCCGAATTCTGATCGTCTGCCCCTCCTCACTGCAGATCCAGTGGAAGGAACAGATGCGCGACAAATTCGGTCTCGATTTTCGCATTGTCGATTCCAGCCTGATGCGTGAACTGCGTCGTCGCCGAGGCATTCATGTCAATCCGTGGTCTCACTTCCCACGGCTGATCACCAGTATCGACTTTCTGAAACGCGAACGGCCCATGCGGCTGTTCCGCGAAACCCTGCCGGCACCAGGCGAATCCATCTACCCCCGAAAATATGACCTGCTGATCGTCGATGAAGCCCACAACTGTGCGCCTTCCGGAGTCGGTCAGTACGCCGCCGACTCGCTGCGAACCCAGTCGCTGCGGCAGCTGGTGCCGCACTTCGAACACAAACTGTTCCTCACTGCCACTCCCCACAACGGCTATCGCGAAAGTTTCAGTGCGCTGCTGGAACTGCTGGACAATCAGCGATTTTCACGAATCAGCGATCCGGACCGCCGGCAGCTGGAAGCCGTGATGGTCCGCCGTCTGAAGAGTGACCCGAACTTTGCCTTCAATCACCTGGGAATCCGCCGCTTTCCGCCACGGATTCTGAAACCCATCGAAGTCCCGTATTCCGACGAAGAACGCAAAGTCCACGCGGCTCTGAAAGAATACACACGACTCCGCACCGCCCACGCTGACGATCAGACCGAACGCTTTGCGACCGAGTTCGTGCTGAAGACGCTCAAAAAACGCCTGTTCTCCTGCCCGGCAGCATTCCTGACCACTCTGACGCAGCATGAACGCTCACTGGTCACAGCCCGCAAGAAGGTGGCTCGCCCCTCGCAGCGGTCACTGCAGCTTGAGCTGGACCGGATGGACGAGGACTACGCGGACGACACCGAGTACGACGAAGCCACCAATGACGCACTCGACACCGCCACTCGCCTGTTCCGAGAACCTACGGAACAGGAAAAAGCCCTGCTGAAGACCATGCAAGACTGGGCGGATCGGGCATCAAATCAGCGGGATTCCAAAGTCCGCCAGCTGATTGAATGGCTGAAGACTCACCTGAAGCCCGGCGGAAAGTGGGGACAGGAACGAGTCATCATCTTCACGGAATACCGAGCGACTCAGCACTGGCTGCAGGAAGTGCTCGCCAGTGAGGGCTTCACCACCGGGGACCGTCTGCTGACGATGTACGGTGGCATGGATCCGGAGCTGCGCGAGGAAGTGAAGGCCGCATTTCAAACGGCTCCCGACATCAGCCCCGTCCGTATTCTGCTGGCCACCGACGCGGCCTCGGAAGGTCTGGACTTCCAGAACTTCTGTTCCCGGCTGATTCACTATGAAATTCCGTGGAATCCAAACCGGATGGAACAGCGGAATGGTCGCGTGGACCGGCACGGCCAAAAAGCGTCTGAGGTGCTGGTGTATCACTTCGTGGGTCAGGGCTATGCAGAACGGCAGAACCGCCAGTCCGGCGGGACTGTCTCTGACATGGATGCGGACCTGGAATTCCTGATGCGGGTTGCGTTGAAGATCGAGACGATTCGTGAGGACCTTGGCAAGGTCGGCATGGTGATTGCGCAGCAGGTGGAAGAAGCCATGCTGGGCCGTCGCACGCGACTGGATACAGAGAAGGCCGAAAAAGAATCTGAGCCGATTCGGCGTATGCTGCGGTTTGAGCGGGACCTGCAGAAGCAGGTACAGGCCCTGATGGCGCAATACCGGGAGACGCGGCGGGAATTGCGGTTGTCACCTGAAAACATCGCTCAGGTCGTGCAGGTCGGCCTGTCGCTGGCGGGACAGCCCGGACTGGTGGCGGGTGATGCGTGGCGGGTGGAGGGGGAAAACGCAGGGCAGGACCGGGTGCGCGTCGCCGTCGATTCGAAGAAGCAACGCGGCAGCCGTACGGGAGACCCCATTCTGATAGCTGAAACAGCCCCGGCTATGCAGCCCCTTCACATCCCGCCACTCGCCACCAGCCACCCGCCCCGCCCACCCGCCTCTACACCCTGCCACCGCTCAAAGGCAGTTGGGCGGCCTGTGCCGAGGGGCTTGAGCATCCGCACACGAAGGACGTTCGTCCGATCACGTTTGACGAGTCGGTATCGCGAAATCGCGATGACGTGGTGCTGGTGCATTTGAACCATCGTCTGCCGCAGATGTGTCTGCGTCTGCTGCGAGCAGAAGTGTGGGCGGATAAAGGGCGATCGAAACTGCAGCGAGTCACTGCGCGGGTGGTGCCGAACGACGTGCTGGAGTTCCCGGCGGTCGTTGCCTTCGCGCGACTGGTGGTGATTGGTGGTGACAGTTATCGCTTGCACGAAGAGATGATTGCCGCCGGCGGATTGATCAAGGATCAGAAGTGGAGCGGTCGCCTGAATGTTGGTCAGACAGAAGCGGCGATTGCCGGGGCCACAGATCGAGCAGTGTCTCAGCAGGTCCAGCAGCGTTTGCTGGAGCTGTATCCGGCATTCCGGACGTCTCTGGCGTCGGCTCTGGAAGCGAGAATGAAGCAATTGGTGGACGGCCTGCAGAAGAAACTGGCGGAACGGGCTGACAAGGAAGCGGGTGATATCGCCTCGATTCTGACGGAGCTGAAGAAATCGATTGAAGACGAGCTGAACGATCCGGTTTACGTGCAGCCGACGCTGTTCGCAACCGAGGAGCAGGAGCGGTATGACCGGAATAAAGACGCCATGCGTGCTCGAGTCAACGAAATTCCGGAGGAAATCGAACGAGAGACGGAAGCAATCCGGGCACGATTTGCTGATCCGCGGGCCCGCATGTTTCCCGTGGCCGTGACGTTCTTGGTTCCTGAAAAAATGGCGGGGGTGGATAATGTGTGAGATGCCACACAACGAGAATGAATCGGTCTTCAATGCGTTCCTAGCCCCTTCTGGAATGTTTACCTGTAATTACGCCCCGTTCGATCTTCCCCGCAGCGAATTGTCTTTGAGAGATCGGCAGCATTCGGATGAAAGCACAATCGGATTGCTTTTCAATCCATACCAGCCAGACGTGCGTTGTGAGCTAATCGACAAGTCGCCGCTGGAAAGACAGGCGATGTTCCTCGATGAATATCGGGGTGCCCAGAAGCTCAAGTGTGTTGACCGCTCTGAATTTGAGGATTACGCACTGACATTGCTCACCGAACTGATCCCCAACCTTATTCGCTACAAACACGATGTAATCCTCTTTCCGCTCAGAGGGTGTCGGCAGCCGGGTATTGTCACTAAGGTCGTTGTTGGCCTTCGAGACGAACAAGCTGTTATCTTCAACTACACGTATGCCACCGCAGGTTCTCAGCAAGAAATCATCCGTTCTCAGTTGGTTGAACGACTGACTGCAACATTGCCGAACCAAGAACTGGCGAGCATCGGTGTAGTTGATACAGCGAAGGGCGGCAACGGCTCCATTCATCTGGCCGGTGTGTTGGCAGAAATTCAGGCAAAATATTTTTCTGACCAGAAGTGGTCTGTGCAATTCCATCTCTTGCATGACCGAGAACGAACTCCTGACTTGTCATCGAAATCGTACCTAATCCCAGATTCGGGGAGTTCGTCCGTCTTTTTCCTCTGGCCTAAGCTCTACGCTGTTGACAGTTTGATCGTGGAAGATTGGGACGACGGAATTGGCATCTCGACATACAGAGACGGAAAAACGTACCAGCTAAAGAAGGCGGAGACGCCGGGACGGTTGATCGTGTGTGACGATAAAGAAGTCTCGCTAATCGAATCATCCGATCTTAGCAAGGTCGTTACCGGCCTGATGGTTGATTCCGTTAATGACTTGATGTTGAACGATCCCACCGTGAAGTACGTCTGCGACGTGCTTGAACATGATGCTCGGTCGAACAACAAGGAGGGCGAGGCGTAGCCCATGTCCATTGCACGTCATCACACCGAATGGCTGTCACTCGTACCGGTTTCCGGTCCGTTTCTCAGTCTGCCCGTACTTCTTGAAGCCTTCAGTGCGGGCCTCGAACCACACGACCCGGATCACGTTCGCCTGCTGCGCCAGCAATACGACGAGTGGCGGGTGCTGGGTGATGGGGGGCGCGTGATACCACGGGATCGTCACCACGCATTTATCCGGTTCATCCTGCAGGAGACATTGGATCTGCCGGACAATCTGCTGCTCCAGGGCCAATCCATCCCCCAGACGCTGCAGGTCGAAATCCCGGAACACGGCGAATTGCTGCGCCCGGACTTCGTTCTCGTGTCGCCACCATCAGGAAACGCGTCACCCGCCACCCACCACGCGCCACGCCTTCTCATCCAAACTTACTCGCGCTCCCAGGATCTCAGCAGCTACGTCAGTGGTTCCACATGGAAAGCCTCGCCCGATACCCGCATGACAGAGCTGCTGCATGGCACGGGCGTGCGGCTGGGGCTGGTCACGAACGGCGAACACTGGATGCTGGTGGATGCGCCGAAGGGAGAGACCAGCGGGTATTCGTCATGGTATGCCTCGCTGTGGCTGGACGAACCGATCACATTGCGAGCATTCCGCAGCCTGCTGTCGGTGCAGAGATTTTTTGGTGTACCGGATGACCAGACTTTGGAATCGCTGCTGGCAAAGAGTGCGTCGAATCAGCAGGAAGTGACGGATCAGCTGGGTTATCAGGTCCGCAAGGCGGTGGAGGTGCTGATTCATTCGCTGGACAAGGCGGATCAGGATTTTGGCAGGGAGCTGCTGGCGGACGTGACGCCGGAGCAGTTGTACGAATCGGCGCTGACGGTGATGATGCGGCTGGTGTTTCTGTTCTGCGCGGAAGAGCGTGAGCTGATTCCCAGCAAGCCTTTTCCGGTGTATGAGCAGAACTATTCGGTCTGCACGATCAGTCGGCAGTTGCGGGAACTGGCCGGCAACTGCTGATGTCTGAACTGCCGCTTCCGCCCTTTTTGAACCAGTGGGGCGACATCCAGCGAACCGCAGCGGCCGAACACAGCGTCCTGCTGATCCCCAA
>Ga0194128_10009864_pt1 | contig 11540 bp, 29 predicted proteins | sample TA2KigCa65mmetaG_FD_148650 | JGI IMG/M metagenome (GOLD analysis project Ga0194128, IMG submission 148650) | Freshwater microbial communities from Lake Tanganyika, Tanzania - TA2015037 Kigoma Deep Cast 65m | ecosystem: Environmental > Aquatic > Freshwater > Lake | place: Tanzania: Lake...
CAGGTGCGGCGAGCCGGTGTTCACTTCGACGGCGAAGAACGAAGCACGCAGCCCGCAGTGAACGCACTCCGTACCTTTGAGGTACGTGCGCAGACGGACACTCGTGAGACCAACTGGGAAACCATTCAGCCATGCCTGTTCTTGGCCGGACGCGATGTGACCCAGGATCTCTTTGACGGTGTGAACCGAGAATCGCCAATAGTTGTTCGCAACTTTTCGGTACTTCTTCTTGATGGTTTTGTATGCTTCGTTGTTCATCGTAGTCCTCGTTAGACTTCGACTATCTTCGTGCTCTTGAACGCCGTGTTCTCTACCGAGGTGTATCCGCGTGGATTGCATACCACGTGTGTACCGTTCTCGACATAGTCACATGAATCATGGGTGTGGCCGTGAATCCAAACTTTCAGGTTGTCGCCCATGAGATCAGAGCAGTCAGACGTGAAGAATGGGTTTAGGCTGCTGCCACGCCAGCGCTCCGAAATGGAGCCCCGTGCCGGGCAGAAGTGGGTGACTACTACGACGTTGCCGGCGTAGCTGGTCTTGGCTAACTTGATGAAATCGCGAGCTTGGCGATGCCAGTGAGCATAGTCACTAGGCGTCACGACTCGCAGCCTTGTTTCGACGTCGTCGTTAATGACGCAGTGAAAATCACTGATGCCTGCCTGGGCATGCATCATGCTAACTTCTTGATTACCATACAAATTGAAGTCGGAGTAGAGCGGCGTTCCGGCGAAGCGGACGCCTTCGATGTCTACCCACTCGTTGTCTAGGTAGTGGAAGTTTGGATACGTCTTGCTGAATGCCTTCAAGAGCTTACGCATCTCCGACATCCTCGACAGGTAGAACTCGTGATTGCCGGTGACGTAAATCACCGGCTTCTCACAAGCAGTACGGAGGATGTTGTCAAACCGATGCAAACTGCGATACGTAGTGATGTCTCCTGCGAGCACCACTACGTCTGCGGTAGGTTCGTGTTTGAGCGTAAATGCGTGCGACTCTAAGTGGAGATCACTTAGGTACTGAATTCGCATCAGTCGTGGTCACATTCTTCGACGTCGACGCCGTCCTTCGAGATGCGGACGGTAACGCCGTCGCCGAAGGCGTCCTCGAGGACGTCCGCGTGTTCCCCGTTGAATTCGCTCACGCTAGCTGCTGCCTTCAGCGCAGCGAGAAGCTGAGCTTCCAATTCTTCGTCCCCGTTGCTTTCGTCCTTGGCGTATTTAGCGAAGTCTGAACCATAGAATTCGAGGGTCTGTTCTTCGCCTTCGTCGTCGAGGTACGTGATATCCCAGATATCATAGATGCTGAAGCGGCAAGGCTCGCCGTCGTTGAAATGCGGAGTGTACTGGTCCCATTGGAACCCGACGATGCGAGATCCGAGTGCCTTACCGATCTTTGCGTATTCGGCGGCGAGAGTCTTCGCAAGCTTGGCGCGGGCAGCTTCAAGCTGCGTAGAAGCTTCGGCGTACGCCCGCATGAGGTTTTTGTCCATGTGGTTTTCCTAGTCGAGGTAGTCTGGCTTGTTCACCAGACGTGGTTGGAGGTCCGGCATTTCGTTTGCCGGGGTGTGTTGATTGTCGAGTGAATCGAATGAGATGTGCCGACGTTTGCGGGGTTTCCCGCCGAGCCAGTCGAGCATCGGGAGATGCTGCAGGTAGTCCTGGACGGTCGGGATATTTCCCATGTCTTCGATGACATGGAGTTCGGCGATATCTCGAACTGAGATGCGACGGTCATCGCTGTTCACGATGTACGTGCCAAAGACGCGTTCCGCGATGAAGATACCGAAGCTGCTGTGGAGCAACGCACGGTGTCGCATATCAGGGAAGTGCGCCTTGGATGAGTCGAGGAAGTCGTGGATCGGCTGATAGTCTTCGGACTTGCCACCCCACTTCTTGACGCTGTTGTCAGCGTGGAGTAGGGGCTTCACAGCATCACCACAGTTGCAGTACGTTTGCTGGTGTCGAATTCGATCGTCACCATCTCGCCGAAGCGTACGAACTTGGAAGCGCATGCCTCGGCTTCATGTTCGAGAGCATCGCGTAAGAGGTATTCGTCTAATTCGTTGTTCTTCGTCAGGCGCGTGCGCGCTTCGTCTGCTATGGCTTCTTGGATAATGCGGGTCAGCGCGTCAGGAGTCTTGAAGGTTGCTCGGAAGATCATGTATCCTCGTTGTAAGGTGTGTAATGTTACGCGGGCAGCAGCGGGTCTAGGACTTTCTTGATGAAATCATCAATGTTGTTGGCTACTTCGAATCGCGAGGCGTCGTACGGTAGCAGATCCCCGCCGAACGCGCGTACGGACTGAGTGTACGGGTAAAATAGGTGGTCCACTGCGTCGCGTGGGATACCGAGAAACGAACTAACCTCCCCGGAAACGCTAATGTCTTCGTGCGGTGTGTCTTTCATCCGGATATTACGGAGGGACGGATCCACCGATCGGGCGAAGATGAATTTATCCGGAAAAATGATTGGGAATTCCCCAATCGCGCACCCGGCGGTACCACAGTGCGGCACCGACGGTAAGCATTCCGCAAATTCGTTGTAGGACGAGACGTGCGAAAAATCGAACACTGGATGACCTCGGTCGTCGCCGCGCAAGTGCGTGGCGATCCGGGTCAGTAGGTCTTTCGACCTCTGGGGATTGGCAAACATGTTGTCCTTCGGCGGCTAGGCCGCGTGGAACCAGCGGGAGTCTGCTTCAGGTACTTCGTCGCTGTCTACAGTCACCATCCATCCGGTGGCTGCGTATTTGAAACGTCGGACGAGGACCACCGAGTAGACTCGATCAGGGTTCATATTGTCCATAAGTGCGAAGGTAGTAGTTACCTTGTCTCCATAGGCAAATGGTGGAGTGTCTAGGTCCGTCGTAGAGGCCATGGGAAGCCCTCCACTCAGGATACTAGCGAATGCTGGCGCGTTGTCGACGCCAGCTTTTTCTGTGTCAGAAAGACTCAACGGGCATTGCCGAACTGGCACAGCGCCTTCTTCAACATGCGCCTGACAACTATCCGCTGTTCGTCAAACGAATTCGGGAACTGCTTGAGCTGGTCGCGCAGCTTCTCGTACGTCCAGCCGCCGCCTAGCTGTTCAGCCAGCGCGACGAGGACCATGTCGTCAGTGACACGCTTTTCGAGCGGAGCGCCGAATCCAATGTCGTCTGCGTGCCGCAGTTCTCGTTCGAGGTACGCGATACGGGTGTTGGCGGCTTCGAGCTTCTTAGTTGTCTCGGCATGCCAGTGCACTTCGTGAGCACGAGCGTCTTCAGCTTTGCGCACGTTTGAATTCAAACACTCAATCTCGCATCGGGCTGCCCACAATTGGCAGCCGTCATGCGAGTCTGCTGGCGATTCGCAGCAGGTTGGACACAGTTCACTTTTCGACACTGTTCACGACTTTGAAACGGAACTCGGTCTCGCCGGTCTCAGCGTTTTTGATGACGTATTCACCGACGCCTGCCGCTACGGCTCTGCGCTCCATTTCCGTCCGGCCGGCGATAATGCCTAGCTCTGTACCGAGCTTCAAGCTGTTTGCCTGGGCTTCGTTACCTGCGATGAGAGACGCGACCAAGCACCCGAGGAGGACCACTAACGTGACTGCACAGAAGAACACGTCTGCGGCATCGCCACGTCTAGTGTTCGACATCGGTCTTCACCTTGTAACGGAATTCGCTCTTACGGCTCGTCGGATCTACGATGTAGTACTCTCCGACGCCTGCTTTGATGGCGTCCTGTTCGAGACTTTGAGAGGCAGTTGAGTAGCCTGCTACGAATGCAAACAATGCGATAGAGCTGCCTAGCAAGATTAGCATGGCGATGTCTTTACCGTCGAACATTCATTGTCTCCACGGTTGAAGGGTTGATGGTTTGTGGGAGTTCTTTGATTATCCACTGGAATACAATTATGCGAGATGTATCGGGACCGGTCGGTTCCTGGATTACCCATTCTCCGAGCCCGAGTTTCACGGCTTCCTCGTGCACTTCTTTCTTGCCTGCATACGTTCCAATGCCGTGCAAGGCATAGCCGATGAGGACTATGAGCAGGATGACAGCTAGTCCGCCGAAGATTTCGCCGATTACCTCTCCTGCCCTGCTCATGACTCAATCCGATCTGGGTGACCCTTCGGTAGCCGCTTACGGAAGTTCAATTCCTTGCGACGCTTCGTCTCCTCGCGGATCTTCGCCACTTCTTCAAGCGACGCGTTTCCCAGGCCAGACGGATGGCCATTGGTAGTGTTTGATACTCGACGCTCTGACTTAATTTCGCTTATGTCTTCGCCTGCTGCGAGCATCACTGCAATAGCGGCCAGTTGTGACATACGTCCGGAAATACTCATGGATTTGTTCCTTGTTGATAGGGTAGGAGGACTTGGGATTCGGTCAGAAATACTCATGGAAACGAGCTGTCGTGGCATGGGAAGACGAATTCGAATTCGTACCCTGTACCGTCGGAGGTCTCCCAGTTCAGGCAGATTTCCTTGCCGCCGTACATGATGTAGACGCAATCGTAGCCCCAGGAGACGGGCTCATACACGCGCTCGGCCTTTTCGGGTGGCCAGTTATAGCCAGTGAGGCGAATGCGCGTTCCGGGTTCGGGGATCACGATTCAATCCGATCGGGGTGTCCGGCCGGCAGGCGCTTGCGGAAGTTCAGTGCTTTGCGTGCCGCTCGGTCATCGCGAATCTTTGCGATCTCAGCAGGCGAAGCATGACAGATGATGCGATTGACGTCTTTGATGTTCAGCTTCGCGTGGTGATGCCGCCCGGTGGTTGCGCTACGCGGGTAATACATACGGAAGCTGTAGTCGTCGAGGATCCTTGGCGGAGTAGAGATAGCCGTGGAAGTTTCGTCCACCGAATGAACGCAGACGATGGCGTCTGCAACGGAGCTAAGTCACTGCGCTACGAGATATGTTTTCAGTGCTTCAACGTTATCTTCTGCACCCATCACCATTAGCTTCGGAATCTCTTTACCACTTGCTGCCAATTTTCGTAACTCTTCAATTTCAGCGTGCATCTTGCCACCGAAGGCAGCCGCACTCTGGTCAGTCGTAAGGTCCTTCATCTTTGTCTTTCGTTATTCGCTCGACTATCGCGACTCCCAACACGAGAGCTACGCAGGCGAGTAGTGAGAATATGGGACCAGCACACGACGCAGCGACGTCGGGGTTGCCGCATAGTGCCCATACAAGTCCAAATAGTGCGAATAGCATGGCAGCTAGTGCCAGTGCTCGAATGACGACATGAGGCATAGTAGTTATGGCGTGATTACGCCTTTCCCGTGGCAGGTTGGGCAAGTCTCGTAGTGTGACGCGGCTTTGATGAGCTTGATCACTTCGAGTCCTGACCAGCTGCCACCGCAGGCCAGACAAACGACATCGTCTTCTTCGTGCAGCCGGCGGCAGCCTTGCTTGGCTCCGTCGGCTGCCTGTTCGACGCCGAATTTTGGGAAGCGGGCGCTACACTTCGGACAGCGCCACTCTTTCGAGCTTGGCTGATACTTGGTGTGGACCGCATCGCAGTCGTACGCTGGGGTGTACATGCTGCCTCCCGAATCACTGTCCATCCTACGATGTGTCTCACTGTTGAGAAGCGCTACTTTCAGCCCGTTGTCTTAGGCGACTTCGACGGAATCTGTAGCATCTGCTGCGTCTTCGGCTTCTCGGCGCAGAGTAGGCGAAGCAATTCCAACTTCTCCATGAGTTCTGCGATGTCCATCGTTTCGTCTTTGTTGTACGCGAAGTTGATGCAGTAGTTGTCCCTCCCGTAGCCGTCGCCGGCTGGGCTGAAGAACGTCAGTGGTACGTCTTTGAAGTTCTTGACCTTGATGCTTTCAATCAGCGCCTTCAGGATGCCGATGGCGTGAGCTGAAAGAGCCTCGAGCTGGCGCTCCGCTAGGTTCTGCGGAGTCGTAGTCATTAGTTCGCTGAGGTGCATTCACCGATCCTTTCGATGATGGTGTACGGACGGGTGTCTTCCTCGTCTTTGAGTAAATGGTACTGATGGGTGAACCGGTAACGGCCCGGCACACATTTTACTGTGTCAAAAGAGAAATACGGATTCTTGGCGCACACCTCTTCCAATCCTCGCGCCATTGCGCGATCGTGGTCAGTGATGCCGAAGCCCCAGAAGTCGGTGCAGACGCTGGCGACTTCGTCTTCATCTTCCGCGTGTCCCCACGATCCCATATGGAATTCGGAACCTTCTTTGTTCATCTTGAACAGACGGCACGAGCAGTTGCCGATGTTCATCTCGACGTAGCCTTGCTTGGCGTATTCTTCCGAACAGTTCTTGCGCCCCAGGAGGTAGTTGACGCTGAATTTTTCAGCCCACTTGTCTTGGATGTCGTCGAAGATGTGGCTGAAGTGGTTTGCGACCAGCATCTTTCCGCTCGGGATGTCAATTTCGACTGAGTAGGGGATACTCGGGTCGATAGGACACGGCTCGAAAGGCACGTATGTGCCTTGTCCAAGTTTCGCTCCTGACTTGAACGCGAGCGGTGTGATCTCAGTTCCGCGGAGTAGGATCTTAGCACTATGCTCGCCGCACGACCAGCAGCGGACGACTTCGGAATACAGCTTGATCGTCTCTCCTGCTTTGTGCCGATCCAGGAGGTCGCGAACGACAGCGGGATGCGGAATCATGCAGGCATGGATGACTGCGGAAGCAAGACGATCGATGATTCGCTCACGGCCCCACTTACTGTGGATGTTGCCGAAGTCGTGCCCGATCGTGTCTACGATGGTGAACGGGCCGAGAGACCCGAAGTACGCCGTGGCAATCTCAATGGCGTCGTCGTACGTTTGTCTGAACGTATCGGCGTCAGGCCGGTTTTCTGCGTAGGCTTTGTATAGGGCCTGTTGTTCGACCTTCGTCAGCTCGGACCACTTGTTGATGTCTGGTAAGGTGTCAGTCATTTGCGTGTTCCTTGTTGTGCTTTGAAGATTTGGTTACGGAGGCTTTTGGCCCACGCTTCGAATTCGTCCAACATGTCGACGGCGGCAGCAGCCGGGTCGACAAAGTCGTTACATTCGAGGGCGTCGAGAATGGTCTCGCTTACAGCTCGACCTTCACTTGTTCCACTACGTTCGGCTTTGACAAGAATCTTCCGGACTTTGTCTTCTAGCTTCATAGGAGTTCCAATTCTTCCTTGCGCGGTGTATGCCTGACCGGGTCGCATTTACACAGGACCGTCCGGATTTCGCGCCCGTCGAAGCTTTTGATAAAATCAGGTGCGATGGTACTCATCTTTTCGAGGAATTGTATGACGAAATTAGCGTCGTCCTCGGTACGGTAACCGCACAGCGGTGTTCCGCGTAATGCCACTGTCTTACCTTCGTACGTCTCGACGATGACCCAGAGCGGAAGGTATTTTGATCCGGCCGCGTCGGTTAAGATGCCACGCGCTTTGTCGTCTTCGAGTTCTATCTTTCGTTGCTTAGCTCGGTTTTGTTCTTGTACCTTATCCTCAATCACGTGTCTCCAGGCTTCCTTGCCTCCGTTGAGGGCGTCGACAGATAGCACGGGATTGCTGACTAGCTCAAACGGGTATTCCGTGGTGTATTCGCCCCATCGGAACTCATCCCTGCGGATGTTGAGGTAAATACTCCCATCCTTGCCGCGTTCGCATTCCACGTCATAGGATTTCTTAAGGACCGACCGTACCACGTCGGTAATCGCGGTTTTGAACGCGTCGCTGACGTCGAGGGCCGTCAGCACAGCGTCGGCAGATCCCTTGAATTCGTGGTTGGGGTGCGCGTCGGAGGGGAGCTGTTCGAGCTTGTCAATCTCGCTCTTCAAATCATCAAGCACAGCGAAATGGGTCATTCGATCAGCTGGATTGCTCGCCACTGCCACGGTAGGCTTACCCGTCAAGACGAGTAAAAGCATTTCGCGTGCACGGCGTAAGATTTCTAGAGTTTCTTTCATGTCGATTCCTTCATCCAGTTTCCTAATTCTGGATCTATGAGTTTTCCGGTTGCGACGTACATGATTGCTGGTCCGAAGAGGCACCACGTCAAGAACGTCAACATGACGATAGGCCCGATTACAGAGATGAGGATCGTGCCACCGACGCACGCGAGCAGGGGCCAGAGGAGTCTCCCGTACCACGTGGTTTTCAGGCTCTTCGTTAAGTCATAGGCATGATCGATGATCCACTTGATCATACGCCGACTTCGATGCTGACTTGGCTCGGATTATCGAGCAGGAACTTGATTGCCTTCAGGATGTCATCGACGGTGTGCCGGGCGTAGAGAACCACACCAGTACAGTGGATGACCGTCCAATACTCGGTGTCTGGGTCTTCATTTTTACTCGGCAGCGTACCGAGTCGACGTTCTACGTCAGACTGGTGTATCGTTTCCATCCCTTTGATGTCATCAATGTTGATGAGCTTCGAGTGCACTTCGTCGTCCAGCCATTTGCCAGTTTTGGATCCGTACACGTACAGGATGTCTATGAAACGTGGCATGTAGCCTCCTATGGTTTTATTGTGATAGATCAGATGCGAGAAACTTCGCACGATATGAATTGCGTTCGACGATCGCGTCTTCTAACGATTTGACGAGCTTCGTCTCCGCGCTACGCAGTTTAGCGACTGTCACCGCGATAGACGCACACAGTTCCTCTGGCCCGCCGCCTTCGCGGACGCGTACTGCGCCGGGGAAGTCGAGCACGGCGTCGAGCTCCGTGTTGTAGCGGTTCAGTTCATTGCACGCTTCGTCGCGTTCGTCGGTAAGAATGTCGATCTGTTCGGTTACTTGTTGTTCCCACGTGTTGAATTGGTGGGACGGGCATTGGAGATGCTTGAATACATTACCCATCGCCTGCTGCAGCTGGGCCAGAACGGCGCGCTGAGCAGCTCGGTCCTGGTCGAACCTAGCCTCCATCTTGTTGACGAAGTCTCGGATTACTTCGAGAGTCTTCGTGGTGTCACGTACCATGATCACGCCGTCGACAACTTCCACGTCGGCGATGGTAGCCAGCGTCACAGACACGACGAGGGCTGAGATTTCTTTATCGTCGATCATCGGCTTCCTTCTTTTCTAACTGTTTGAGTTCTTTCTTCAGCTCGACAATGCGCGCACGCCTATTGACACCATCCCTGGCGAGATCCGCTCGGTCGGTGATCAGCTTCAGCTTAGAGCTGTAGAGATGGAAGTCGTGAATGTGTTTGCAGTTACACGTTTCGTACGTGTCGTACGTCCCGGAATAGTACTTTTCTTGCGTCTTGTTCCCGCACAGAAGACAGAATCCGTTCAGGAAGAAGTCTTCTTCGCTTTCATACTTTGACATGCTTCACCACTCCTTGCTTCCGTTCATGCGGTCGGCGATCAGTTGAAGGTGGTGTTGGCTGCATCCGTGATCCATCGACGTTCGGCGATAGCGGTTCCGGAGGCAGTATCCGCCACTGTGCGGAAAGCCGCATTTCTCGACTCGCCACCAGTCTCCGATGAGCCACTTCCAGAAGCGGGTCACAGCGTTGCCTTGATCACGTGTTCTGAGATTGTGCGCAGTCGGTCGAGTTCGGGGAGTCCGATATGGACAACCGTGTCGTCAGGGAATCCGGCTAGCTGCCTGTCCCAGGATTCGAGATTGTCGAATCTAATCCAGTAGGGAACGTGGGTGCAGTAGGCGTCGCGCCAGTCGGAAGTGCTGTCGTAGCTGCCAAACAACCAGCGAGTAAGTATGGACCTCGACGCACGGGTGGCGTCGGTGTGCTGCTTGACGCGTTTGATGGCAGCCTCGTACAGCTCTTTCTTCTTGGGAAGCACGCTAGTGTACTTCCGAATGTCGGCGGCGGTTAGCCGGACGTAACCTACGATTTCGCTCGTCATCGCCTGCCTCGCTGATCTGCATCTCTTCGCCGTATTCGAGGACTTCGAGCTCTTCGTCTTCGAACTCGGACTCGCCGGCTTCGTGCTTAGCTAGGGCTTCTTCTTTCGAATCGGCTTTGACTAGGAACGTCCGGTATCCGCGAGCTCGCACGACGTTCTGGGCTATGCGGTACATCACGGTTGCACCGTAATGCTTACGCGTTTAGCGTACGTGTATCCCTCGCCAACTGCTGCCATCATTTCTCCGGGAGATGACTTGGTCCCCATGCGTACTCCGCTCTCGAGGTCGATGAGCGAGTAGCCGTTGATGTCTGTCCTGGCGAGAAGGAAGACGCGTCCATTGGAGTGGTAGTAGTCTCCGACTTCCGGCGGGCGGTTGAGAGCAGGTGCAGGCGGGACGTTGAATGTGATAGATGTCATTTGGATTTCTTGACGGGGCGGCTTTGGATCATGAATTGGTTCGGCGGAATGTCGCACCAAGTGCGTGGGTTGGCAATTCGCTTGTCGCCTTCGCCCCGCCAGCCGTCTTTGAGACGCCAGCAGAGGAAGTACCAGCTGCCCCACGAGCCGACGACGACTTTGCGCATCGGCGGCTTGCAGCGAGTTGTGAGTTTTTGCCACGTATAGTTCTTAGTCTTAGTCATGGCGGTTCCTTGGTTGTTAGGCGTACGCATAAATGCAGCACTGATGTGCTACGACGTCCCAAACGGGATCCGTATAAATGACCGCGGAGTCCGTGATGTTGGTCAAGAACTCTTCGGTCTTCTTCGCCAGTTTCATGCAGTCATAACCAACTGAACTATTGACGTCCCACTCTAGCATGTTTTTGTCGTCGTCATCCGGAACGTCATGGAGACGCAGGTTGATGGCGCTAACCAGACCGGGTGGAAGCACGTCGCGGAGCGTCGCGATACGCAGCTCGAATAAATAGCAATGGTTGGAAGAGCCGTCTTCGTCTTCAATCCACACAGAGCCAGTGTGTGCATCAACTCTCACTCGCTTGACTTTGTAGACACGCGAGCACACGTCGTCTTCTGGGTCGTCCCAGTAGATGTAGTCCCCGGGTCCGAGGTTTGTGACGTAATCTACGTTCATACGCGCTCCACACTGGCTTCGAGCCAAGCCGCTATGTCTTCGAACGTCGCGTGAGTGTAGTCGTTCAGGCGGATCATTTCCGTCTGTAGGTCCTGGTCCATGACTGAGCCATGACCAAGATTGATATCGCCACCGGGGAAGAATGACACGTCTGGGTTTGCTGCTGCGAACTGTCCGATAGCGCAGCCGCAAACGGGCTTACCGTTTTCGATTCGGCTCTCGGCGTAGGTCCTGGCAGACTCGCCCAAGTTCTCTAGGTAGTGGCCATTACGCGTTTGTTCCGCCTGTTGGCTGCGGAGCTGGGCCAACCACTTATCGAGGTATTCAGCTTTCATTTCGTATCGCTTTGTCATACGCGCTCCACGTAGGCTTCGAGCCAATCTGCAATTTCGGCTAGCGACTTACAGGTGCGGTCATTGACGGTCATGATGGCTTCTTCCAGTGCTGGATCGATGTCCTCCGGGCTAAAATCAACGTCGCCATCTGCGTCGAACGAGATTTCTGGATTGGCTGCCGCAAAATGCCCGAGGGCGCATCCACAGACGCCGGCCTTGTGAGCCCGGCACCAACCTAGGTAAAACTCGTTGCTCTGCCCACTCACATTTCGGA
>Ga0194128_10009867_pt1 | contig 11538 bp, 9 predicted proteins | sample TA2KigCa65mmetaG_FD_148650 | JGI IMG/M metagenome (GOLD analysis project Ga0194128, IMG submission 148650) | Freshwater microbial communities from Lake Tanganyika, Tanzania - TA2015037 Kigoma Deep Cast 65m | ecosystem: Environmental > Aquatic > Freshwater > Lake | place: Tanzania: Lake...
GCAATGGCCGCACGATTGGCTAGCAGCGCACGGATGGGAACCTCCCTGTTTCCTGAGGGAGCCGGCGCTTTCCTGCGTAAGCGTCTGGTGGAGATCGCCGGCCTGATCCTGATCGCCACGGGCGTAGCGCTCGCCCTTGCGCTGGTCAGCTACACCCCCGCCGATCCCTCGCTATCGCATGCCACCGGCGGCCCAGTGCTGAATTTCATGGGCCGGCTCGGGGCGATGCTCGCCGATCTCCTGCTGCAGACCGTCGGCCTGGGCAGCGCCCTGATCGCCGTGCTCTGCGGCGCCTGGGGCTGGCGCCTGCTGCGCGTGCATCGCCTGCCGCTGTGGTGGCTGCGCGTCGCCTTGATGCCGATCATGGTGCTGCTGGCAGCCATGGCGGTATCGGCCCTGCCTGCGCCCACGGGCTGGCCGCGGCCGCTCGACACCGGGCTCGGCGGCGTGGTCGGACAGCTCTTCCTCGGCGGCGTCACGCGCAACGCCGCCGATCTCGGCCTTGGCGCCCAGATGGTAGCGATCGCGGCAGCGGCCATGGCCGGGGCGGCACTGGTCTTTGCCCTGGCGGTAACGCGTGGCGAATGGCGGACGATGCTGCATGGCGTCGCCGTCGGCGCCGACTATGCCGGTCGCGGCCTGCGCCGGGCCGCCGCCTGGCGACCGCAGTTCGGCGATCCGGCGGTGGCCCGTGCCGCCACACGCGAGGCGGCGCGGCGCGAGCGCCTTGAACCAAGCCTCGAGGCCGAGGGCGCGCCGGAGATGCCAAGCGATGCGGAGCCGGAGATCGAGCGCGCTCGTCCTGCTCCGGCGGAGCTGGTCGTGCCGCGCGCCGCCGAGCCCCTGCCCAAGAAGGCACCCCGCAAGCAGGCCAGTCTCGATCTCGGCTCGCGCGGCGGCTATCACCTGCCGGCCCTCGATCTGCTGACCCTGCCCAAGGGTACTGGAGCGGTGAAGATCGACGAGGAGGCGCTGGCACAGAACGCGCGTCTGCTTGAATCGGTGCTCGACGATTTCGGGGTCAAGGGCCAGATCGTCAAAGTGCGGCCAGGCCCGGTGGTAACACTCTACGAGCTCGAGCCCGCCCCCGGCACCAAGACCAGCCGGGTCATCGGTCTCGCCGACGACATCGCGCGCTCGATGAGCGCGGTTTCGGTGCGCGTCGCCGTGGTACCGGGGCGCAACGTCATCGGCATCGAACTGCCCAATCTCAGCCGCGAAACCGTTTACTTGCGCGAACTGCTCGCCGGTCATGCCGGCGACCCGCAGGGCCAGCTGCTCTCGCTGGCGCTCGGCAAGGACATCGGCGGTACGCCGGTGATCGCCGATCTCGCCAAGATGCCGCACCTGCTGATCGCCGGCACTACCGGCTCCGGCAAATCGGTGGCGATCAACACCATGATCCTGTCGCTGCTCTACCGGCTGTCGCCGGAGGAGTGCCGCTTCATCATGGTCGATCCGAAGATGCTTGAGCTCTCGGTCTATGACGGCATTCCGCATCTGCTCTCGCCGGTAGTCACCGATCCGAAGAAGGCCGTCGTCGCCCTCAAATGGGCGGTGCGCGAGATGGAGAACCGCTACCGCAGCATGTCGAAGCTCGGCGTGCGTAACATCGCCGGCTACAACGCCCGCCTGGCCGAGGCGAAGAAAAAGGGCGAGACGCTGACCCGTAGGGTGCAGACCGGCTTCGACGAAGAGGGTAAGCCGATCTTCGAGGGGCAGCCGCTCGACACCGAACCGCTGCCCTTCATCGTGGTCGTGGTCGACGAGATGGCCGACCTCATGCTGGTCGCCGGCAAGGACGTCGAATGGGCGATCCAGCGCTTGGCACAGATGGCGCGCGCCGCCGGCATCCACCTGATGATGGCGACCCAGCGCCCCTCGGTCGACGTCATCACCGGCACGATCAAGGCGAACTTCCCGACGCGCATCTCCTTCCAGGTGACGTCGAAGATCGACAGCCGCACCATCCTGGGCGAGCAGGGTGCCGAGCAGCTCCTCGGCCAGGGCGACATGCTCTACATGGCCGGCGGCGGGCGCATCACCCGCGTGCACGGGCCCTTCGTCTCCGACCGCGAGGTCGAGACGGTAGTCAAATTCCTCAAGGACCAGGGCTCGCCCGAGTATATGGAGGACATCACCGAGGAGGAGCCGGAATTCGGCGCCCTGCCCGGGGCCGGCGGCGAGGGCGAGGGCGGCTCGGGTGACGGCCTCTACGACCAGGCCGTGGCGCTGGTGGCACGCGAGCGCAAATGCTCCACCAGCTTCATCCAGCGCCATCTGCAGATCGGCTACAACCGCGCAGCGCGCATCGTCGAACGTATGGAAGCCGAAGGCGTGGTCAGCCCCGCCAACCATGTCGGCAAGCGCGACGTGCTGGCGCCCAAGGGCGATTACGCGGCGTAGCTGTCCGCAAACGAAAACGGCGACCCTTTCGGGTCGCCGTTCTGTTCAAGGTTCAACCCCTGACGAGCGTGCTGCTCAGGCGGCCTTGAGGTTGGTCGCCGCGGGCTTGCCGCGCTCGGTCGTCACTTCGAAGCTCACCTTCTGCCCGTCGCGCAGCGTGCCGAGGCCGGCGCGCTCGACGGCGCTGATGTGAACGAACACGTCCTTCGAGCCGTCATCGGGGGCGATGAAGCCGAAGCCACGCTGGGTGTTGAAGAACTTGACGGTACCGGTTGCCATGAAGGCTCCTTTTCATAGAGAAACCCGCGCCCGGGCGAATGCACAGGCGAGGGGCAGGTCACGGCATCACGGTTATCTTGATGAGGCGCCCGGGAGGAGCCCGGACGGAACGGCAAGCGGCCGGTGCATGAACGTGCGGTGTTTAAATAGGCTGTCCTTGTGGATAAATCAACGGGCGAACCCGCAAAAAAGCCGCATATGTCCGGTCAGCTTGCCGCCACAGCGCCGACAGCCTATATCTCGCCCAAGGTTTATCTGATGCCTTTCAATACCTTATCCCGCCGCCGATTGGTTGCCGCCACGGGCGCCGCGGCCCTCGGGCCGTGGCCGGCGGTCGCCCAGCGCGTGCTTTCCGCGCAAGACGCTGAGGACGTCCGCCGTGTCGAGACCTATCTCGACAACCTGAAGACCTTGCGGGCCCGCTTCCTGCAGATCGACCCGGCCGGTGGCAGCGCCGAGGGCACGCTTTATCTCTCGCGGCCAGGCAAGTTGCGCGTTGACTACGACCCGCCCAATCCCAACCTGCTGATTGCCAACGGGCAGCATCTCATCCATTTCGACCGTGCCCTGAAGGCACCCGCTTATCTCGGCCTCGAATCCACACCGGCCGGCCTGCTGGTGCGCGACCCCGTGAAGCTCTCCGGCGACGTAACCGTGGCTGGCGTCGAGCGCGGGCCGGGCGCGTTGCGCATCTCGGTCGTGCAGAGCAAGGATCCGCGCGCCGGACGCATCACGCTCGTATTCAGCGAGCGGCCGTTCCAACTCACCAACTGGCAAATCACCGACGCGCAGGGACAGCTGACCCGCGTAGCGCTCTATGAACCGCAGGCCGGGTTGGCGCTCGATCCTCAGCTCTTTGTCTTCCTCGATCCCAAGGTCTTCGGCGAGCAGGGGACGCGCTGAGATGGCTAAAGGAGGAGCACCACTCATAGGTCTGCCGGCCTGTGTCATCGATTCGTCGGCCTACACCTGGCACTCGGTGGCAGAGCAGTACATCCGCGCAGTGGTCGCCGCCGGCGGCATTCCGGTGATCCTGCCGGCCATCGGCCCGGCCACCGACAGTGCCGGACTCCTCGCCCGCCTCGATGCCGTCGTGCTCACCGGCAGCTCCTCCAACGTCGAGCCGGCGCGCTACGGCGGACCCGCCTCGCGGGAAGGCACCAGGCACGACGCCAAGCGCGATGCGACTACGCTGCCGCTGATCCGCAAGATCATCGACACCGGCATGCCGCTGCTGGCGATCTGCCGCGGCCACCAGGAACTCAACGTGGCGCTGGGTGGTACGCTGCACCAGAACGTGCATGAGCTGCCCGGCAAGCGCGACCACCGTGCGCCGCGCGATCAGCCGCACTCGATTCGCTATGCCCCGGTCCATCATGTCGATCTGTCCGGCTCGCTGGCGGAACTGGCCCGCGGCAGCGTGGCACAGGTCAACTCGCTGCATGCGCAATCCATCGACCGGCTGGCTCCCGGCCTTGCCATAGAAGCGGTGTCCGAGGATGGCGTGATCGAGGCGGTGCGCGTGACCGATGCCAAGGGCTTCGCGCTCGGCGTGCAGTGGCATCCCGAGTGGCTGGTGGAAAGCGACGCACTGTCGAAGTCCATTTTCGCCCTCTTTGGCCGGGCTGCACGCGACTACGCTGCGCGCCGCTGAACCGTTGCCTGACTTCGTCTCCATTCCCGACAGCGACGCCGAGCTAATTCCCGTCATCGGGCATGACGGGAAGCGGCTGCATCTCTACCGTTTGCGCGCCAGCCGTGCCGGCGCCCCGGTCCTGATGTTCGGCCATGCCTGCGGCTTTGCCGCCGGCTCTTATCTGCCGCTCCTCCGGGCGCTGACCCGGGACGCCGAGGTTTACGCCTTCGACGCCCGGGGCCATGGCGGAAGCGAGGTCACGATGCCATTCGGTGACGGTTGTTCACCCGCTGACTACGCCCGGGACCTGGCGCGGCTCGCGGACGCTGTTGCCTCGCGCGCCGGCATGCCGATCCACTATGTCGGCCATTCGCTCAATGCGGCGGCAATGTTGCATCTCGGCGCCTGTTTTCCTGAACTCCTGCGCGCCGCCCCGTGGCGCGGACTGCTGCTCTTCGAGCCACCCATATTTCCCTCGCCGGACCGTCCGGAACACGCCGAATGCGCGGAGAAAGACAGGCGGCTGGTTGCACGCACCCGTCAGCGCCGCGAGCGCTTTGCCAGCCCCGACGAGCTCGTCGGGCTGCTCACCGGGCGCGGCCTTTTCGCCAGTCTAAGCCCCGACTATCTCAAGGCACACGCGCAGGCCACGCTGCGGCCTGTCGACGGCGGATACACGCTCGCCTGCCCACCGGCCGTAGAGGCCGCAACGTTTGCCTCGTTCGGAGAGGATTCGACCTTCCGGGCCCTTGCAGGCTTTCCCGTCGAGATCCCGGTTCATCTGGTCGGCGGCGACCCTGACAAGGGCCCCGAGCGGAACTGGACCACACTCATGGCCCCGGTCCTGGCGCAACGCCTGGCCGAACGATCAGGGAAGCGACGCTTCACCCAGCTTCGCGGGCGTGGCCATCTAATGGTCCAAGAAGACCCTGATACCACAGTCCGGCTGGTCGCTGACCTGCTCCAAGGCCGTGATCTAACTACTCAAGAATCTGTGCGCGGGTAACCTGCCGGGAGAGTCTTGCTTTCCCGCCGGCAGACCCCATATCTATACATCGAGACGAACGGCTTCGGCCGGACGTTCGGAAGCGGCTCCCCTGACGCTTCCGGGCTCTTTCAGAAGAGCTTCGAGCGCCCGGTCATCCCCCCCGACCGGGCGCTTTCTTTTTGCGCACAATCTCGCGCAGCGGCGCGACCTTGACGGCTGCCCGAGCCGCCGGAAAGGTGGCGCTCTTTTTCATTGCTGCCCCGAGTCGTCGTCATGCCGTCATCCCGCTCAAAGACGAGCCACGCTCCGGCCCCAAAGGTCGATCCCTTCGCCTACGCGCTACGCGCCGTGCCTCCGGCCCCACCCGGAGCGCTACGCATTGCCACCTGGAACATCAACTCGGTGCGGCTGCGCCAGGGCATCGTGCAGAAGCTGGCCAAGCTCGCCGCACCCGACGTGATCTGCCTGCAGGAGACGAAATCGCCAGACGAGGTGTTTCCCCGCGAAGCTCTGGCCAAGGCGGGCTACGAGCATCAGGCCATCCTCGGCATGAAGGGCTATAACGGCGTGGCGATCCTCTCGCGCCGAAAACTGCGCGACTGGGCCGGGCGGGAGTGGTGCGGCAAGGCCGACTGCCGGCACGTTACTGCGACAACCGAGCACAACGGCATTGCGATCGAGCTGCACAACGTTTACGTCCCAGCCGGCGGCGACATTCCGGATCCCAAGGTCAATCCGCGTTTCGACCACAAGCTGCGTTTCCTGCGCGAGCAGGTTGCCCATTGGTCCGGTGCGAAGAACGGAACGCGGATCCTGGTCGGCGACCTCAACGTGGCGCCGTGCGAGGCCGATGTCTGGTCACACAAGCAGCTGCTCGATGTGGTCAGCCACACGCCCGTGGAGACTGATCTGCTGAAGGAGATGCTGGCGGCGCACGACTGGGTCGACACCGCCCGCCATCTCGTGCCCGAACCGACCCGACTCTATACATGGTGGAGCTATCGCAACCAGGATTGGAAGGCCTCGGATCGCGGCCGGCGCCTCGACCACATCTGGGTGACGCCCGACCTCAAGTCGCAGGTGAAGGCCGTCCATATCGTCAAGGGTGCACGCGGCTGGAAGCAGCCCTCCGACCACGTGCCCGTGATCCTCGACGTCGTCCTCTAGCTAGGAGCCTGCGCGGGCGCAAGCAGCTGTCACGCTTGCATCGCGATCATGGCCTTGATGGATTCCTCGCGGATCTCCTCGGTGAGCTGCGCCTTGTAGCGTGCGAAGTCTGTGGAGGTCTTGATCTTGTAGTCGCGAGGATGGGGCAGGTTCACGGCAATGTCGGACTTGATACGCCCAGGCCGCGCCGACATGACCAGGACACGGTTCGCCAGAAAGATCGACTCGTCGATATCGTGCGTCACGAACAGGACGGTCTTGCGATCCTGCTCCCATATGCCCAATAGCAGTTCCTGCATCAAGGCGCGGGTCTGGTTGTCGAGCGCCCCGAACGGCTCGTCGAGCAGCAGTATCTTGGGGTCGTTCGCCAGCGCCCGTGCGAGCGCCGTGCGCTGCTGCATGCCGCCCGACAGCATCTTCGGATAGTGGCCTTCGAAGCCCCGCAATCCGACGCGCTCGATGAAGAAGGCGGCACGCTCGTTCTGAATTGCCGCGGGAACGCCTTTTTCCCGCAGGCCGAAACAGATGTTCTCCTTGATGGTCAGCCAGGGAAACAGCGTGTAGGACTGGAAGACCATGCCGCGGTCGGGTCCGGGCCGCGTCACGATCTCCCCATCGAGAAGCACCTGTCCCGTCGTCGGCTGCGAAAGCCCGGCGACGATACGCAACAGTGTCGACTTGCCGCATCCCGACGGGCCGAGGATGGTGATGAAGTCGTTGTCGGCGACATCCAAGGTCACCGGCTCGAGGGCGCGTACGGCTTTACCGCCGCCAGCAGGTGGGAAGGTGCGGCTCACGCCGGAAATACGCAGCTTGCTCATTTCATGGCGTACCAGGGAAACAGCCGCCCGTTGGCGGCCTTGAAGATGAAATCGGAGATCAGCCCGATCACCCCGATCACAAAGATCCCGAAGATCATCTGCCCGGTATCGAGCAGACGCTGAGCGTCCATGATCATGTGACCGATACCCGAGGAAGCGCCGATCAGCTCGGCGACGATGACGTATGTCCACGCCCATCCAAGGACGAGACGTAGCGCCTCGGCGATATGAGGCGCAGAAGACGGCAGAAGGACCCGAAACACGATGCCTCGACGGCTCGCCCCGAGCGTATAGGCGGCCTCGACCAGGTCCAGCCGGGTCGAGCCGACAATCACCGCGACCATCAAGATGAGCTGAAACACCGAGCCGATGAAAATGACGGAGAGCTTCTGCGCCTCTCCGACCCCCGCCCACAGAATGAGCAGGGGAATGAAGGCCGAGGCGGGCAGATAGCGGGCGAACGAGACGAGCGGCTCCAGCATCGCCTCGATCGGCTTGAATGCGCCCATGAGGATGCCGAGCGGCACCGCCAGGATGGCCGCCAGCGCGAATCCGCCGACCACGCGCCAGATCGTCACACCGATATCGACGGTGAAGTTATAGGTGACGAAGAGCTCGATCCCCGTTTCCAGGGTGCGAGCCGGGCTCGCCAGGAACAGCGGTTTGACCCAGCCGCCCCAGGTCGCCGCACCCCACAACGCGAAGAAAAGGCAGAAGCCGGCGATCCCCAGGGCGGTGCGACGCCCTGGGGACAGCGGCCTCAGCGGCTCGAAGAGGTCGCCCACCTTACTTCACGAACGAATCGTCGGCCATGACCTTGAGATCGGGCATCCTCTTGATGACGCCGGTCTCGAGCAGGATGTCGGCCGCTTCCTGCATGAAAGGTGCGATCGTCTTGGCGAAATAGTCACGGTTCGCGGCCTTGTCGTACCAGGTGACCAGAGCCGCCGACCTGGCAAAGTCCTCAGGCGACTGCTTGACGTCGGCACCCATGACCCGGTTGGCGTCGGGATCGCTTTTCACCAGGGCAAGCGCCTCGAACCACATGTCGACGACGGCCTTGACCGCCTTCGGATTGGCTTTCACGTAGTCCGGCTGGAAGGCCAGGGTGTCGATGATGATACCGGGAGTATCCTTGGATGAGAGAAGGACACGCCCCTCGGCGAAGGACTTGAGCGCGCCCGACATGTAGGGCTCGTAGGTCACTGCGGCATCGAACTGCCCGGCGGCGAACGCATTGGCCGCCGGCTGCGGCCCCATGTTGGAAGCACGGACGTCCTTCATCGACATGCCGTTTTTCTTCAGCAGGTAGTTGAACCAGAAATTCGACACCGCTCCCGGATTGTCGACCGCGACGCTCTTGCCTTTGAGATCGGCAAAGCTGCGGATCGCTCCCTTCACCAGGACGCCGTCGCCTCCGGTCGAGCTGTCGATCACCAGAACCTGCGTAACGGGCACGTTCGCCGCGACGTAGGTGATATGCGTATCGATGGTAGTGGAGATGGCGTGCACTTCGCCAGCTGCCATGGCCGCGTGGCGCGCCTGCGGCGGCATCTTCTTGATCTCGAAGTCGATGCCATGCTTGCGGTGCAGGCCCTTCTCGCGAGCGAGCGTGAACGGCGCGAAGCCGGTCCAGCCGCTCATCGCCAGGACGACCTTGGGCTGGGCTTGCGCCAGCTCAACTTGGGCTTTCGGTGCCTCTGCTACGGCGGTTCCCGCCGAGAGCAACAGGCCCGCACCGGCGAGAACGCCGATTGTCCGACACATAGTTATCTTCTTCATCGTCTTCGAACTCCTTCTTGAAGTTGAACGAAATAGTTAAGCAGGACTCAGGCTGGGCAATTTGAGGCTGTGGCGCCGCGCGCAATCGATGGCAATGTCGTAGCCGGCATCGGCGTGGCGCATGACGCCGCTTGCCGGATCGTTCCACAGGACGCGCTCAACCCGCCGCCCGGCCTCCGGGGTCCCGTCGCAGACGACCACCATGCCGGAATGCTGGGAATAGCCGATCCCGACGCCACCGCCATGGTGCAGCGAGACCCAGGTCGCGCCGCTGGCGCAATTGAGCAGCGCGTTCAGCAACGGCCAGTCGGAGACAGCGTCGGAACCGTCTTTCATGGCCTCGGTCTCGCGGTTGGGGCTGGCGACCGAGCCTGAATCGAGGTGATCGCGGCCGATGACGATCGGCGCCTTCAGCTCGCCACTGGCCACCATGTCGTTGAACGCCAAGCCGATGCGGTGCCGGTCCCCGAGACCAACCCAACAGATGCGAGCCGGCAATCCCTGGAAATGGATACGCGCGCGGGCCATGTCGAGCCACCGGTGAAGGTGCTTATCGTCGGGCAGGAGCTCCTTCACCTTGGCGTCCGTCCTGAAGATATCCTCCGGGTCGCCCGACAGGGCGGCCCAGCGGAACGGGCCGACGCCGCGGCAGAAGAGCGGGCGAATATAGGCCGGCACGAACCCGGGAAAATCGAAAGCGTCGGACAGACCTTCTTCTTTGGCCATCTGCCGGATGTTGTTGCCGTAGTCGAGAGTCGGCACGCCCGTTCGGTGAAAATCCAACATGGCTCGTACGTGATCGACCATCGAGCGGCGGGCGGCCGTCGCAACGCGCGTCGGGTCGCTGCCGCGCACGCTCTCCCACTCGGCAACGGTCCAGCCCTTGGGAAGATAGCCGTTGACCGGATCGTGAGCGGACGTCTGATCCGTCACCGCATCGGGCCGGACGCCGCGCCGGACCAGCTCCGGGAAGATCTCCGCGGCATTGCCGAGGACGCCGACCGAAAGCGCCTTTCTCTCCCTTACCGCACCGGCGATGAGCGCGAGGGCATGGTCGAGATCGTTGGCCCGCACGTCGAGGTAGCCGGTGCGCAAGCGCATCTCGATGCGGCTGGCCTGGCATTCGACGGCGAGGCACGAGGCACCGGCCATGGTCGCGGCAAGCGGCTGCGCTCCCCCCATGCCTCCCAGGCCCGCGGTCAGGATCCACCGGCCGCCGAGGTCGCCTCCGTAATGCTGGCGGCCGACCTCGACAAAGGTCTCATAGGTGCCCTGAACGATCCCCTGCGAGCCGATGTAGATCCACGAGCCGGCCGTCATCTGCCCGTACATCATCAGGCCCTTGCGGTCGAGCTCGTGAAAGTGACTCCAGGTTGCCCAATGCGGCACGAGGTTCGAGTTAGCGAGCAGCACTCGCGGCGCGTCACTATGAGTGCGGAAGACGCCGACCGGCTTGCCCGACTGCACCAGGAGGGTCTCGTCCCCCTCCAGACGGCGCAGGGCGGCCACAATGCGTTCGAAGCTCTCCCAGTCGCGGGCTGCCCGTCCGATGCCGCCATAGACCACCAGCTCATGGGGGCGCTCCGCCACGTCCGGGTCCAGATTGTTCATCAGCATGCGCAACGGGGCCTCGGTGAGCCAGCTCTTCGCCGAGAGCTGCGCTCCCCGTGGCGCGCGAACCAGGCGCGTATTATCCAGCCGCACGGACATGATCACCTCGAACTGCGGCGCGCCCGAATTCTAGGCACGCCTCCAAAATCTTGCGCAGGACATCCTGCATCGGCCGGGCAGCATCGGCATCCCAATGCGGCGCGGCTTCGTCGTGAAGATAGCTGCGGATGGCCAGCTCCATCTGGACGGCGTGGATGCCGGTGTGCGGTTGACCGTACCGGCGCGTGATCCAGCCGCCTTTGAAGCGCCCGTTGAGGACATGAGAATAAGGGCTCGAGCGGCAGACCGTCTGGATCGCCTCGGCAAGCCGCGGCGAACAGCTCTTGCCGTCGTTAGTGCCGATGTTGAAGACCGGCAGCTCGCCCGGAAACAGGCGCGGGATCGACGAGCGAATGGAGTGGCAGTCGTAGAGCACCACGGCCCCATGCATTGCACGCAGGCGGGCCAGCTCGTCGGCCAGCGCCGCATGGTAGGGCGAGAAAAATTCTGCCCGGCGCCGCTCGATCTCCTGCTCGCCCGGCTCGTGGCCGGCAAGATAAAGCGGAAGGCCGTCGAACGTTTCACTAGGAACCAGCCCCGTTGTCGCCTGGCCGGGATAGAGTGATGCACCCGAGGGGTCGCGGTTGACGTCGATCACCGTCCGCGAGAGGGCGGTCCGGACGGTGGTCGCACGCAGCTCTGCGGCAAAGGCATAGAGCTTCTCGACAAACCAATCGGCATCGCGGATGGCCCGCTCCGGGGAGACCAGGCCCGCCGTGCAATCCGCCGGAATCTCCAGCCCGGTATGA
>Ga0194128_10009877_pt1 | contig 11524 bp, 14 predicted proteins | sample TA2KigCa65mmetaG_FD_148650 | JGI IMG/M metagenome (GOLD analysis project Ga0194128, IMG submission 148650) | Freshwater microbial communities from Lake Tanganyika, Tanzania - TA2015037 Kigoma Deep Cast 65m | ecosystem: Environmental > Aquatic > Freshwater > Lake | place: Tanzania: Lake...
TACCATTCCATCCACCTTGGTAGGTGTTGGAAGGAAGTGTAGAATAAACATTCACCCCCATGGCACATATATCGGGCTTCATACGTCCATCGCGCATGGGTCCATAGCTATGAAATGTGCTGTTGCCGTCATTAAACTGCAGAGCACCCACGGTGATGATGTTTTTGGCTGACTGGAAACCGCTATTGATGGTTCGATAGCCCCCTGTGGCACAATTTGAACTCCGTGAATTTCCGGAACTAAACTGGTGGCTTAGGTATGGATACATGTTAACCAAAATATCCAGGTTGCGGCTCACACCATCATAAGTTCCTCGGGTAGCACAAGGGTCTGAACCATAGCCATAGGAATTGTTGGTCATTACAATACTGTCTCTGAAACAGGCAGTATCCATTTCAGCGGCTATGTTGCCAAAAAAATCCCAGCTGAACAGATTGGCTTTAGGGGCCATGCCCTGGCCGTATGGATCAATAACACCACCGCCCGTTATGGTACCGCAAACATGGGTTGCATGGTTGGAGTTTGAGCCTGCAACGTAAGGGTTTTTCAGAATAACCCTGTCATTATAATCCACATGACTGCCTGCACCGCCACCATCCCATTCCCCAATGGTGATGCCTTTTCCCCAGAGATTTCGACCTCCAGGTCTTCCCAGGTTCAGGGTTAATGCACGGTGATTTACACGGCCCGGAAAATTATGAGCTTCAACAGCGGGGGGAACAGGTTCCAGCCAGTAGAAACCATCCACGGAAAGCAGTGTTTGCAATTTGTCTAAGGGAAAACGAACCCGTAAAGTTTTAAAATTGGGTAAATATTCACGGCATACAAATCCCTGTTCTTCGAACGATGTTTTTACCTCCTGGTACCGATGATTATCGTTTAAAAAAACGAGGGCTTCCACCCAGCCGGGAAAAGCCAAAACCCGCGCCCATTCAGGGCCTCCGTTTTGCCATATTTCTCCCTGTGTTTTCCAGTCGTTTTTTAATGGTTGAATACAAAAAACACCAAATGCAGCAAGGTCTTTGCCTGCCAGATTGTTCGGTATTTCTGCATACCAGGTCAACTCGGGAACATATTCCAGCAAGGTAATGCCGGTTTTTGTCAGAGAAGCTTTTTGCGAAGCACCGGGCATAGATGCAAAGGAGATAAAGGCAGTAAAGCAACCCGGCTCGCTTTCTGCCTGCGGTACCATAGCCTGACGAACGGTTTGAATATCCCCCGTCTTCATGCGTATGACCGGATTTTGCTGCCCCCGCAGTGCAGGTGTCAGGAACAATAAAGTGAGAATAAAACAGGTTCTTAATATGGTGAATATCATCCTGATAAAAGTAATACCCTCAAAATTACGCAATTTTCCCTCGGGTAAGCAGGGAATTACGGGTGGTTTTTTCATCAAATGGTTGAATTTTAAAGTCTCTTATCTATTGATGACGTTTTTAAACCCATTTTTGTTGCCATTACATGCTCAAAATTATGCCGCAAAAAGGCTCTTGCTGACTATATTCGCAACATGATACAACGCGTTCAATCCTTGTATTTGCTCCTGGTTTTTTTATTGTCAGCCATGATGTTGGTGTTGGATCCCAATTTTGCCGAATTTAGCAATACCAAAGCAGAGAAAATTAGTGCAGAACAACATTTTGTTACCAAGCACTATTTTAATGAAGCGGATCCGGGAAGCATGCCTTACGATAAATTAAATATTATATTGATTGCCTGCACAGGTTTGGGTGCCCTGTATGCCATTTTTCTATTCAAAAAAACAGAACTGCAGAAGAAAATAAGTTTGTATGTTTCATTGTTATCGGTGGTGTTGCTTGGATCGCTGATGCTGGATTTTATGAAAATGTCGCAGGATTACCCAGAAATTTCATCTTATCCCAGTATCCACGGTATCTGGCCCGTTGTTTGTGCCGTGCTTTCTGCACTGGCATGGGCCGCTATCCGCAGAGATGAAAAACTGGTGAAAAGCATGGACCGCATTCGCTGATATGGTACATAAGCTGCTTTGTGCTCTTGTAGTTTCTTTTTTAACGGGAATAGTCAATGCCCAAGAGACCTTACCGTTATTGGACAAAAATGAATTTGTAACGCCTTACGAAGGTTCGGGTAAAAAACGGACAGCCACATATACGCAATGTGTGGCGTGGTACCAAACGATACAAAGACAATTTCCTAAAATCTGTAGGCTGGATTCGATTGGGCTCTCCGACGGCGGGAGTCCGATTTACGTGTTCAGAATCAACAGCAACGGGGGCTCCGCAAAAGTAAAAGTTCTCATCAATAATAATATCCACCCCGGAGAGCCGGAAGGAACCGATGCCAGTATGTTGCTGGTAAGGGAAATGCTGCTGGATCAAGGGAATGAAGCCATAATGGGGGTAATCGATCTGCACATCATTTGCCAGTATAACGTGGATGGCTCCCAAACACAGTCATGCTGCAACCGCGCCAATCAGAACGGGCCGGAAAATCAGGGATTCAGGGGCAATGCCCGCAACCTGGATCTTAATAGAGATTTTATCAAAGCCGACAGTCGCAATGCACGCGCTTTTGCGCAGTATTTTGCTGCCCACAAATTCAATTTTTTTATTGATCACCATACCAGCAATGGTGCCGATTATCAGTATACGCTAACTTATTTTCATACGCGTCCGGAAAAACTGTTGCCCCAGCTAAGACCACTTTTACAAAGTGTAGAATCTTACCTGAAACCCGAACTGGCAAAGGCAGGCTGGCCTTCGGCACCTTATGTGGAAACCATGAAAACGGTCCCTGACAGCGGCATTCACGCTTTTTGGGAAACCGGCCGCTACGCCACCGGTTATGCGGCCTTACACCATTGTATCGGATACACTGTAGAAACCCACATGCTGAAACCTTTTCCCAAAAGGGTGGAGGCAACCCTGGATTTTATGCGTGTTTTCTTGCGTGGGGTTGCCAAAGAGCATGGCATGGCACTCGGTGTGCGCGATTATCTGAAAAGAGCCCAAACCCGCAGATTGCAGGGCCGCCAGGTGGAATACATTGCACACGAAATGGATGTGAGCCGCTGGGATACTTTGTTGTTTGAAGGATTTGAATTTGGCTACCGAACCAGCACGGTAACAGGACAAAAGCGGCTGTATTACGATACCACAAAACCCTGGAGCCGGAATATTAGGTATTACCGATATTTCAAACCCACAGACAGCGTGGTGATGCCGCGTTTTTATATACTGCCTTGGGCCTGGGGCGAGGTATATGAACGCCTGAAGATGAACCGCATAGAAATGAAACAGGTGGGGCAGGATACCTCCATGGCGCTGCGGGTGAGTTTTATCAATGGTTACGAAACAGTCAAAACTCCGTATGAAGGCCATTATCTGCATTACAACGTACAAACGTCCGATACGTTACTACCCGTTAAAATCAGAAAGGGCGACTGGTTGATTCCTGTTACGCAGGCCAATTATCAGTTTCTGGCGGCAACGCTTGAACCACGCGCCCCCGACAGCTATTTTGTCTGGAATTTCTTCGATGCCGTGTTACAGCAAAAAGAGGGTTTCAGCGATTATGTGTGGGATGATAAAGCGGCTGAAATACTCGCTGCCAATCCTGTATTAAAAAAGAAATTTCTGGATAAGAAGGCCGGTGATAAAGCCTTTGCAGCGGATGCATGGGCACAGTGGATGTATGTGTACCGAAGTTCTCCGTTTTACGAACCCACGCATAACCGGTATCCGGTGTATAGGGTGGATTGAGGGTTACTCCCCGTAATACTCCACAAAATTATTTTGGGTTTCCCAAAGGGTAATTTTGCTAATTACAGCGCCCTCTGGCAGTGCGGCAGAAAGGCGTTTCCAGATTTCAACCGCCATGTTTTCAATACTGGGAATGCAATGTGACAACCAGGGTACATCCATGTTCAGATTTTTGTGATCCAGCTCTTCGATGATTTCCTTGCGGATAATATCCTTCAGCTCCTTTAGGTTTATGATGCAGCCCGTATCAGCGGAAGGGGAACCTTTTACTGTTACATACAAATCAAAATTATGCCCGTGAAAGTGAGGATTGGCACAGATGCCAAACTCTTCATAGTTCTTTTCATCACTCCAATTGGGGTTCCACAGCCGGTGTGCTGCGTTGAAATGTTCCTTGCGTGTGAGATGTAAAACAGGCATTTCGCTGCAAAATTACTAAAACCCCGCCTTAGTTATCAATTCGTTTCATGGCAACAGTATCGATGACTTTATATCCAACCACAGCTTCGGAAAAACCATCAACAAGCCAGTTTATGGGTAAAAAAAGGTTAAGGGCGGCCATTTCATTAAATTTTTTTTTGAGCGGCACAAATTGGGTTTCAAAGCCCTGCTTCCGAAGTTCTACAGGTGGCTGCGGATTAAAACTGCGTTTAATACGAACGATGCAGGGTGTGCTGTCAAGAAATTTATTCTTGTGCCATACTTCAACGCCGGGCTCTGTGGTGACCATGCGTATGCGCTGCTTGGTTCCGGTGAGCACAAATGCACAACTGCTTAGCAGTAAAGAGGAAGTGATAATAAAAGAAATTTTGTTTTTCATCAGGCCTGCACAGCTGCCGGATACCAGGTTTTGAGTTTTTCTACGGTTGCAGCTATTTCTTCTTCCGTATTGAATTTGCCAAAGCTGAAACGCACGGTGGAGCGGTCTGTGCCCGGATTGATAGCGCGAATCACGTGGCTGCTGGTATTGTTTCCACTGCTACATGCACTTCCGCCGGAAGCCGATATGCCTGCTATGTCCAGGTTGAAGAGCAGCATATTGCCGGTTTCGCTGGCTGGGAAGGATACGCTTAGTAGAGTATATAGGCAATGTCCTTTGCAATCACCGTTGAAAGCAACACCGGGAATCTCGTTTTTCAGCAGTTCAATCATTCGGTTTTTTAATCCCTCAATATGGCTGCGTTTCTTTTCCATATCGCGGTAGCATATTTCCAGGGCTTTGGCCATGCCAATGATGCCATACACATTCTCTGTACCGCCCCGCACTTCGCGTTCCTGGGTACCACCCGTAATCTGGGGAGGAAGTCTGTGGGATTTGTTCATGTAAATGAATCCCACACCTTTTGGACCATTGAATTTATGCGCCGCGGCTGCCAGGTAATCAATATGTCCTTTGCTTAAATCAAAGGGGAAGTGCCCCATGGTTTGAACCGTATCGCAGTGAAACAAGGCTCCAGCGTTGTGGGCCATCTGGCCAACAGCTTCCACATCCAGCATATTTCCAATTTCATTATTGGCATGCATCAGACTCACCATAGAATTTTGCAGTGTGTTCAGCAGTTCCTGTAAATGATTCAAATTCACATGACCATCCGCCAGCAGTTTCACCAAATGCATTTCAGCCTGTCCGGCTTTTTGCAATTCTTCCGCGGTTAGCAGCACTGCGTGGTGTTCTATGGGCGAGGTGATTATGTTTTTTATGCCTTTGTACATCACAGTGCTGCGCAGGGCCAGGTTGTCGGCTTCGGTGCCGCCGCTGGTAAAAAATATTTCGGAGGGCTGGCAATTCAGCAGTTTGGCAATGCTGCCACGTGCCTCTTCCATAAGAGCTTTTGCCTTGCGGCCATGTCCGTGGGTGCTGCTGGGATTTCCAAACAAATCACGCATCACCGGTATCATGGCATCCAGCACTTCAGGGTCGAGCGGGGTGGTGGCAGCGTTGTCGAGGTAGATTCTGTTTTGCATGATTAGATGCGGTTGTACAGGTTCAAATATCCTAAAATTTTATAACATAGCTTAGCCATGCTGAATTCGGTGATAATGTCAGTTTCGCGGGGGGTAATTTCCACAATGTCAAATCCAACTACTTTTTTGCGTTCTGCCAATCGGCGGAATAGTTTACAACCCTGCATCCAGGTAAGTCCTCCGGGTTCGGCAGTTCCTACAGCCGGACAAACCGAGGGGTCAAATCCGTCTGCATCAATGGTCAGGTAAACTTCATCGCTGAGTTTATCTATGCAAGCATCAATCCATTCATCGTCATTCCAAAGCTGGTGTGCATACCATGTGTGAATATTAGAGGAGGATTTTCTCATATCAGCTTCTTCCTTGCACTGTGCGCGGATGCCCACTTGAACCAAAGGAACACCCAGATCATGAACCCGTGCCATCACGCTGGCGTGGGAGTATGGATTGCCATTGTATTCGGCACGCAGGTCGCTGTGTGCATCGATTTGCAATACACACAGGTTGGGATATTTTTCGAGGTGTGCCTGCACAAAACCCAGAGAAACGGTGTGTTCGGCTCCCAGGGAAACCACAAATTTGCCTTCATTGAGCAGTGCAGTGGTTTGCAAACGGATTTTCTCTACTGCGGCTGCGTCTACAGTATCGGTAAAGTCAGTGGGAGCCAGGGTAGCTATACCTATATTACGGTATGTTTCCGTATCCAGTTCTTCGTCATAAAACTCCACAAAGTGGCTGGCCACAACAATGGCTTCCGGTCCTTTATCGCTGCCTGAAATATAGGAGCTGGTATGTTCGTAGGGGATTTGCTGAATGACTACACGTGCATTTTCAAATGCGGCCAGATGTGCCTCCGGTAACGCCAGAAAACCCTCTTCAGCGGGAAGAACAGACAGGGTATTCAACATTGACCTTTTACGCGTTCCACATATTCCCCGGTGCGGATATCAATTTTGATTTTTTCACCGGTTTCCACAAATAAGGGAACCATAACGGTAGCGCCGGTTTCCACGGTAGCAGGTTTTAGGGTATTGGTGGCAGTATCGCCGCGCACGCCAGGTTCGCTGTAGGTAATTTCCAGCACCACATGCGATGGTGGCGTGGCGCCAATAGGCAATTCGCCTTCAAACGATACCAGTACTTCGTCGCCTTCCTTCATGAATTTGGCACCGTCACCAAACATGAACTTTGGGATGGGAAGCTGATCGTAGGTTTCATTGTTCATGCAGATATAGCTATCGCCTTCCTCATATAGGAACTGAAGTTCGTGTGTTTCCACACGCACAATGATAACTTCTTCGCCACTGCGAAAGCGGTTTTCGGCGTGTTTGCCGTCCTTTACGCGGCGCATTCGGGCCTGGTAAAATGCACGAAGGTTACCGGGTGTGCGGTGCTGCCATTCGATGATCTGGCAAAGTTCTCCGTTGTAGCGGATAAACATGCCATTGGATACGTCCTGGGTTGTTGCCATAAGATAGAGGTGCAAATTTAAGACAAAACCGCTACAGGGGGCGCATTCTTTACTCCAGATACTCCAGTTGAATGCCATAGCGGGTCATGGCGTGGTAAATGACCTGAGACCGTCTTGTAGTAAAGTTGCTTCGCAGTCTGCAGGTTCTGGGACAGGGAAGCAGTCCTGCTATGTGAGCGGCTTCGTTTTTAGTGAGTTTGGCTGCAGATTTTCCATAATAATTTTGGGCGGCGGCTTCCACGCCGAAAAGCCCGTCACCGGTTTCAATCACATTCAGGTAAACTTCCATAATGCGCTCTTTACCCCAAATCAGTTCTATGAGTGCGGTAAACCAAACTTCCAGTCCTTTGCGGACCCAGCTGCGGCCTTCCCAAAGAAATACATTTTTTGCGGTTTGCTGACTGATGGTGCTGGCACCCCGCTTTTTCCCGCCTTTCATGTTGTGTTCTGCAGCCGCTTTAATGGCCTTGAGGTCGAATCCCCAGTGCTGGCAATAGTTTTGGTCTTCACCACAAATGACAGCCAACTGCATATTTTTTGAAATGTTTTCAATTGGCACCCACTCTTTTTTGATGGGATTGTTGCCCGATCTTGACATCATCAAAAGCGTTGTGCCGGGGGTAATCCATTTGAGAGACAACACCCAAATGAAACTCAACAGAACGAACCATACAAAAATCCGGATCAGCCATTTTCGAATCAAAATAAATACGCCCACTTGTGGGGTCGAAGATACTTATTTTTTCAATCCTGCAGCTTCGCAAAACTGCCCATAGCTCCTACTGCGAAGGTCAGTTTCGGAATATTTGGCAATCGGGTTTTTAAATTATGTAAAAAAGGTAAGTAATGCGGTCATGCAGTTGCGCATTGTGCGCAATATTCGCCTTATTTGGCTACTGCTAAAGAAACCACTGTCGCTGCCGCAACTGCATGACCGCATTGCTTACCAGAATGGAGGAAGCATACCAGCCATGAGCTTCTGAACACAAAAAGCTGAAGGTACTGAGAATAAAAGCAGCTGTATACCTGATGAACTTTTTCGTCTTTGCATTCATGGCACTGAAATGAATGTAAATGGATTTTAGTAAGAGGGGTGCTAAAATGTTTTTGAAACTTTGTGGGTTTGCATTTGGGAACCGAAAAGCAAGAGCTGCTATCAAATGATATGTATATTGCAACAATAGTTATCCACATTTTTAATTTTTGTTTTCGGTGTGGGGTTTTGGCCTTAATATTCATTGATGTCTGATAAAAGCAATGTTTTTAGGGTGCTGTATCTGAATTATTGTAAAGAATTAATTGGTCTAAATTGTTGATAATACTTCATAAAATACAAAATAATTGTGACACAGCGAACAAAAAATAATAATCTTTGCTTCATCACTAAATCATTAAATACATACACATATGTTATGGTTATGGGCAAGTTTAAAAACAAAGACGGTCTGTAAAAGCCAACGGGCTGACCACCCGATATGACAAAAAAATGTTACTTTGAATTAAGTAATAAATAATAGTAATAAATAATATATTACATTGCAGTATTTAAAGTGGAGACCAGAACCCACTTTAAAAAACGGGGCGTATTCCGAAAAGCCTAATGAGTAGGAAAATTAACTTTAAAAAAATGGAGAACAATCTACCTTTCGTATCCTTATCGCTAGCTGATAAAGGTTACAACAAATTAGTTATTCCTTTTTTAGGGAAACTAGATGACGGAAATGTTTTTAAAAACATTATTACTCTTTTACTTTCTCTTTTAGCAATTGCGCTTTTGCTAGGAGGGATTTATCTTAGCTTTGATGGTATATTTGGAGATGATGGCTTTATTAAAAGTTGCATTTCAAACGAGTATCTGAATCTGAGCGGGGGCAAAAAAGTTGGTGCTGTTGTTGGTCTAATCTTTGGGTTTGCAACAAGCATTGTGACCGCTTGGGCTTTATATAGTGTTTTAAAAAAGCGCACAGAACAAATGAAAACTATCGAATATGACGGTCTATTATCCTTTGTTTTTGTAAAAGCTTCACCAAGATTAATTTTGGTTATGGGTGAACTTTCGTTTGTTCTATTTTTATATGTTGGCATACTTCAAATTATTGCGGCTTTAGTGGGTTCATTTGTATATGCACCTTTAATTGAATATCCAGCATTATTATTGAGTATTTTTCCAGGAATGGAGGTTTTCTCCGGATTAGCTCCTCAACAAATTATTGGTGATTATGACAATTTTGGAGAATATATTAAAATAGGAGTTATGGGTATCGCGGGATCTTTTCTTTTACTAATTGTCTTCTATGTATATAAAGAAATCTATTGTTACATTGTGAAATTAGCAATCAATCTTATCGCATTTTTACCAAAATTTGCAATTCCTCTTGCTATAAGAAAGAGAAACGAAAATTAAATATCAAAACCAGCCCATAACCGCACCTGACCGCAAGTGGGGCGGTTATGGGTTATTTTAACAGTTGTGCTTCTAATGAACTTTAGTAATAATTTGAAAGCACAGTGTTGCCAAAGCCCCACCTTCGGGTACCTGCAAACCGTAATATTTCTACCTATTTATACGACTAACGTCATAGCAGCCGACAACTACACGTAGCATTTGCGTTTTTCATCGGTACAATGGCCATGATGGCCGCTTCTGTGTTCTTCTTCTTTGAACTGGGTAACACCTCAAAAGACTGGAGAACATCTGTTCTTGTTTTTGGTATTGTTACCTTCATTGCAGCTGTGCACTATTACTACTTGCGCGACTACAACATCGAAACCGGTGGAGATTCACCCGTATTCTTCCGCAATGTGGACTGGTTGCTGACTGTGCCTTTTTGCACTTTTCTGCTCTATTCGGCCTTCCATTTCGGGCAATCCGATATACAGGAATGGGGAATCCGCAGCCGCCGTCACCTCAAATCCTTTTTTTGGGTTATCGGTTCTTGCAGTAATTATTGTGTCACACGGCAATGAAGTTGCGGAAATCCTAAGCGGTATGCACGTCAACGCCCTAATTATTCCCCATACTTTATATGCATACGGAGCTGCTGTTTTGATGCTGATATGGGGTTTGTATGAAAAAAAGCATGTTGTTTTCTGGAGTATTTGTATGCTCATAATCGGCATGCAACTGCCGCTTCTGTCTGCGTTTGGACTTTATTTCATAGGGCAGAATAGCCTGAATGGGTGGTCTCATCTAAAACAGGGGATGCAGGCAGGAAACAAACCACTGTTTGTCAAGGCTCTTCCTTTTACCCTGGGAGCTGCGCTTTTGCTGGGTCTGGTGCTTTGTATGTCTCATGCTGGAATGCTTCCACGGAAGAGCGAACAATGGTTATCGGTGTTTTTTGTATTTTTGGCTTGTCTCAGCATGCCACATGTATGGGCTATGCACAGGTTTTATCTTAGGATTAAATTGTAAATAATTTATATAATTGGGTAAAATTGCATTTTTGCTGAACAAACAGGCTGTGTGTTTGTTTTATCACTTGAAATTTTGCAACTTCGTTTAAATTAAATCCATCTTTGTTTGATAGTTATTTTTAAAAATTCGTTAGGTATGCTTTTATTACAGTATGGGAAATTTACTTTCATATGGATTTTAGTTTACCTAGCTTTATTGCTGATATTCAATAAAGGCGTAATTGTTGCCCTTTTTTTTCGCAGGTTTAAAGCCACCGGTATGCCCAAATTTTTTATCAAACAATATATGGCTTCTTCCCTGATAAAGTTTACAGCTATAGTGCTGGTATCGGCAGGTGTTTTCTATTTGGTTGAAAAAGGTAAAATACCGGTATGATAAAACATTTGAACATTTTTATTCTACTGACCTTAATACTGTTGTCCACAGCTTGTACCATTACCGATCCCACAAAAACCAAGAAATGGCTGATGATAGGTGAGAGTGGTGGTATAACAGGTGCTTACACAAACTTTTACTTGCTATCCAGTGGTAAGATTTACCGCCGCGAACAATCCGATACGCTTTATATACAACTCAATCCTATGCCCGGTCGCACAGCCCGCGGGTATTACAGGGATTTGCCCGGTGTATTCACCAACACAGGCGATAAGCCATTGCCTGACAATACTTATAAAACCCTTATCTTTAGTAAAAAAGGCATAGAGAAGAAAATAACATGGATGTATCCGAATGCGCGCTCAGAAAAGGCAGATGAGTTTTATAATTTTCTCCTCCGGGAAATGTACGAATACAATCCCACTGCCACCCGATGACAAAGGCTGCCTTCATAAGTATGCTGTTAGTGGTTTTGCCGGTAAAATCCCAGTTGCTGTGGCGGGTTACACACCCCGTTACCCAAAACGTTTCATTTTTATTTGGAACGATGCA
>Ga0194128_10009887_pt1 | contig 11518 bp, 11 predicted proteins | sample TA2KigCa65mmetaG_FD_148650 | JGI IMG/M metagenome (GOLD analysis project Ga0194128, IMG submission 148650) | Freshwater microbial communities from Lake Tanganyika, Tanzania - TA2015037 Kigoma Deep Cast 65m | ecosystem: Environmental > Aquatic > Freshwater > Lake | place: Tanzania: Lake...
GCGTGTCTGGCTTCTGGGCACCAACGCACAAGCCCCAGCCTCCAGCGATAGTCTGGCTTCTGGGCTCCTACACACGCAAGCCCCAGCCTCCAGCATGTCTGTCCCCTGGGCACCAACGCACAAGCCCACAGATTCCAGCGATAGTCTGGCCTCTGGGCTCCCACATACGCAAGCCCCAGCCTCCAGCATGTCTGGCCTCTGAGCACCAACGCACACAAGCCCAAAAACACAGCCCAAACACACAGCCCAAAAACACAGCCCACAAACACAGCCCAAAAGCACAGCCCAAAAACACAGCCCAAAAACACAGCCCAAAAACACAGTGCAAAAGCACTTCACGCCGTCACGGTTACATGCAACCATCACGTTGAGAAGGTCAGACCCAAGCAGCCATTTGAGTGTCGAACGGTCTCCGTGCGAGATGTCAGAGGTCTTCTCGGACAGCGATGTCGAACCGAGGTTGCCGCTTACATGCACGATGAGTTGAACATGGAAAGTTGATTCCCCAGAGGTTACGTTTTCGAGAGCGCTTCCTTAACCCCCTCGTTTCGAAAGGCCTGCGACGTGGATTTCTTGGCATCAAAGGCTACGAATCAGGCATTCCAAATTATTCGGCTTGTTTACCAAGAGATGAGACTTATCGGTGCAAACTTGTCAGGCGCCGAGGCAACCGCGCGGCCGACCAGAAGAGTAGCGCGGCGGCCATGAAGAGAGGTCTGAACACGGCTCCGAAGTCAAAACCAAAGTCTCAAAGCAAAGCTAAATCTAAAACGATTGTGCAGGAGGATACCTTCGAAGATGATTCAGACGAAGGTCGGTAGGATCGGTTGGACTTGCACCGTGGTAAATCACTTTTTCGAACAAGACATTGTCAAGTGGCCGTGTGTGTGATTCTGCAGGGAAGGCTTCTCTCGGGCCCTGAGGACAATCGAGCACATACCGTCTTGAAGCGCGGGCAGTCCTCAAGCCGCACTAGCCGAGTGCGGCGTAGCATTCCACAAGAGATCGACAAAGGTATTCGTTTCGAACAGAGGACCAACCTCTCCAAGAGCAAGCCCACCTCCCCTCCCCGGCAAGTTCGTGTTTGCAATCAATCGATCGGGCCAACCTCAATGCCACTTCAGCCGCAAAGCGGTTGACACGGGCCCGGATCCCTTGGGCCTTCTGCCGTTCTCTCTCTCTTTCTCTCTCTCTCTCTCTCTTTCGCTCTCTCTGTCTTTCTCTCAGGCACATACGATCGTCTCGATACCTTGCTTGTCTAACAAATATCTTCCCCCTTGCGGTTCTCAATCACTCGTTCACTCACTCGCTCGCTCAGTCACTCGCTCGCTCGCTCGCTCGATCTGTGTTCCTTCTCTTTCTATTTCGTTCTCCATCACGTTCTCGTGTGCTTGCGCCGTTTCTCTCACGTAGCTTACATTTTCATGCATCCACTTCGCTTCTCTCGCGTCCTATTTTTTTAAGCGTTTGGGTGCGAGCACACCCAATCCAATCAGGCAAGAGCGTTGGAGCCCCCGCCAAAAAGGCGGCTAAAAAGGCCAAGCAGGAGAGCAAAAAACACTTGGCGACACCAGGAGCGAGCAAGGGAACGGGTAGAGGAAAGGGCAAGGCCGCCAGAAACAATGGGGGTACCTTTGGAGATTCCTCGGATGATGGAGGAATGGAGGAGGCTGGCGGCAAGGAGGCTGGCGGCAAGAGCACTCCGGCATCCTCCGTCAAGAATGACGAGGATACAAGTTCGGCCATTCGTCTCTAGATGTCGCGTGAATTTGCGCGGAGGTTAATATCTCCCACCAAGGTTTTTGTAAACATCGTCACGCACACATCATGCGAAGATGCCGACCTTGATGTCCCAAAGGACGAGGATTCAGACGATGGCATATCGGGCGAACTGCCGCCGTATCCGGAGGAATTGGAGTGCTCTGCCGCTGATTATGCGCGGTATATATTGAAGCTCGCGGATCGCGATGCATTGGCACACGTGCTCAGGTGTGGACCCCTTAAGGTGGGTTCCTTCTGCACCGGGATGCGTACGGAAAAGGTAGTGCTGGAGGTTGGGGGCACTGAGATTACCAAACATTCTTGATTATTTTGTGCGAAACGAGACCACGTTGACCACTTGTCGGTTTGAAGAACGTTGGGATCGTGACAAGTGTTCAAGTTTTTGGTTTTCGGGGTGTCCTCTTGTAGGCATTACGGAAAGCTTGGAATTCGGAGTACAGCGAGAGATACGGAGTGACTTTGGAGATCCAGTACGTCTTCGTTGTGGAGAGTGACAAAAAGAAGTTGGACCGTCTGGTTGTCGGGTGAAAAGCGAAGGCATCATCGTGACGAAGGGTTTCGGTTACAATTTCGCAAGGCTGTCGTTCAACGGAGAGCCGTTGGAATGCACTAGCGTTGGCCGGAATGTGGCAAGAGATTCGTGGACGCTTCGCTTTTAGCCCGAACAAGGTGCGATCGAGCGGAGCCAGCGCGGCCTTTGAGAAGGTTGAGGATGTGGCTAGCGGTAAGGCCTTCGACCACATTTCCCAAACGGATGTCCACACGTGGCAGCTGGACATAGACATGCTCATAGCAGGACTGAGGGCCCTGACAAGAGCAGTCCAAGCTTGTTCGTCCCCGCCCGGGTCCGAATCTGCTTATTCGTCTACGCTGTTGGGACGTCTATGGGGTGCTCTGTCCTGCTTGATAGGATACCCTTGCGTCGACTTGAGCAGCTTGTCGAACTCGGAAAACGCTTTCGACGACCCCACCACGGCAACCGGAGGGACGCAGCAGAGCATCATCCGCTACATTCGCAGGCGAGCATGTTTAATACGTACAGGTTCGAAATAACAGTCCTTGGGCGGCGAGCTTTCTTCTGACCTCCCCCGTCTCTATAACGGCTTGCAAAGCCAGGTGAGATGTGACATCTCCCCGCCCAAGTAACTGACATGCGAACCGATATTAGAAAAACAGCTCCCAGGAGGCCGCCGCCCCTCGTTTTGCTTGAGAACGTTGTCGGCATTATGGCCAAGCGGAGTGTCAATAGAAAACAGTGTTCGCTGGTCCTGCCCAACTCTATGATTCGAGGTCCCACCGATCTTGTGGTTGCGATGTCGGTGCCAGATGGGGCCCCGTTAAGAAAACATTTTGGAGAGATGGGTGAATGGACATCCCCAGTCATCCGGCCGATTCCGCCCACCCCCGAGGGCTAGATGTTCCGCACACGTCATTCCTTCGCAGGGAATTGCAAAAAATATATTCTTCCAGAGTCAAGTTGCAAAACGCCGGCCTCAACACCAAGATATTTCACATGTGGCGACCAGAGGACCGGATGACCTTTACGGCACGAAAGGAAAGCAGACGATGGCAAACCGATACCCGTGGTACAGCAACACAACATCATGACGAAACTTGGCTACTCAGGCAAGTTGTTTCTGCGCATCGCGTTTTTATCTCTTCCTACAACATCCCTCACACATTACCCAAGGATCGCGGCTCTACAGACCTAGACTTCGGCTCCTCGATTGAAGTAGGGGTAAGGGTAAGAAAGGTGAGTGGAAACAACAAACAAGGCACGTGGATCAAACTAAACTCGAAGAACTACGGGTTGGCACAGAGCAGGCCTCGCGTGTACATGATCTACTACCAAGCGTCCCTCGGCTGTTTGATCAAGCTGGAGTCCATGTGGCAACAGAATCACCAGTGCTTAAGGGGCCCCGCGGAGCACAATTCGACGACCAACAAATCCGAAACCAATAATCCGAAAAAGCTAAAGGAAAACGAAGCCGACAAACCAGGAATTTTTTAATCCTTCCTCCAACAATGGCCAACATAACCAATAATTACCTTTTATTTATTGGTTTGTACTTGTTGGTTTTTCGGCCGGCATCTCCCACACATCTCGCACAAGAAATTGTTGGTTGCCCTCAGTTGATAAGCCCAGAACATCTCCCACACATGAGGGGTGCCGTTTTCGCACCCTCTTGACCATCGATTCCCCCCAGATCTTCCACACACCCCCCACGTATCTCCCACCAAGTCGCCCCTTAAATCCTGAAATGAGTAGTTCATTTGGATTATTGGATTATTGGAGTTATTGGTTTCCAGCCCCACGGATTTTCGCATTTTTTAAGTCATTGGTTTCGAACTCTGGGTGTTTTTGGATTAGTTGTTTTGGTGTTCTTGTACAAGTTTTACAAAAAGGGCCAAATTGTGCTCCGCAGGGCCGGTCAAGCCATTGCCGACAAAAGTACTTCGGCCCTTTGTTCTCGGCTTTCAACACATGCCCCGTTTGGAGGACCACCTTTAACATTCCCGGACCAATCGAAGCATAAATTCTAAGTAAGATGACTGGCCCATCAGGTGGCAATGTCGTTTGGCGGGAAATCTGGTGCGTTTGCCACTCAAGGGGAAGTTCTTGCGCCAGTTCCAAGTCGCCCCGAAGGCGATTGCCCACTATTTGACGGAGGAAGTCAAGGAGTCCGAGCCGAGCGATCCGGAAAGGACGGCACGTAAGAAAGGTCGCGAGGGGAACACGCGTTCGAAGAACCGTTAGTTGGGGTAGGGGCGAGGTGCCAAGCGAGAAACCTTCCAACTTGCACAGTAGAGCAAAAGGAGCTCCGTGACCACAACTCGGCGGGCCTGGGTCCGGGATAACAAAGTTACGACGTTTCTTCGAATGAGGTTCGGTTGCAGGTGGGCGCCGCGGAACTATTTGGGTGAATCAGATCAAAAGCAAGGCAGATGAGCTAAAGATTCCGCTTGAGGAGATTCAGGCCCGAGCGGTCGACATCCAGAGGCGGCTCGACACGACGGAGAGGAGATCACATTGCATTGCACTTTTGCTGTGCAAACACGCGATCTCGGAGGACGACCAATCACTACACATCTTGCAAGTTGACCAGAACATCTGGAGGTTGAAAATATCTACAAGGTTTTTTTAGTGGCCAATGTTTGACGACATCGACCTCTGCCTATCGATGAGGGTGTGCGGAAGGGGCGCACCGTTCTGCAACCGTATCGACCACACTCGTTGTTTTTCACAAGGCCCGTGCACTCTTAGTGTCTAGAGGAGTTCCCTCTTGTAGGCTTCGACTTCGTGCTCTACACCATGCCGAAAGACTTGTGTAAGTTCGTGCCCCGAGATTCTTGGGCCCATATGTCTAAGAGCACCTCCGAACAAACCCTAAGCCGCGATAATGGTTCACTATTCGCACGGTTTCAGAAACATGGAGAGCACACCGTAAGTCTCATCAAGAATACTTGACACGCCCAGGATTGCCACCCAAGGTCTCCCGGGTCAATTTACCCCGTTTCGTGACGGAGAGCCACTGCCACGGCGACAACGGGTCAAGGCCGCCGCCCGCACGGCGTCGCCACCTGGCACGGAGCACAAGAAAAAACGATGTCGGATCAAACTCCGACCACTAATTTACAGGTGCTGCCCGTGCGTGACGCCGGCTGGTTTTTTTGTTGTGCTGCCACAGATGCGACGAATGTTGTCTGTAGAGGCTGCCCGTTTTCAGGGTTTTTCCAGCGATGAGCTCAACGCGCTTGCATGCGGAGATGGTATTTCCGAGAAGGATCTCCTCGACTTGGTCGGGAACGGGTTTTCAACGACAGTGCTTGGCGCCGTGCTTCTTGCATCGCTGACCGCTTGGCGGCGCGCTTGAACAGTTCGTTTTTGACAGCCAATCGACGTGTGGGAAGTCGAGCATTGGCGTTGGCAATGGGTGGATTGAAATAAGCTTAGGTGGTCGGCACCGCGTGGGATTGCTCGTAATAGTTCGGCCTAGACACTCCCACTCCCTGGAGAGGACATTGAACGGTCTGGCAGTGGGAGACGGTGATATTTGGCCTGGAAGCTTGGTGCCCATACCACACTGGTCTGTGCAGCTGGTAACGTAAGAGATCAGAACTTATCTAATTGCACAGGCAACGCCAGGGTCGGAGGGTGCAGGGGGGGGGTCGGTCGGCTTCTGCGCACAATTGCAACCAACCTATGGGTGGGCTCGGAAGGGCTGGGGCGGGCTCGGAATGGATGGGGCGTGGTCGGGGTGGGCTCGGTTCGGGACAGCAAACGGGAAGGCACATCATTGGGCCAACACTTTTGTGCGAATTTGGCGACGGCCCTTCCAATGCCCCTACAGAGACCCAATATTTTTTTAAAGGAGAACGATTTCCGGAATGGGCATGGTTAAGAAACCATAGAGTGGTGAGGGGGTTATATATCGGATCCGTAAGCCGGGCCAAATTCGCAGCATGGACCAACGAGCCCGGTCGGATCGCTGCTGGTCGCGACCCCTATCGATCTAACATCATCATGCGAACTGATGGACGCTTCGGGGCACGAAAAGCTCAAAGTGACGGTTCGTTGGGCGATAGCAGAGCCGGCGGGTGGAGGCAGCGGATGTTCCCTAATAGCGTTTCGCTGGGGGTCACATAACATTCCGCCAGTAATCCTTGTCAGGGTGTTTTGCTATTTTGTTTTTGAACGTTTCGGGGCCAAAGTGAAGCTTGTTGGGTGGTCGCCAGGCCAGCCGGGTCCGGTCTGCGCTGGTGTATGTGTGGTAATATTGGGGGTGGGTGGCGGTGGTGGGGGGCAGCCCGGGTGTGTGTGTGTGTGTGTGTGTGTGTGTGTGCGTGTGTGCACGTGTGTGTCCGTAGCACCTGCCATGGCTGCGGAAATCCATGGCTGCCATGGCTGCAGTAGTCCACTTAGTTGTCCACTTTTTGGGCACCGTTGTGGCCGACTTAGTGGTCCACTTAGTGGTCCACTTAGTGGTCCCTTGCGGTGGGTCCGCCGTGTCGCACAGTGTGGTCACGTGTCGCCTCTGTTGGCAGATACTGTCGTGCTTGCTCTGGTCTTTTTTGAGGGTGAGACTGGTAGGGGTTTCGATTGCACTGTGGCACTATGGAATGTGGCCCGGTCGGTGCCATGTGAACTTCGCTGCGTAATCCGGCGAGACGGGCACACTCGTAAAACTGGACTGTTTCGATTGGGATGTGTGAGGCCCTCCCCCGGCTCGTTTCCCGCACGCTCGGACACAGACCACCTTAACGACTCCTTATTTTGTCGCTACTTAGGCCCTCATATGGTACCGAAACATACTTTTTGGTACTCGTTAGCCCTCCTCCGCCTTGTCGAGCGATGGCTCCGAAGAAGAGGGCCCGAATTTCAGGCGGCAAGGCTGCGGCACCCACCACGAGTATCAAGGAACTGTTCTACACAAAGGCTGATTGGTCCTGAGCTACTTGGAAAGCCCTCTCGTGGCGCTTGGGAACCTAAGTTTCTACGGTTTGCAACCCAAGTCATGAAATCCGACTTATAAACCTGAAATTGTTCCGGAGCTTGAACGATTCGGCCCGCAAAACTTCGATGTAGTCCTTGTCGAAAACTGCACACCAATCAGTTAGTGTGAAAACAAAAGGATCTTGGCGTCTTCCAGAAGGCCGTCGCAGATCAGATCGATTTGATGCACAAGTTCTCGAAGCCGGGCTCCACCGTGAAAATGCCGTTTCCCGTCGATTGCGGTGGCTCTTTCTGCGACTTTGCGGCACGCGCGAAGGATGGCGAGCTCCATTTGGAGCTCGCACGGTGAGATAGGATAACCCGTATGAAGAACCGATTGTCGTTGCAAGGTTTAAGGTTTCGTTAGCATTCCTTCCAGCCCTCCCCGGCTCCACCATCCCTCCGGCCCGGGCTGGCCTCAACAGTGACTTGGCATATCCGAATGAAGCGGTCGGCGGATTCGAACAACCTACTACCTCGCTTATCAAAACTGCGGAGCTCGACGTCAGGGCCGGCGAGAGGACCTCAAAGTGGCCTCGTTCAAATTGCTCAAGAGGTTTGGCATCGTCGAGGATTTCGATGAATTCACGGAGCTCGCTACCAAGCCTGGCGGAGATCTCGCGAAAGGCAGAGCTGGGCAAAAAGTCAGGGGTCTCGATCGAGGGGCCGGTGCATGTCTGATTATCCAGGTGCACGAAATTAGCAAGTTGCTCACAGAACGTTTTGCGACAAGTATCCCCCAACGGCTCGCGCATTCATTACTCAGCGAGTGATGCTCACGAGTCCGAAACGTGCCTCCCGAAGCATTACTTAACTATTTCGTCCTCGCGTTTTTGTATCGGGCATCCCCCTCAAGACACTGGCGGTTTTTGCACGCTTTGCGACTTTTTCGGTTTGAGAGCCCCAGTTCACACATGCACGTTTTAAACTTGATTTTAATGCGGTTGCATGAACCACCTCGCAAGGCAACACAACAAGCGAATCGCAGAGTATCAGCACACAGAAAAGCATGCCGAGCCAAAAAGAGAGAGAGAGAGAGAGAGAGAGAGAGCGCCAAGATGACAAACGAAACAGACCGGGACAAATGAAGAAAGCACTCTTCAAGATTCTCGTCAAAGAGCGGGAGATAAATAAACGTAACACCCAAGACGAATACAACTCGGGGGGACATCTGTCGACATAGCACCACATCCTACACGATCCGTAATTCCTGAATTTTTGCAATCTTAGGAGGTGTCGTGTACTTCCCGATCTTGCTTTTCGACGTGACGAAGGAGAACCACTGGAAGTTCGTGCCGCAAGTAGAGGTTTTCCCGATCGCGAAGTCCATCGCACTGACGGGTTTCCGCGAGGATGGTGTGATCGCAAGCAAGCATTAGGCCCCTTGTGGAAACTTCACTAAAGCGGTCTCACGGAGCCGGGGTGCGTGGGCGAATCCGTTTTCTCCTTGTAAGGTGACTTTACAATATTGTTGAGTAGGGGATCTCAAAAACTTTTGGTACAAGTGAAAGTTGGTTCAATCGAGGGGTCTCGCCAAACGGGTGGGAGACTACGAGAAACAATTGCGACGACCTCGCTGAGGTCGTCGCCGTTTTGCCTCCGCCGGCGGGAGGCATGATGAGCGCCCGCAGCGAACAAAACGGCGACGACGTCGCTGAGGTCGTCGCCGTTTTGCCCCCGCCCGCGGCAGGTATGATCAGTGCACACAGCAACCAAAATGGCGACGACCTCGCTGAGGTCGTCGCTGTTTTGCCCCCGCCGGCGAAAGGTTTTATCGATGCCGACGACAACCAAAACGGTGACGCCTCGCTGAGGTTGTCGCCGTTTTGCCCCCTCCGGCGGAAGGCATGATCGATGCCAACAACAAACCAAAACAGCGACCAACTCGCTGAGGTCGTCGCCGTTTTGTCCCCGCCGGCAGAAGGTATGATCGATGCCAACAGCAACCAAAATGGCGACGACCTCGCTGAGGTCGTCGCCGTTTTGCCCCCGCCGGCAGAAGGTATGATCGATGCCAACAGCAACCAAAATGGCGACGACCTCGCTGAGGTCGTCGCCGTTTTGCCCCCGCCGGCAGAAGGTATGATCGATGCCAACAACAACCAAAATGGCGACGACCTCGCTGAGGTCGTCGCCGTTTTGCCCCCGCCGGCAGAAGGTATGATCGATGCCAACAGCAACCAAAATGGCGACGACCTCGCTGAGGTCGTCGCCATTTTGCCCCTCGCCGGCGGACCAAAAGGAGCCCAGAACGCCAACTCGTCGCCGTTTGGCCCCCCTTGCCGGGGGGCCCAAAATGGCGACGACCTCGCTGAGGTCGTCGCCTTTTTTGGTGGTTTTAGGGGGGTCGTCGCCGTTTGGCCCCCCTTGCCGGGGGGCCCAAAATGGCGACGACCCCCCTAAAACCCACAAAAAAGGCGACGACCTCAGCGAGGTCGTCGCCATTTTGGGCCCCCCGGCAAGGGGGGCAAAACGGCGACGAGTTGGAGTTCTGGGCTCCTTTTGGTCCGCTTGCGAGGGGCAAAATGGCGACGACCTCAGCGAGGTCGTCGCCATTTTGGTTGTTGTTGGCATCGATAATACCTCCTGCGGGCGGGGGCAAAATGGCGACGACCTCAGCGAGGTCGTCGCCATTTTGGTTGTTGTTGGCATCGATCATACCTCCTGCGGGCGGGGGCAAAACGGCGACGACCTCAGCGAGGTCGTCGCCATTTTGGTTGTTGTTGGCGTCGATCATACCTTCTGCCGGCGGGGGCAAAACGGCGACGACCTCAGCGAGGTCGTCGCCATTTTGGTTGCTGTTGGCATCGATCACACCTTCTGCCGGCGGGGGCAAAACGGCGACGACCTCAGCGAGGTCGTCGCCATTTTGGTTGCTGTTGGCATCGATCATACCTTCTGCCGGCGGTGGCAAAATGGCGACGACCTCAGCGAGGTCGTCGCCATTTTGGTTGTTGTTGGCATCGATAATACCTCCTGCGGGCGGGGGCAAAACGGCGACGACCTCAGCGAGGTCGTCGCCATTTTGGTTGTTGTTGGCATCGATCATACCTCCTGCGGGCGGGGGCAAAACGGCGACGACCTCAGCGAGGTCGTCGCCGTTTTGGTTGCTGGGGGCGCTCATCATACGTCCCGCCGGCCATTGCTCTTTTGATGGATGCGCTTTTTGTCTCGCGTGCTTCGTTTGTCCATAGCCGTCTTGCCAATGTACATTTAGTCGATGCTATCGTAGGTCGGCTCCGGCAGCTGTGCCGCTCGTATCCGAGCCTTCGCAAGCGGGTTGCCTTCGTGCTGGCGCCTGCTTCCGCGAACCGCCTCGGTCTCGAAGCCGTCTAGCTGTGTTCCTAGGTTTCGCTTAGTTTGCGCCTGAAAATTGTTTCGCACGGTAGCGTCATCAGTTTTTTTCGTTTTTTGTCGCTTGGCTCTCGCCGGAGCCCGTTCGATTTTTTGTGTGCTTCCGCCCGTCTGTAGTTTAGTTTTTGCCTCGTGCCCTTTCTCGTTTCTTTGCTGTCATTCGTCACGTGGCGCCGCGCGTGCAGTGAGAAAAAGTTTAGAGTTTAAGGCTTAGGGTTGAGAACAACTTTAGGATTTAGGGTTGAGAGAAAAAGTTTGGTGTATGCCTTGTTGGGATCGTTTATTGTTCCCCACCGCCGAAATATGTTTGGATTGCCCGCGCACTTCTTTGCGGCCCCAAGACTGCAAGAACCCATCCAGAATCCTAGTGCGAGAAGGCGCTGGATCTAGGCTCACGCACTGATTACCCCGTGTTTCTATGTCAGGACTCGCCAGTGTACATCAAGCCTATCCCCGACGGCGCTGACATGGACAAGTTGTTCTGCGTCACGTTGGCCGACGGTACGGCGAGGATCTTGGGTTCTTTGGTGGTCTGGCTAGCGGCTCTTGTCGTCGCAGAGTACGGTGGGCTGCCGCAGGAAGCCTACGACGATCCGGTGTCTGTCGCCGCAATGACGAGCTTGTTCAAGATTCCGGTGCTTCAAGATGCGGCAGGGCTGGATATAGTTGAGTCGCGCATTGGGTCGGTCGCGCGACAGAACCAGAATGCGAAGGTCAGCAGTGTCAGCAGCTTTCAGTGGGCAGCAATGCTGCTTTCCTTGGGCACGGGCCAAGTTACACTCACCCAGGCGATGCAAAAGTACAAGGACCGTTCGTCTACATTTTCTACCCGTCGGTCAAGTTGTTTGGTTCCCTCTCTCTCTCTCTCTCTCTCGCTTTCTCGTTCTA
>Ga0194128_10009890_pt1 | contig 11516 bp, 8 predicted proteins | sample TA2KigCa65mmetaG_FD_148650 | JGI IMG/M metagenome (GOLD analysis project Ga0194128, IMG submission 148650) | Freshwater microbial communities from Lake Tanganyika, Tanzania - TA2015037 Kigoma Deep Cast 65m | ecosystem: Environmental > Aquatic > Freshwater > Lake | place: Tanzania: Lake...
GCCGAGTTCACGCGTGCGCTCGAGAATCGAAGCGTACAGTGCATTGGTGACACCCAGGAGCGCGATAAGCACGGCAATGACTTCCAGGGCATAGGTCACGGCAAAAGGCTGCTCGACCAGTTCGAGCACCCGCTCTTTGAAGGCGCTACGGGTCAAGACATAGAGCGGGTAGCGCCCACGAAAGGCCTCCTGGATACGCTGTGCCACCTGCTCCAGATCCGCTCCTGGCAGGACAAATACCCCAAAAGCATCGACCTGATCGTCGGCCCAATATGCCGCATAGGTCGCCCGGTCCATGGTGATCGTACCGCGATCAGAGGAATAATCAATGACCACGCCAGCCACAGGGAACGTCTGTGGCCCTTTGGGTGTCGCCAGGGTCAGGCGGTCCCCCACCCCGAGAGCATAGCGCCGGCTAAAATTCTCGGAGAGCAACACACCCTGCTGCGTGAGGACCTGCTGCATGCCCTGCTGACGGTCACCAGCGGCAAAAGGGAAGGTACCATACTGCACATACACATCAAAATCCACTGCCACGAGCAACACCAGATCGCCCGCATACTCGACATCAATACCACGCGCGCTGTCGGCATCACGCACCCCGGCGATCTGGATAATTTCCCGACGGAGCTGATGGGGCATGGTCAGGTTGCTGCGCTCGCCACCGGGAGACGCCTGATGGATCAACAGATCAGCGCTGATGGTCTGCGCCACCCAGGTGTATACCGTGCGCTTAAAACTGGCAATCATGGTGGAAACGCTGATCATCATCGCAAAGCTGGTGAGGACAGCTGCGGTCGCGATAGTACAGCGCTGCAACGCATACTGCAGGTTATCTAGCGCCAGCAACCCCTCAACGCCTAGCCAGTGCGTCAAGGCCGGACGAACAAAACGACTCAGGGCGCGGAATGCCAGTGGGATCAAGCAAGACACCCCCAGCACCAGCGCCAGGCAGGCCAGGTAGCCAAAAAGCGCCACGCCAGCGACTGCAGGGAGCTGTGACAAGCCATAAGCCGCCAGTAACAAGGCCAGCCCACTCAGCGTGCTGGGCCACAAGGCGTTGTGGCGAGGGTGCGTACCTCCACGGTGATGCATTGCGGTTAGCGGACTCACCCGCAAGGCGGTCAGCGTAGGATAGGCCGCAGACAGCAAGGCGGTACAGATCCCCAGCCCCACCCCAATGAGCACGGTGTCTCCGGTGAGCACGAGATGCGTCACATGTTCCATCACGTACAGCGCAGAGACCGCTGGCGATACCAGACGTAAGGCCAGACGCGCCAGCAACAGTCCCAACCCTACTCCCAGACCGGAGGCCAGGAGAGCTGTCCCGGCCACTTCGCTGAGCATCATCCAGAGCAAGCGCCGACGTGGTACTCCCAGGGCCCGCAAGATCCCTAACTCACGGCGCCGTTGCACCACGGCTATGGTGGTACTGTTGTAAATTAGAAACATACCCACAATGAGGGCAATCAAACTCAGCGCCGTGAGATTGACATGGAACGAGCGCAGCATTTTTTCGACGGCCTGATTACGCGCTTGTGGACGCCGCACCTGCAAGCCTGGCCCGAGGCGTTGTTGCAATGCCGCCTGCACCGTGTCAAGCGCAAACCCCTGGCGTGGTACTACATCAATACGATCCAGGCGTCCCACCTTCGCAAACAGCATCTGCGCGGCCGCGATATCCATAATGGCAAAGTGCCCCCCCAGGGCTTCTGCCGCGCCTTCCGGACGCAAAAGCCCGCGGATCACCAGTTCTTGCGTGCCCTGCGAGGTATAGACCGGCAACGTTGCCCCAATGCCCAATCCAAAGCGCCGAGCAAATCGCTCGCTGACAACCACAGCCTGGGGTTGCGTTAACATGGCCAGCGGGTCCTGTGTATCGCCTTCTGCCCACTGAAAGGCGTAGTCACGTACAGCCCGATCAGACACCACATCTACCCCGGCTACCAGCAGCACGGCTCCTCCTGCCAACGGCACCACCACATCCGCGAGTACCAACGGCGCCACGGCCGCTACCCCCGGGACCCGGCGTGCCAGTGGCAGGACCGCTTCATCCAACGGCGCTCCCCGCCCGGTAATCTCTAATCCTGCCCGCCCGGCAATGGCGTCGATCGTGCGACTAAAGGCGCCGAGCGTGCTCACATTGGTCACACGGACGGCAATAAATACTGCCACCCCCAGCGCAATCCCCAGCAGAGGAAAGCATGCCCGCAGCCGATGTTGTCGCAGATCTGGCACGCTCACAAACCGCCATAGTGTCCACACCCGACTTTCCTTCTCTCCCCTTCTGCACCCTTACCTCGACCTCACCTGGCATTGCCAAGGCAGCCATGCTATGGTTGTCTTAGACAGATAAGATGATCTTTATGCCCCTGAGGGTGAGGAAGTATATATATGACACTGCAAGTAGCATCGCCAGAGACGAACGTGATCTACCCCGATACGGATGGTCTCCCCATGGCAGAAAGCGATTTTCAGCGCAAACCTCTGACGTACGCCGTAGAAGCACTCGATATTTATTTCCAGAATCGATCTGACGTCTATGTCTCTGGTAACTTGTGCATCTATTACCGCGAACGTGACCCCAGGGCGGTGGTGGCGCCCGATGTGTTTGTCGTGTTTGGCGTTGGGAAGCATGACCGCTCTTCATACAAGCTCTGGGAAGAATCGAAAGCCCCTGATTTTGTCCTGGAAATCACTTCGCAGAGTACCCGTAACGCCGATCAAGAGAGTAAGCCTCAGACTTACGCGCAATTAGGGGTGCGTGAATATATCCAATATGACCCTACCGGGGATTACCTCACCCCCCCCCACTCCAGGGTTTTCGTCTGATTGCAGGGTGCTATGAAGCCATGCCCGCCCTGGTGCAATCTGCTGACAGGGTCGTGCTCACAAGTATGGTGCTTGGATTAGAGCTACACGTGGCAGACCACCAGCTCCATTTTTATGCACCCGACACCAGAGACAAGTTACTGACCCATCGTGAAGCCGAACAAGCGCGCCGCCAGGCAGAACTAGCTTATCACCAGGAGGCACAGGCGCGCTACCAGGCGGAACAGAGCCGCTACCAGGAGGCACAGGCGCGCTACCAAGCGGAACAAGGCCGCTATCAGGAGGCACAGGCGCGCTACCAGGCCGAGGAACGAGCCAGGCAGGAAGCGACCTTGCGCCAGGCCGCTGAAGCACGTATTGCCGAGCTAGAAGCACAGCTCCGCGCCTTGCAGCCCCAGGAGCGGCCATAAGCTCCAGAGGGCAGAAGACTTGTGCAACGCCTGTCCCCAACGACTGCCAGACGACCTCCAGCCGCGGGGCATGCTCTGCGGTCTACCTCAGAGACATGACATTAATCAGTCCGTCCGACGGCCTGACGGCCTCGTGTGAGCGTATCAAGTGACCGTGCCGGGGGGATCATGATGATACGAAAGCCCTGCTCCACCCGGGTTGCCACGTCGGCATTGGGGCTGACAGCGGTGGCGCAAGGCACACCGTGATCTTTACAAATGGCCAGAATCTTCAGGACAGCCGCTTCGACGTCGGGATGCGAGGCGTTGCCACGCAGGCCCATGGACACGGACAGGTCCCCAGAGCCGGCCCAGATGGCACCGATGCCTTTCACTTGACGTAAAATGTCCGGCAAGTTCGCAATGCCCCGGACATTCTCCACAATACCCATGAGCAGCAGATTGCCATCAGGGTCGAGCGGCCACACGTCTGCCGCGTCATAGTACTCCTGCGGGCTCACCCCCCAGTAATGTGGCGCAACACTGGTGGCCCAGCCACGCTCACCTTCTGGCGCAAAATCCGCGACGCCTGGCACCTGAGGATAGCGGGCAGCACGCACAGCCGCGGCAGCGCCCTCAACACTATCGCAATGGGGCAACACGAGGCCATACGGTCCCGCGTCCAACGTCAATTTAATCACCCAACCATTGGTTTCTCGCGTATAGGGTGGAATCCGTACCAGGGGCACTACGTCGGGCTGCAAGGTGCCTTTCTCCGCAATACGCTGTCGATTCAGCAGATACAGCAGCGAATGTCGCAAAGTCGGGACGTCAAAGCCGACATGCTCGGTCTCCAGGACAATCATGTCATAGGCAGAGCGCGACAGCGCCATAATGTCATCATAATTGCCGTTGGGAATCGTACCGCAACTAAAGACTGTCTGCCCCTGTGCAAGGAGCTCAATCACTTTATTATGTCGACCGGTTACCATAGACGTTGCACTCCCATGTTATAGTTCTCCATCGGTCTCTCCTGAGGCGTTATAGTGCGGACGCAGCCTCCGGATGTCAAGGCGGATGAATTTCCTTCTCTGGCTCAGCGGTCTGCGGTACAGTACATTCAGCGAACCCGTCGAGACCTGGTTGTCTTACAGCAGAGGAGAAACACGTGGCATACGCGGGCATTTCCGTCGGGCTGTTGCTGCCGACTCGTGAAGTGGTGATGGCCCAGGGCGCACCGGATCTCAGCAAAATTATCGATCTGGCCGTGCGCGCTGAAGAACTCGGTTTTGATTCAGTCTGGGTCGGTGATAGCATCCTGGCCAGACCGCGCCTGGAAGCTTTGACGACCCTGGCGGCCGTGGCGTCACGCACGCAACGGGTGAAGTTAGGCACCGCGGTCTTGCTCCCGGCCCTACGCCAGCCCGTTGTCCTGGCGAACGAAGCTGCCAACGTGGACCTGCTGTCGCACGGTCGGCTCATTCTCGGGGTGGGGGTGGCCTCGAAAAATCCGCCGATCGAGCGTGAATTTGCGGCCTGTGGTGTCTCTTTTGCACATCGTCTGGGGATCTTCGAGGAATGCATCACCCTCTTGCGACGGCTCTGGACAGAGCCAGCGGTCACGCACCAGGGGCGCCATTTTCAGTTACAGGATGTGCGCCTCGGCTTGCGGCCTGTGCAGACAGCAGGCATTCCGCTGTGGCTTGCTGGCTCCGTCGAGAACGCGCAGCGGCGTGTCATACGCCTTGGCGATGGCTGGTTTCCCAACCCGCGTTCACCCGCATTCTTTGCCACACAATGGGAACACATCCAGGGCTATGCCAGGCAGATGGGACGCGAGGTGCAGCACCTGCCACGTTGTGTCTACACCACGTTGAACATTAACAGCGATGTGTCGCAGGCACAGCGCGAGGTGCAGACCTTCATGGAGGGGTATTACGACGCACCGTACGAGGTACTGTCACGCCAACAAGGGGCCTGCGCCGGCACGGCTGAGCACTGTGCTGCCTGGCTCAACGCCTTCGTAGCAGGTGGAGCCCAGACATTAGTGGTGCGCTTTGGAGGGCCAGATCAATTTGGCCAACTCGAACGTTGCGTCAAAGATGTACTGCCGCAGCTCCACACTCCCTAACTCAATCGGGGGAGCGCTCTGGGGACTATTTCGTCTCAAAAGTCGTCACGCCGTCCCAATGCTCGGGTAAGGCATCAGGATCAAGGTCGGCCAGACGGGCGAGCATCTCCAGAGCGGACGTATCCCCTGGACGGATAGCGAGGGCCGCAGTAAATTGGGCGTGCGCCTCATCAAAACGGCGCTCGAGATAGGCGACAAAGGCCGCATCATATGCCTGGTAATACTGCAGGTCGGCCTCTGCAATGCAATCCGAGACTTCACCATAGACTTCATACACTTTGACAGCTTGCGACTTCCCCTTGACGCGAATGGCATCGAGTAAGCGCGTGCGGAACAGGCCAGGAGTGAGGGCCTGGTAGGTGAATTCTGAGATCATCACCATGGTCTTATAGTGCTTATTGGCGCCTTCAAGACGTGACGCTAAATTCACCGCATCGCCCACCGCCGTATAGTTAAACACCTGGTTGGAGCCGACGTTCCCCACGACCATTGAGCCGGTATTAATCCCCACACGGCAATGGAGCTCTGGCAAGCCTTGCTGTATCCAGTGGAGCCGGAGCTCGGCTAGACGGTGCTGCATACGCATAGCGGTCCGCACCGCCAGGTCGGCATGGTGCGCGATAGGAATAGGAGCGCCAAACTCGGCCATGATCGCATCCCCAATGTACTTATCGATAATGCCTCCCTGTTCCATCACAATGTTCGTCATCTCGGTGAGATATTCATTCAGGAGTTTCACCAGCGCTTGTGGTTTGAGCCGTTCTGAGAACGTCGTAAAATCGGCGATATCCGAAAACAACACGGAGAGCACCCGCTCTTCACCACCAAGTTGGATACGTTCAGGATGTTGTAACAACTCATTGACCACTTTTTCCGAGACATATTTGGCAAACGTATTGCGGATAAACGCCTGATCACGGGCAATCGCCACCCCAAGGCCAATCACCAGGCCAAAGAACACCCAGAGGAAGCTCACCAGCACGGTTGCTAGCGGCACAAACATACCGTGCAAGCACTGTACCCAGGCCAGGGCGGCCAACCCGACCACAATGCAGCCGCCAGTGGTATAGAGAATCATGGGCGACTCGAGCAGCGCTGCGAAGCCGACTACAAGGCTAATGAAAGCAATCAGGCCGATCACCTGCCAGGGCGACCAGGTACGCATAAAGGTCTGGGTGAGTAAGGCATTCATGAATGCTGTATGCATGGCGACAAGCGGTACATACCGGTCAAGGGACGTCTGGCCAGCATCAGCAATACCGGTAGAAACATCACCCACAACGACATATTTGCCCTCAAAAAAGTCCTGAAGATTGCCTCGCATATCAGGCTCGTCCATGAGCTGGAGCAGCCTCTGCATCGACATGGCTGGAAAATCCTGGCCCCACTTCTGCGGATAAGGCACCAGCGCCCGCCCGTGTGCATCGATTGGAATGCTGAGATCGTGCGTCAGTCCACTGCCAGGCAGCGCCGGGATAGTCACGGCCTCTCCCCAGGTCACGGTCAGGGCTTCGAGTGGAATGTTCACAGCGTCGAGAAACATGGCCAGGGACATAGCAGGGAGGTAACCGGCATCGAGCTTAAGGAGCAGGGGAAGATGCCGATAGACACCGTCAGGATCGTTCGTAGCACTGATATGCGCTGTTTTGAGAGCGGCTGCAGCAAAGGGGTCGTACTGCATGAGCGTGCGTGTCGCAAACAGCGGGCGGGCCACCCCACGTTCATGCACAGGGCGCAGTTGCGCCCGTAGACGCTCATAGGCCAGGCCCGGGCCCCACTGAAACGGCTGTGCCTCCGCACTCTGATCCGCCGCGACCGGTAAGTAGACGGTGCCCATCCGTTGGAGCGAGGCCGTGAAGCGCTCATCCGCCGCTGCCGTACTGGCTAACGGAAACACGAGATCATAGGCCACTGCCGCAGCCCCAAGCTCCGCCAGGGCTTCATTCACGCGTGCCATCTCGACGCGGTCAAGCACCCTGGTGCCGAAGTGCTCATAGGAGTCGTCGGTAATCGTCACATACACAATGCGTGGCGAGCGCGGAGGGCCGTACCCATACCGCACGGCTTGGGCATAGAAGACATCCGCCACCTGGGAATCGAACGACGTCCAGACCTGCCCCAGCACGAACCAGAACAGCAGTACACTGGCGAGGAGCCCCGCTTCCAGGAGCCCGACAAAGCGCAGGAATTTTTTACTTTTGAACTTGAAATTCATATTTTCTCGCGACAAAGGCTTTCCCAGAAAAAATGGGCAAGCTAGCCAGCACGGGATCCGGACTCATAGAACGGACATTCCCAGCTATCTGGAAGGGCTTCTCAGCCCCTTGCGAGAGATCGATCTTGCTTTTATCAAGCAGAGTCTTTTCCAGAGCCAGCCAGGGCTGCGGCGGAGCCGTAGGGGCGCGGAACAGACTGGTCACATCGCTGAGTACTGTAGGGCTGCAGAGCACGGTAATCGCTTCGCGGGCGCTCGCCCCATCGAGCTGATAGGCTTTATCTGGGGCTGGCAGGGCGATGGACATGCCTTTCGCCACACGTGTCTGGGCCTGTTGCGCATTTAACAAGGTTGCATTCTTCCCATCATTGTGAACCACGTAAATATAGGCGTCCTCTTCTGGCACCACATAGACCCGGAGAAAATCACCAGCCCTGGCCGTTTCCGCCCCCTTCGCTAACGCTGTCCGCTCGCCAGAACGCACTTGAATGCCGACTTTCGCGCGGACCCGTTCCTGAGCGAGCGCCGGTGTGGCGAGCTGTGTACACCACCATAGCCCTAGAAACACCGCTATACCAAAACGAGTGAACGAGATCCGATCCCCCATAATGCACTCCTTTGACGCCAGCAGAACATGTCAACATGTCACCTGGGCCAGGCATATTGGCCACGCAAAAGAGCATAGCAGTTTTCCTGGCAACATCCTATGAGAGGCCCGTCACACAAAAGTATCCCGCGTTGTATACAACGTGCAGCACGATGCAGGGATACACACTGGCATAGCGATCCCGGCAATACCCGAAAGCCAGGGCTGGCACCAGTACGGCGGCGGCCCACAGAGGCGGATGCGCCCAGAAGTGCCCTGCAGTAAAACAGAGCGCCGTACACCCGTTGGCCACCGTGACCCCAGCCCAGCGCCGCTGCCCCCACAGTTGTTGAAGGCATTGGCCCTGCATATAGCCACGAAACAGCACTTCTTCGAGCACCGGTTGCCACACAACGAGCACCAGAAATACGGACGACCAGAGCTGTGCCAGCGTAATAGGCCGTCCAGGAACCCACCACCAGAGCCCTAGCCAGAAAATGCCACCGGCGAGCAAGAGCCCATGAAACCGCCGATCACGCCAAAACGCCGGGCAGTGCTCCAGGCCACATATCTGGAAACAGGCATGCATAGCCTCAGGTATGCGCCGCCACGGTGGTCATGTCCTCTGCAGGCACTGCATAGACAACCACGGGCTCACGGACGTTCTTAAAAACTTGCGGACCAAGTGCACACAGCGGCGTGGTGGTCGCGACCCGCTGTGCGGTCTCGGGTCCCACGTAGATGGCTCCATGCGTGGCATGCGCGCCCAGACGCGCCGCCAGATTCGTCACCGGGCCGGAGGCGGTAAACGTCCAGCGTGTGCCGATAGCACTCTCAAAACGCGTCGAACCCACTGCAGCAGTCCCCGAGTTAATCCCCATATTCACGATGACCGGCGCATAGGAGCCTGCCAGTTCCGTGTTGATGCGCTGGGTCGTGGCACGAATCGCGACAGCAGTCCGCACGGCGGCACAGGCATGGGCTACCGGGTCATCGTCCTGGAAAATAATCATCAAGCCGTCGCCAGCGGTTTCGTTGATATCGCCATGGTTCGCATAAATGTCGTCCAGAAAACTGGAAAAGTACCGCTCCACCAGATAATTCATCTGCGCTTGCTCCAGGCGCTCGCTCAGGCTGGTATAGCCAGCCATATCGAGAAACAGCACCGTCACATCCTGGTCGCGCTTGTCCAGGGCCGGAGCCGTTGGGTCACGCTCGACGATCTGGCGCACCGCCGCGGGCACAAATTTGCCCAGATGCGTCTTCACGTGCTCCAACAGCTCGACTTTCCGCAACGCCGCCCGTAGTGCGGTATTGGTGTCCTCCAGTACCCGATAGGCCCGGGCATTCGTCATGGCAATGGCGCCCTGATTGGCTAACGTCCGCAATAAGTCGAGGTCTGCTTCGGTAAAAATGGCTCCCGAGCGCTTTTCGCCCAGCGCGAGCAGGCCAATGACCTCGGCTTTGAACAGGATGGGAAACGCCAGACTGACCCCGAGCTGCTGGAATGTCGCCGCCGCCTGGGGAGCCTGGATGGCGAGCATGGGATCGGCTTCAAGATCATAGGGTGAAACCCCACGTCGTTGTCCAGCAATGAGCGCCACGACGGGATTGTCCCGCGCCGGACGAACCTGGGCCAGGCGCTCTATAGCGTCACCCACTACCAGCAGAGGGCGATAGATATGCTGCTCATCCTCAAGGTAGAGCGCCACCCGCGTCACCTGCAGTGTCTGCAACACCGTGGTGACAATACGCCGGGCAATTTCATCCAGATCGAGCAAAGCAGTGAGGTCATGGCTGAGGGTTTCGATGGTGCGCCGAAAATCATAGCGGCTCCGAAAGAACAGACGGTCGAGCAACGTCTGGATGCGGACTTGCAGGGGATGCATGGCAAAGAGCACCGTCAAGCCAAACAACACCTGAAAACCGTGTGACTGCGTCAGACGCCAGCCATGCAGTACCGTCTCCGAGAGCCAGAGGCACAGCACATACAGGACAATGACGGCACCCGTGAGGCTTGCATAGGTCAGGCTCTGTCGCACCAACATACCCATATCGAAGAGATTGTAGCGCAAGATGGCATATGTCATAGACAGCGGCAGCAACAGGGTGAGGGGCCAGATCCAGGCGAGAGGCAGATCCCACTGGCACAGCATGGCCGCAATCTGAGCACCCACGGGGAGCAGGAAGCCAGCGGCGAAACCAAACAGCACAGTCATAGCCCGGTAGCGTGCCACAGGACTGGTCGTACGGCAGGTCGTCTCAGCAAGGCTGGCAAGCAAGCACAGCAGGGTGCATCCCCAGTACCCGGCGTGTACCATCACGATCGTCTTCCCCAACCACGGATCCAGCACGCGAGCCATGGCGAGGACATCGAGCGCCCAGAGGGCGAGGGACGGCACATAGAGGAGGGCTAACCGATGCGGAAAGCGCTGCACACTGCGCCGTGTTTCCGGGAAGACGAAGGCCAGGTGTAAGAAGAACGCCGACGAGAGAAACCAGCAGAGCAAGAACACCTGCGTGAAGACATAGGTGGAAGCAAAGTCAAAAAAAGTAGCAAAGATCCCAAACCAGGCCAGACAAAAACCCAGAAACACCCGGCTACTGGTAGCGTCCGGGCGTAGCCAGAACACGGTCAATCCCAAGCACACTTGTGCCAACCCGGCCAGGAACGGGATGCCAGCCTCGATGAGTAGATGGCGCCAGGAGCGCGCCTGTAACGGGACCGTCACAGTCAGCGTCTGCGTCCCACGCACCACCTGATAGGTGACGAGGCTCCCCAACGGTAGACGGCGCAGATGTGCCCGGATCTCCGCGCCACCGGCGACCTTCTCGTCATTGACCGCCAGCACATGATCAAAATAAACGAGATTGGTGTCAAATCCCGCCTGCACCGTACCAAAGGTATTGAGGGAGAATCCGCTCCACGGCTGTCCCACCTCTCGCAGGGCAAGCGACACACAGGCCACCATGAGCAACGTACACAGACCTGTGAGAGCCCAAAAGACATAGCGTACGCTGGAACGCTGGCGTGCGCGCGTACTTAGCATGGCGTCCTCCTCTACAACGGGAGGGATGTCGATTGCAGTTGAACCCTGCAGACGGATGCACAAACGCAGTGCATCCGTCTGGTGCTGCATTAATTGCCAGCAAGCGCTGCAAGTGGAGCATAATCGCTTGTAGAACCATGCCCACCGGCAAATTTCAGCGGGGCAATGCCAGCCTTCTTGACTGCGTTCACTACTGCAGCAAGGGGCGGGGTAATCTTCTCTGGCAATGGGGCAGCGCCCGGACTCCAGATGTCGGTGACAAAACCTAGCTGGGCATCTGCGACATACCCAATCAGCATGCCATGGGCATGCG
>Ga0194128_10009897_pt1 | contig 11509 bp, 9 predicted proteins | sample TA2KigCa65mmetaG_FD_148650 | JGI IMG/M metagenome (GOLD analysis project Ga0194128, IMG submission 148650) | Freshwater microbial communities from Lake Tanganyika, Tanzania - TA2015037 Kigoma Deep Cast 65m | ecosystem: Environmental > Aquatic > Freshwater > Lake | place: Tanzania: Lake...
ACGTCGAGGGCGCCCAGCGTGTAGGGCAGCTTCTTGCCCTTCCACTTGCGCCAGGCATCGACGGCCCGGGCCAGCTTCTCGCTCACGCCCAGCCAGGCGAGCAGCTTGCGCTCGGCGTTGTCCTTCTTCAGGACCATGTGGCCGAGCAGGTACTGCTGCTGGGCAAGCTGGCACGGGTTCGGCTTGTTGCTGTTACCCTGCTTGAAGATGGCCTGGTTGAGCAGGGCGTTGACGCCCCGCGCCAGCCGCGTGTGCCGCCACTCGAGGAAGGCGACGCGGCGCTGCACCAGGAACTTCGCGAGGGCGAGGATGAGCAGCACGAGCGTATAGAGAAGGATCATGGGGAACCTCCGTCCCGCAAAACTGGCCCTGGCCGGCCAAACCCGTCCTTGCGGCCGAGCGGTCCTTGCAGCCCTTGCGGACTCGCAGTCCTGCGTCGCCGCGAAGCGAGGTGTTAACGTGTAAAGAGGCGAATCTGCGCAAGAGGTTCACGGGAGATTCCGGCGTGACCGGATCGCGCTCTACAATGACAACCTTGCCCGCGTGCCCTGAGGACATTGCATGAGTCGGGTGGTCATCGTCGGCGCCGGGCCTGCCGGAGGGGCGCTGGCCTTCTTGCTGGCCCGCCGCGGCATCGCTGTCACGCTCCTGGAACGCCACCCGGATTTTGACCGCACCTTTCGCGGCGATGGCTTGCAGCCAAGCGGTCTGGACGCCTTCGAGCAGATGGGACTCGGCAACAGGCTGCGTACGCTTCCGCGAGCCGTCATCAACGCCATCGAGATCTACCAGGGTGGAAGGCGGCAGGCACGTTTCCCGACCGAAAAGCTCGGTTTCATCGGCTGCTTCGTTCCGCAACCCGCGGTGCTGCCCATGCTCGCGGAGGAAGCCGGCAAGCATGCCAACTTTCGCCTGGAAATGGGCACGGCGGCGCGCGAACTGTTACGCGTGGGCGAGCGCGTGGTCGGCATTCGCGCGGAAGGACCGGACGGGCCGCGCGATTTTCCCGCCGACCTGGTTGTGGGAACCGATGGCCGGTATTCCACCGTCCGCAAGCTCGGCCGGTTCACAGAGATCGCCACTCCGCAGATCTTTGACATCTTGAACCTGAAAGTGCCCCTCCCCGATTTCTGGCCGGATCAGGGAACCGTGCGGCTGGAACTGGGCGCCGGCGGCATCACCGGCGCGATCCCCACCGCCGACGGCCGACTCTGGGTCGGCATGACACTGGCCCAGGGGCAATTCAAGACACTCAAGGAAGGGGGCCTGCATACCTGGACCGAAGAGTTGCTGCGGCGAATCTCGTCCGATCTGGCCGGGCACATACAGGCGCATCCCGAATGCCTCAAGCAGCCGATCCTGCTCGACGTGATCGTGGGGCGCTTGACGACCTGGACTGCACCGGGGGTTTTGTTGCTGGGCGATGCCGCCCATCCGATGTCGCCCATCGGCGGCCAGGGAATCAATCTGGCGCTGCGCGACGCGCTTGTGGCTGCCAACCACCTTTGCCCGGTGCTGGCCGCCGGCAACGACCCGGCCAGCATCGATGGCGCTGCCCAGCGCGTTGCCGCCGATCGCATGCCCGAGATCGTTGCCATGCAGGAGCACCAGCACCGACAGGCGCAGACGTTTCTTCGCTCGGATCGCCTGCTGTCGCGCTGGTCGCTACGTCTGCTGCCCATGCTGGTGAAGTCCGGCTTGCTCCGGCTGCTCATGGGCAAGCGCCTGCATGGCTTGCAGCACGGCGTCGTGCCGGTGCGGTTGACGGTGTGAGTCGCGCAACCTATTCGTAGCGACAGCAAGATTTTCAGTGGAGACGAAGAATGCAGACGCGGCGACTGGGCCGGACCGGCCTGAAAGTTTCGGAGATTTGCCTGGGGACGATGACCTTTGGCCATCAGTGCGACGAGCGGACATCGTTCGCGATCATGGACAAGGCGGCGGAACACGGCGTGTACTTCTTCGACACGGCCGACGTGTATCCGGTGCCGCCGTCGCCGGATACGGCCGGGCAGACGGAAGAGATCGTCGGCGCCTGGCTGCAAGGGCAGCGCGACCGCTTCGTGCTGGCCACCAAGTGCCGCATGCGCGTCGGCCATGACCCCAACGACGAGGGTCTGTCACGCCGCCACATCATGAAGGCCGTCGAGGAAAGCCTGCGCCGGCTGCGCACCGACTACATCGACCTCTATCAGCCGCACGCTCCCGATCCGGACACGCCGCTCGAGGAGACACTGCGTGCGCTCGACGACCTGGTGCGCAGCGGCAAGGTCCGCTACCTGGGCTGCTCGAACTACCCGGCCTGGCAGGTGGCGCTGGCACTCGGCATCAGTGCCAGAAATGGTTGGGCCCGCTTCGACTGCGTGCAGCCGCGCTACAACCTTCTCTATCGTGAGATCGACGCCGAGTTGCTGCCCTTCTGCCGCGACCAGGGGATCGGCGTGATCGCCTACAATCCGCTAGCCGGCGGCTTCCTCACCGGAAGGTATGAGAAGCTGGATGCGCCGCCGCCGGGCACGCGCTTCTCCATCGGCAAGACCGGTGAGCTGTATCGCGAGCGCTACTGGCAGCAAGCCCAGCTTGATGCCGTCCAGGAGCTCAAGAAGTTTTTCGAGCCGCGCGGCAAGTCGCTCATCCAGGTGGCGGTCCGCTGGGTGCTCGACCAGCCCGGCATCACCTGCGCCATCGTCGGCGCCAGCAAGCCGGAGCAACTCGACCAGAGTCTGCCGGCTATCAAGCTGGCACTGACGGATGAGGAGAGAGAGAAGTGCAACCTGGCGTGGTATCAGTTGCCAAGGCCGGTGGCGGCGCCGCGGTGAGGCGATTTCGCGCTGTCAAATTGGAAGGCAAACCACTTGATTGCGAAAGTCGTCTGGCACACCAGCCAGAGCGATCAATTCGAGCTGTTCGATAGCGTGGCCAATTGTGAGCAGAATTCGCAGGATGGCGACTCCGGGCATCGGAAGACCTCGTGCCACGCGATCCCAGGCATCCGCAGCCAACGTCTTCTTGTCCACTGAAACGACAACGCGCCCTTCTCTGGCTGCCCATTCCAGGATGATCGGATCGGGAGTCTGGCGCAGTCCAACATCTTGAGCCCGCATCAGGTCAATCGTAGGTTGGCGCAACCGCAAGCCATTGATGATGTCGCCATGGACATCTTCATCCATCAGCAGGCGCAGCATGGCCGCCGTTCCTCTCGGCCCTCAGCGCATCGACGCGCTCCTTCAGGTTCGCCAACCGAGGCGCGTTCACTGCTTCGATCTCTCGTCGCAACTTGTCTGCGTCTTCCTGGCGCTGCCGCAGGTAGGCGTCGATCTCGGAACGATGTCGAAAGTAGTAGGCCAGCGCGCCGTGAACATCCGCCAGAGTGATTGTGTCCAGGCCGCGAGCGATTTCCTCGGCCGGCATGCCCTGTCCCGAGTACTCGAGCAGCACATCCAGCGTGACACGCGATTGTCCAACCCGGATGGTGCCGGACTCATCCACGCGCAGCGGCACGGGGTCGGTGTGCAATGCGATGCTCATCTGCGTGCACCTCATGACGGGCCATTTCACTCGCTGTTCATTCTAGCATGTAGAGCTGGCCTGTCGGGAAACTGGCAACCGGGGAGCGTTACCCTTGCGGCAACACTCCCGGTTCACCGGCACGTTCGCTCACGCCCCCACCGCCATGCGACGGCGTGCCGGCTTGCTGGAGACGTTGCGGGCAGCATCCACCAGGCCGCGGAAGACCTGAATGTCGAGCCCGGAGGCGGAGGCCGATGCCGGCTGCCACTGCACACCCATGCAGAACCAGCGCGGCTTGCTCCATTCGATCTCCTCGATGACGCCATCCAGCGCGCGGGCGCCGACGGTGAAGCCCTCGGCCGGCCGTTGCACGGCCTGCGTGTGTTCGCTGTTGACGACGATTTCGCCTTCCCCGTACAGGGCGGCAAGCTGTGTACCGCGTTCGACGAGGATGGCGTGCCGCAAGCCCGGTTCGGGGCGATGGCGATGCTGCAACGCTTCGGGAAACTCGCGCGGCAAGTCGAAATAGTTGGCGCCGCCAAATGCCGTATTCAGAATCAGCAACCCCTGGTCGATGGCCAGCAGCGGCAGCCGATGGTCGCGGCACCAGTGGCACATTCCTTCCAGCGCGAAGGGACTGACGTCCTCGCCGTGGCCGGCCAGCACGACCCCGTGCAAGCCAGACAGGATCTTGCTCCAGGAAGCGTTCTCGTCGCAATCATCAAGGAAGATGGGTTCACCGCCAGCTGCAGTCACGCTCCCCTTGTAACCGCTGGGCCAGAGCCCGATGCCTCGGCCTGCAGGGGCGTCTTGCACGCCGTAAATGCCGATCCTGATGGTGTTTGTGCTGATCTTCAGCATGGGAGGATTCCTTTCCTCGAAAAGGAGATGGGGTCAGGTATCGCACCTGCGCTGCCGACATTCTCCGCGGCAGCTGAGAAGATTATATTGGCAATTTGAGCAGCTGCCAGGAAAAAATGAAAAAAAACGATTGATGTATCGGCAGCTGGTGCAGCGACTGAATTGGCTGGCGATCTCATCGACAGCTTGGAATTCGCCAACCAACAACTTGAGGCTCATCCGCTGACCTGGGGCGACCCGCTATTCCACGACGAGACACTGGATCTGTTGTTTTTCCGCAGACTCGCGAAGATGCCGGGTCACCCTCTCGGCGAGAGTTGACCTCACTTGCGTGACTAGCGCGCAGCGACCTTGGCCGGATTATCCGCATTCAGCCCCGCTTGCACCGAGTTGCCGTCGATCGGCTTAAGCAAGAACTCCGCGAAGGCGGCCTGGTTGGTGATGCGACCTTCCTGGCGGCCGATCTCGCGATACTGGCCGTCGGGCAACGGTTCCAGAATCACGTAGAGCGGCAGGGCCTCGGTGCCGAACTTGCTTCGCTGGAACTTGAGGTTCTCGCTGGCGTCGGTCTGCTGCTGGCTCGTGCCGTTGCCGAACTTGACGCGCTCGATGGGTGAGTAGAAACGATTGGGGACGACATCGGTGTAGAGTTGCACCAGCTCGTATTGCTCCAGCAAGCTCTTGAACTCCGGCTGTGCAAAGACGCTGCGCTCGTTGAGCTTGCAGTTGGTGCAGGTCTTGCCCGTGAAATCGACGAACACCAGCTTGCGCTTGGTGCGCGCTTGCTCGAGCCCCTTGTCCAGGTTGCCGATCCAGGGCAGATCGCTTTCCACGTCGTCGGGCAGCAGGAACGAGTCGAGCCAGGCGAAGACATCGCCGGTCGGCCGTTGATTCTGGCCCTTGTCGCTCTTCAACAGCGCGGGCGCCAGATAGAAGGCGATGCCGAGGAAGATGAGGCTCAGCAGCATCCGCGGCACTGTCAGATTCTCCAGCGGCGAGTCATGCGGCAGCCGAAACAGGCCCAGCAAGTACAGACCGGCCAGCAGGCTCAGGGCGACGTACAGGCCGAGCACAAGGTCGTAGGTGAAGACGGACGGCTGCGAGACGATCACCAGTTCGCCGGCGCGGAAGAACTTGAGTGCGGCCGCCAGTTCCAGGAAGCCCATGACGACCTTGACGGTGTTGAGCCAGGAGCCGCTCTTGGGCATCTTCTTGAGCAACGTCGGGAACAGAGCGAGGACGAAGAACGGCGAGGCGAAGGTGACGGCAAAGGCGAGGCCGCCGAGGATGCGATGCGTGAAGGTGAGATTGGAGTTAGCTGCCGTGCCGCCGAAACCGCCCAGGAACGGGGCCACGCAGGCAAAGCTGATGATGGTGAACGTCAGCGCCATGAACATGGTGCCGAGCAGGCCGCCCTTGCCCTCGCGGGCCGAGGTGAACCGCGCCAGGCCGCTGGGCAGCTCGATCTCGTACATACCGAACAGGCTCAGCGAGAAGAACACGAACAACCCGCCGATGACGAAGTTCATGATCGGGTTGACGCTCAGGGCGCGAAAGACAGACAGGAGGGCGACGGCGGCGATGGTCAGGACGACGATGATGGTGCCGCAATACACCGCCGCCATGGTGATGGGCCGGTGATGCTCCTTGTCCGATTGCTTGAGGAAGTAGCTGACCGTGATCGGGATCATCGGAAAGACGCAGGGAGTGATCAGCGACACGGCGCCCCAGAAAATGCCGGCGAGAATGAAGCTGAACAGGTCGGAGGAACCGTCGCCGCCAAGGATCGTGCCGGAGGGGGTGACCACTTCCGCCTCGGGACGTTTCTGGGCCAGCCGTTGCTGGATTTCCGATGTCAAGGCAATCGGACTGCCCTTGACGCGCACCTTGGCCTGGAGCGGAATCACGTCAGGAATGCAGGTGTGCTCGTCGCAAACTTGCAGGTCCAGCGAGATTGGAATGCTCAGTTCGCCGTCCGGCGCCTTGGGATCGATCAGGACGTCTAGTTCCAGGGTGAACGGTTTCTTATGCTCCAGGAAGACGTCGCCCGTTTCCGCGCGGACAAACTGTCCCTCGGATTCGGTGATCGGCCATAGCGGCTTGATCAGATTGCTTGGCTCGATGAGAAGCTGGCTGACATTCTTGCCCTTCTGATCCTTGGTTCGCCTGGTGAACGCATACGTGTAGTGCTTATCCTTCGGTGTCCCCGTGATGGTGACATGCACGACCTGGCCGGGGCGGGCTTCCTTGGGCGCGACGGCAACATCGAAGGAGATGACCTTGGCGACCGCCTCGCCCGGCTTCCTGGTGTTTTTCGGCGTCGGCTTGGCCAGCGGTGGTTTAGCTTGGCGCGGCTCGGCCTTGTTCGCCAGGGCAAATGGATCATCGGCCAGCTTGCCCGGCGCCACCTCCGCTTTTGCCTGGAACTCCGGCGAAAACGGATCGATGTTGTCCGCATGTACCCTGGATACGCAGAGCGCCAGAGCCAGGCAGCCAACACAGCTGAGATAATTGATGACCGAAGCCTTTCGATTCCATGTTCCGTGCATGTTCTGGCCCCATCACTGGGAACGTCCGTTTGACATTCGCGCCGGCCATCAGCTTCCTGAAGTGAGGTTCCCAGCGCGAAACGTAAACACGTCTGGGATCATCCCTTTATCTTTATCGTTTTCTTGGCCCGTTCGGGTTCAACCGGATCGACGCCCTGGAGATTTAGCGTCGAAATCGCCTTGGTTTTCATGTCGATGACGCGGATGCGGTGAGCGTTGGTGTCGGCTACGTAGAGCTTGTCGCCGGCGAAGCTGAGGCCGCCCGGTTCATTGAAGAGGGAGTCGGCCAGCCAGCCGGGGGCATCGCCCGCAAAGGTCTCGCAGGTTCGCTCCTCGGGGTCGATGAGTTTGATCTTGCTGTTGTACGTGTCGGCCACGTAGAGTTTGCCGTTCCGGTAGGCCACGCCAAGGGCGTGTTGCAGGCGGACCCTGCCACCCTTGCCGTTGATATCGCCGAACTCGAACAGTCCCTCTCCCACGACGGTGGACACCTCGCCGGTGCCGTCGAGCGGCATGGCCCGGATGGCACTGATCTCGCTATCGGCGACGTAAAGATTCTTGCCGTCGCTGGCCAGGCCGCTGGGCTGGGCCAGGGCGCTCCTCTTGAGCGGACCGTCTTCCAGATCCTCGCGGCCACTGCCGGCATACGGGCCGATCTCATCCTTGGCGAAATCCAGCGCCCAGACCTGATGATGCCCGGCCATGGCGATGAACATTTTCTTGCCATGCAAGAGCAGGTCCCATGGGCTGTTGAGGCCGATCTTCAGCGGCGGCCCGGTCTGTACGCGGCTGCCGCGATCCTGCTCGCCCGTGCCGGCAATGGTGGTCACCTTCTCCGCCTTGAGATCGAGGGCCCGGATCAGGTGATTCTTGCGGTCGGCGACATAGAGCGTGTTGCCGTCAAGGGCCATCCCCTGCGGATCGCTGAACGTCGCCTGTGCGAAGCCGCCGTCCTTTTGACCTTCCTTGCCGCTGCCGGCGACGGCGATCTTCTTGCCTTCCAGGTCGGTGATGACGATGCGATTGTTGGTGCTGTCGGCGATGAACAGCCGATTGCCCTTCTGGTCGGCCAGCACCTTGCCGGGGAAGAACAGCGTCTTGGGCTGCTCGTGGTCGAGGTTAAACTCGATGGGCGTCTCTTTCAGCTTCTTCTTGGCCTTGTACTCCTTGACGAGCTTGCCGATGTGCTGGTCGAGCACGTCGTACACCCCCTCTCCGGAAATGCGGCCATAGAACTTGCCCTCGGGGTCGATCAGCATCAGCGTCGGCCAGGAGTTGACGCCGTAGCGCCGCCAGATGGTGTGGTTCGCGTCGTTGACCACGGGGTGGGCGATGCGGTAGCGGAGGATGGCCTTGCGGATGCTGGCCGAGTTTTTCTCGTTGGGAAACTTGGGCGTGTGCACGCCGATGACGACAAGGACGCCGGGATACTTGGCCTCCAGCTTTGCCAGGTCGGGAAGGACGTGGATGCAATTGATGCAGCACAGCGTCCAGAAGTCGAGGAGCACAACCCGACCGCGGAGATCCTCCAGGCTGATTGGCTTGGAGGTGTTGAGCCAGCCGATGCCGCCGAAGAGGTCGGGGGCGTCGGGCCGTTCGCGCTCGCCAGCCATGGCCAGTGCGACTGGCTTCTCGCCGTTGACCGGCGTTTCATCCTTGCCACACCCCAGCGCTGGAAGCCCTGCCACCAAAACAATCATGGCGAACGTGGCCAGCTTCTTCCTGACGCCGCGAGGAACTCGCGCGAAAGCCTTGCTCATCATGCGCTCCTGCTGCCCTGTTTGGAAACGCGGTGTACCCTCAAGTCATTTTACCGCCCTACCTAATGACGGCCAGCAAGGCCATACTTATCATTTCGCAGTTGCTCGATCTGCTGCCATAATGGCAGCGCCTTGCGTATCTGGCAGGGATTGCAGCAATTCCCGCCATGCGCCATGCTCGTCTTGATTTTTTCTGCGACTCATGTTTAAAACTGACATGGAGTTACGGATCAAGCCCTGCAGTCGCCTGGCTGGTACGCGGTTTGCTCCGTTGGGGAAGTGCAGCTTGGAGGAGACAGGCGAGTGGACGCGGCGGCTGCCGGTCGGCTCTCCGTTCTTCGGCCGAGCGGGTGCTCTTGTGGAGCGGAAAAGGTTGGCGGTTATGACCTCGACTGAGCCAAGACCTTATTCGATCCTGATCACCGACGACGACCCGGGGTGCCGGGAAACGTTGCGTGACATTGTCGAACCAGAGGGCTTTCGCACGTTCCTGGCCGGCTCCGGCGAGGAGGCGGTGGACATCGTGCGCGAGGAGCCGATTCATCTCGCGTTGCTCGACATGCATTTGCCGCGCATGACCGGGCTGGAAACGCTGGAACTGGTGCGACAGATCAACACCATCCTGCCCTGCATCCTCGTGACGGCCGACGCCACCGAGGACCTGATGCGCCGTGCCTTCAGCGCCCACGCCTTCAGCATCATCCCCAAGCCCGTGAGTAAGAACGTCGTGCTGTACACAGTCGTCCGTGCCCTTACCCGGGCTTACGGCAGCTTGGACGACAAGGGCCGCGACGACTAGACTAAGCATGGCTTTCAAGAATCGATTTGCATCCATCACACACATTCAACAACAGGGAGAACGCGACATGAAGGTCGTCCCACTCAACGACAAGATCGTGGTCAAGCGACTGGAAGCGGAGGAAAAGACGGCCGGAGGCATCGTGTTGCCTGACTCCGCCAAGGAGAAGCCCAAGCAAGGCAAGGTCTTGAGCGTGGGCGACGGCAAGTTGCTGGAGAACGGCAAGCGCGCTGCCTTCCAGGTCGATGAGGGCGACCGCGTCCTCTTCTCGTCATACGCTGGCAACGAGGTCACCATCGACGGCGATGAGTACCTCATCATGTCCGAGGACGACATCCTCGCGATCGTGGATTGAGGCTTCGGCGTCAGGTCGCGTTCGCACATCGGAATTCTTGCGAATTCCGCTACGGTCCGAGGCGGATCCTGGGATCGCAAGAGGGTGCGATTCGCCATGGGACGGAGTGGCTTCCATGAGCATCGCGATCCTCAGCCAGGTTTACGACGAGATGCGCCGGCTGGCCATCGCCGGGAGCGTCGTCGCCGGCGGCGATTTCCGGCTCAAGAGGCTGATCGCGCCGCTGGAACAGGCTGGCGCCAAGACGCCGGTTTTTGCCAGGGTCGCCGACGCCGTCAAGCAGGTTGTGGACGCCAAGGAGCAAGCCTCGGCAGAGGCGCTCCTCGAGTTGGCGACACTGGTCATTGCCATTCTCTACACCCAGGGGGAAACAGGCGCGGCGGGCGACTTGCAGCTGATCGAATCAAGCGACCTTGGAATGCCCGGCGTCCAGGCCAGCGCCCGCGTGCTCAAGCCGCTCCTGGAGGCGCTGACGACGACCGGTTCCGGGCGGCTAGAATTGATTCGCGACGCTCACGCGCGCGGCGCTTTCCGCGACCTGCGCCTCGTCAAGCCGGCACTCAAGGCCCTGGACGATCCCTATCCGGAGGTCGCCGATCTCATCGCCGAACAGATCCTGCCGCTTTATGGCAAGGCGATCGTATCCGAGTCGCGGGGCAAGCTTGATATCAAGGGCCGCGGCGGACATCCGCGCCGTCTGCGGCTGCTGCACGCGCTTGATCCGGACGGGTCGCGCACGCTTGTCAAGCAGGCGCTGGAATCCGTCTCGAAAGAGGTCAAGGTCGTGGCCATCGAGTGCATGGGCGCCGCGGCCGAGGACCTGTCGTTCCTCATCGAGCAGGCATCCGCCAAGGCAGCGGACGTGCGCCAGGCCGCCTACCGGGCGCTGTCGGCCAGCGACGACGATGACGCGGTCGCCGTCTTGCAAAAAGCACTGAAGGGCAAGGACCTCGACATCGCGGCCGACGCCATTCAGAAGAGCAAGAGCGCCAAGCTGCGCAAGCATGTCATCAGCGAAGCGGAAGGCGAGCTGGCGGCGCTGTCCAGGACCAAGGTCAGGAAGGAACTGGGGCAGCGCCTGACGCGCTTGCAAACGATCATCGGCTGCCTGGCCGCCGGCGACGACCCGGACACGGCGGCGTTCCTGCTCAAGACCTTCGGGCAACGCAGCGAGCTGGCCAAGGTGAAGGGGGACGCACGCTCCGGGACGGACCTGAACAGGACCGTGGTCAACGTCATGGGCCAGGGCGCCACGAGCTTGCAGAGGAAGCTTGCCGAAGCGCATGCATCGCTGACTCAAGAGGAACTGGGCATCGCCTTTTATGCCGCGCGGCACGCGTTGCCAGCGGAAGTCGTCTTTGACATGTTCGCGCGATACCTGAGCGCGAAGCCAGGAGATAAGAAGCAGTGGGAAAAGCGCGAAGCCGTCTGCGCCGCGCTGGGCGGCGACTACCACTTCTGGGCGGCGCCTGACAGCGGTCCGCCGCTTGATCCGCGCTGGCTGGATGTGGCGGTCGCCATCAAGCACCTGGGCCTGATCCGGCGGCTGGGCCGACCGGGGCACGACGGGGCCAACGCCTTCCTCAAAGAGACCTTCGACGCCCTGATGAAGAAGTCGAAGTCGCTGGACGATTGTCATGAGATTGTCAGCAGCATGGTGCAGACCGGTCATCCG
>Ga0194128_10009902_pt1 | contig 11505 bp, 6 predicted proteins | sample TA2KigCa65mmetaG_FD_148650 | JGI IMG/M metagenome (GOLD analysis project Ga0194128, IMG submission 148650) | Freshwater microbial communities from Lake Tanganyika, Tanzania - TA2015037 Kigoma Deep Cast 65m | ecosystem: Environmental > Aquatic > Freshwater > Lake | place: Tanzania: Lake...
GCAGCTTCGCACGCGATCGCGGGAGCAGGATCAGCATTGCGCCGAGTGCCGCGCTGACCAGGGGGACGCGTAGGCTCTCCGTGACGCTCAGGCCGGGGATCGACCCGACCACCGTCACGAACGCAGCGAGCAGGACTACTGCCGAACTCCAGCCACGCCATCCGCGCCACGGAAACAGCCGTGCGGCCGTCAGCGCCACCGTCGCGAGTGCCGCGAGCGCCGCGCAGTTCAGCGCCGCCGTACCGACGACGAGAGCCACGCTCATCGCATCGCTGCCCGCACCTCCGGGCAGGAACTCGCCCACCCGAGTCAGGATGCGGAGGAGGAGGAACTCCACCACCGCCGCCAGCACCGCAAGAGCGAAAAGCGGCCCGGCCAGCGTGTCGTGCCACGCCCGCGCCGCAGCGATCCCGCCCGCGAGCGGCGGTGCGGACGCACTCACACTCGCTCAGGCCTCGTCGCGGAGTAGCGCCAGTGCGTACGCGCCCGCGCGCGGGTAGAACGGACTGCGCGCGTGGCGCTCCAGGCGCTCCACAAACTTCGGGAGCCAGCCGCCAAGATGCTCCCGAATAAACCGTCGCCGCGCCGCGCGAGTCAGTCGTGCCGGCTCGCGCCAGCCGTTCTCCCGTGCGATCGCTTCCTTTGCGAGCAACGCGCCGACGAACGCGAGTTCGGCACAGAGGTGGTCCGGTGGCAGTGCCGGCCGGGTCGCGAAGCCGAACGCGCGGTAAAAAGCGCCGAGGTCGGACATGATCGTGCCCTGCGCCGTCGCGGGGAGGATCGCGTAACTCGATTCGCGCGGCGGCGCGGGGGCTTGCCGCGCGAAGAGGAACGTGTGCTCGGCGGCCAGATCTTCGGCCGTGGCGAGCGTGGCGGCCGCCTCGGCCAGCGCGGAGCCTGCGGCAGCGATCGCTGCGGGCGCTCCCTCTGCCATTTCGGCGCATCCGTCGATGACCGCGGAGAGCTCGCCCGCTGCAGAGGGGTAGTCGAACAGACGCGCCGCGCCCTGCCAGCGTCGGGCGGCCGCGACGAGGTCGGACGCCGTTAGTTCAGCCGCGGGCACCATGCTCGCTCCGCCACCAGAAGATCCAGCCCATCGTCCCGGCTAGCGCGGGGATGAGCAGCGCAATGATGAGGATCGCCTGCCAGGAGATGACCGTCCCGATCACTGGGGGAGCCGGCGGTGCCGCGGCGGCGGGCGGCCCGGCGGGGCTGATGCGCGTCGTCACGTAGTTGGACAGCTGCTTGCGCGCCCCCACCTGCTGCTGCGCCCCGTCCCACACCGCGAAAGCGACCCGCGTCTCCGCTCCGGTCAGACTCGTCGCCTCGGCGTCGGCGGGCGCCAGAGTTCGCACGAAGGTGACCTGCCACCGCCCGTTCGCCCACACGCCTCGGCCGATGACCTCCTGGCTCTGACGGTGGGTCAACGTACCGAAGCCGATCGCGTTGACCTCCTCGACCGGCGTGACGCGGTCGAACCGCGACAGCGGATTGCCCGCGGCGAGACCGGGAAAGTACGCTCGCGCCTCGGGCGCGAGAAAGTCGGCGGGGAAGCGGAACGGCGCCACACCCGTGACGTACGGATAGTTGTCCTTGAAGAAGTTGGGGAACTGCTCGCGGATCTCCTGGAAGCCGCGATCGATGTCCTCCTGCCAGTCAGCCTTCCAGTGCCACATGTTCGTCATCTGGCCCGGGGTGCCCATGCAGATGTTGGGGAGCACCTCCCCCACCGGGAACATGAGCGCGGCCGCGTCGCGGAACTGATTCGGCTGGGTGGCGTGGGCATCACGCGTCGAGTCCATCCACTCGACCTGGAATCCGATATTGGTGCCGTCGTTTATCGAACGGACCCACACGATCGGCACCGTCACGGCCGTGAGTTTCGGCAGTGCAAGCGCCTGAGTCATCAGCGGCACCGGATGCGGACGTACGTCGGTCCACGCCCGGTCGGTGGGATCGAGCGGGATCGAAGCCATCCGGTAGGACACCAGTTGCGGAGGCTGCTGCGCGAGCGCAACGCCCCCGAAACTGAGGGCGATGCTCACGAGGGCGACAACGCTGACCGACGCGATTCCCCATCGTCTCATACTGTCCAGTCCCTCAGGTGATGTTCTGCCGATAGACCGCGCGCGCGGCATCGAACGCCGGGCGAATGTGGAGCGGTTCGGTCAACGGCACGCGGACGATCTCCGCTCCGCGCGCGTCGTATCCCATGGCGATGCCGTCCCGGACGCGGAACTTCTCGATCCAGCGAGGCGTCGCGCCCATGAGCAGCAACGCGCCCAGGAGCTCCGGGTCGTCCTTCGCCCGCCGGTAGGTATCGATCGCCCGCTCGACGCCTGGACCGAACATCTGTGTCAGGTACCGAGGCGGCACGTGGATGGGCGGGACGTAGTAGATGTTCACGCCCAGGCCGAACTGCGGATAGAGCGGCAGGGCGACCTTCCGAACGTGGACCATGAAGTCGACCGGACTCTCCGGATCGACCTGCTTCGGATCGTGGATCCAGCCGTTCACGCGGATGCGGCCGATGCAGGTGACCGTGCAGTACGGTTGGAGTCCCTGCTCGATACGTGGGTAGCACGCCAGGCACTTCTCGGCGACCCGCGTCACCTGGTTGTACATGACCTTTTTGAACGGGCAGGAGCGCGTGCACTCCCGGTACCCGCGGCAGCGCTCCTGATCGACGAGCACGATCCCGTCCTCGGGCCGCTTGTAGATCGCCTTGCGCGGGCACGCGGCCAGGCATCCCGGGTAGGTGCAGTGGTTGCAGACTCGCTGGAGATAGAACGACCAGACGGGGTGCGGCAGCGTGAAATATGCACCCCCGTCGATGGTGCCCAACGCCTCATCCTCGCCGATGTTCGGATTCGCCCAGTCCTCGTTCTCCGGGATGTATCCCACCGCGGCGCGATCGGCCGGCGCGGCCTCGAAGATCGTCTTGCCCGTATAGGTCGGGCCGCGCCAGGTCTGCGGGCCGAGGAGCCTGAGGATGTTGACATCCCAGCCCATCGGGTAGAAGCCGTACGGCTTCGTCTCGACGTTGTTGAACAGCATGTACTCCTGGCCGCGCCCCGCGGTCCAGGCGTTTTTGCACGCCATGGTGCAGGTCTGGCAGGCGATGCATTTGTTGATGTCGAAGACGGCCGCGAACTGTTTCGCCGGCGGCGTGTGTGCGTACGGGTACTCCATCTCGCGGTTGATCTGCCAGTTGAAGACCTTCACCATCTGAACATCACTCCGTGCGGACGTAGGTGCCTGCGAGGTATTGCTTCATCGCCTCGTTCTCGGCGGTGGGCCGCAGACCGAGCGCGACGGGGCGCCAGACCGGGATCTCCGCCGTGCCGCCGGACTCGGCACGGGTGATCCGCACGAAGGACTCCTTCGGCGCGCCGTTGGCGCAATAGACGTCCGACTCGAAGCCCGATCCCATCGTCTGACCGATGTTGTTCTTTCGGAACATCGAGTCGGTCAGCAGCGTCGGGCGGAGCCAGGCGCGAGTCGCCGACTGGTGGCCGCCATACCGGAATGAAGACTGGTAGTTCGAGCCCTTGCTCTTCGCCAGCCCGTCCGCGCGCGACTCGTGCGCCGCGACCGTACCGTGGCTCGCCTGATACATGTTGAACCACATCCGGAGCACACCGCGCGGAATGCCCGTGTAGTACCGCGCCCGACACATCAGGCGCGACACCTTGTAGTCGGGGTCGTCGGGCTTCCAGCCGCGGTACGGTCGGTCGGCCGGATCGGCATCGATCCAGATGTAGTCGCCGTCCTGCACGCCCAGCGCCTTTGCGTCGCTGGGGTTAATGTCCGCGTAGGCCTCGTTGACCCAGGGCATCCGCTTGTCCCGCCGGTACATATCGCCGAAGGGGCCGAAGAGCACGGCGGTCGTGTCCACGTCTGTCGGTGTCGTATGCGCCCCATGGCGGTACTTCGGCGTGATGAACACGTGCGTCAGGCCGTCCTTCGCGCGCGCCGCCCGAGTTGTCTCGAGCTGCGCCCACGACATCACGACGTTGCGCACCTGCCTGGTCTCGGTGGAGAGGTCATCCGCCCCGAGCCCGTAGGCGGCGGGCTGAGTGGGGCGCAGCGCCGGGTGGGGCCGATTTGCGACGATGACGTTCCCCTCGTATGGCGTGCCGTCCACCGGTTCGCGGTAGATCGAGAGGTTCTCGCCGTACTCGATGAACTCGTCCTCGTCGCGGTAGAACTCGAGCCGGCCGGTCCGCGTATACCAGGGACGGCTTTCCTGCGTCTGCTCCCAGCCGATTACCTTCGGGTAGGTGCGGAACAGCGCCAGGACTGGCTCGCCACGCTTCGCCTTCGTCTCCATCTCCAGGAAGCGGTAGCCGCGCAGCGTGGTGCTCGCATCGCAGATGCGCTGGAGGTACACATCGGTGCGGCCCTGATCGACAAACTGCCAGACATCAGCGATGCGGCGATCGCCTGCCTCCGCAGCCAGCGCCTTCGCGACGCCGGCGAACGTCTCGATGTCGGCGACGGTGTCGAAGATGCGCTTCAGCGGCGACCTCGGGTACACCGTGACGAACGGGTTCGTGACTGACCCGGCCATGTCCGGGTGCTTGTGCTCCGCCCAGCTATCCACGCCGAAGACGACATCGGCGTACTCGCACGAGAGGGTCCACCACCACTCGTTGACGACGATGGTCTCCACCTTCGGCAGCGTGTTGTGCATTACGTCGTAGAAGCCCTTGATGTTGCCGAGCAGCGAGTTCGAGTTCGCAAACCACATGAACTTCGTGGGCGTGGGCATGTGGGTCTTGCCAGTGAAATTCTTGTTGCCCACGCGCAGCGGGCGGTCGCCGTAGTTGAAGTAGTGCGCCGACTCCGCCCTCACATAGCTGCGTGTTCGTGCCGGCTGGTTCGGATCGGTGGTGAGGTTGAACGGGTCCTCGGCGATGTACTGAGGCAGCCCGTTGAAAATGGAGATGCGGTAGTTGCCGGCGTAGGCGCCGATTGTCCCGCCGTGATGGCCGATGTTGCGCGTCAACGCGGCGACGAGGAAGATCGCCCGGTCCTTATTGTCTGCGTTGAAGAAGTGATTCGGGCCCACGCCACGGACGAGGAGAGTGCCGCCTTTATTCGCGGCGATCTGGCGGGCGAGCTGGCGAATGCCGTCCTGCGGCACCCAGGTGAGCCCGGAGACCGTGGCCGCGTCGTAGGTCTGCAGGTATTCCACCTGGAGGCTGAAGATCGTGCGCACTTGCACCGTCGTCCCGTCCACGAGCCGCACGCTCCAGGTTCCCTCCAGCGCGGGGGTGATGCCGGTGCTGTCGAAGTACGTCCCCACCTGATCGCGCGAGACGGGTCGCGGTCCATTCGACCGTGAATCCCAGACGACATAGTCGCCCCACGATTCACGCATCGCCTCAGGGATCTCGAGTCCGTCCTGCTGGGGGACCGGGCGGCCGGCCTGGCCGGGTGGCAGCACCCGCGCGAAGTTGGTGAGCGCCGCCGGCCGATAGCCGGGCACGACGTCCTTCGCCTGGAGTTTCTTGAGCGTGTCCATGCGCACGAGCAGCGGCAGATCGGTGAATCGGGTGACGAACTGCTCGTCGTACAGCTTCTCGTCGATGATGACCTTCGCGACGCCGAATGCGAGCGCCGCGTCGGTCCCCGGGCGGAGGATGATCACCTCGTCCGCCTTGTTTGCCGTCGCCTGGTATTCGGCCGAAATTGCGATGATGCGCGTACCGCGCAGGCGCGCCTCGGTGAGCCAGTGGCCATCCGGCATCTTCGTCGCGATCCAGTTCATGCCCCAGAGCGTGACCAGCTTCGCGTGCTCGACGGTGAACAGCTCGAAATCGACTGTCTGCTGTCCGGTGACCATTGGGTCGCCCGGCGGCAGGTCGGTGTGCCAGGTGTAGCTGTCCCACATGCGGCCGCCGACGGCCTGGTCCGGCTGAACGCCGCGGAGCTTCGCATCGAGCAGTGCCAGACTGTTCGCGAAGCGGTAGAGGCCGAAGATGCGCGTCGCGCCGAGGAAGGGCATGCCGCCACGGAACTTGAGGACCTGCGTGCCGATGCCGGCCTGCGTCTGAACCATCGCCTCGTCGTATCCCTGGCGAGTGAGGCGCTGCTGCCCGGTCGGTCCGCTGTAGGTGGTGGCCGTATTCACAAGCGCGGCGGAGACGATCCGGAACGCCTCGTCCCACGGCACCTTGACCCACTCGTCCTTGCCCCGCTGAAAGTGCTCGGCGGGCGGCGCGCCCGTCGCCGCGTCGCGCGGGAAGCCCCGCTGCGCCCAGGTGAGGTAGCCGCGGCGGATCATCGCCCCAGGGACGCGCCGATCGCCGTAGAAACGCCGGACGAGTGAGAGCCCCTTGGAGCATGCCCGCGGGTCCCAGCGATGGGAGGCCTGCCGCCCATCGACGTCGATCGCGCTGCCGTACAGATAGGAGGGCTCGATCCGCGTGACGACGCCATTGCGGACGTGCGCGTTGAGCAGGCAGTTGTGGGTGTCGTTCGGCGCACAGAGGAAGGCGAACTGTTCGTCGGTCCGGTAGAGGTCGCGATACACCTTCTCCCAGCCACGGTTCGGGTAGAAGGTGAGCGGATTCGCGATCTCCGGGATCGTCTGGAGGAAGGCGACGTCGCGCAGGAGCGCGGCGGCGGCAAGCGCGGCGCCGGTACTGGCCGTGGCCTGGAGGAAGCGGCGGCGAGAGACTGTGCGCATAGGACGCAATTCCCTCCCAGGGCGTGAGTGCGACGACGCGGGATTGCGCGCGCCGTCCCGCAATTCCATCATCCGAGCGGGCCTCGTCGCGTCAGGAGATACCCCGATCTGACTGGCCGAGGGGCGTCCGCGATCGCACCAGTTCGACCACCTGCCTCGCGCCTCCAGGGGATCGATCCGAGGTAGGGGCGCTAGGAGCGCGCCCGTGGAGCCCGCGTGAAGCGGCCACCGCTTCGAGGAGGGAGGACCGCGACCGCCTTCGCTTCCGGTCTGGTGGTCGTCCCCCCGTTTCGGCGTTGGTCCCGATGGGCGCCCGGTTCGAGCGCCCGAAGTTGAGCCTATGGCTTCGAGCTTGGAGCCCCCTGTGAGAGTGGACGATCGGGCGATGGCGTGCCGAAGCGGGTCCGGACGTACTCCAGGGCGCTCGGCGGTGCAAGCTTCACCGTCCCCGGCCCGCTCCTCACGAAGAAGTCCCCTTCAGTCGAAGTCTCCAGACCCTTCCACCGAAGAAACACCGGCTCCGGGCTCCGCTGGCAGCTCACCACGCAGACGATCTTTCCCTGCACGACCTGGCACCTCGGATCGATGCAGGTTCCGGCGCGATCGCCGAGACCGTTGCGTACGACCTGAGCCAGGTGCCGCATGAACTTGTCGTCGCTCTCGAGCTGGTCCCGTTCGATGCCGATGATCGATCCGTCGTCGCCCACCCCGATCAGGAGATCGCCACCGTCGGTATTGAGGAACGCGGCGATCGTCTTGAGCGCCGCGTGGGTCACGCCCCTGTCGTCCTGTCGATCCTCCTTCAGGCTCCAGCGCAGCGTGGACTTGAACTCCAGCGCCTTCGACTCGCCGCGCGCGATCAGTTGCTCGGCATTGCGGTGGGCGCGCAGGTACCGATCGAAGAGAAAGTTCTTGACAGCCTCACCGAACACGCGGTCGTCGGTGATGCGCTTGTAGAGATCGAAGTTCGAGTCGACGATCTCCTGAATCACATGCTCGACTTTCTGGTCGAATGTGAGCCGCACGTTCTCCTGCGTGTTGACTCGCGCCGCTGGCTCATCCCGTGCGTCGTCGCCTGCAGTCGGACCGACTCGAAGCAGGCCCCGTGCCGCGGCGACAGAACGCGACGATTTCTTTCCCGGCGGAGTCTCTCGATACAGCGACCGCTACACGCAAAGGCCGCGCCTATACTCTGGCTCCGGGAGCAAGGGTTGTCAGAAACCGGACAGAGCCCACTCGTCCGGATCGTCGCCGCGACGGCAATCGACGCCCAGTTCCATGGTCGGCGAGCAGAACAAGATGGGCAGCGAGGCGTTCTTGAAGGCGTCCTCTCGCTTCTCCCGCTCGTCTGCATCGACCTGGGCGGTGTGCTCGCGGGCGGTCAGCGCCCGCAGCGCCGCGCTCGAGATCTGGTAGAAGTCGGCGAAGAAGGCATTGACCCGAAGCTCGGCCTCGCCGGGAGACCGCCGTACGGGGTCGACGCGGGGTGTGCCGTCGCCGCGGTGCCAGTGCAGGACGCCGGCACGTAAGAGGTAGCCATCCTGGGCTCTCTCCAGATATCCGATATCGGCGAGGAGCGCCAGCAGCCGGTCGAATAGCTCGCGGTAATCGCCCTCGCTCATACGCTGGCCGTCGCCGCGCTCGTCCGGATGCCAGGTGCTCGCCCGGCGCATGTAGCGTCCGAACGCCGTGCGAGGGCCGATCCCGGCCGGTCCGCCTCCCGACAGGGGCGATGCCAGCGGGCACGACGTGAGCATCTTCTCGTCGAGGCCGACCGACCACGGCTCGGCCAGGTACTGATCGGCCCGACTCTTGAACTGTCGCTGCCGGGTCGCATTGAAGTGCTCGACGTCGAGCGCGATCGTGTAAGCGCGGGAGTCGACCGTGCGCCGGATGTGGTCGAGTGTGGTCAGGACGACGCGCCGCCGGACCGCCGGTGTCGCGTCGGCGAGCAGCCAGGAATGGCGCTTCCAGACATCGTCTCGGGCACAGATCTCATCCAGCCGCTCGTACCGGATGTCGAGCAGGCCGAGCTCCTCGAGGTTGGGCGAGTTGACACGCCAGCCGCGGCGCAGATCGTGGAAAACGAGATAGGCCACGAGCTCGCGGAGCGTCGCGCGCGTCTGTGCCGCGCCGACCAGCGCGCCGGGGTTGCGCGCGTACTCGCTCGATTCGAGCGCCAGCTTGTCGAGGGCGCGGTCCGCGACCACGTCCGGAGTGAGACCTTCCGGACCCGCTTCGTCGAGCGCGGCGCAGAGGGCGGAACGAAGACGCGCGACCTGGATGAAGTCGTTGAAGTGACCCGCCTGAAGCGATGCGTCCTGGCGGTTGTCGGTGAAGGAGAGGAGTTTCTTCACGTCGTCGTCTAGATCGGGCGTGTTGCGGAGCGCGCGCACGGTGGCCAGTGAGAGGATGGTGGTGGCGGTTGAGCGACCCTCCGTCGACAGTTCGGCCAGCCGCACGAAGTCGCGCTCGCGCAGGTTGTGGTGGACGATGCCGCAATGGAGGCAAAAGCTGAACGGCGCCTGGAACCACCAGGCCCGGGTCGCGTCCCCCGCTGTGTGTTCGACACTACCCAGCTCGCCATGGCGTGTGACGCTGAGCAGACGCGGGATGCGGCCGGTGTAGGTCGATCGGAGGCGCACGACGCCCTGCCGAGTCGTCTCGAGCCAGTCCTCCGGCAGGCCCTCGAGCGCGGTGGGATCGAACGTAACCGTTCCCTCTTGGTCGAGCAGGAGGAATCCCGCCTGGTGGCTGTCGGTCGACGCGCGCTCGCCAAGCTCGCGTGGCTCGAGCCGGTTGGTGGTCGCGTCCCGCATCGCGACGATGTACTCGGCACCGCAGGCTCGACAGAATGCGAGCGGCAGGAGCGGTCTCGCCCGTGCGTCCGGCGCGGCGCCGGGATCGGCCGGCGCATCGCGCTGCTCTTTGGTCGTGATGTGGCGCTGGCCGGCTGGCTCCGGCGTGATGAAGACCCGGTCGCCGCGACCGATGAACTGGTGCAGACGGAAGGCGAAGAGCGGCCGACCGGTCACGGGGTGGTCGACGTTGTTGCCAGCAAGGAGCAAGCGCCGCAGCTCGTCTTCACACCGGACGGGATCGACGCCGGTCTCCCTGGCCAGCTCGTGAGCCACCGCGGTGACGGATCGCGGTGGTCGTCGCTCGAACACGCCGGCCTCGGGCTGCTCCAGGCCGAAGGCCATCTCCGCCCAGGCCACCAGCGGCCGTCGCTTGAACTCGTCGAACGGCGTCGGGTACGCGACCGGCGGCGCGAGCAGCACTCGCCGCAGGCCATCCGCCGTCGGTACTGGCTCGTCGATGGCGCGGCGCAGCGTCTCGCCGATGACCTTATCGGGCGTGATCGTCGTGCCGAAGAGGCTGGTGGCCACCTCGGCGACGCGCTGCGCGCGGTCGGCCCGGGTACCCTCTGAGGCGAGGGTGGCGCTGGTGCCGATGCAGCGCATCGTCGGCGCGCCGACGCGCTCCCGTACCCGACGCACCAGCATGGCGACGTCGGCGCCCTGCCGACCGCGGTAGGTGTGGAGCTCGTCGAGCACGAGGAACTCCAGCCCCTCCGCGAAGTTGACGATGTGCCGATCGACCGGCCGGGTCATGATCAGTTCGAGCATCACGAAGTTCGTCAGCAGGACGTCCGGCGGGCTGTTGCGCATCTCCTCCCGAGCGGCCTGCTCGGTCGCGCCGGTGTACAACTTGAAGGTCACCGGCGGGCGACCGGTCCGGGCCGGGTCGAGGAACTTGGTGAGTTCATCGGCCTGGCTGTTGGCGAGCGCGTTCATCGGGTAGACGACGATCGCCTGGATCCCGCGACCGGAGCCGCGCTTCAGAACGTGGTCTACGATCGGGATCATGTAGGCAAGGCTCTTACCCGACCCGGTCCCGGTCGTCAGGACGTAGCTTTCGCCTCCTGACGCGGTGCGCACCGCCTCTGCCTGGTGGTGGTGCAGCCGCAACGGCTTACCGTGGAGATCGCTCGCGCTCTTGCCCCGTCGGAAGATCGCGCCGCAGCGCTGGTCGAGCGTGCCGCTGGCGACGAGCTCGTCGATCGTTGGACCCGGCTGGAACGACGGGTTCAGCTGGACGAGCGGCTCCGGCCAGAGCGCACCACTCGTGAAGTAATCATCGACGAATTTGCGCGTGTGCGGGTCTCGCACAGGCACGAACGAGCTCACATAAGACTGATATCGATCGATGATCTCGTTACGAAGCGCGAAGATATCCATACTTCGCCTCCCGATAGTTCGACAAGCCGCCGAGACATCCTACCGCATGCAATCGCCTCGGCCACTGTCACATGCCGGCTCGCGGGAAGTCGGATCGTCCAGAGACATCGGGACGCTCTGCTCTCACCTCACCGCTGGCGCAGTTGCGGCGCTCTGCTGTCTTCAGCTCGAGGATCGGCAGCCCGCGAACGGGGATGCGCGGAGTTGCAGTGCGCGCCCGGGGACCGGTTGGGACCGACAGACCCGAGGGCCCGGGTGCCGGTCTGGCGGATGTGCTGCCGTGATCGCGATGGCGCCTCTGATCAGCCCCGCCGGGCGGAGGCGCGCGATGGCCGACGAGCGGACGGCCGGGCGGGCAGGATGCCCGCGATCCGCCAACCGATACCTCAGCCGGCGGGAGCGCCCGCGCCCGACCTCGCCGCCTGGAACCGCGCGAACCATCCTGGCGGGTCGTCGCGCCAGTCGAGCACGAGCCGCCCCTGCTCGGGGTTGATCTGCCCGCGCGCGATCGCGACGTCCAGCAGGACCTCCAGGTCGGTCAGCGTCTCGAGTCCGATCGCGGCACCG
>Ga0194128_10009910_pt1 | contig 11498 bp, 7 predicted proteins | sample TA2KigCa65mmetaG_FD_148650 | JGI IMG/M metagenome (GOLD analysis project Ga0194128, IMG submission 148650) | Freshwater microbial communities from Lake Tanganyika, Tanzania - TA2015037 Kigoma Deep Cast 65m | ecosystem: Environmental > Aquatic > Freshwater > Lake | place: Tanzania: Lake...
CGGCGTCGATCGATGTGCAGCTGGACGATGGTCGCACGCTGCCGGCGATGGTCGCGGTGCTGGAAAACGTCTCCGATGCGCGCCGAACGTCATGGACGCGCGCACTGCAACTGGCCGCGATCACGCCAATGGCAGCCTGGTCGAGCCGGGAAGCGCCTGACCAGGTCGGCCAGGTCATCGCGCTCCTCGAGATGCCGATCGGCTTCCGCGGCAGGCTCACGCTCGGCGCTTCCGCGGTGCAGCCCCGATGGATGGACATGCAGGAGCGCGAGGGACGAGGCGTCGCTGCCTTCGAACCCTTCGCGCTCGATACGCCAGACCTTGGTGCACCGAACGATTGGTTCCGTGTGGCGCTCATGGCGCGAGCCCAGGGCAAGGCACCGCCTGAGCCGTCGGGAACGCCGGCAGATGCACTGTTCGCCCGGCATGTGGCGTACCTCTGGATCGCAGCGCTCGATCGGCTCGAACGCGCCGATCCGGCACTTGCCGAGCGCGCTCGGGCGCTGGTCACAGGGGTGGCTCGTGGACGCAGCCCCCAAGGCCGGGACCTGTCGATCGCGGCGTGGCTTGCCGATGAGGAGCTCGAGGGCCAACTCCTCGATCTCATGCTCGACCCGGCGCACGATGATCGAACGATGGTGACGCAGGTCGATGGATGGATCTCCACGCGACTCGCGCCCTTGGCGTGGGTCGAGTCCGATGGCGGCGATCAGGTCACGATCGGCCTCGCCAATCCGCTGCCCGAAGCGCAATCCGTGGCGATCGAGTGGCTCACGGGTGCCTCGCAGGTCCAGAAGGAAGTCCTCGGCGCCAACGAGCTTCGGTTCATCACGCTTGCACGGCCGGATCCGGCCAGCGAAACGGCATCGCGCCTGGCGATCACCGTGGGCTACGCACGCAGCGTGCTCACGATCGCCCCCGGCCGATTCGCCGTGGTGCCCCCGGGCCTTGCGCTGCGGCAATTCCTCCCGGCAGCGAGCCTGGCTGAGGTGCGGACCGGTCGCCTCGCTCCCGTGCCCAGCGGCTGGCAGACCACCGCAAGCCTTCGCCGATCGAAGGACGGCTGGGAGGTCTTCATCGAGGCGCTCAGGCCTGTGGCGGCACGCGGCGATGTCGAGGACCTCGTGACGGTCGCGGTTGGTTCCAAGCCCGCCATCGAGATCGTGGTGAACTCCCGCGGCCTGGCGACCGACGGCCTGCGCAATGCGCCCAACGGCGATGCTCCGACGGTGCTCGCAATGGACTTCAGCGATCGCTGGCGCGCCACGGTGCGGCTGCCGGCCTTCTGGATCGGCAGCACGCCGATCCTGCCCCTCGGCGTCCAACGCAGTTGCCGGATGACGGACCTGCAATGCGCTGGGCTGCCGCCGATGCCTTGGCACGAGGGTCCGTGCATGATTCAGGCGGACCTCTCAACCTGGCCCAAGTGACCGAGGCGCGTTTCCTCGCGGTACGGCCCGAGTCGGTCGTGGGCGCAGCGCCCGGGCCTCCTTATACTCGGCAGCATGGCTCGCCAAGGAAGGCCGCTCCCCAAGGTCGTCGCGCTGCTCAACCAAAAGGGCGGTGTAGGAAAGACCACCAGTACGGCCAACCTCGGCGCGGCCTTTGCGCGGCTCGGCAAGCGCGTGCTGCTCATCGACCTCGATCCGCAGAGCAACCTCTCGATGCATTTCGGCGTCGAGGCGGAGCCCACGCAGCCCAGCGTCTATGACCTGCTCGTTGGCGAGGACATCGATGCCGCGTCGGTGATCGTGCACGCCCGCGAGGGACTCGATTTCATGCCTGCCGTCACGGAGCTCGCGCTCGTCGAGGGCGAGCTCGCGCAACGACCTGACATGCAGCGCACGCTCGAGCGAGCCGTCGCACCGGTCGCCGGCAACTACGACCTCATCCTGCTCGACTGCCCACCCAGCCTCGGCGTGCTCAGCGTCAACGCGCTCACGATGGCCGACGAGGTCTTCGTGCCCATGCTTGCGCACTATCTGGCGCTTCGCGGCCTCGAAAAGCTCCTCGAGACGGTGCACATGATCTCGCAGGGCCTCAATCCACGGTTGCGCGTGACCGGCGTCCTGCTCTGCCAGCATGAGCAGCAGTCGCTGCACGGCCGTGCCGTCGTCGATGAGATCGCGGCGCAGCTCGCCCGCTACGAGGGATCCGGCCTGCCATGGGATGGTTGTGCGATCCTGCAGCCTCCGGTGCGGCGCAACATCAAGCTCGCCGAGGCCCCGAGCTTCGGCCAGACGATCTTCGACTACGCGCCGCAGTGCCCGGGCGCCGGCGACTACATGCAGATCGCGCTGCACCAGGTTGAGCGCTGGTGGCCGATCGAGGCCGAGCCTGCACCGGCACCCAAGCCGCGTGCCAAGCGGGCGAAGGCCGCTGCCGGAGCACCCGCGCAGGATGCTCCTGCCGCCCGGACCTGAACCATGCAGCCCGGCATGCGCGGCACGCTGTGGTGGCGCGCCCTGGCGTGGATGGCGCTCGCGATCGTCTTCACCGCTACGCACTGGCCCAACCTGGAGCTCGACCTGCCGATGCGCGGGAGCGACAAGGTGCTGCACGCCGTGGCTTTCATGATGCTCGTGCTGGTCTGGTGGCCCACGGGGTTCATCCGCAGCGTGCCGCTTCTTGCGCTTGCGGCGGCATCGTGGTCGATCCTCGACGAGGCCACGCAGGCGCTGCCGTTCGTGCACCGCCACGCGGGCCTTGAAGATGCCGTTGCCAACCTCTGCGGTATCGCGATCGCCACGCTCGTGATCCTCGCGTTGCAGCAAGATCCACGAGCACCCGGCCATGCGGTGCGTGTGCTGGCGTGGCGCTTGGTGATCGACCGGCCGCAGGCGTGGATGGCCTGCGCGGCAAGCGCCGCGCTCGGCGCGATGGCGGGTGGCGTCATCCTGGTCACGGCACAGTCCCTGCTGCGCCAGCCGATCAAGCCGATGCACAGCGCACTGATCGGCTCAACGCTCGGTGTGGCGGTGGCGCTGCACGCCACGATCGTCGTCATGCTGCGCGCGATGGAAGCCCGCGTGCGCGCGCAACGATGCTGCCCAGCTTGCGGTGCGTCGGGCGTGCACGGACCTGCCTGCGCCGCGTGCGGTGCCCTCGTGCCTGGCTGCACCTGGATGACACCGACCGCGCGATCGCTCGGTGGCGTTCCGGATCGCCACTGGATTCGTGTTGGCCTCGTGCCGGTCGGTGTTGCCGGCATGGTGCTCACCGTCGTCATGGTCGTCTCGATCGCGCTCTCGATCCGTCGCTTCGAGGCCCTGCAGCCGTATCTGGGTTCTGATGTCGATCCCGGCATGCGCTTGGTGCTCGATGCCGTGGCGCTGGCCGTGGCAGCCAGCGCAGGACTCTGGTGGTCTCGCCATGCTTCGCGGCGGATCCGTTCCAGGGAATCCACCGAGTGCCTTGCGTGCGGCCATGACCTCCGCGGCTCTGTGGCTGAATCCGGCGTCGGGCGCTGCAGCGAATGCGCCGAGCCGTTCCGGATGCCTGTGGAAGGTTCCGTGCGGAAGGAAGGCTGACGCGTGAGCATGGTCGATGTGACGGTGATCGGTGGCGGACTCGCGGGGATCGCGTGCGCGCAGTCCGTGCAGGCCCGCGGGCGATCGTGCCTCGTGCTCGAGGCGAGCGATGGCGTCGGCGGCCGTGTGCGCACCGACCGTATCGACGGCCATCTCGTCGATCGGGGCTTCCAGGTGCTGCTGGATGCGTATCCCGAGCTTCCGCATGCGGTCGATCGATCGTCGCTTGGGCTGCGTCCGTTCATCGCCGGTGCGCACCACCGCACGTGCGATGGCTGGCGCCGCATCACGAATCCGCTGCGTCATCCTGCGCACGCCATCGTCGATGTCATCGCTGGCGGCATGCCATGGTCGGATGCACGCGCCCTCGCGCCGCTCGCCTGGCGTGCATGGCGAGGCGGTTCGCTGCCTTCGCTCAATGCATCCTCCACGCACGCGCTGCTGGCGAACGCCGGCGTAAGCGACGCGACCATCGAATCGTTCCTGCGCCCGTTCTTCGCGGGGGTGTTCCTCGATCCATCGCTCCAAGCCGATGTCGCGGCATTCGGCTTCCGCTTCTCGATGTTCGCCCGCGGCAGCGCCACGCTGCCCGGGCAGGGCATGGGTTCGCTGCCCGTCGCCATGGCGTCGCGCCTCGCGCCTGGCACCATCCGGCTCGGCACACGCGTGCGCAGCATCGATCGATCGGCCTCCGGCTGGACAGCCGATGTCGCTGATGGCCCCATCACTTCGAAGGCGATCGTCGTGGCCACCGATGGCCCATCCACGCGCGCCCTTGTGCCAACGCTGCCCGAGCGGCCGTGGTGCTCCACGATGCAGTTCACCTTCGACCTTGCCCGCGCCGATGCGCCGCGCGCGATGCACAGCCCGATCCTCTTCTTGGATGGTGTTTCGCGCGGGCCGGTCAACCACGCCGCCGCCGTCAGTGCCGTGCAGCCTTCCTACGCGCCAGCAGGCCGCGTGCAGTGGTCGGCCAATGTGGTGGATCCGGCTTGGCTGGCACACGCCGACAGCACGATCGAAGCTGCCGTGCGGGAACAGCTCTGCGGGTGGTTTGGTTCCACGGGGCCGCACTCATGGAAGCTCCTGCGAGCGCAGCGGATCCACCATGCCTTGCCGCGCCAGCACCTCGGCGACCGTCCGCCTGAGGGCACTGCGATGCCAGAGCGTGGTCTCGTCCTCGCGGGCGATCAGGTCAGCGATGCGAGCATCAACGGCGCGATCGCCAGCGGTCGGCATGCTGCGGAACTCGCCGAGCGAGCGCTCACGGGCTGACGCGCGCACTCATGCATCGAAGCCCGCACTCCCGGCATGCCCGGGGCTTCACTTGGTCGCGGCCGGGCTGCCCGTCGTTGGCGCGGCATCCAGTGGCGCCACGGTGACGATCGCCTGGCCCATGTTCGGATCCACGCGATCCGCTCGAACCTCGTAGCGCACGATGCGTCTGTCCTTGGTCAATTCGATGCGGGCATCGTTGCGGTTGCCGTCGGGGCCACGGACCGACCACCCATTGGCCTCGGCCGTGCCGGCGATCGCCTGCGATTGGGCCAGAGCATCGGTCACCTTTCCCCGCGAAACGAAGGTGCCGCGCATGAGCCGGCCATCCTGGCGCTCGACACCGATCGATTGCACGCCCAGCAGGCCGGGGAACTGGGGGATGTCGCTGTCCATGAGCGTGGGCGGGGCCGAGCAGGACGCCACGAGGACCGTGATTGCACCAAGCGTGCGCTTCATGCCGATCACCCTACCACATGGCTGGAACGCTCGAACGAGACTCGCGGACCGTCAGCCTGATGACGATGGCCAGCCGGGTGACCGGTCTCGCCCGCGAGGCGGCGATGAGCCGCCTGTTCGGCATGAGCGCCTTCACCGACGCATTCTTCTTCGCGTTCCAGCTCCCGAACCTCTTCAGGAGGCTCTTTGGCGAGGGTGCGCTGAGCGCGGCGTTCCTGCCTGAGTACGCGCGCCTGGACCGCGACGACCCCGACAGCGCACGGGCGCTCTCCGCGATGGTCTTCGGGCGATTCGCCGTGGGCATGACCGTGATTGCGGCGGCGGGCATCGCGTTGCTCCTGGCCGTTGAGGGCCTGCTCGACCGGGAGGATGCCGAGCTCGTACAGGAGCTCATGGCCATCATGCTGCCGTACATGCCGATGGTCTGCCTGGTCGCGCTTGTCGGCGCGGTGCTGCAGGTCCGAGGGGTCTTCGCCCCGACCGCGGCGGCACCGATCATCCTCAACCTCGGGATGGTGGCCGGGGCGTTCGCCGGCGCACACCTGCACGGTGTCGAGGGTCCGGAGGCATTCCGATCGATCGCCTGGGCGGTGCTGGTCGCCGGCATCCTGCAGGTGACGTGGAGCGCGTGGGCCCTGCGGCGTGCCGGCGCCTGGCCGGCCGGGCGCACCGCGGCCGCGGCCGCGTCATTCCGAACGGTGCTCACGCGATTCGTGCCCACGGCCCTCGGCCTCGGCGTGCTGCAGCTGAACACCTTCGTCGACAGCCTGATCGCGAGCTGGCCGGCGGTCGTCGGTCCCACCATCCTGGGCTTCGACTACCCGCTCGAGGCCGGTGCGCAGACCACGCTCAACTATGCACAGCGGCTCTATGAGTTCCCGCTGGGTGTCTTTGGCATCGCCATCGCGACGGCGATCTTCCCGCGCCTCGCTGCAGCCAAGGATGACGAAGCCTTCGGCGACATCCTGCGGCGTGGCGTCCGGCTGACGGTCTTCATCGGCGTCGGTGCAGGAACCGGACTGATGCTCGTCGCGGTGCCGCTCACGGCGACCACCTTCCAGGGTGCTGCCTTCACGCCCGACGACACCGATCGCGTGGCGGCGGCGCTCCTCGCCTATGCGCCGGCGATCTGGGCCTACAGCGCGAACCATGTCTTCACGCGTGCCTTCTATTCACGCGGCGACATGCGCACGCCGCTGCGGGTGAGCCTCGTCATGGTCGGCATGAACCTGGCCCTCAATCTTGCGCTCATTTGGACGCCGCTGCGCGAGACTGGGCTGGCCTGGTCCACAGCCTTCTGTGCAGTCGTGCAATGCGTGGTGCTCGCCCGGATCCTGCGCATCCGTCACGGGCAGGGGGTCGATGCAGCGGTCCTGCGTTCAGCGCTCCGTTCGCTGCTGTGTGCGGGCGTGATGGCAGCCGTGCTCTGGGCAGTCGACATCGCGGTCGAGTTCGGCGACGGCTGGACCGAGCGTGCCATGGAGCTGGCCATCCTCACGACGACCGGCGGTCTCGCCTTCCTTGGCTGCGGAGCGTTGCTGCGGATGCCTGAAATGAAATGGGCGCTCGGCCGGTCGGCCTGAGCGCCCATCGCAAGCCCATGAAGGCTTTGGGGGAGGTCCCCTCGACCGATCACTTCATCGGCAGCGGCGCCAGCGTCATCGGGTCGCGCAGCGGCAGCTGCTTGGTCGGACCGAGATCCTTCTCGAGCATGGCCATCGTCGCGCGGCCGCCTTGGTCGCCCTTGGCGATCTCCTCCCACTTGCCGACCACGAGGATCGTGACCTTCGAGGGGTCGAGGTACTTCTGCGCCACGCGCTGCACATCGGCCGGCGTGACCTTGGCGACCTTGTCACGGAAGGTGGTCCAGTAGTCGCCGGGGCGCTTGGTCCACTCGTCGGTCATGAAGACGCCCAAGGTCGCATCGCGGCTGCTGAAGGTCTCGGGGAAGGTCTCGATGAACGACTTCTTCGCGGTGTCGAGTTCCTGTGCCGTCACGGGTGCACTGCGGATGCGGGCCATCTCCTCGAGCACGAGCTTGGCAGCGAGTGCGCAGGTGGCGTTCTTGCTCTCGAAGCTCGCGCGCCACTGGCCGGGCCAGAACACCTCGGCCGAGAACTGGCTGCCGGCGCTGTACGCCAGGCCCTCGTCCGAACGCACGCGCTGCGTGATGCGGCTCGTGAAGCCGCCGCCACCGAGGATGTCGTTCATCACCATGAAGGCGATGTAGTCGGGGTCGTCACGCGTGATCGCCGGCAAGCCGATGATGAACTTGCCCTGCGGGATGTCCTTCTCGACGCGGAAGATGCCGGGGGTGAGCGACGTGGACGGTGCCGGAGGGTTGGCCTGCTCGGCGCCTGCGGTCCAGCCTGAGAACGCCTTGGCCAGCTTCTCCAGCATCACCGTGCGGTCGAAGTCGCCAGTGACCGCGATCTTCATGTTGCCCGGGTGGAAGATCGATGCGGCCATGGCCTTCATCGACGCCGCATCGAAGCCCTTCAGGCCCGCCTCGGTCATCTGCTGCCCACGGTAGTGCTGGTCGCCGTAACTCAGCCGGCGCCACTCCGAGCCCGAGATCGTCGAGGCGCTGTCGTTGCGCTTCTTCATGTCGCTCATGGCCTCGGCCACGGCCACCTCGAGCTTCGAGGCATCGAAGCCTGGCGACTTCAGCATGTCGACGAGCATCGCAAGGCTCTCGTCGAAGGTGCTCGCGAGGCAGTTCAGGGTCGCCGAGGAGGTCCAGTCGCTCGAGGAAATGCTGATCTTCGTCGCAAGGAAGTCCAGGCGCTCATCGAGGTCCGAAGCCTTCATCGTCGCGGTTCCGCCCAAGCGCATCTGGCTCGCGGTCATCCCGGCAAGGCCTGCCTTGCCGGCGGGATCCAGGTTGCTGCCGCCCTTGAAGGTGATCACGAGGTTGATCAGCGGGAACTCCTTCGACGGAGCGAGGAAGATCGGCGTGCCGTCGGAGAGCGTCGTGCGGTACTCCGACGGGCTCGGCGGGTTGAAGGCGAGCGGGGGATAGGCGATGTCGCCCGGGTGGCGCGGCAAGTCATCGGCCGCGAACGCGAGGCAACCCAGCGCGAGCGCGCCGATCGACAGGGTGGTGGTCAGGTGCTTCATGGTGTGTGGTCCTGTGTGTGGTTGGTTCACTTCGCGGCCGGGGCGGCACCCTTCTCGAGTTCCGCGATACGGGCGAGCATGCGATCCTTCATGAAACCGATGAACGGGCGCATGGCTTCGGGCGCTGCGGCGGCCTGCGCATCGAACTGACCGATGCCTTCCTTGAGCTTGGCCAGATCGGTCTCGGCCGCGATGCGCTTCAGGGCCTGCTTGGCCATCACCTGCATCTGCGGGGGCAGCGCCGCAAGGGCCGGGTCGGTCGGCTCGTCGGCGGTCGTTCCCGCCGGCGCAGCCTTGCGCACATAGGTCGCCACGCTGCGGTTGGTGGGGTTGAAGTACTTCTTCGCCACCCGCTGAATATCGGCGGGCGTCACCGCGAGCAGCTTGCCGCTCTCGGCGTTGACTTCGCGCCAGTCACCCAGCGATGCGCTCACGCCCAACTGGAGCATGATGAAGAAGTTGTTCTGCAGGCGGCGGTACTCGTCGGCAGCGATGCCGTTGCGCACCTTCTGCAGCTCCTGGTCGGAGACCGGCTCGTCCTGCAGGCGCTTGAGCTGCCCGTACCAGCCGTCCTCGAGCTGGCGGGGCGTCGCGTCTGCCTTGACCTCGGCGCTGAAGGAGAACGCACCTGCGTACTTGCGCGAGTCCTGGCGCGCGCCGGCGCCCGAGGCCACGCCAGAGCCTTCGACCATGGACTTGTAGAGGCGTCCCGTGCGGCCGTTGAGGATCTGCGACATCACCTCGAGCGCGTACGAGTCGGCGTGCTGGAAGGGCACCGTGTGGTAGCGCACCTCCACCTGGGGCTCGGTCTCGGCTTCGGCGTTCATGCGCATCTCGGCGAGCTGCGGCACCTCGAGCGTGACGACCGGCGGCGGCGTGGCGCCGCGCTTGAGCCGGCTGAAGTAGCGCTTCAGCATGGGCTTGACCTTGGCGGCATCGAAGTCGCCCACGATGACGCCGGTCAGGTTGTTGGGGCAGTAGTAGGTCTGGAAGTACCGCTGCGCCTCGTCCATCGTGTAGCTGTTGAGATCGCTCGGCCAGCCGATGACCGGCCAGGAGTAGGGGCTCGAGAGCCAGAACATGGCCTCGAACTGCTCGTCGAAGGTGCCCGTCGGCGTGCTCTCGGTGCGCAGGCGGCGCTCCTCGTGGACCACGTCGCGCTCCGAGAAGAACTCACGGAACACGCTGTCGGTGAGTCGATCCGACTCCATCCAGCACCAGAGCTCCATCTTGTTGCTCGGCACATTGATGAAGTAGAAGGTCTGGTCATAGCTCGTGAACGCGTTCATCCGGCTGCCGCCGCCCGCGGTGTAGAGCTGGTCGAACTCGTCCTTGACGATGCTGCCCTTGGTCTTTTGCTCGGTTTCAAGCTTCGCGATCTCGGCCTTGGCTGCCTTCATGGCGTCGGCGTCCTTGGTCGGATCCATCGAGCCGAGCTTGGCCTGCAGCGCGTTGATCGCCTCGGTGTTGGCGCGTCCCTGCTGGGCATCCATCGAAGCCTTCAGCTCGGCGCGCAGGCGCTTGAGCTCGGGCGTGTCGTTGGCCGGGTTCCACGGATCGTCGATCTCGCCGCGGTAGTAGCGGGCGTACTGGTCGCCCCAGATCAGTTGGTTCATGCGGTCGCGCAGTGCCTTCTGGCCGGTGCGGAACTCCTCGTCGCGCTTGGGGTCGCGCGTGGCGACCGTATTGGTCCCCTTGAACATCATGTGCTCGAAGAAGTGGCTGATGCCGGTGATGCCGGGGCGCTCGTTGGCGCTGCCGACCTTCGCGACCCAGCCCGCCGAGATCGTGTTCGGCTGGTCGTTGCGCGGCACGAGGAGGAACTCCATGCCGTTGTCGAGGGTGAAGACTTCGACCGGAAGCTGCTGCGCCGTGGCGGAAGCAGAGACGATGAGCGCGAGGGCGCCGCTGATCAGATATCGCATGAGGTTCTCCAAATGGGCGGTTTGGGCACTCTATGCGAGTCGGCGGTCCTCGCCGATGCGGGGCAGCCGAGGCAGCGTCCATGCCAATTGGCTCCCTTTGGCAACCCGAACCTTGTCCAGCCGCGATGATGGTCTAGTCTTGCGCCATGAGCCCACGAACATTGTGCGCTGGCGTTATCGCCACCATGATGGCCTGCCTCCCCGCAGCCGCGCAGCTCCGTGTGGTGACCTACAACATCTCGGCGCTGGAAGGCAACACCACCGATCTGCAGGCGGTCCTCGCCGCATGTCATGCCGACGACGTGGTCGGGCCTGCGCAGCCCATTGACATCATGTGCTTCCAGGAGTGTCCGCAGGCTGCGGTCGGGCCGCTCGGCACGCTGCTCGCCAACTCCGCGCCCGCTGGAGTGACCTACACGCTGGCCACCTACACCACGAGCTCATCGGAAGACAACGCAACCGGGGCGCAGGCGCTTTTCTACCGCACAGGGCGCTTGACGGAGATCACCACCGGTCATGCCGATCTGTTCACGGGCGGGGGCCGCAACAGCGATCGATGGCTGCTGCAGCTCACGGGCTACGCGAGCACGGCTGCGCGGCTCTATGTCTACAGCTCGCACCTGAAGGCCAGCTCCGGCAGTGCCAACGAATCCGAGCGCCTCGCCGGCGCCACGACGCTGCGCAACAATGCTGACACACTGCCTGCCGGCAGCAACATCATCTTTCTCGGTGACTACAACATGTACACCAACACCGAGTCGGGGTACGTGAAGATGACGACCGGTGGCGTGCACCCGGGCATCGATCCGTGGGGCACGGCGAACTGGACCGGTGCATCGAATGCGATCAAGCACACGCAGTCGCCGCGGCTGACGAGCTCGAATCTGGTGGGCGGCGGCGTGGACGATCGATTCGACCTCCAACTCTTCACCGCAGCGCTCAACGATGGTGCGGGATTGGCGTACATCCCCGGGACGGTCCGCACGATCGGCAACGACGGCAATCACTTCGACATCGCCGTCAACACCGGCAACAACACCTACTACCCCAACAACATCGCGCGCAGCAATGCATTGGCGGATGCGCTCCATGATGCGAGCGATCACTTTCCGGTGATCGTGGAGTACCAAGTGCCTGCCGCCATGTCGGCCACGCTGCAAGCGCTGCCTCCACGCGTCCTCGTCGGAGC
>Ga0194128_10009924_pt1 | contig 11489 bp, 8 predicted proteins | sample TA2KigCa65mmetaG_FD_148650 | JGI IMG/M metagenome (GOLD analysis project Ga0194128, IMG submission 148650) | Freshwater microbial communities from Lake Tanganyika, Tanzania - TA2015037 Kigoma Deep Cast 65m | ecosystem: Environmental > Aquatic > Freshwater > Lake | place: Tanzania: Lake...
CGGCTGTTGGAGCAAGGTACAGACGGTCCTCCGTGACCAAATACATTTGCCCTTCCTTGTCCGGTAATTGCCCGGTCCCGAATCCTGAATCTTCGTTGATTAAAATAGGGGGCTGAATTTCGGTGTAACCCGCTGCCGTATTGAAATCCAAAAAATACTGAATCAAAGCTCTTTGGATTTTGGCTCCTTGTCCGGTATAAACCGGGAAACCTGCACCGGTGATTTTGACCCCTAGCTCAAAATCAATCAGGCGATACTGGGTGGCAAGGTCCCAATGCGGTTTGGAACGCTGTATATCTTCGGCATTTGGATTGGACAGAAAAACCACCTCGTTGTCGGCAGGTCCGCCGCCTTCGGGAACCGACTCATGCGGGAGATTCGGCAAGCGTACGAGTTGTTGATGGATCTCCTCTTGCAGGGCCTGGACTTGGGCATCCAATTCAGCGGTTTGTTCTTTGAGGATGACGACCTCGGCCTTTATTTGTTCGGCTTCTTGGGTTTGGCCGTTTTTCATTGCCAGGCCAACAGCCTTGGCCTGAAGGTTCAAGGTCGCTTGGTTTTGTTCACAAAGGGTAAGCACCCGCCGTCTCTCATCGTCCAATTTGAACAATGCCTCCAGGGCCTGCTCTGCATGAGGCACTTTCTTGGTGGTTAGGGCTTGGATAGCCTGATCGCGATGTTCGCGGAGATAGGGTATTTGCAACATGGACGCCGGGATTGTAGGGCAAATTTATTCCAATTCAACCCTCCCTTATCAGCCCTCATCGACCGATGGTGCCGGTTTCTTCCAAACGTACACCAACACAGCAGCCAATATCACCAACAAAATGCTGACAATCAAGGCTATGTTGGTGGCCTTCAAGCGCTCCTGTTGGACTAGCATAAGGGACTTTTCGAAGGCCAATTGATCGGTTTGACGCTGCAGGTGTTCGGAGTTGTAGGAGGCTTGAATCTCCAAGAGGCGTTGGTCGGATTCCTTGGCCATGATTAGGCTATCCAGTTCTCTCCAGGCTTTGAAATGAACCATGGCTTGTCGTGGATTCGAGGATTCGGCCACCACTTCGGCCATCAAGGCATGGGCGCGACGGAGGACGAGCAAATCATCGCAGGCATTGGTTTCAAAGAGCTTGATGACTTCCGTGCACCAGACCGTTATGGAATCGCGAGATCCACCCATTCGGTGCAGGCATTCCGCTTTTTTGGAGAGGATTTGAGCGATATATTCATTGTTTTGGATAACCTTGGCCAGCAGGAGACTTTGCCGATACCCTTCCAGGGCTTTGGCATACTTACCGGTTTTGGAATAGACCTCGGAAATATTGCACAGATCAGAACTGATTGCAAGGGTATCTTTGCTGTCAATATCAATTTTAAGTGCTTTGTTATAGTTTGACAAAGCAGAGGAAAATTGCCCCGTCATTTCAGCGATAACCCCCAAATTATTATAGACATAGCTAATCATTGACGGTTCGTTTTCGGCCTTGTATTGCGTCAATGCCTCTTGGTAATACCGGTTGGCGTTGGACCAATCTTTTTGTTGCGCATAAATATTACCTAAATTCAATGTTACTGCGTTAATCGCATCTCTTCGACCCAATTTCCTGGCCAATTGCATGCCTTGTAAATAGGATTCGGCCGATGCGGTCAAAGCGAGCAATCGGTAATAGGCATTTCCTTTCACGATGTAACAGCTCATCAGTCCGCTGCTATCGTTGGTGCGGGTTAGGATTTCTTCTGCCTTAAGCGCTTGGGTAATGCACTGTTGGCTTTTGTTTTGGACTTGGTAACTTTTGGCTTTGATCAGATAATACTCTCCACGTAACTTCTCGGGTAATTTGTTTGGAACCGGAACTTGTTGCAAGAGGCGTAGGGCTTCATGAGGCTGTTCCTTGTATACCTCTTCGGCTTTTCGGAGGATTTCCTGGGCTTGTTTGGGCGGGGTATTCGAGGGTTTGCTAGGGTTCTGTGCCAGGTGATCCGTGGCGACCAAAGCCAAGCAAAGTAGAACGCTCAGAAAGATTTGCGGAAAACGTAGATTTTTTTTCAATTTTAGCCAAAAATTGATAATTTCTTTGGAAATATAAGAAGCGCAATTTACTTTTGGTCAATCTAAGGGCAGGAAATCACGAACCCATTCGGAATATTCGATAATCTGGTTCACCCCCCTTAATTCCCAATTTTATCAATAAACTTGATCCAATCCTTGGAATCCTGCTGCGAATAACCTTACCGAGGTTGTTCAAAAATTCGTTTTTTTAACTATCCACTCCACTAAATCCTTATTGTGTCCGAATCCAAAGGCAGAGGCCGACCTCGCAAGGTCCAAGCCGAGACAGTAACCGAGCCAGTCCAGGTTGAGCCACGCCGCCCAAGAGGTCGCCCACCCATGGATCCTGCAAAGCGAGCGATTTTGCCCGAAATCGAAACAGGCCCAGAGCCCGTTATTCCGGAACCAGAGCCCGAAACCGCCCCTGAATTTGCGTTCGACGCCATTCCTTTGGCCACCAATCTTCCGTCTGAAGAGGGGCAACGCGGGGAAGAGCTAGAAGAAGCTTCAGAAGGTTCCGAGTCAGGTCCTTCATTCGGGTCTCCTTCCGGTCCCCAAGATGCTGCTCCTGGAAGATCTCGTGGACTCCGTCAAGAAGAAAGGTCCAGCCCTCATTCCACAGATCGATTTGCTCCGCGGCAAGGAGGGTCACCTTCCGAAAGGCAGGGATTTGTAGAGAGGCAGGGTTTCAAGGCTGGTCACGGAGTTGATCCTCGAAACGAACAGCGGGGTGATTTCCGGCAGGGTGCATCGCCACGAAATGAGCCCCGTCAAGGGGCTACTCAAGATGCTCGTAATCCCCAGGCAAACCGTAACCGAGAATGGGAGAAGCGTGATCCCAAGCCTTCGGATCGCTACGCCTTCGAATCGGTGATTCAAATCGAAGGCGTCTTGGAGCCTACCCCGGATGGCTTTGGCTACCTGCGTTCTTCCGATTACCATTACCTCAATTCCCCCGATGATGTCTATGTGCCCGGGCACATGATCAAAAGTTTCAGCCTCAAACCGGGCGATACTGTGCGGGCCAAGGTTAGGCCACCGCGGGAAGGTGAGAAGTATTATATCCTCACCGGGGTGGAGAGCATCAACGGCCTGAGTCCGGCCGAGATCAGGGACCGTGTACCGTTCGATTATTTGACCCCGCTGTTTCCCAACGAGCAACTTCGATTGACCCATCGCGCCGAGAACCTCTCGATGCGCATTATGGATTTGTTCACGCCCATCGGCAAAGGGCAAAGGGGGCTTATTGTGGCCCAACCCAAAACAGGTAAAACCATCCTTCTCAAGGATGTGGCGAATTCCATTTCCTTCAATCACCCGGAGGTTTACCTCATTGTCTTGTTGATCGATGAGCGCCCGGAGGAGGTCACCGATATGGCAAGGTCGGTGAACGCCGAAGTCATTGCCTCGACCTTTGATGAGCCTGCAGACAAGCATGTTCGTATCGCCAATCTGGTGCTCGAGAAGGCCAAGAGAATGGTGGAATGCGGACACGACGTAGTCATCCTTTTGGACTCGATAACACGCTTGGCCAGAGCATACAACACCGTTCAACCTGCCTCCGGTAAGATTCTATCCGGCGGGGTTGATGCTAATGCATTGCACAAGCCCAAGCGATTCTTTGGCGCCGCTCGTAATATCGAAGGAGGTGGTTCGTTGACTATCCTTGCCACCGCCTTGATTGATACCGGTTCCAAAATGGATGAGGTCATCTTTGAGGAATTCAAAGGGACTGGTAACATGGAATTGCAACTTGACCGCAAATTGTCTAACAAGCGTATTTACCCAGCTATTGACGTGACGGCATCCTCCACACGGCGTGACGATTTGCTGATGGACAAAGACATGCTCAAGAAAATGTACATCCTGCGCAATCACCTTGCCGATATGACTTCCCAAGAAGCGATGGAGCTCTTGCTCAATCACATGCGCGGTACTTTGTCCAACGAAGAGTTCCTGATGTCGATGAACCGCGGTTAACGCCTAACGAGTCATGGAAGCCATCCACGCTGCGCGGGTCGCCAATTGCTCCGCGGTAGCTTGCTGGTCGGGGGTGATTTTGTAGTGGTTATAAAAGTCCATCCCGCCCACTCCCTTCATCCACGCGATGCTGCAATGACCTAGGATATTGGTATGGAGTACCGCGAGTGCCTGATTCGCTTCCACGGACAGGGAACTTGGATCCGGATTCGCATCGTGCCACTCAACCGTTGTATAAAGTTCACCCACCGCTCCATGGAGGATTTCCTGCAATATTTTCCTGGCCTTGGCCTGTATATCGGATGAATCACTGGGTACGCCAGGGTCGGTGATGGTGTCCATATCCAGCATGATGGGCCCTGAATCAATGGACGTGACCAATTCATGGTCTACGATTTGCCATGCTAACCATCGATCCCCAGGGCCTAATCCTGCCATAGCCGCAGGAGAACCGGGAACCGCATGCTCCACCGTGGGCAGACCTTTGTTCCAGAGCATTTGAACGCCCAAATACCGCTTGATCGAGTCTTCGCAAGGGCCAAGGATCATTTCGCAACCCACTGTGCGGACCATGGCCGCCAAACGGTTCTCCAGGGACATGGCCTGGGCATAATGTTCTTGGAAGTACGAGGTCCAATCGCAGGCCCCAGGAAGGTGCCGCCCACACCAAGCGATGAGGTCTGCTTCACGGTACCCTTGCTTGGGGTTACGGCAATGTTCTTGCCAGAGGAACCGCATCAGATCGTCCAAGCTAAGGGTATTACCGCTGTAATGGCGCAATGTTAAATCCAAATGAAGGGCTTGGAGCATCCCTTCGGCATAAATGGAAACCCGGCGATGCGGGGCCGAATGCAAGCTGCTGTACCCGTCCACCCAGGTATCCACGGAAGACTCGTGCAGCCCGTGGTTGTACCGTCCGTAGTTTACGGTGTGACGCAGGAGATATGCATTCACTTCGTCGAGGTATTCCTCGAAATTAAGGACGCCACAACGTGCCAAGAATAAGTCCCCGTAATACGTGGTGAATCCTTCGTAAACGTAGCCTAATTCGCTGAACATAAGCCCTTCGTAGCGGTAGGTTTGCAGGACTGCCGGGCGGATGCTCTTGATATTCCAGGCATGAAAGAGTTCATGCGATGCCACGCCCATCAGCTCTTTGTAGAGGCTGGTCCAAAGGTGTTGTTGAGGGCCCAAAGCCAAGACCGTGGAACGCAAATGCTCCACGCCGTGATAAAACGAAAAAGGCAGGGCCAGCAGCATAAAATGAAAAGTATCCACCGGGAAAGAACCCATGGTCAAAATTTGTTCGCAGCAGAAGGCCCGGAAATTCTGGAGAATACGCCCGCCCTCATCGCCTTCAGGGAATTGCGCCCCATAAATCCATAACACAAAATTAATACCCTCGGCTGACCAACGTATTTCATGAAGCCTGGAGGATACGAGGAAGGGGCTGTCTACCAATTCGTGGAAAGAGGAAGCTGCGTAACACTGCTCTCCCTTGCTGGGCAATGCAATGGCAACTTGCCGCAGGTCGGCACCTGCCCCGGCATCCACCTGCAGGGTACAGGGTTCATGTTCTTGGCCAGGGATATACAGGCAACAATGCACCGGGTTCACGTACAGGAGCTCCCGGTCCACCCAGCAGGCCCCTGCATCGGGTTGGTTCGCGAAATAGCTGTATTCGATAGCCAGGTGAGCAGCAGGCTCATGCTGCAGGACCCATTCCGAGGCCGTTGTTTTGGTGAGGCGCTGGGGGGCATTGGACACCGTGTTGCCCATGGCTCCCGAAGGGGAAACCTCTGAAGGGGATTTGACCTGCAAGTCCACCAGATTTCGGGTAAAATTCCCTTGCTCATAGCGTCCGGGCCTCCATTGCGGGAGACGTAGGGTAGTCTGCCCTCCCGATGCCGTCCATTCCATGCGGACCTTCAAATGACGCGGCCTAATGGGGTCGGGCCCTATGGAATAGTGAATGGTTGGCATAGTAGGTGGTTTGGTATGTCCAAAGGTAGCGAAGGCGAAAATCAACCGAAATGGCTTATCTTTGCATCCCTTCGCAAACCGCACATCACCATGAAACGCACGTTCCAGCCCTCCAACCGCAAGCGCCGCAACAAGCACGGGTTCCGTTCTCGTATGGAAACGGCCAATGGAAGGGCCGTTTTGAACCGTCGGAGAGCCAAAGGCCGCAAGAAGCTTTCGGTTTCCAGCGAACGTCGCCATAAGGCCTGATCGTCGGCATCTTAACCATGCCAACCCATCAAGGCAAGCCTAGTTTGCGCGGCCATGGGGCCTTTGACAAGGTTTTTGGTGAAGGCAAATCTTTCTTTTTATTCCCTTTTCAATTTCGGTACAAGGAGCCAGATGACCTCGTCCAAAGCGCGGAAACGCCGCAGTTGGGCATACGCTTGGGCATATCGGTTCCCAAGCGACGTTTTAAGCGGGCAGTGGACCGCAACCTGATTCGGCGCAGGATTCGAGAGGCTTTTCGATTGAACCGTCAACATTGGCACGACGCTGAGCAAGGACTTCCTGGGGGTGCCGCCATCGTGCTGGTCTATTCCACCAACGAAATATTGGATTTTGACTGCATCCAAGAGAGCTTGCGCCAAGGGATGCTGCGATGGAGCCGTAGCCACCGATCATGAAATACATTTTGATTGCTTTGGTTCGTTTATACCGAAGCATGCTCTCCCCATACCTGCCGCCTTCATGCCGGTACAACCCCACCTGTTCCGCCTATGCTCTCGAGGCCCTGCAGCGTCATGGGGCTTGGCGCGGTTCCTGGCTCACCCTGCGAAGGCTGGCTCGATGCCATCCCTGGGGTGGCCATGGCCACGACCCTGTACCTTAACTTTGACCTTCACCCTTTGAATTTTTATTCGTAAGCCATGCACTTTGACTCTTCAAACTCACCCTTTCGTCGTTGGTGGTCCCAACTCTCCGCCAAGAACCTAGGCTTCAATATACGCTCCTGGGCCAAGGTGAGAATTTTGGTATGGATTCTTCTGTTGGGTGCAGGTGGACTGGCCCTAAATAACAATTATTTTGAACTTTCCAAACACATTGAAATTTTTACCACCTTGTACCGGGAAATCAACACCTATTACGTGGACGATGTGGACCCGGCCAAGTTAATGAAAACGGGCATCGACGCGATGCTCAAGAGTTTGGACCCTTACACCGATTATATCCCCGAGTCGGAAATTGAGAATTTCAAATTCATGACCACCGGTCAATACGGAGGGATTGGTGCACTCATTTCCCAAAACGGGGAAAGCATCATGATCGCAGATCCCTACGAGGGATTCCCTGCGCAGAAGGCCGACCTGCGTGCTGGCGATCAATTGTTACGAATCAACGGCGAAGAGGTCAAGGGACGCAATACCGAGGAAGTCTCCAAGCTGCTCAAAGGCCAACCGAATACAGAAGTGAAGTTGCTGATTTCCAGGCCAGGAAATCCCAAGCCTATGGAGAAGGTCTTGGTACGTCAAGAAATCAAAGTCAATTCTGTCGCCTATTCCGGGATGCTGAATTCTACGGTAGGCTATGTGAACCTTAGCGCGTTTCGAGTCGATGCCGGGGGTGAAATCCAGAAAGCCATGTACGAGCTCAAATCCAAGGGCATGAAATCCATGGTCTTGGATCTGAGAGGCAATCCCGGGGGATCGTTGGACGAGGCGGTGCGCATCAGCGGGTTCTTTGTACCTAAAGGTTCCAAGGTGGTGGATACCAAAGGTAAAATCAAAGAATGGGACAAATCCTACAATACCATGGCTGACCCCGTTGATGCGGAGATGCCGGTGGTGGTCTTGGTGGATGGTTCATCGGCATCGGCCTCGGAAATTGTATCCGGTGTTCTTCAGGATTATGATCGGGCGGTGGTGGTAGGTCAGAAGACCTTTGGCAAAGGGTTGGTGCAAACCGTTCGTCCCTTGACCTACAATTCCCAGCTCAAAGTGACCACCGCTAAATACTACATCCCGAGTGGTCGTTGCATACAGGCCATTGAATATAGCGACAAGGACCCTGAATCCAAGAATCAGCGGGTAGCCGATTCGCTACGCAAGGCTTTCAAAACGGCAGGAGGTCGCTTGGTTTACGATGCGGGGGGTGTTACCCCCGATTTGGCGATTGCTCCCGACACGGCCAGCAATATCCTGATTGCCTTGGTCAACAAAAGGCATGTCTTTGATTTTGCAACGTACTTGAGGGGTCAATGGGAATCTATTCCTGAACCTGAGGCTTTTGTGATTAACGACTCGCTGTACACGGCATTTGAACAATTCTTGCAAGGCAAGGATTACGAATACATCACTGAATCGGATAAATTGCTCAAGGATTTCAAGGACAAGGCGACCAAAGAGAAATATTTTGATGCAGTGGCCAAGGAATACGAGGCCTTGGTGGCACGAAAGCAAACGGATAAATCCAAAGATTTACGCAAACATCGCCGAGAAATATCGGAATACCTTAAGCAAGAAATTGTAGCCCGATATTACTTCCAAAAAGGTAGGTTAAGGGCCACTTTTGCGGGGGATCCCGAGGTCCAAAGAGCCTTGTCATTGCTTGCAGATCCTGCAGCGTATAAGCAGATTCTTCGGGTACCTTGATATGGAGGATTGGGCCTTGCTCATAGGGTTGGGTATGGTGGCTGGTTTGGTCGGCGGGTTGTTTGGGGTAGGGGGCGGGGTTATTTATGTGCCTGTGTTAGGATGGTGGTTGGATCGCCAAGGTTTTGCCGTGGAGCATCGGGTCTCGATGGTATTGGGTAATTCCCTCGCCATGACCTTGGTGACAGGCCTTGTGGGCGTATGGTTGTGGAAGCGTAAAGGAGTTTATGAGCCTCGTACATGGTTGAGCATGGGCATCCCTGCGGGTTTGGTTGCTGTAGGGTTGGCGTGGTTGCTTCGTCAGGGGGCTTTTTACGATGCGGCCCTTTTTCGCCTGGTCTTCAGCAGCATGCTGGCCATGATGTTGGCCCGCAATGCATGGGCCTGGTTCAAGTTCGGCGCAGTTACTCTAGAGGGCCAAGGCAAGGAGCCTTCCCCAGCTGGTTATGCTTTGCTTGGTTCGTTGGGGGGATTGTTCTCGGCCTTGACCGGTTTAGGGGGTGGGGCAGTCATGGTTCCTGCCCTCCAAAGTCTGGGGATGCGCAACCAAGCCCGCATCAATGCCCTGAGCATGGGGGGGATTTCGGTCATGGCATTGTCGTCCACCTTGTTCTATGCGATGACGGATCAAGGGGGACTGGCTCCTGCTTTTCTCTTGCCTACTGCCGCAGGTACCTTACTCGGACTTTGGCCGGGTATTGCCATGGCACGCCATTGGTCAGGCAGTCGTGTAGGTTCCAGGAATTTGCGTGGGGGTCTTTTGATTTTTTTGACGCTGGTCTTGCTTTGGATCAACCGGGATTGGATACTCCCGGGGCTTTGAACATTGTTTTGAGCAAGGTGTTCCAAGCATGATGATGAATTCAATACAATGGTATGAAATACAAGAATTGAATGTTATGAAAAACACAAAATCAAATAAAATGTTAAGGAAGAAGGCCCTAGGATTGTGGTGCGTCATGGCCTTCTTGCTGGTCCAAGGGTGGGGCATCAAGGCCCGTGCTCAGGGCATAGACGGAAACTTAGTTGATCGTTTGAAAATGCATGTGGGCTTCTTGGCCCATGACAGTTTGGAGGGAAGGCAAAGCGGATCTCCTGCGGAGCGAAAGGCCGCTGCTTACCTGATCAAGCACTTTGCCATGCACGGTTTGCAAGCGGCCGGGGACTCTGGGCGCTGGACCCAGTCCTTCCCAATATTGGTTCGTCAAGCTGCCGCTCCCGATGCGATGCTGAAGGTTGGAAGGAAAGTCCTGGAGCAGGGCAAGCACTTTGTGGTCTTGCCCGGTTCGGGCAGTGGTGAGGTCGTAGGCCATTCGGTGGATGCAGGCTACGGTATAGAATCCGATTCCCTTAACCATCACGACCTCAAGGATAGCCTGCTCATGAAGGATAAGGTTTGGTGGATGCGATGGAATGCCCCCGATGGAGCGAACCCGCACGGGCCTTACGGCGCATTATCGACCTTGGAGCGCAAAATCGCCTTGGCCGAAAAGCACGGCGCGAAAGCGTTGATCCTCTATCCGTCCAAGAGCGGGGAGCCTTGGCCGGATTCCGTGATGGACCGGCGTACCCGTTCTGGCAGAATCCCGGTACTCAGTCTGACCGAGGCAGGGGTTGAGGTTTTGCCCACCGGGTTTGCAGGGAGAAGCAGTTCCTCCATTCGTTTGGCCTGCCGAGTTGTTAAGGAATATGTTACGGCATCCAATGTGGCGGGTTTGATTGATAACGGAGCAAACCGAACCTTGGTTTTTGGCGCGCATTACGATCACTTAGGCTACGGAGAATACGGGAGCAGCAGGCATCGTGGGGAACCCCAAATCCATAACGGGGCCGATGACAACGCTTCGGGAACAGCCGGGCTGGTGGAGTTGGCGGCCCATTATGCCCAAGGCCAAGACAAGCGGTTTAATTATTTGTTTTTGGCTTTTTCGGGCGAAGAATTGGGCTTGCTCGGTTCCGCCTATTTCGTTAGGCATCCGGCCATTCCCTTGGATTCGGTGGTGGCGATGCTTAACATGGATATGATTGGGCGATTGCAAGATAGCAGCATGCAATTGGGTGTACACGGAACCGGAACGGCCCTGGAATGGCCCGCCTTGGTGGAGGCTGCAGCCGGGCCATTGCGTATCAAAAGCAGCGAGTCAGGCAGCGGTTCCTCGGACCATCATTCGTTTTATTTGAACAATGTTCCGGTCTTGCATTTTTTTACGGGAACCCATCAGGAATATCATAAACCGGAGGACGACGAACACCTTATCAATTATCCTGGTATGGCGCAGGTCTTGGCTTGCATGGTGCGGTTGGTGGATTCCTTGCCGGCCCATGGTCGGCTTCAGTTCCGCAAGACCAGCAGCGCTGATGCCTCGGCATCTCCTCGTTTCAAGGTAACCCTCGGCATCATGCCGGATTATTTCTACGAAGGCGAAGGGATCAAAGTGGACGGTGTTACCGAAAACAAACCCGCTGCCAAGGCCGGGGTGCTCAAGGGGGATATCCTCTTGCAACTGGGTGACTTTCCGTTGGGGGATATGCAGGCTTACATGAAGGCTTTGTCTTACCAAAGCAAAGGCCAAACCGCCAACTTGCAATTGCTGCGTTCGGGCCAAAGGATGGACGTGCAGGTTACCTTTTAGGATTCAAACATTTGCTAGATTTCTCTTTGATTTCTCTTCGATTTCCCTCTGATTTCTCCTCGAAATGAAGCCTTCGAATGCACCTCTGCTCCTTTTGGATCATGCCAGCCCTGTCGCTTCGGTGGCCGTCGTAGACGGTGAAGGCAAGGTCCTGGCCTCTTCGTTGGAATTACGCCCGCAGATGCAAGCCGAGCGCTTGGCTTTGATGGTGCAAGA
>Ga0194128_10009926_pt1 | contig 11488 bp, 12 predicted proteins | sample TA2KigCa65mmetaG_FD_148650 | JGI IMG/M metagenome (GOLD analysis project Ga0194128, IMG submission 148650) | Freshwater microbial communities from Lake Tanganyika, Tanzania - TA2015037 Kigoma Deep Cast 65m | ecosystem: Environmental > Aquatic > Freshwater > Lake | place: Tanzania: Lake...
CCGAGGCTGACCGCATCCAATACACCCAAGCTGGCGCCACCCGCGAAGCCAAGATCATCGCCATCACCAGCTACCGAGGCGACAACCCAGTCCTCCACACCCTCATAGCGAGGCCGCAGTAATGGCGCGACGCATTGGTAGAGCTAGAAATGACATCCGCAACCTCGGCCCCGACGCACTGAATGCAATTAACCAGGCTTGCAGGCACGCTGCGGTCGAAATAATGAACGACCTCGGCCGCTTAGGTCCGGCCTACACCGGTAATTTTCGCGACAGTTGGATTGCTATTCCAGTCGGTAAGGGTGCTTCTGGCACGGCAGGCGGCGACTACCCATACCAGATTTCAGACGTACCCAACCTTTCGTTGACCCGCCGCGAAGTCGGACGTGTCACGAAATTCACCATCGAAAACACGCAACCATACGCCGCGTATGCACTAGATCTACAAGAGGGACGTTTCTACCCACCCGACGAGTTTGGTCCTATTAAAAAGCCGGTAAACGAAGGTAATCGTGCGCCTGGATTAACAAAACGGGGTGATGTTACAACGGGTGACGGAGAAGCAAAAAGCACCGCCAAACTGGACTGGTATGTAACTTACACAGAAGGAGGCGGTATGCAGAAAGCATTAGCTGCCGGCGTCAAACTCGGGTTCAAAGCATGAACTACCAAGCAATTCGGGCATCAATCGAAAACCCGCTGCTAGCAGCATTTGGCGCACTGGTGCCTGCTGTTCCGGTCTTTTTTGACAACATCACAGCGGTTCCAGCAAACACGACCACGGAGTACGTCCGAGTCAACATCACGTTCGGTATTACAAATGAACCCACGCTAACCAGCAGTGTGGACAATGCCCGTGGTGCCCTCATCATCCGCATTTTTACGGAAAAAGGACGAGGTCCCGCTCGTAATCAAACGTTGTTGACGACCGCCGTCAATGTGCTCGAAACACTGAACAGCACCGCCAAACCAGCCACTGGAACATTTATGCGTCTCGGTGAAATCAACGGACCCACATTTTCTTCTACTGAAGAAAGCCCCCATTTCGTGGGTCGAATTGACACCAGTTGGGTGGCAACAGTCCTCAGCTAAAGACTGTTGCTATTCTGTTATAAGCCGGGCAGTGCCCGCCCCACTGTCCATCCCTTTGGTAAGTCCTTATGGCCACCACTGTTCTGTCCGGCACGTCCGGCGCTCTGTATTACAAGCCCGCCGGCACTACCGGTGGTTTCGGTGAAGCTGGCGTCAACGTCGGCACTGACACCATCACGATCGAGCCCTACCTTAATTTGAAGGCTGGTGATCCGGTTGTTTTCAGCATCGTCAACACCCAAACAGGCGGCGCCGGCTCCGGCACCTTGCCTGCTGGTATCGCGGCTGCTACCACCTACTTTGTACTGACCTACACCGCCGCCACTGGTGCGCTGACCGTATCAGCAACGCTTGGCGGCAGCATTCTTAACATTACCGATGACGGCACCGCTGTCGCCCCGAACGAGTTCCAGGTTGCCTATGCAGCCTTTGCTGCAGTAGGCCAGGTCCGCGACTGGAGCTTTGAGATCACCCGCGCCGAGATCGACGTCACCACGATCGGTCAAACCCCCGGCCAGTATGTGCCCTTCCGTAACTTCATCGCCGGTTTTGCCGATGGCTCTGGCACCGCCACGGTCTACATGACCAACGAGGACGCCGCGCTATCCAACCGGATGATCGAGGACGTGCTCCAGCGTCAGCAAACCGGCGCCGCCTTCAAGCTGTACACCGATCAGGTGTTTAGTGGTGGCACGCTGAGCGAATCGCTTAGCCGTTCGATCGCCTTCGATGCAGTGCTGACCTCGGCCAGCCTGAACATCAACCCGGACGACGCCCAATCGGTGACTGTCAACTTCCGCCCCTCGGCGACCCCCACCTTCGACTTCGCCAAGTCCTGATAACCTCTGGGTTGTCCCCCACCCGCCCCACCACACGGTGGGGCTTTTTCATGGTTACTGCGTTACACTAGAACGTAAATCAACAAGGTTTTATGCCTGCTTCAACTCCCATTCGGGCCATTGACCGCCTCCGTAAGGCCGCCAACCTGGAACCCACCAAAAAGAACGTGGAGCTATCCGATGGCAGCACGTTTGAGATGTGGGTCAGCCCACTAACGATGGCCGAGCGTGAACGCGCCCAAAAGCAGGCCAAGTCTGACGATGCCAACGCCTTCGCCCTCCAGCTGCTGATTACCAAGGCACTGGACGAAAACGGCGCCAAGCTGTTCGCCCCTGGCGAGATCGACGTCCTGAAGAACGAAGTCAAGGACAAGGACCTCCAGACGCTGATGCTAGCGATCCTGACCGACGATTCCGAGCCTATGGACCCAAAGCCCTAGCCGCCGACCTCCGAAAGGACAACTGGCTTCTGCTCCAGTTCGGCATCGCCAAAGAACTCGGCCTTACCCTCCAACAAGTCCGCACCACGATGACCGCCGAGGAGGCCCTCGGCTGGAGCGCCTACTTCCAGATCCTCAACGAGGACCAGCAAAAGGAAATCGACAAAGCCAAACGCCGCCGCTAACCCCGGCGGCTTTTTTGCTGTGTAAACTGAAGTACCAGAAGCTGTCATTACCGCAGTGGCTAGTTACAACGCCGCAATCAATATCGTTGTAAGCGGCCAACAGCGCTTAGATTACGTTCTCAATTCTGTAAAAAAACTTAATGCAATTACAGCTAAATTAAAACCTATAAATTTATTAGCCCCTGGCGCGGGGGGCGGCGGTGATGCAATCAGAGTCGCCAAAAAACAACTAGATGATTTTGCAAGAGCTGTTGTAAATTTTCAGCCGCAAGGAATACAGAAGCAAGCCAAAGAACTTAGTAAAACAATGGCCGGTGCAGCCGCTCAAGCGTCTGCTCTCACCACAGCTCTTGCGAATGTAGGTTTGAAGTCTGGCGGATTCAAAGAACAAGCAGCGGAAGTAAAAAACTATGCTTTGGCTTTAGACACAGCCGCCCGAAATGTAGCCCGTTTGAATGCCATCGGTCAAACTGTTCAAAGAGGTGCTCGCGTTCAAAATATCGCAACCCGCTTTAATGTCAGTCCTGAACAGGTTGAGCAAAGGCTCGCCAACATGCGTGAAGCAGCGGCCAAGCGACAGGCACAGCTAGACGAGGCAAAACGGCGGCGCGATTTACAGAAACTTCTTCTGCTGAAACGTGAAGAAGATTTTGAACTTCGCTTAGCGCGTATTCGAGAACGTAACGCACAGGCAGAAGCCAAAAGAAAAAGACAAACTGCAGGTGTTAGTGATGCTATAATCGGGGGTGCTTTTCCTTTGCTTTTTGGACAAGGCTTGGGTGCATCACTAGGTGGCGCACTGGGCGGTGGAATAGGCGCCCGAGTAGGCGGAGGTAAAGGCGGTTTTGGGGGTTCTTTGCTTGGTACTATTGTTGGACAAGCTACTATTGATTTCGCTATAAATAGTGCGCTCAAATTAGGCAAAGCTCTAGAAGCACCTACAACAAACATCGAACAACTTATCGAACTTCTTGGTATTGCTGGTACAGGGCTCAAATCCAACATAAGAGTTCTACAGGAACTGGGCCTAACCTCTACCGCAAGTTCACTAGCCCTAGCAAAATTAGAGGCTACTTTAGGCGCAGAAGGTTTTAAAAACGCCGAGGAATTTAGTAAAGATGGGCAAAATCTTGCTAACGCATTTAGTCGTTTACAGTTAGCGGTGGCTAATTTGGCTAACGGCGCACTACCGGGCATACTTGATTTTCTTACAAATGCTATAAAATTAGCCGCTAATGCAGGTTTACCCAAAGGCGGTTCCCTGGGTAGGGTCGCCGGCGTAGCCTCAGCAACAACACAAAAAACTGCAGGTCAGCTACGCGCCGAAAACTTTATCGGGCCTGTACCTGATGTGGATCTCACATTAGAGCGGGCCGCCCAGAAAGCTATTACACAAGAAAAACAACGACAAATAACTCTCGCCGCAGCGCAAAAAAACCTAGAAGAAAGTAGGTTAAGTTTGACCCGGGTAGACCTGGCGGCTGAACAGGGGCGTATAGCCGTTCTCCAAATTCAGAATGATTTAACACGTAAACAACTAGAACTTAGTAAAGAAACAGAAGCAACTAAAAGAAGTCTTCTCGACCTAGATATTAAGTTGTTGCAACAGCAGAAAGCTCAAGCGGAGGCCGCCCAACGTAACGCTGTTATCGAGGCGCAGCGTGCCGTGATGCGTCAACTAGGCGGATTGATGATTGAGCAGACTGAACTGGAAAATCAGTTGTACGTACTCCGCAGCGAAAGCGCAAAACTTCTACAAGGCGAAGCAATAGGCTTAGCAAGTCAGCTCAACAACATAGAGCAGCGTTATCAAAATGAAATAGACATTTTAGCTGTACGAAGAGATCTAGAAAGGTTGGGTATAAATGAAGCTGAAGTTTTACAAGAAATAAATACAAAGTACGACGGGTTAACGGCTGTTGTGAAGCAACGCCTTAAAAACGAAACAGAAACACTGCTACAACAGCAGGCTCAATACAACCTCACTCAACTGCAAATCAAACAACAGCGAGAGCTAGCAAACCTGGAAACAAGCGGGCGTTTCCAGCTGGAATTGCAGCGCATCCAATCTTTCCAAGATCCCACCGGCTTCGGTTTCTTCGGTGACGCCCTCCTAAACCAGAAGCTAGCTCTAGAGGAGTACAACGTTACTTTGAGTAACTATGACGCACAGCTGCTGGCTTTAGAAGACCGCATGGCTGTGCCGGGCTTGAACCCCGATGTCTTGCTTGGTTTAACCCAGCAATCCGATGCTCTCAAAGATCAAATAGCTCTGTACAAAGAATACCAACCAGCAATTATTCAGGCCAGGCTTGAACAAGAAAAGTTTAATACTATTTTTAACGCAACTAAAACTGCTGTAGATAGCCTTGCTGATGGACTTGTCGGGGTAGTGTCCGGCACCATGACAGCACAAGAAGCCTTTGCCTCCTTCCTGAGGACCATAGGAGAAATGCTGGCAGAAGAAGGAAAGAAAATGATCGCTCAATATATTGCTATAGGCATCGCCAGAATATTTGCCGGGTTTGGTGGCTTTAGTCCACTTAGCAATGCTCAGGCGACAAGTTTCAATTTTAATCCAGGGGCAATGACTGGCAGTCTTACTCCAGGTGGTTTATTTGCCGAGGGAGGCACCTTCTCTCAGAACGGCATTGTCCCTTACGCCAGTGGCGGTGTCGTCAGCTCGCCCACGTTGTTCAAGTTTGCCGATGGTGGTGCCACCCGCACCGGCCTCATGGGCGAAGCTGGCCCCGAGGCGATCATGCCGCTCAAGCGCGGCAGCGATGGCAGCCTTGGGGTACAAGCCACTGGCCTACGCGAAGCTATGAATCAGAACCGCGCAGCCGGCGGCGGCACCCCCGTGCTCAACATGAGCTTCCAGTCCACTAATATCGGTGGCGTCGAGTACGTCAGCCGCGATCAACTGGAAGCGGCAATGGCACAAACCCGCCGTCAGGCCTCTCGCGATGGCGCCCAACGTGGCATGACCATGACTCTCGACCGCATCCAGAACAGCAGCTCCACACGCCGTAGGATTGGGGTGTAATGGCTGACTTTCCTGCACTGAAGCCAACGGCCCGCAGCTTCCAGCTCGGCCAGTATCCGATCAAAACGTATCGGGCGATGTCTGGCGCGGTAGTACGCCGCAGCTTTGGCAACAAGCCGTTTGGCTACACATTGGAGCTGGAGTTTGCCAATGTTCCAGAAGCCACCGTAAATGACATCTGCGATCACTACAACGATCAAAGTGGCGGCACCTCGGGCTTCACAGTGCCGGCAGAAGTGTTTGCTGGTTACACCAGCACGCTCCAAGGCAAGGTACGCGAGCCCGACGGCATCGAGTGGCTTTACGCCGAGCCGCCAAGTGTCACCAGCGTGATCAAAGACATCAGCAGCGTCACCGTCAGGCTGGTGGGTGAAATCAAATGAGCGAGATTCGCATCGCGCAGTATTTCGATATTAGGCCTGCCAGCGGTGGGCAGCGTCGGTTCCAAAACTACTTCGTTGGTCAAACGAAGAGTCTCGATGACGTTCAATATGACTTTGCACCATTTCGCGCCGATGGCAGTGTTGCCAATCTCAACGGTGACAATGCTGTTGTCCGTGTGCTGTTCCCGGCCACGGAGTTCAGCATCAAGCTGGTGGAGGAGGGTGACGGCAACCGGCTAAGCGAGTTGACACTAACGACGCAATGGCTTAACGCCGCCGAGGCCATGGTTCGCTCCTACGTCGAGTATTACGTCGGCATCGGTGCCAGTTTCAGCGAAACCACGGTTGAACTACGGTTCCGCACCGCCATGGATTCTGTCGGCGCACAGTTCCCAGCACGCATCTTGACCCGTAGTCTTGTGGGATTGCTTCCCCTTAACTCAGATATTGTGCTGCAATGATCAACACCAACGAGTTCATCGGTCTTCGACGCGCTTGGGGCGCATTTCCAGGCGATGGCTCCGGGACGGTGGATTGCTGTTTACTGGCTGCCGAGATCCATAAACGCCTTGGCTACTACGATTACACGCCCGATATCCTTAAGTATTTTCAAGAGTTTACCGATAGCACGTTTCCGCCCAGCATGATTCCCCGCTGGCTGCTGCAAAACGCAGATCGAATTAAGTCACCTCGTCTTCATGCGATTGTCTTGATGCGAGGCAAAGGCATGGGAGCTTTAGGAACAGTGCTCGAAGGTGGGCAGATGTTATACATCTCTGCTAGAGCAGGTGTTGTTTTGGCGCCTATTGTAAACCAAGCGCAGCACTTTTTCTGGTTACGCAAATGACCCGCAAACTACTGCCTTACGAATACGACCTAATCGAAGCGCTAGGCGTTACGAAGGATGAGTATCTGGATTTTGTAGCACAGCAGCATGTCTATAAAGACCCAAAAGAAGGCACGGCGCTTGATATTCGCAACAGCGAGGCTGTCGTCGCCTTGGTGCTGTCAATCGTCGGCGCCTTGTTCCAAGTGGCGTCAATTCTGCTGGCACCAAAGCCGCCTGACACGGAAGGCGCTGCTCAAACCCGCGACCAGCGTGTTGGCCGCCGGACGGGGTTCAACGGTACACAGGAACTCGCTAACTATGGCGATGCCGTACCGCTGGTCTATACCAACACTGAAACCAACGACTACGGTGGCGTGCGTGTGTCAACGCTGCTGCTATGGAGCGCTGTGCTGAGCTTCGGCAACCATCAGTTTATGCGGCTGATGATGACGATTGGCGCTTCCAGCATCGGATCTATCGACCCCGAGCGCACCGCCATCGGCCAGTTCCCGGCACGCGACTTGGTGCTTAGCAACGTATGGCAGTATTTCAACCCCGATGGCCCAACGCGCTACAAAAATCTGTTGAAAGTCGGAACGCTTGATGCAGAAGATCCGACGAAAGATAAAAGCAACGACACCACCGCACGAATTGCCTTTGGCGATGATTTAAGTAGCCAGCAAGGTTTCAGCCAAGCATTTTCACCGACAACTAGCGACAAGGTAGGCGTAACTGGCTTTATTCCAGTTAATGCAGAGGTAATGATTTTGACGCCTAAGGGTGAGCGCAAGCGCAAATTAGTTGACGTGGAGTTGACAGGACGTGGAGATTTCTGGGGCAACAATCTTAACCGCCCAATTGTGCCGGTGGGGACGGCATTAAAGCTGATAATTGGCGACACCAGTAAAGCGCTTTTGTCAGATAACACCGCCGGCATTGCAGCGCAGGATGCTCAACGCGCTGCATCATCCCTCGTGGATAATGGTGCACTGTTCAAGGCTGGTTCAGCCAAATTTCGCGTGCGCGGCGCTAAGTACGACGGCGACGGCAACATTGAAGATTCAAAGCTAACCGTTAATCTTGTATGCATACAAGAAGGCAAGATGCCGCGACTACAATACAACATTCGCCACTGGCTAGAAACCGGCGGGACGGAGCAACAAAAAATAAATAAAGAGATTGAAGAATTAGAGGAAAAAATAGACGACAATAAGTCTGCCATTGAAAGGAGGCGTGAAACACTAGACAGAGGATTTAAACTAATTTCAACCCCATCTGGTGAGAATAAATTTACGCAAAAAAAACTAACTGACAAAGACCGCGCTCAAATAAAAAAAGAAATTGAAGAGCTTGAAAACAAAAATACCAAATTAACGGGGCAAATAGAAGACCTCATAGCGGATAGTGCTGTGGTTGCAGTTGCACCTTTTCACACCAAAGGCTTTGCCCGCATCGAAGAGGCTGCTTACGCCAGCGTTACCAAGTGCAACGTGCTGGATCTGGCGCTGCGTTTTCAGGTGTATCGCCGCCTTAGTGGTCGCAGCAATGTCTACGGCAGCAAGCAAAGAGATTACGGACACAGCCCCTCGGACAACGGCGCCAAGGCACGCACTGCCATGTTTGTCGTTTACTACACCTTGAACAGTGACAAAGAAAACTACATCCCTTACATCTTCTGTTGCCGTGGCTTTAACGAGCAAGATGTATTCACTTATCTAAAGCTGAGAACACCTGGCGCCCCTAAACAGTTTGAAGTGCGACTGGAGCCTGTGGTAGATCCCTACACGGAAGTCCGCACCTTGAAAATCAAGGGATACTGCTATCTAGACCCTGGCGCCGATGCAAGAACTCTAAACACAGAGCGAACCGGTAACGATAACCTCACTGTTTATTTCAACGGTGTCCGCCGCGAGCCCAATGACAAAGATTACCCCCCGTTTAACAAAAATCCGCGTGATGTTAGCGAGTTTGACCTGTTCAACTACGACGCCTACTCCACCTCGTCATTCGCGTTTGACAACGGTCCCGAAATCCAAATCACCGCCGTCAACGAACAGGTACTAGAAGAGTGGGATAGCTCCAACAACGCCAACTACGACAAGATTTATCGCGGCCTATCCAACTTTGCCTTGCACGTCGTCTCCGGCGCTGGCACGCGAGATCTGCGTAGCGTGAGCGTTTGGGTCAATCAAGGCAAGCAGGTTTGCACGCTAAACGAAGATGGCACCTACACGTCAGACAAACCCGAATCCAGCTCGTTTGCGCCTGAAATTTTTTTAGACACGGTACTGGACAAGGATAACGGCATCGGCGAATACGCCAAGATCCATGCGGTCGATGTGCAGCAGCTCGGGTTAAGCAAACGCTTCTGTCGTGAAAACCGCCTTTACATGGATGGCGTCATCGCTGACCAGCGTTCATGGCGGCAATTTTGGAGCGAGGTCGCACCGTTCAGCCTGCTGGAACTCGGCAAGATCGGCGGACGCGACACGCTGGTGCCAGCATTGCCGTATAACGAAGATACGGGGCAAATTCGTGATACTGACGCTGTTCCAATCAGCGCCCTATTCAACCAAGGCAATATCCTCGAAGGCAGCCTCAAGGAAGAGTTCATCGACTATGGCGCCAGCACTCAAGATGTGATTGTGACGGTGCTTTACCGCGACGTAGAGCGTAACGGCCTGTTCCCACGCAACAACAGCGTTGAGATCAGGCTCACTAGCACCGGGGAAAGTGATGCCATCCGCGAAACCATCGACGCCTCGCAGTTTGTCACCCGCCGCGACCAGGCGATCAAACTCGGCAAGTTCCTGTGCAACACCCGCCGCCACAGCCGCCGCGCCATCGAGTTTCAGACCTTCCCGACGGACACCTTCGTCGCTCCCGGCGCCTACATCTACGTCGAAACCACTAACAGCGAATGGGAACACATCTACACAGGACGGATTGAGGCCGGTGGTGTACTAAATCTGCCTGTCGCTAGCACCGTGCCCGACCGCAACGACTACAACGTCCTGACCTATACGGGCGATGGTTCTGCGGTTAAGGACTTTAAAGACATTACCGTCGACAACAATACAGCCACCCAACTGGAATCTTGCGTCGGCGACCTGTTTGTGTTAGGGCTCTCGATCCGAAACAAGCGGGTGTTCCGCGTTACTGAAGTTAACATGGAGGAAGAAGGCGAAACCACGGTCCGCGCTGTCGAGCATCCCTGCAACGAGGATGGCTTGTCTTTTATTGCGCAAGGTATCGACGAGACTGTCGCCGACCTATTTACGATTGACGGCAGTGCGGAGTAGACTGCAAGAAATCTCCATTGGACTGCGATTGTGGCTTTTTTCACCGGACGTAGCGGCTCACTGGTATTTGACAGTAAGCCAGTAGCCAAAATCCGTGACTGGTCACTGGAGACGACTGTAGAGCTGCTGTCTACTAATACCATTGACAGCGGCGTTAATACGTTTACCCCGGGCGTTAAAGGCGCAACTGGCAGTGCCACGTTGATGTACTACCGCTTGGAGTCAGGTGAAAGTGCGGCCTTTACGGAGTTCACAGCACTACTCAACAAGATCATGCAAACAGGCAATATTGAAACGGACGACCGCGTATTGCTGGAGCTAAACGTAGGTGGCGATGATGCTGACGACATTAAATTCAACGCTTACATCACCAGCGCACAAGTGTCAGTTAGCACTGGCGAATTAAGTGTAGTGCCGATCCAGTTCACGATGGATGGGGACTTTACTGAAGTCGTAATCTAATGGCAGTCTTTCTTGGCAGTCACGGTAATGTCCGACTACGGCGAGGTTTGCGGACGCCATACGCGCCGCTAGAGGATCAAATTAGCCCTGATGACGTAAACACCACGCTCAATCGGCTTGGTTTTGATAGCTCAGTAGACAACTTAATAACAGGCGACCGCATTGACATCAGTACCGATGACGCCCGTGGCCTGGTGTGCTTTGATGCGTCTTCATGGTCATCAGCCGCTGTGGAGCCTTCGATCTCGGCGTATGTGCATGTTAACGCTGTAGGTGGATTGCGCTTCTTTTATCAGTTTGAAAACGCCATTAACAATAACCGCGCCGCAGAACTGACGCTAACTGCGTTTGCAGAGCCTGCATTACCCATCACTGTAAAAGTACGCGACGTAGCAGAGAACGTACTCGGTAACGTTACGGGCTATACATTAAACACAGACCGTGAAACCATCGACGCAACTAGCCTTAGCGACAAGTTTCGTAAACAGTATTCAGCCGGCATTATTAGCGGCAGTGGCTCTATCGACTGCTTGTTTGACTACACGTCTACCGGCATCAAGGAAGCGCCGTTGTTGATGCTACAGCTCATCCATCGTGTTGACATCGGCAGTGAGTTTGACTTGGCGCTGTATTTAACCGACAAGGAACTAAACCCGTCTCTTAATAATGTCTACTATGAAATGCAAGCAATGGTCACGCAAACCGGCGTAACCGTTGACAGCGGAGATATTATTCGTTGTACAATAGACTTTGTAACAACGGGCGAAATCCGTCTGTTGATTGGCGAGCCTGCTGGTTACGTCCTGAAGGAAGACGATGACCGCATCGAGATCGAGCAGTCCCTCGACTTCCTGCTTCAGGAAACCGAGGACTAAGCTGTCCATAGCACGGAGTTGAATTTTGGCTGACC
>Ga0194128_10009930_pt1 | contig 11484 bp, 8 predicted proteins | sample TA2KigCa65mmetaG_FD_148650 | JGI IMG/M metagenome (GOLD analysis project Ga0194128, IMG submission 148650) | Freshwater microbial communities from Lake Tanganyika, Tanzania - TA2015037 Kigoma Deep Cast 65m | ecosystem: Environmental > Aquatic > Freshwater > Lake | place: Tanzania: Lake...
TTTGTGAACAGCGGTAGCAACGCCCGTGCGGTCAAAGCGGACCAGAAGGCTATGCAAACCAAAATCGCAACCGATATTCAGCGTTACCTCATCCCTCGGGTCAAAAAGCAATTGCCTGCGCGCATTGCCCGGCTCTTCAACAAAACCGTAAAATACCATATCAACCCGACCGGGAACTTTGTGATCGGTGGACCTCACGGGGACACCGGATTGACCGGCCGCAAGATCATCGTGGACACCTACGGTGGCAAAGGCGCCCACGGTGGAGGTGCCTTCTCGGGCAAAGACCCTTCCAAAGTGGACCGATCGGCCGCCTACGCGGTGCGTCATATTGCCAAAAACATGGTAGCAGCCGGTGTCTGCGATCAAGTCCTCGTTCAAGTGGCTTACGCCATCGGTGTTGCCGAACCGGTAGGCCTTTACGTGAACACCTACAACACCGCGAATGTCCGCGATGCCCAAAACAAGAAACTCAGCGATGGCGAGATCGCCGCACGCATCTCCAAGATCTTCGACATGCGTCCGGGCATGCTTATCAAGCGCCTCAAGCTGATGACCCCCATCTATTCCGAAACAGCAGCCTATGGGCATATGGGCAGACCCCATACCAAAGTCAACAAAACAATCCGCTGGGGAACCGGAGCCGATCAAGTACGCACCATTCCCGTGGAACTCTTCACCTGGGAGGCCCTCGATCAAGTCACCGCCATCCGCAAGGCCTTCAAACTTTAAAGACTCACCGTTCAGGGGGGAAGAGGTTTCCGTTCTTCAAGATCCTAGGTATCCTATAAAGTAATTCGTAACACATTTCTTAAAAGATTGGATCTAAGCAAAATAGACCACTTGCCTGAGGGAATTTAATTGGTGATGCGTACCCTCCCTGTCGTTTCATCAAAGTCGACGCGATAAGTCCTTAGCGGCCAAGCGGCAGGCCCACGGACGGCGTTCCCATCCAACAAGGAGAATCGGGAATCGCAGCATGCACATTGAAGGGTCATCAACGAATCCACCACCGATACCCTATGGCAGGTTTGGCTGGGAGCGTAGGTACAAGCCCGGTCATAGGCCTGAAAACGATCCAAGCCAGATCGGTATAACACAATTCCTCTATACCCAGCCTCTATGTAGGCATACTCGCCGACCAACTGCAACCGGCTGTACGTCGGAAGCATAATATTGAGGGAAAAATCCACCAGAATCTGAGGAACTTGGTCAGCGGGAACTTTGCCTCTGCAGCCTACGATAAAAAAGAATAAAAGAAAAAATAATCTTTGTAAAATACTCTTTGAACAGGATATAAATTCTATTTTTTGCATCTCTCGGGGATTCATCGCATAGAATTTCATTGTACTTAAATTCGCCTTTGGAGCATTCATCGCGCGATGGGACCTTCGTCCTTGGAATAGGGATAAAATCCCTGACCGCTTTTGCGGCCGTGATGACCTTGGAGGACCATGCTTTGTTGGATAGGATTGGGCTCAAAGCGTTTGGGGCATCCAAGACCCTCGTATATGGAAGTGGTAACCGACAAATTGGTATCAACCCCTATCAAATCCATGAGCCGAAAAGGACCCATTCGAAAGCCGACGGACTCCAGTAAGCGATCAATGTCTTCGTGAACTAAACCCCCTGCGCCAAGCAGACGTAGGCTTTCGGCGTAGTAAGGTCTGGCAACTCGGTTGACGATGAAACCGGGGGCATCCTTAGCGCGAACAACGGTCTTATTCATGAGGAGGGCCAGGTCTTCGGCTTGTTGGGCAACGCAAGCCAGGGTCTGCGGTCCGGAAATAACTTCCACCAATTTCATGACTGTGGCCGGATTGAAGAAATGGAGGCCAACCACTCTTTCCGGCCTGGATAGGCCTTCGGAAAGGACCTCCATGGGAATAGAAGAAGTGTTGCTGGCGATAATGAACTGCGGGGAATTTTGTTGTTCCAAAACGCGGAACAAGGCTTTTTTAGGGGCCGTTTGTTCCACAATGGCCTCGATGAGCATATCCCCCACCGCGAGGCGGGTGGTGTAAACAATACGGTTTTGGATTGTTGCCACTTTCTCTGCGGCGAGGCGGCCTTTGGCTACACTTTGATACAGATTTTGGTCGATAGCTTGGCGAGCCTTGGTCAGGCCCTCTTGGCTCACATCGTACATGATGGTCTGCTTACCAAGGGTAGCACAAAGCTGAGCAATGCCCTGCCCCATGGTTCCTGCACCCGCCACAATAATCGTATTCAATGTTACCATTAGGATTTTTTTCGTTCAACTGGAAGATTAGATCAAAACCGTAATTTCAACGGCTGTGACCAAATTGACGCACAAACCGCAGATCGTTTTCGTAAAAAAGCCGAATGTCCGGAATCCGGTGCCTAAGCATTGTAAGTCGCTCAATTCCAATACCAAAGGCATATCCGCTGTAAACCTCGGAGTCGATTCCACAATTCTCAAGCACTTGGGGATCAACCATGCCGCAACCTAATATTTCAACCCACCCGCTATGCTTACAAACGCTACATCCATTCCCAGAACACAGGAAGCAAGAAACGTCCATCTCCGCAGAGGGTTCGGTGAACGGAAAATAAGAAGGCCTAAATCGAATTTGTACCGATGGCCCAAAAAGATGAGTCGCAAAATCGTACAAAACCTTTTTGAGGTCGGCAAAGCTGACATCCTTATCAATATAAAGGCCTTCGACCTGGTGAAATTGCATGTGGGAGCGGGCCGAAACCGTTTCGTTGCGGTAAACCCTGCCTGGAGAAACCGTCCGCAGGGGCAATTGCCCCTTCATCATTTCTTTGACCTGTACCGAAGAAGTATGGGTGCGCAACAAATGGGCCGGATCCAGGGACACAAAGAAGGTATCCTGCATATCCCGGGCCGGATGGTCTGCGCCAAAATGAAGGGCCTCAAAATTGTGCCAATCGTCCACCAATTCGGGCCCATCGGACCAACGAAAGCCCAATTTACCGAAAAAATCGAGCATGAGGTGGCGGGTGAGGGCCAGGGGGTGGCGGGAGCCCTGCCCCCAAACGGGCGGAGGCAGCTCTGCCAGGTCTGGGCCGACGGATGAGCCAGGGCTTTGCGGGTCACGCCCTGGACCTACGCCGATGGAACGGCCCGTCGAAGCCTCCTTCCAACGCTTTTCCACTTCCTGTCGAAGAGCGTTAAGGGCCTGTCCCACTGCTTTTTTCTTTGACCCGCTCAGGACCCTAAAAGCCTCGAACAGCTTGGTGACTTCGCCTTTCTTGCTCAGAAAACGCAAACGGTAAGCTTCGGCACCCGCCGCTTCGCTCAAATCAAACTCCGCCGCTTCACGGCGGACCGCTTCCAAAGCTTCATCCCACGAAATTTCCGGTGATGACATAGTCTGTTTTGGGGTTTCGAACAGATTCGTTCGTTTTTATTTATTAATTGTTAGGTAAAAGTTTAGCGAGAATAATTCGGGGCCTCACGGGTGATATCGATACCGTGCGGATGACTTTCCCGTAATCCTGCATTGGTGATGCGAACCATACGCGCTTCACGCAGGGTTGCCAAATCAAAGGCTCCGCAATAGCCCATCCCTGCTTTGAGGCCACCAAGGTATTGGTACATCACTTCCGACAGACTCCCTTTGAAAGGAACCCTGCCCACAATGCCTTCGGGAACCAGTTTCTTAATTTCATCCTCCGCATCTTGAAAATACCGATCCTTGGACCCTTCTTTCATCGCTTCGATGGAACCCATACCTCTGTAAGTCTTGAACTTACGACCTTCATAAATAATTGTTTCCCCAGGCGATTCTTCGACCCCGGCAAACATTGAGCCCGCCATAATACAATCGGCTCCTGCCGCCAAAGCCTTGACAATATCCCCGGAGTAGCGTATGCCGCCATCAGCGATCAAGGTAACTCCGGTACCGTGCAAGGCCGCAGCAACTTCCATGACGGCTGTCAATTGTGGAACCCCTACACCAGCCACAATACGCGTTGTGCAAATACTTCCCGGCCCTACCCCCACTTTAACCGCATCGGCTCCGGCATCCACCAACATTTTGGCAGCCTGCCCCGTGGCAATGTTACCAACCACCAAATCAATGGATGAGCCTACATGCCGTCGGACCGTGGATAAAGCCTCCAAAACACCGCGTGAATGAGCGTGCGCCGTGTCGATGGTAATAGCATCCACGCCTGCCTGCACCAAAGCCTGCACCCTCTCGGTTAAATCCGCTGTGACGCCCACCGCAGCCCCTACCCTAAGGCGTCCCATGGGGTCCTTGCACGCCATAGGGAAATCCTTGATTTTGAGAATGTCTTTATACGTAATGAGCCCAACCAAATGCCCGTGTTCATCCACTACCGGGAGTTTTTCGATTTTGTGCTCCTGCAGGATGCCTTCCGCCTGTCTTAGCGAGGTGCCTGCCGGGGTCGTAATCAAGTTGACCTTGGTCATCACCTCCGAAACCGGACGATGAGGATCAGTTTCAAAACGCAAATCGCGATTGGTCAAAATACCGATCAATTTGCGGTTTTCGTCCACCACGGGGATGCCGCCGATACGGTTTTCGGCCATCAAATCGAGGGCCTGACCAATTCGAGCGTTCATTGAAAGAGTAATCGGATCCACGATCATTCCGCTTTCGGAACGTTTGACTTTACGGACCTCCTGAGCCTGACGCTCAATGTTCATATTCTTGTGAATCATGCCAAATCCCCCGTTCTGCGCAATGGCGATGGCCATTTCAGATTCGGTGACGGTGTCCATAGCTGCCGAAACGATAGGCACTTTGAGTTCAATATTCCGGCTTAATCGACCGGTAATATTGACGTCTCTGGGAAGTATTTCGGAGTAGGCGGGCAACAAAAGAACGTCGTCGTAGGTCAAACCCTCCCCTACAATTCTTTGGCTAAAATCTAACATGGCAAATGTTCTATTTGCCAAGCAAAATTAAGGCGTTTAACCTGCCTTTGTTTACCGAGGCCGTATTAAAAAATCCGGGCAATGCGGGATGATCCCGTTCCCCCTCAACGCATCAATCGTTTCATTATCAATGATTTATTTTCCATCCAAAATAGAAGGATAAGCGTTCCTTTTTGTATTTGCCTCCCCGTTCGCCTTGTGAGCGGCCGAAAATGGGGTGAACAAACCGCAGCTTTTCTGCCCCAACCCTCCATCACCATTTCATAAATCGGCTAACTATTCCTCCTAGAAGCCAAGGCAGGGTATTCCCGGGCAAAAGCCTCCCATTGAACATCGCGTAACTGTTCAAATTGTTGATGCGCTTTGCTTCCTTCAAAACGGGAACGATGAGTATCCGCAGTGATCAAGGATTCAATGCGGGGAAGCAATTCTGCTGCTTTAGCGCTCATACAATGCTCTGCCAAACGATCGTATACGAAAGCGGTAGCCACATAATTAGGATGCACCAAATCCACATCATAATAACGGTAATCCCGCAACACATCGATAAGCCACTCGTAGGAGGGGATATAGTGCAGAGACGGAAATTGCTCGCAGAGTCCATGCGCCAAATCCAGCAAACGGCCTTTACTTCGATTGTTCTCCATCAGACCATCGCGAGCATGACGAACAGGACTCACGGTTATCCATACCTGAAGGTTGGATTTCCAATGTATAATTTGTTTTAATAAGGAAGTCCATGATTCTAACATCTCGTCCACTGGCATCAATCGCCGTTCAAAGAGGTTTGCCGGAAAGCGATGACAATTAGCAACAGCTTCCCCACTTTCTCTTAGAAAATAGATATAGGCTGTTCCTAAGGTAAGCACCACGGTATGCGCCCGTTCCAAGGCTTTTGCACCGAGTCCTAGAGCATGGATGGCTTGTTGCTTGGCTTGGGATAGTACCGTATGCGACAGGTTGGAATGCAGATTCCAATGGTGCCAAACCCCATCCAGATTTTGCCAGGAATCAAGGTCCCAAGGAATTTCATGCCCCTGCGCGGTACACCAATATGCGTGAAGATGGGACTGCAGCGAAACAGGATCAAAAAGGGTTCCCGTGGGTTGCCAAACGACCTCAAAGAGATGACGTCGTAACCTGCCCCCCATTCGTTCGGAGAAACAAGAACCCATTAGCAAAAGTGGATCGTTATGCCCTATGCGTTGTCCGTCGTAGGTCCACTTCAGTGGCAAACGGTCCTCCGGCGCAAAGCCCATTAATGTCCTTTGGGCCCGAATTGAACTTTCACATACGCCACCACGGCCAGCATTTCCTGTTCTTGAAGGATGTTCTTGAAGGAATACATGGTGTTTTTACCGTTCATGAGAAGTTCCATAATTTGGTTCTTGTCCAAGCGGCTTTCATTTAAATTCTTGGCTCCACTCAATCCCATCTTACCGTCCTCACCGTGGCACAACGCACATCGGGTCAAAAAGACGGATTGACCATGGGCGATCAAATCGTATTTGGGATTCACCTGAATAATGGTATCATTCTTTCCCTTAACGATGGTATCCATGGGTTCGGTAACGACAGCGGTAAGTTTTGGGTTAGCTTTGAGTGCTTTTTGTACGATGGCTTGATCAAAGTCTTCTTTGTTCATGCGCGGTGATTTGGTCTCGGAAACTCCGTAAGAATAGACGATCAGGAACAAAGAAAGGGTGGCAAGAAATTTGTTGTTACGGCGATAGCCCACAACGGCTACAGGAATAGCCAAAAAGACCGCGCCCAGTTTGACCCAAAACCAAGAACCCACCCCAATGTTTGCATTGTTATAGGCCAGATACAGACCAGTGATCAGAAACAGGCTGGAGATTATCATTTCGGGGATACGGGTTTTGGCAGTGAATTTGGTCAAGGTGTCGGGGCTAATCCAAATCAACACGCATTTAATAAGGTAAATCAACAAAAACAAGACCACCGTCAGGGTGTGGGTATGGAGCATTCCGGTATGCATGACTGCTAAGGGGGTTTGGATGATGGTTTACGCAAATTTCAACAAGTTCTCCTTAACTTGGTGCATGTTTAAACTACGTTTTCAGAAAAATTACAGGGCCCTTGTTTGGGCATGTTGCATGGTCGCGGCATTCCTCGTCGCCCAAGACGTATGGGCACAGGCCCACCTTCCTTTTAACGGGGTTAGGGACTTGAGATCGCCCGCTCATTTGCTGGTCAACGGCCGAATTTACTTGGGGCCTGGTAAATCCTTGGATTCGGCAATGTTATTGGAAAGAAACGGCCGAATCATCAGCGTAGGGAAGCAAATCACCTGCCCAGTCGATGCGGTGACCGTGGATCTCCAAGGTCAATGGGTCTTTCCGGCATTGATTGAATTGATCGCCGAAGTCCCCACCAGCAAAGCCACCGATACCGGGGCCAGATCTTGGAGGGAAAATCCACAGATGTTTCCAAGCAGGGCAGGGGCCTACGGAGCAAATGATGCCATCCGTGCGGATCAGGTAGCCGCAAATGAATTCAAAGCGGATGCCAAATGGGCGGAAGGGTATCGCAAAGCTGGTTTTGGTGCGGTGAATGCGCACATAGCCGATGGCATTGCGCGGGGTTCATCGGTACTGCTCAGCCCACAGGGGCCTGAAGCTTTGGCGCCTACCGAATCCCATGCGCCCGATGGACCCACGGCGTTGCAGGCCATACTGCGCAAAGAGGCAGCGGCTTTTTGGAGCTTCGAGAAGGGAAGCAGTACGCAGGATTATCCTTCCTCGCTGATGGGCTGCATTGCCCTTATGCGTCAAACACTGTACGACGAACAATGGTACCGCAGCCTGGGTTCCCAAAAAGACTTTACGGATTTGAATTTGGAGAGCATAGGGCGGCTTGCTTCATTGCCTCAATTTTTTGTGACCAACAACAAATACGATATTTTGAGGGCCGAACGAATTGCCCAAGAATTCAAACAAACCTTTGTGTACAAAGGATGTGGGGAAGAATACATGTATCTGGATGCCGTTCGGGCCTTGAAGCGACCTATCGTATTGCCCCTGCGTTTTCCGGATGTGCCCGATCTGAGCGATCCGGTGGAGGCCAGGCGGATTGGCCTGAATTCCCTCATCCACTGGGATCAGGCTCCGGCCAATGCTGCTTTGCTTCGCAAGGCGGGTATCTCCGTAGCGCTCACCTCCAATGGATTGGATAAACTAGAATCCCTGCCCAACGCAGTTCGTCAGGCCATCACGGCGGGTCTTTCCTTCGATGATGCTATGCAGGCACTGACAAGTACCCCGGCTCGTTTACTGGGTATGGACTCCATCATTGGCTCCATCGCCCCCGGAAAATTAGCAAACCTGATCATCGCCAGCGATTCCCTTTTCAAGGAAAACACCGAAATCCGTTCCATGTGGTTGCAGGGCCGGCATTATCCTTTTAAGCCATCCCCCGATACAACCCTTTGGGCGGCCGGAAAATACCGTATCACCGAAGGTCCCCTCACCGGAGGCCATCTCTCCATCCAATCCAAATCTACCAACAAGAAATCCACGCCGCCCACCTTCGTTCTTCATGTCAACGACACAACCCGTATCGATGCCAAGGCCGAACAGCGTGGTGACTTTTATCAATTATTATTTGAACACAAAATTTCAAACGTACCATCGCCTCTGCGTCTTCTGATTTGGCAAAGCGGTCACAGCCTTTTCGGTCGGATGAACAACGCTGACGAAATCTCTCAACCCTTTGCCGCAGTTATGGCCTCTGCAAAGATCGAATCAGAAAACAAAGACACAACCGGCATCAATGCCGATTCCGCTTCATCCAAATCCGGCTCAGCATCTTCCACCGCCAAAGTCCATTTCCCTGAACCATGGGACAGCTTGCGGATCTTTCCCTATGCAGACCTGGGCCGCATCCTAGACCCTGATGGCTCCGGCACGGTGTCTACCGCTAACAATCCGGGCAATTGGTTTATTCGTGAAGCTACAGTATGGACCAGCGGACCCAACGGAAAACTTGAGAACACGGATGTCGTAGTAATCAACGGCAAAATCATCGCCATTGGCCCCAAACTTGATCCCAGCATCCACTTCAAAGCTCAACCCTTCCGCACCATTTATGCGGCAGGTTTGCATTTAACGCCCGGCCTAATCGATGAACACAGCCATATTGCAATTACCCGTGGGGTGAACGAGGGCACCCGTTCCATCACCTCGGAAGTTCGCATTGGGGATGCTCTGGACCCTGATGATCCGGACATCTACCGACAACTTGCCGGAGGGGTCACCACCAGTCATTTGTTGCACGGATCCGCCAATTCCATTGGAGGTCAAACCCAACTGATCCGCATGCGTTGGGGGGTGACCGATCCGGAAAAACTCAAGTTTGAAGGTGCCCCTGGTTTCATCAAATTTGCTTTAGGCGAAAATGTTAAACAATCCAATTGGGGTGATCGCAATACCGTACGTTTTCCTCAAACCAGAATGGGTGTCGAACAAACCATCATGGACGGGTTTCTTCGCTCTATCGAATACGAGCGCCTCCGCAAAGAAAATCCTAGTATTTACCGCAAAGACCTCACGTTGGAGGCCCTGCAGGAAATACGTAACAACAAAAGACATATTACCTGCCACTCTTACGTGCAGTCTGAAATCAATATGCTGATGAAGATGGCAGATTCTATTGGCTTCAAAGTTAACACTTTCACACATATTCTGGAGGGCTTCAAGGTAGCCGACAAAATGAAAGCCCACGGAGTGAATGCGAGCAGCTTTGCGGATTGGTGGGCCTACAAATACGAAGTTATCGACGCGATTCCTTACAACGCTGCCATCCTTCATCGGGTGGGGGTCAATGTTGCGATTAATTCTGATGATGCAGAAATGGCCAGGCGTCTTAACCAAGAGGCGGCCAAAGCCGTTCGTTACGGGGGTGTTGACGAAGAGTCCGCCCTAAACATGGTAACCATCAATCCCGCCCGCATGCTCAGAGTCAATCACCGTATCGGCAGTATCGAAATCGGGAAAGATGCTGACCTTGTGTTATGGAATGGTCACCCCCTCTCCGTGTACAGCCACCCGCTGCGCACCATGGTTGAAGGCCGGACCGCCTACGAACAAGAAGCCGACAAGAAAGACCATGAGGCTCGCGAGGCTCTACGCAGTCGTTTGATTCAGAAGGCCTTGAAAGCACGAAGCGAAGGAGCAGCAACGGGTCCTGCCTTCCGGAGAGGCCGCCGCATGTACCACTGCGAAGACCTGGGTGGTTTGCAAGATCAAGACCTGGTCTCCGAACATCAGGCCGATCATCATTATAACGACCTATCCAAAGAATAGATCAGCCCCTGAGTTTGATGAAAGGCCCGTGGAACGAATGGTTTGACCTCACCCTCCCGCTTCAGAATACCGTAGCGGCCTTCACGGTGGTATTAGCGATTATGTTGCTTGCTCCGCTTTTATTCAACCGTTTGCGGATGCCCGGGATCGTTGGCCTTATCCTTGCTGGTGTGGCCCTCGGTCCCTACGGTTTCAACATCATCGACAGCCAACAAATAACACTCTTTTCCCAGGCGGGTCTCCTGTACATCATGTTTCTCGCAGGACTTGAATTGAATCTTCAAGAATTTCGAAAACGACAAACCCAAAGCATCATTTTTGGACTGCTCACCTTCGCGGTTCCCTTTAGTTTGGGCATGATCGTCTGTACCTCTTTGCTTGGCTTTGGTCATCTTTCCTCGGTTCTGATCTCTTCGATGTTTTCGACCCATACCTTGGTAGCATATCCCCTTGTAAGCCGCATGGGGCTCTCTCGTTATGAAATTGTTACGGTAGCAGTGGGGGGAACCATTATCACAGATACCCTAGTACTTCTGATGTTGCCGATAATCACCAGCATGCAATCCGGCGGAAATGATCCGCTTTTTTGGGGTGGACTTTTCTTGCGCCTTCTTTTCTTTGGGGTGGTGGTATTCCGAGGGATACCACCGTTGGTCAAATGGTTCTTACGCAAAAGCGATGTGGGGCCCTATACCTCGTACCTTCTAGTGCTTACCCTCGTTTTTGCGGGGAGTCTCGGGGCAGAATTGGCGGGGGTTGAAGGCATTATCGGAGCTTTTTTCACGGGCCTTGCCCTGAATCGGCTTATCCCCCACGGGTCTCCGCTGATGCAACGCATTGACTTTGCTGGAAATGCCCTGTTCATCCCCTTCTTTCTCATCAGTGTGGGAATGCTGGTGGATATCAAAGTCTTGTTTCGAGGCCCACAGGCGCTTTGGATAGCTCTAGTTTTGAGCAGCGCGGCATTGATAGGAAAATGGCTGGCCTCTCGCTTAAGCGGTCTTTTGTTTCGGTACACCCCTTACCAACGCAGGTTACTGTTTGGCCTTTCGACGGCCCATGCAGCGGCTACGGTAGCGGTGATTTTAATTGGTTATCAGATTGATCTTGTCAACCTTGATGTGCTGAACGGAACTATTATTCTTGTGTTAGTAACTTGTATAGTAAGCTCTTTTGTGGTAGAACGGAACGCCCGCATTATTGCGCAACAGGTCAAACCTTCGAGCGATTCCGAACAGGAAATGGACGAAAACATCATGGTCGCCC
>Ga0194128_10009935_pt1 | contig 11482 bp, 9 predicted proteins | sample TA2KigCa65mmetaG_FD_148650 | JGI IMG/M metagenome (GOLD analysis project Ga0194128, IMG submission 148650) | Freshwater microbial communities from Lake Tanganyika, Tanzania - TA2015037 Kigoma Deep Cast 65m | ecosystem: Environmental > Aquatic > Freshwater > Lake | place: Tanzania: Lake...
CTGACCACCACGCTTTCGCCAAAGCCTGTAAAGCCAACGGCATCGGCCAGAAGTTCACCAAGGTCAACCGCCCGCAAACCAATGGCAAGGCCGAACGGGTCATCCGCACCTTGATGGAGATGTGGCATGTGAAAACCGAATTCAAGGATAACTTCGACCGACAATTGCAATTGAACCGTTTCATCAACTTCTATAACACCGTCAAACCACACAAGGCTTTGAATAATTCAACTCCTTATGAAATACTCTACCAATATTTTAATCAACCACTCTGTAAACAACCCTGAGATTTCTTACACCTTAGGGCATTAAGAATACTTATATTTGTAGTGAAGGAAGAACTCATGTCTGTTCTCCAATTGCGTTAGTTTCGAGGAAAAATTACAGCCATTAATAGCAAACACAGTATTATTATTGTTAAAGGCTGTGGCTTAATTTAGGTTGAGCTGGCAAGTGGCAAGCCTAGAAGAATTAGCGGGTTTTACAAGATTGTTTTCCGCCTTAATGGGAAGGGATATTGCCAACCGGTAATGATTTTAGATTTTATATATGCAGGTTGGCATTAATAATCAAGGCGTTAATAAGCAAGTTAAGCGCTTTTCCAATTCGGCGTAATAAAACAATTTTTCCGCTTTAATGCGATAATTCGGCATTAATTGGACTCATTAAATATAAGCCCTAACATAACCATGACCACAAACAACGAATCAACCGGTTTAAATATCGCCCTGGCGCAGATCAATTTCCTGGTCGGCAATATTGCCGCCAACGTCAACAGCATCGTGCAGTCGGCAACGTATGCCAGGGACGCGTTGAAGGCAAACCTGATCGTCTTTCCTGAATTAATCGTTACCGGTTATCCCGCCGAAGATTTGTTATTGCGCAAAGACTTTATCGAAGAAGCGAATAACGCTATACACCAAATAGCAGAAAGTATTAATGACATTGCCTTAGTCGTAGGCTTTCCCGAATTGGCGGACGGCAAGTTGTACAACAGCGCCATTGTCTTCCACAACGGCGTTACCTTGGCCTGCTACCGCAAACAAGCGTTGCCCAATTACGGCGTATTTGACGAACGGCGGTACTTCACCGCCGGTACGCAGCCTTGCGTATTCGAGTTTAACGGCACATTCATCGGTTTAACCATCTGCGAAGACGTATGGCAAAAAGGCATTATCGAAAGCGCAAAAGATGCCGGAGCGGAAATTTTGCTCACCTTGAACGCCTCACCATTCAACTTGGGCAAAGCGAAGCAACGAGAGGAAATTATCTGCGCTCAGGTCAAGGAAGAACAAATTCCGTTGGTCTATGTTAATCAGGTCGGCGGACAAGATGAGTTGATATTCGACGGCGCATCTTTCATCGTTAACGCGCAAGGCGACGTCGTTTACCGGGCGGAAGAATTCACCGAACAAATCGGCGTAGTGAAATTCGACGGAAATACGCCAATACCTGGCCAATGTGCGCCGCTGCACGGCAAAATCGACAGCGCTTATCGGGCGCTCGTGTTGGGTATTAAAGATTACGTACTCAAAAACGGTTTCAAAGGCGCCATTTTAGGGCTTTCCGGCGGTATCGATTCCGCGCTGGTCTTGGCCTTAGCCGTCGATGCGTTGGGTTGCGACCAAGTAGAAGTCGTATTAATGCCCTCGCGCTATACTGCAGACATGAGTAATGAAGACGCTATCCTGGAAGCCGAAGCACTAACCGTAAAACACCATATTATCCCGATAGAACCGGCGGTTAACGCGTTTAACGGGATGTTGACAGACGTGTTTGCCGACACCAAAAAAGACACCACTGAAGAAAACATCCAGGCGCGCAGCCGTGGCGTAATATTAATGGCGCTATCCAACAAGCGAGGTAAGTTATTGTTAACCACGGGGAATAAAAGCGAAATGAGCGTAGGTTACGCCACGTTGTACGGCGACATGGCGGGCGGTTTTGCACCGATTAAAGACGTGCCGAAAATGCTGGTGTACGAGCTGGCGCGCTACCGGAACTCGATCTCCTCGGTCATTCCAGAACGGGTATTAATCCGCCCGCCGTCAGCGGAACTAGCACCAGACCAAATCGATGAAGATTCCTTACCGCCTTACCCCATCCTCGATGCGATCCTGGAACGTTACGTGGAAAAAGACCAATCGGCGGAAGAGATCATTGCCGCCGGTTTCAGCCGGGAGCATGTCACGCGCGCTATTAATCTGGTAGACCGCAACGAATACAAACGTCGGCAATCGCCGCCCTGCATCCGCATCACCACTCGCGCTTTCGGCAGGGACCGGCGCTACCCCATTACCTCGGGTTACCGGGGTATTAAAGAGAAATCTTGATAGAATGTCGATTAATTAATGAGGAAGACTATTTATTTATGGTAACGGCGTTAACACAATGTAATTAACGATTTATCTTCCAATCAAAAACCATTTCGCCAAACCTAAAAAGATAAAAAAGCCCATCGAATCAGTGATCGCCGTCAACATGACGCTGGCGCCGACCGCAGGATCTTTGCCCAGCTTGTGGCGGCTCAACGGAATGGTCAGACCGACAATCACGGCCAACATCAGATTAATCAGCATGGCAGCACCCATCACCAGCGATAACGCAGTATCCCGGTAAAGTAACCAGCTCAGCATGCCGATTAATAAACCGATGATAGTGCCGTTGAGTAGTCCCAAGCTCAGTTCTTTTCGTATCAAACGGCGCACATTGGTTGAAGTAATATGACCCAGCGCTAACGAACGGATAATTAACATACTGGTCTGGTTGGCCATGTTACCGCCCATAGCAGCCACAATCGGCATTAATGACGCCAAGGCGACCAGCTGCACGATAATATCTTGAAAGACATCGATAATCCGTGTGGATGCAAACGCAGTCGCAATATTAATTAATAACCAGCCCCAGCGGTTTTGCGCGGCTTTCCACACACCGGAAAACAAATCTTCATCTTCCTCGACACCGGCTTGCGACAATAAATCGTCATCGCTTTTCTCACGAATGAAATCGATAATGTTAGCCACGCTCAATCGGCCTTGCAGTTGCCCTTGCGCATCGACAACCGGCGCTGAAATCAAATCGTAACGCTCGAAGGCGCGCGCGGCGTCAGCCAGATCTTCATCAATCTGGAATTGCACAAAATCGTTAACCATGGCTTCATGAACCTGCTGAGTTGGCTCATGGGTTAATAATCGCTGCACCGGCAAAATCCCTTTGACAATGTTTTCTTGATCGACGACAAACAGCTTATCGGTATGGCTGGGCAGTTTGCCCAGGTTGCGCAAATACTCGATGACTGCTTCCAGATTGAGGTCGTCGCGTATGGCTATCATATTAAAATCCATGTATGCGCCAACCTGATCGTCTTCGTACGACAAGATGGTTTTGAGGTGGCTGCGTTCCTGGCTGTTTAACGACCGCAAGATTTTGAGCATTGCCCGCTTGGGCAAGTCGTCAGCCAATTCGGCAATTTCGTCGGCGTCCAGATTGCTGGCAAAGGTAGCCAGTTCTTCCGGCTCCATGTCGGCAATCAATGTTTCCCTAACCGCATCGGACAGTTCCAGCAATATCTGACCGTCGTGATCCGCCTTGATCGAATCCCACACCTGCTTACGCTGATCCAGCGGGAGGGATTCCAGGATGAACGCAATATCCGCAGGATGTAAATCGGACAGCAACTCTTGCAAACGGACATGATGCTGTTTCTCCACCAGCGCTTCTTCCAGATCGTGGTGGCTTGAGGTACTTTTGCGAACTAAGGTATTTTCCAACTCCTGCTTTTCCAGCAGATGAATCACTGCTTCGAGCTGTTGTTGCAAAAATTGGGTTGAATCGGCAGGATGCAGCGAATCCATATCTAAGCCATTAATAATTAATTCTTTTCTATCGATCCTGAAGGAAAAGGCAGTCAGGTTTTAAATGATGGTTGGATTTTTTCGTTTTTGCTTGAGCTTATTTCAAACCCAGCGGGAGATTTATTCTGTGGTCTTGAAATGCTGCTTCAGGATTAATGAATCCATCGTTTTAATTGCCGCTTAGTTAAGGTACGGAAAACCCCGGCAATCGCTATCGTGCGGCATCAGACATTAATAGAATAACATAGCTTGTCAAGCAGCCGCCCGTAAAATTTCAACAGACTGAATAGTTAACCGATGCGAGTGCCGCGCTTAAAGACCAAGCCGCCTTTACATATTGTTAGACGACACGGTCTTGTGGTTCCTTGCCTGCAAAAAACGCTGTGATGTTATTAATCACCCGATTGCCCATGGCAATCCTGGTTTCCTCCGTTGCACTGCCCAAATGCGGTAACAAAGCCACATTATCCAGCGCCAGAAAACCGGGATCAATTTGTGGCTCTCCCTCGAAAACATCCAGGCCAGCACCGGCAATCCAGCGTTCTTGCAGCGCCTTGATTAATGCCTTGCTATCCACCACATCGCCACGTGCGGTATTAATAAGATGAGCGGTAGGCCGCATTAATTTCAACCGCTGCTCATTAATCAAATGCCGGGTAGCTGCGCCGCCCGGACAATGCAGCGAGATAAAATCGGCGTTTGCCAGCACCTCCTCAATTGTTGCGTAGTAAACGGCATCGAATTCTTTTAACGCTTCTGGCGCAGGCTTGCTACGTGCATGACAGATGATTTTCATCCCGAAACCGAAATGCGCTTTTTTCGCCATTGCCTGGGCAATGCGGCCAAACCCGATTAAACCGAGCGTTTTACCGGTAACCTTTTGTCCCATTAATTGGGTAGGTCCCCAACCCTGCCATTGTTTGTTAGCTATAAGCCGCTCGCCTTCCGACGCCCGCCGCGCCGACATTAATAACAACAACATGGCAGTGTCCGCCGTGCAATCGGTCAGCACATGCGGTGTGTTGGTGACGACAATGCCTTCACTTTTGGCGGTATTAATGTCGATATTGTTATATCCGACCCCAAAGTTGCCGATGATTTTGGCGCGTTTGTTGGGAACGCTTAGTACGTCCGCCGTAATCGCATCGGTCACCGTCGGCAACAAGGCGTCGGCGGATTGCAAGGCGGCTTTCAACTCATCCGCAGTCATCGGAATGTCGCGTTCGTTCAACTGAACATCGAAAAGCTCTTTAAGCTTGGCTTCAACCGCAGCAGGCCAACGGCGGGTGATGATAATCTTGAGATTGGCATTGAACATGACTTTATTTTTAAAACAAATAGTTATATAAACGACAATCGGCTAAGAAAAACAGTTGGTTTGTTTAATGCGTAGTTGATAAAAACTTTCCTATTGCTATTTCCTTTACCTAGACTACAGTTTAATTTTATTTCATTTTTAACCCAAAGAGTGAAATAATAAATTTTATATTTCACTTTACGCGCTAAAAGTGAAGTAAAGAATTTTATATTTCACTTTAATGCTCTAGTTTTAAACCCAAAAAATGACCATTCAACTTGAAAACTTTAAAGCTGGGGAAATTAGGAAAAGCTATCAGTATTCTTACTTTATGCCAACAACAATTAATCACCGTTGGCGATGGGCGACATCAGATATAAATTGGCTTTTAGAAAAAGCAGCTATCAGGATTGGGGAGCTCAACGCCTTCGCACGGCTTGTACCCAACATTGACTTGTTTATTCAACTACATGTTACGAAAGAAGCGGTTGTATCAAGTCGGATAGAAGGCACTCAGACCAATATTAACGAAGCCTTGTTACCGAAAGAAGAGATTACACCTGAACGCAAAGACGATTGGCAAGAAGTCAAGAATTACATCAGGGCTCTTAATACAGCAATTGAGGAATTAAAACAGCTCCCAGTTTCATCTCGCTTGATAAAACAAACCCATAAAATTTTGCTCGATAGCGTCCGTGGCGAACATAAAATGCCCGGCGAATATCGCGTTAGCCAAAACTGGATAGGAGGCGTAAGTTTGGCGGACGCAACATTTATTCCACCACATCAGGACCATGTGGAAATGTTAATGTCGGATTTAGAAATGTTTCTGCATAACGACAACATTGAAATGCCGGATTTAATTCGAATTGCTATTGCTCATTATCAATTTGAAACAATTCATCCGTTTTTAGACGGCAATGGGCGTATTGGTCGCTTATTAATCACCTTATATCTAATAAGTGTTGGCAAGCTTGATCAGCCATTGCTTTATCCTTCAATGTTTTTTGACAAAAACAAACTCCTTTACTACGACAACTTGATGTTAGTGAGAAATAAAAATAATATATATCAATGGGTTAAATACTTTTTAGTGGGGATTGAGCAAGCTGCAACGGAAGCTATCGATACGCTGAGAAAAATACTACATTTAAAAAGCAGTATAGAGCAAGACCTAGATCAACAGTTTGGCAGACGCTCTCAAAGCGCTTACAAATTGTTTCAACACTTGTTTATTGATCCCATCATTGATGTCGACACCGCTATGACTGTCTGCGGAACAAGCTATGGCCCGGCAAATGAACTTGTCGCCAAAATGTGCAAGAACGGGATATTGAAAGAAATCACCGGACAAAGCCGTAATCGATTATTTGAGTTTGAACCTTATTTAAAGATTTTTGATCAATTTAATGAGCGGTAGGTAAATTGCTTTACCTACCTTCTTAAATTCAAAAATTACTTCGCCGTACTCCGATAATACTCCACCGCCGCCCCAACGCCGCTACCTGCCTTGATATCAAATCCATTATCCAGCAACGCCATTTCCACCCCGGCAATTGCGCCGAGCATGGAAACATCGTTCATGTCGCCGACATGGCCGATGCGGAAGGCTTTACCGGCGAGTTCCGACAGACCCGCGCCCAGCGAAATGTTATATTTGCTGAATGCCGTACTGATGACGTGGCGGGCGTCTTTGTCGGCTGGCACCATAACGGCGGTGACGGTGTTGGATTCAAACCCCGGATGCGCACATTGCTTCAAGCCCCAGGCGGCAACAGCCTTGCGTGTGCCTTCCGCCAGACGGGCATGGCGGGCATAGACGTTGTCCAAACCTTCTTCCAGCAATAAATCCAGCGCCTTGCGCAAACCGTACAGCATCGGAATGCTGGGTGTATAGGGCGTATAGCCGTCTTTATTGGAGTTTGCCATGTCCTTCAAATCGAAGAAGCCGCGCGAATAGCTGGATGTCTCCGTGGCTTTCATGGCTTTCTGGCTGAACGCGACAAACGCGCCGCCAGCAGGCAACATGAAGCCTTTTTGCGAGCCGCTGATCGCACCGTCTACATCCCATTCGTCCATGCGGAAGTCGATACTGGCAATGGAGCTGACGCCGTCAACAAACAGCAAAGCCGGATGGCTAGCCGCATCCATGGCTTTGCGAACGCCAGCGATATCGCTGGTAACGCCGGTCGCGGTTTCGTTGTGCGTCGCCAAAAACGCCTTAATTTCATGGCTTTTATCTTCTTTCAAGCGGGCTTCAAGGTGATCTACGGGAATGCCTTTGCCCCACTCGACTTGATGGATTTCGACATCGAAACCCAGTCTTTTCGCCAGTTCCGCCCATAAATGCCCGAATTGGCCAAAACGGTAGATTAATACCTTATCGCCCGGGTTAAGGCAGTTGGTTAATGCAATTTCCCAGCCTGCCGTGCCGGTTGCGGGAAATACAAAAGCTTGTCCGGCTTCGGTGCGGAAGATAAGTTTCAAATCCTGCAACAACGGTTTCATCAAATTTGGAAAAACCGGCGAGCGATGGTCTTCCATCGCGACATGCATCGCATTCAGGATTTCATTGGGTACGTTGGTAGGACCTGGAACATAAAGGTGGTTTCGGCCAGCCATGAATTTTGCCTCTTAATTTTCTGGATTAATAAAAAAGAAGCCGCACTGCACAAAATAGGTTTGAAGTTTACAAATTTCACGCCTATTAATGACGGAAACTTTGCTAAAAACGCGCGGCTTATTACTGTAATGATGACATAGCCGTTAATAATCGGCAATCTTCCGTGCGTTATAAATTGACTTTGCCTATTCTCAACGTAAAATGACGGGTTGATTTTGATTAAGGCTGAGGTTTCTTTTGCCCAGTTCTTTTAATGCTTAGTACAAACAGCAACAGGAAATTGAATGAGTCACACCTTATATACAGCGCAGGTGCAACGGGTACAACGCTGTGAATTAGCGGTTCCCGGATCGAACCCGAACATGTTTGAAAAAGCGCTAAAAAGCGGCGTAGATTTCATCTTTCTCGACCTGGAAGACGCCGTTGCGCCAGACGACAAACTGCAGGCCCGTAAAAACATCATCGAAGCCATTAACGATCTGGACTGGAAAGGCCACGGCATTACTGTTTCCGTACGTATTAATGGTCTGGATACGCAATACATGGTGCGCGATGTCGTCGATCTGGTCGAACAGGCAGGCTCCAAGATTGATACTATACTTATCCCTAAAGTGGGCGTATATGCCGATGTGTACATGGTTGAAGCCATGCTCAACCAATTGGAAATGCAGCAAGGCCTGAAAAATAAAATCGGCATTGAAGCATTAATCGAAACCGCCCTGGGCATGGCGAATGTGGAAGATATCGCCCGCAATGGCGTGTGCGGCAGGCTGGAAGCCTTGCATTTCGGCGTGGCCGATTACGCCGCCAGCAACCGCGCCCGCACGGTTAATATCGGTGGATTGAATCCAGACTACCCAGGCGACCAATGGCATTTTGCCTTAAACCGCATGATTGTGGCCTGCCGCGCTTACGGTTTGCGCCCGATTGACGGGCCGTTTGGCGACATTAAAGACCCGGAAGGCTATCAACACGCGGCAAAACGGGCTGCGGCATTAGGTTGCGAGGGCAAATGGGCCATCCATCCTTCGCAAATTGAGCTGGCTAACGATGTTTTTACTCCACCTCCTGCAGAAGTTGAGAAAGCCAAACGCATCTTAAAAGCCTTACAGGAAGCCGCCGCCCAGGGCAAAGGTGCAGCGGCTTTAGACGGACGCTTAATTGACGCCGCGTCCGAACGCATGGCGAATAATATCGTTCGGGCTGCTGAAGCCATTGCCGCGAAAACCCATTAACTATTCAATTGGATACGTACTGTGGATATTCACGAATATCAAGCAAAAGAACTGTTAAGCAGTCACGGCGTTAAAATTGCCGAAGGCGGCTTGGCTTACAGCCCGGAAGACGCCGTCCAGCGCGCGCGGGAAATCGGCGGTCACCTCTGGGTCGTCAAAGCGCAGATTCATTCCGGCGCACGTGGAAAGGCGGGCGGTATAAAAATCTGTAAAACGCTCGATGAAGTCGCTACCGCGGCGGAAAATTTACTTGGCAAAAGATTGGTTACACATCAAACCGGCTCGTCTGGAAAAGTCTGTAGTCGCCTTTATATAGAAGCGGGTACCGAGATAGCCAGAGAATTGTATTTCTCATTATTAGTTGACCGATCGGCCGAACGCATCGTCATGGTCGGCTCTTCCGAGGGCGGCATGGAAATTGAAGAGTTGGCGGAAAAAAATCCGGAGGCCATCACTAAAATTCACATTGAACCCGCCGTCGGCCTGCAAGATTTTCAGGCACGGCAGATGGCGTTTGCACTGGGCCTGGACGCTGAAATTTTAAGCCATGCGGTAAAAACCATCCGCGGCTGTTACCGGGCATTGCGCGCCTACGACGGCAGCATGCTGGAAATTAATCCCTTAGTAGTCACCAAAAGTAACGAGCTTATTGCCTTGGACGCCAAAATAAGCTTTGACGATAACGCATTGTTTAGACAGCAAAAAATATCAGAATTGCGTGATAAAAGCCAGGAAGATCCGCGCGAAATGGCAGCTGCAGACCGTGGCTTGAGCTATGTGGGTCTGGATGGCGACATCGGCTGCATGATTAATGGCGCAGGCTTGGCAATGGCAACCATGGACATGATTAAACTGGCAGGCGGCGAGCCCGCCAACTTCCTGGATGTCGGCGGCGGCGCATCGCCGGAGCGCGTTGAAAAAGCTTTTCGTCTGGTGCTTGCAGACCAAAACGTCAAAGCCATGCTGGTTAATATTTTTGCCGGTATCAACCGCTGCGACTGGATTGCCGAAGGCGTCGTGCAAGCAGTCAAGAAAATCGACATGAAACTGCCGTTGATTGTCCGCTTATCCGGTACTAATGTTGAAGAAGGACGGCGCATTATTGCTGACAGCGGTTTACCGATCATCACGGCGGAAACGCTGGCGGAAGCTGCGGAAAAAGCCGTACAAGCCCGTAATCAAGCCGTATCCAGAGGTGGTTGCTAATGGCCATATTAATTAATGAAAAAACCCGGATAATCGTTCAGGGCTTTACCGGCAAAATCGGCACGTTCCACGCCGAAGATATGTTGAAATACGGCTCCAAAGTCGTCGGCGGCGTAACTCCCGGCAAAGGCGGGCAAAAACATTTAGGCTTGCCGGTTTTTAATACCGTAAAAGAAGCCGTAAAGGAAACCGGCGCGGACGCCAGTATCGTGTTTGTGCCGCCCGCGTTTGCCGCCGACTCTATCATGGAGGCAGGTGAAGCCGGAATCAAATATTGCGTTACCATAACAGACGGCATTCCAACGCAAGACATGATGAAAGTTAAAAACTTCCTGCTACGTTACCCTATTGAAAAACGTATGGTTTTGACCGGACCTAACTGTGCAGGCACCATCAGCCCCGGTAAATGCATGCTCGGCATCATGCCCGGCCATATCTATATGCCCGGCAATGTCGGCATTGTCGGTCGTTCCGGCACGTTAGGGTATGAAGCGGCATCGCAAATGAAAGCACTGGGCATCGGTGTATCTACCTCGGTCGGCATCGGCGGAGACCCCATTAATGGCAGCGCACATCAGGTTATCCTGGAAAAGTTCGAACAGGATCCAGAAACCAAAGTCATCATGATGATCGGCGAAATCGGCGGTCCTCAAGAAGTGGAAGCGGGAATCTACGCCAAAGCCAATATGAAGAAACCTGTCGTTGCTTATATTGCCGGATTAACCGCGCCGCAAGGTCGGCGCATGGGGCATGCCGGAGCGATTATTTCTTCGGCAGGCGAAGGCGCGGCGGAGAAGGTCGCCATGCTGAAAGACTGCGGCGTTACCATCTGCCCTACCCCGGCGCAAATGGGGGAAACCATCGCCAGCATACTGGCGAAAGCCGGTTAAATACGGACGTGAATACCCTGGTTTAATCGCCAACGTTAACTGCTAGAGCAGCAAATTATTTTGCACCGGAATCCATTAAAATACTGGGAATTTCGGCGGATTTTTTCTGTTTCTTTTCAGTTAACGATTTTGGACTGGTGATTGCAAGTAACTGACCGCAATCTTTCTCCAGATGCGTCCAGTCGTCCGGCATTAGTAAACGCGCCAAGGTGGCCGTCGGCAATATTTTAACTGTCGTAGGCATATCCATTAATTTAATTAAATAAGCTGTAAGAAATCTCAGGGTTGTTTACAGAGTGGTTGATTAAAATATTGGTAGAGTATTTCATAAGGAGTTGAATTATTCAAAGCCTTGTGTGGTTTGACGGTGTTATAGA
>Ga0194128_10009941_pt1 | contig 11477 bp, 8 predicted proteins | sample TA2KigCa65mmetaG_FD_148650 | JGI IMG/M metagenome (GOLD analysis project Ga0194128, IMG submission 148650) | Freshwater microbial communities from Lake Tanganyika, Tanzania - TA2015037 Kigoma Deep Cast 65m | ecosystem: Environmental > Aquatic > Freshwater > Lake | place: Tanzania: Lake...
GGCTATCCGGCGAAAAGCCGAGTGGAATGCCCGTCTGCGGTATCATTCGTTCTGGGCTCGGACGCCCTGGTCCAGCCGTCCAAAAGCGGATCGTCCCGTCTTTGCTGCCGGAAACAAGCGTTCGGCCGTCGGGAGCAAAAGCTGTTCGCCAAACGATATCGAAGTGGCCCTTGTAAGTAGCTAGCTAGCTTGGCACCGGTTCGCACTTTCCACAAATGAACCAACTGGTCGAAGGAACCGGTGAGCAATCGCTCGCCGTCTGGAGAAAACGCGAGGCTCGAAACGTTCAACTTGTGTGCTGACCAACGGCTCATCTCTTGTTGAGTTCTGACGTCCCAAAGCCGCACATCCTCTTGGTCGCCCACGGCGAGTAGATTGCCGCACGGCGAGAACGCCAAAGGATTTCCTGTGAATCTTCCCTGCGGAAGGTTGCCGATTTTCGTTCCCGAGTTCAGATCCCAAAGCGCGATGTTCGTGCTGCTTGGACCGGAGAAGCAAGCCATGTATTTTGATTGGAGAAGTGAAAACGCGACGATGCCGCCGTCGTTGACTGGGATTGTCCAGACTGAACGGAGTTTGAAAGTGCCGGCATCAATATCCCAAATCCGGACTTGTCTCACGTCATTGGATTGAAATGTTGCGGCAAAATATTTCCCATCAGGAGAAAAGGACGGCCATGCGCCAGCCATTGGAATGCGGCCGGATTCTTGCCAGTTAGCCGTGTCCCATAGAATGGTGCTGTGGCCATTCGGTGCGACCGCGAGGTATCGGCTATCGCTCGAAAATGCGATGGAATACGAGAAGAGAATGTTCTCGGTTTTTGGCAGCACCGCCAGTGGTCGCTGCGTCGCAACATCCCACACTCTCACGGTCCTATCCTCGTATAAGCCGCCCGACGCCACGAATCGTCCGTCCGGTGAAAGGGCCAGCGTACTGACACCATCCTCGTGAGCTTTGAGAGAGGCGAGTTGATCACCCTGGCACTCTCTCCAGAGATAGCGCCATTCAAAGCCGCGCAAGTCTACCTCGCGTGGCCGTGGGATATGCTTCTTCAACAGGTCTAATGCCCGGCCAAAATTGTTTTCCGCAGCGGCCTGTTCGGCGACATTGATGTCCGCGACGTACAAGTTTTGTCTTAGGGTCTGGGCGCCGTGATTGATTCGAAACGCCGCGATGGCTGAGCCGATCGCAACGACAAGGACCAGCGCGACCGTCGCGGACGCGAGGCTGGCGATCACCGGTTTGCGCCGGCACCAGCGCCAGGCGCGCTCAATGCCGGTTGCAGGGCGCGCCAAAACCGGTTCATCGCGCAGAAACCGGCGCAGTTCCTCAACCAGTGCTTGCACGGTCGGATAGCGCTTGGGCGGTTCCTTCTTCAAACACTTCAGGCAAATCGTCTCCAGGTCGTGGGGGACCCTGGGATTCAGAAGGCGTGGAGCGACAGGTTCATTCTCGCGGAGTTGGAGCAACACATCTTCAATCGCCTCCGCTTGAAATGGAGGACGGCCCGTCAGCAAGTGATAGAGGATCGCGCCGATGCCATACACGTCGCTCGCGGGACCGACCTTCGCGTGCTTGGCGCCCGTCTGTTCGGGCGGCATGAAGTTGGGTGAGCCGAGCACCTGGCCGGTGACGGTCAATCCGAAATCTCCGCGCACGCGTTTGGCCAAGCCGAAGTCCGTGATGCGGGGCTGATCGTTCGCATCCATCAGCACGTTCGACGGCTTGAGGTCGCGATGCAGCGTGCCTTGTTGATGCGCGTAATCAATGGCTTCGGCAACGACCTGCAGGTAACGCGCGGCCCGTTGGGCCGGAAGAGGACCGTCCCGCGCGATCTCGGCCAGGTTGCGGCCCTGGACGTATTCCATCGAGAAGTAATGCTGGCCTTCGCATTCGCCGGTTTCGTAAATGGCGACGATGTTCGGGTGGCGCAAATTGGCCGCGACTTCGGCTTCGCTTCGGAAACGCAGGACCTCCTGTTTGCTGGCGAATTGGCCGGAGAGAATCATCTTCAGCGCGACGACGCGATTGAGCTTGACTTGCCGCGCTTTGTACACGACTCCCATGCCGCCGCGGGCGATTTGGTCCAGCAATTCGTAGTCGCCGAAGCGGCGGACGTGCGTTTGGGAAAGCGGGTCGATCGCCGTCGGCGGCTCTGGGGGCTCAGAAATGCTTAGAGCGGTGGCCTCATCGGAAGCTTCGAGCCCGAGTTGGATGAGGCACTTTGGACAACGATCGCCCAAAGCGCTTTCCGGCAAGGTAGCGCCGCACTCGGCGCAGATTTTAGCTATCGTCATAACCTTGAGACACGAATTTCACGGATGGGCACGAATTCCCGAAGGCCGTCTCCATTCGTGTCAATTTGTGAAATTTGTGTCTCTTTGTTTGCGGCTCTGGTTTTGTGTTCTCGTTCCTGAATGAAGCAAATCCGGACAGAAGTTTCAGAGTCGCCGCCGGACAGATTTGCAATCTGCCGTTTCGCAGGCTTGCAGCCTGCCGGGCATCAGAATGCCTCAAGGCTTCGAAGTTGCCGACGCCGTGCCGATTGCAAATCGGCGATACGGCAGACTGCAAGTCCGCGCTACGCAGTCTGGCTCACCCGCACAAGACGCTGATGAGATGCCTGAGTTCATCGTCGATTTCACTCGGATCGGCAACGGTGCGCGCGATCTCGGAGCGCAGGACAGCCCCAAAGCGTTTTTTGAGTCGATGGATCTCAGATTTCACCGCCGCTTCGGTCAATCCCAGGCGGCTGGCGGCTTGCGCGTAGGTCTGCGAGCTCTGCTCGCCGGGCAGGAAACATTCCAGTTGATCGAAACGTTCGCGTTTGCCGGCGGTGGTGTATTCCTCTTGTAGTCGCGAACGCGCGGTTTCCAAGACGGTGAACGCCCAACCCCGTTCGTAAAGGCGGTCGGCCGTCAAAGCGTGGCTTGGCTCCAGGCGATAGCGATTCTCTGCCGTGAGTTCGTCCAAAGGGATATGAGTTTTGTCGCCGCCGCGTTTCTGGGCGCGAGCGCGGTCTCGTTGGTTGGACAAAAAATGTTTGAGTGAAGCAAGGAGGAACCAGCGGAACCGGCCCCGTTCGCGCTCCGCCGTGCCGACGTAATTCTTAGCCAGAAACGTGGCGAAGAATTCCTGGGTCAAATCCTGCGCATCGTGCGGGCCGTAGCCTTGCCGGCGGACGTAGGCATACAGCGGATACCAATACAAGCGGCAGACGGTTTCCAAGGCTTGCCGGGCTTCGGGCGACTTGCTTTGGCCCGCCATCAACACGACGCTCCAGTGAGTTGTGGCAAAGACTGCACCGGTAGGATGAAGATGGTCTCCGACGCTGTGTGGCATGGCCGTGGCGCTGCAGCAAGGAACCGTTACGGTGAGGGCAGGCTAATCATGGGGGCAGGCTGTGTCAATGCGCAGTCCGTCATGTCCAGTGCATCCGGGCAAGAAATCCTACGGGCTGAACGCCTGGGCGGAAGCCGTGGGCATCGCGGACTTAGGGTCTGTGCAAAAATAAATTCCGATTTTGCTGGAGGCGATTTCGCTTTCTGGCGAGGCACGACGAAGGAGCATAGCCAGGGCTCTGAGGAGAAACGAAGCCAGAAAGCGAAATCGCCCCAGCCCTCCGGGGCGGGGCGGCGCCTGGCCGGCTGCGGCGTTGCTCGTCGGTCACAGCCCCAAAACGGGGATGCTCCCTCCTCGTGCCTTGCATCCGGCCAGGCGGCGCTCCCGCCAAAACCGGAAGTTATTTTTGCACAGACCCTTAAGGGCGAGAGTCGAGGAATTGATGGAATGAGCGCTGGCACGGTGCGAAGTAGGTCTAGCCACTGGTTTCAGGCTGTCAACCTGGTGGGGCGGAACAAACGGAACAACAGGGGCGGAGAATTGAAGTCAGTGGTTGAACACAAACTCGGCGGAGTTGAGCAGCGCCCACATCACATCTTCGGTGGCGGATTGGCGTGTCGCTCCTTCCGCCGCGAACGCGCGGCTGGCCAGGCTGAGTTCCTCCGGCGTGGGAAAGCGGCAGTAGGCGGCGAGGTAAATCTCGTTGATGATTTCTTTCGTCGTCCGTTCGGTGGCGGCGAGGCGTTTCGCGCGGCCCTCCGCGTGAGCAATCTTCGTTTGCAGCTCATTCGCGTTCATCATGTGCAACGCCTGGACGACGCTGGGCTTGGTGTCGCGTTCGCACGGACAATCGCTGCTGGAATTGGGACGGCCAAACGCGTCCATGAATTCAGAGGTAATCTTGTAATTCCACGCTTCTTTCGCGCGCGAACCGCCCGTCAACCCCAGGAACGACGTGGGCACGCCCGTCACGTCGGCGACGGCGTCCGCGAGCACCTCGGCGGGCAAACGGCGGCGATACGCGCGAGAGAAATTCCGTGGGTCCGTCAGGTTATGTTCGTTTGGCAGTGAACTGAGTTGGTAGAGGTGCGACCGCATGATCGTCCGCATCAGATGCTTCAAGTCGCAGCCGTGCCGAACGAAATCTTTAGCCAGCGCATCGAGCAGCGGCTCATGAGTCGGTGGATTGGACGTGCGAAAGTCATCCACCGGATCGACAAAGCCGCGGCCAAAAAACTCCGCCCAGATTCGATTCACCACGGCGCGGGCAAAGAACGGATTGTCCGCCGCGGTGACCCAATCCGCCAGGGCCCGGCGCGGATCGATTTCCTGCTCGAACTTCACCGGCGCGCCGTCCGGCGGTTTCGGACGCATGACAGCTTCGGTCACGGGATGTTTCACCTGGCCGCCGGGCGCGTGGTAGAACACCTCGAAGTCGCCGGAGATGGGCGGGGAAATGCCCGTGCCTTTGCGCTTCATCTCGGCGAAGTAGGCGGCAAATTGATAGAAGTCGTCCTGGCTCCACTTCTCATTCGGATGATGGTGGCACTTCGCGCACTCCAGGCGCACGCCGAGAAAAATCTGGCTGACCAGCGTCGTGATGTCCTGGGGCTCGCGGCGGTCGCGGAAGATGACCGTCGGTCCGTAGCGATGCGTGCTGCCCTGCGCTATGAGGATTTCGCGAACGAACTGATCGTAAGGTTTGTTCTGCCGGAAGCTTTCGCGCAGCCATTGATCGAGCATGAAGACGCTCTTGACGCCCGCGCGGTCCGGATTGGGCCGGAGCAAGTCGGCCCATTTGGTGGCCCAATGATCGGCGTACGCCGGGTGTTGCAGCAAGCGGTCGATCCACTTCGCGCGTTTGTCCGGCGAGTCGTCCTCAAGAAACCGCCTCGCTTCGTCCGGAGCCGGCAAGACGCCGATTGCGTCCAGCGACGCCCGGCGAATGAACTCGGCGTCCGCGCAGGCGTCTGACGGCAGCAATCCCAGCGTTTTGAAGCGCGCGTAAGCCAGTTCGTCGATGAAGTTGTGCACCGGCAGGGCGGTGTACAGCGCTTCAGGCAGGGAACGCTCCGGCGGGACGGACACACGCGACACCTCGACCAACCCCATGAAGCGGACAACGATGACGCCTTCGCCGCTGAGTTTGCCAACCGTGACCAGGCCGTTTTCATTCACGGTCGCGATGTCCTTTTCGTTCGACTTGAAGTCCGCCAATTCCGTGATGTCACGGCTGCTGCCATCGGAGTAATGGGCCTGAACGGTGAGCGCTTGCTGGTCGCCTTTGCGGTAGCGCCGCTCGCCCGGAGAAACGGTAATGCGTTGCAGGGCGGGCTCGTTCGGCGCGGAATACAGCATGCCCTGCTCGATCCACCGCACCAGGGTTTGGTAGGGTTTCGAACCAACTCCCAATCGTTCTCCGCCTTCGTGGGGGATCGACAGCGTCGGTTTTTGCAGAATCAAACTGTGCTCGCCAAACGCCGGGAAGACTCTGCGGCCTCGCGCGTCCTTGACGATTTCCCGGTAGTCGGACTTGGGATCGTAGGCGAAGACGGAGAGCTTGAAGCCGTTTTGACCTTCCGGTTTAGCATGGCATTGGCCCGCGTTGCAGCCCGCTTTGCTCAGAATGGGCAGCACGTCGTTGACGAAGCTCACCGGGGCATTGGTGAGCGCGGCCAGGCTGCTGCTTTCTTCCGTTGCACGAACGGGCCGCCTCTTCCCATCCCTCTCCCCCTCCAAGGGGGAGAGGGTGTCCGCAGGACGGGAGATGGGGTCGTTCAGAACTTGAATCGGCGCGTGAGATTCAGGTTCCCCTCCTGGGAGGGGTGAAGGGGTGGGTTCGACGAGTTTTCGCACCAGTTTGCCACTGGATTGCCACACGCCGATCGAGCCGTCGTCGCATCCGCCGTAGATTAGCTTTCCGTCGGGCGAGATCGCGAGCGCGTGCAACATTTCGTTGGCGCTGTTGAATGTTTTCTCCGGGCGTTCTTTCGTCTCCTCGCCGGACCGAACGGCGCCGTCGTCACACGCGGAGAAAATGTGCTTGGCTTCGGAGGCCCAGACAAGGTCCGTGACGCAGCCGGGATGGCTGCGGATGGTGACCTTCTGTTCCTTGGTCTTTACGTCCCAAACTTTGATCTCTTTGTCGGCTCCGCCGGAGGCGAGCGCTGAACTGTCAGGCTTGAACGCGAGAGCCAGCACGTGCCCGTTGTGGCCCTCGAGTCTTGCGATCTCCTTGCCCCCGGGGAGTTCCCAGAGCTTGACGAGCTTGTCCGCGCTGGCCGAGGCCAGCGATTTTCCGTCGGGGCTGACCTTGAGATCGAGAATGCTGTCGCTGTGCGCGACCCAATTGGTTTTGAGTTCGCCTTCCGGCAACTGCCAGACACGAATCTCTCCGCCTTGCGTCTCGATGCCATCGGCCGCGACCAGGCTCGAACTGTCCGGTGTGAAATCCAGCGCCGTCACCCGACCGGTCAAATGGGTGAGTTCGCGCGAACGTTCCAGATTCGTCGCGTCCCAAAGCAAAACGCGCCGAAATCCACCGGCGGCCAGGTGTTTCCCGTCCGGGCTCCAGGCGAGCGACTGCACCGCGTCGCGGTGACCTTCCAGGCGAGCCGCCAGCGTTTGATTCGTTTCGCTGAGATCGTAGATGACGACCGCATTGCCTCGGCCAGCGGCCAGGCGCTTCCCGTCCGGAGCGAGTGCCAGCGCGAGGACGGGACGGTAAGTCAGCGGCAAAGGACGGAGCTTGGTGGGATCCAAGGACGGAGAAGCTTCTGCCAGGGCCGCAGCATCCCATTCCGCACCGGCTTTGATCCAGTCGCGCAAAAGATTGATTTGCTCCTCCGACAGTTGTTCCTTGGGCGGCATGTGCGGGTCGGAATCGGGAAGGATCACCTGCGTCAACAAACTCTCGCCCGGTTGGCCCGGCACAACGGCGGGGCCGTTGTCACCGCCCTTGAGCAGAACTTCGCGCGACGTCATGACGAGGCCGCCCTTTTTCTTGTCTTCGTTGTGACACGCGAAACAATGCTTCTTCAAAAGGAGCATGGTCTGGCGGCTCACCCTGTTTGTCTCAGCGTGATGCTCGATAGTTCCGTCGGCGAGAGGCCCTGCCTCCTTTGAAGCAATTTGAACGACGCCTGAGGCCAGGCACAGAAGAATCACCAGAGTTTGAGGCGCGTTCGGCATCCGCTAACTCCTAATCGAACCCGGCGATTATATGAAGCGCGAATTTGGACTGCGGCCAATGCCTCAGTTAAGGTAGTGCGAGGCTTGTGCGAGGCTCCCGCCGAGCCACTGCCATCGCAGAAAGGCTCCGCAGGAGCCTCACGACGAAGCCCCAGGGCAGCGGCATTGGCCTGGGCTTGTGTCGGCAGATCGCCGAGGCGCACCGAGGCACGTTGACGCTTGAGAATCGTTCCCGCGCCGCCGGCTGCATCGCCACGCTGCGGGTTCCGATTTGAGCAGCGCCCCGGCAGAGGAGCGCGGGCAGCTTGCCCGCGCGGGTTGCCTGAAGATCTCGAGAAAAGCGGCGGCCAGACTGCCCGCGCTCCTTCTTGAATCAGGCACGCTCGAACATTGAACTTTGAACTTTTGAACCGCAGGTCTCATCTGGCTGGAGTCAACACCACGAGGCAGCGGGCGCCGAACGCTTTGGGTCGCCGAGACAAGCGTTGGTCGAGCCGCTGCAACCAGGGCAAGCGGCTGACGGGATAGAAGCACGGTTTGCTGAAGCCGCCTGAGAACAGGTAACTGAAGCTCGCGATCGCCTCCGCGTGAACGATCGTCCAACCTTCCAGCGCGGCCGGAGACTCGCGCCGGAAGAACAGGCGCGTGGCATTTCCCTGCGCTGCGTAATAAGCACGCGGCCGCGGCAAGGTTTCCGCGAGATTGATGGGCTGGCGCCACGCCACGGGTTCGGGATGCAGCCACCGGTACACCGGGAAGCTGCAGCGACTGATGTAAGGCTCGAACAGAATCAGCCGGCCCTTCTCCGTCAGAACTCGCCGCGCTTCTTTCAGAAAACATTTCGGCGCCTCCAGATGATGAAACACGTCAAAAAGGACGAGGTGCGACATCGTGCCGCCGGCAAAGGGAATCTCGTAGGCATCGCCGACCACATCGAGCCAGGGATTGAAAAAGACGTCACTGCTCAGGGCCTCCGGGAGGCGCGACTTCAGATGGCCGATCCCCGAGCCGATCTCCAGGATTCGTCCCGGAATGGAGCGATCGATTTGCCGGGCGATGCGTTCGTAGAATCCCGCGTAAATCTCGCGCAGAACCGGCTTGTTCTCCCAGGCGCTCTTGTTGCGCTGGATTTCGGTTTGATGGCGCTGGAGGGTCGCGTTCAAGCCCAGTCGTCGTCTGCATTCCCTCTCCCGTGAGGGAAGTATGCGCTCAGGGTAGCGCAGATTTTCAATCTACCAGCATCGCTGGAAATCGTCGCGGACCGACCCCGATTGTCTCGTCCTCGTCCTCGCTACTGCTTGGTCCGCGGGATGGACGACAAAGCTCGTAGCGCAGAGTTGCACTCTGCCGTATCGCAGAATTGTATTCTGCGGGGCGTCTCCCAGTCCGAGCCCGCTGGGACTTGCCGGCGCCCTGCCGATTGGAAATCGGCGATCCAGCAGATTGAAAATCTGCGCTACGGTTCTCCGGTCGATCTGTCGTCAATCCCACGGTCTGCACAGTAATCGCAGCAATCGAGGACGAAGGACGAGTGCGAGGACGAGGACGAATTTGGAGTCTCGATGCAGAATTACGCGATCCGCATGGTCAAGCCGCCGTCGATGGTGAACGATTCGCCGGTGATGTAGTCGTTCTCCACCAATTCCGTGATGAGCGTCGCGACCTGTTCCGGTTTGCCTTCGCGGTGGAGCGGAATGCGATGTTCCAGGTTCAGTTTCTTCTGCTGCTCGCTCATATTGGCGTGAAAGCGTGTGCGAACCACGCCCGGGGCAACGCAATTGACGCGGATGTTGTCGTCGGCGAATTCGCGGGCCAGGGCGCGGGCGAAGTGCGGCACCGCGCCTTTAACCACTTGATAAGCGATGTTCGTGGGCAAGGCGCGGATTCCGGCCGTTGAGGAAATCAGAATGATCGCTCCTTCTTTTTTCTTTTGCATCGCTGGAATCACTTCCCGGCACAGGTAAAAGATGGCGTGTACGTGGATGTCAAAGGCGGCGTGCCAGGTTTCCGGCGTGATCTCGAACAGGCGACCGTTCACGGGTCCCCCGGCGGAATGGACCAGCACGTCGATTTCTCCCAGACGTTTGCGCGTTTCCTCGACACAGCGCTGGGTGTCCGCGGGCTTGGCGAAGTCCGCCAGGATGAGTTCGCAACGGCGTCCCAGGCCAGTGATCGTCCGTTGAGTTTGCGTTGCGTCCTCGTCCTGGGTGCGTCCGGCGATGGCGACCGCCGCGCCTTTGCGGGCCAGGGCGATGGCCGCGGCCGCGCCGATGCCGCGCGTTCCGCCGGTGATCAAACAGACTTTTCCATCCACATTCATTTGGTTTCCTTTTCGTTTCGAGTGTTGGCCAAGAATTGACGACGCGCGCCGGAAAGTAAACTGGGATTACGAAAGTGCGTGTATCCCCTCTGTGAACGACGGTGGGGCGACGCTCCGGCGGAGTCTTCTTCGATGGCATTGGCTCGGCGGGAGTTCTCGCCCCACCCTCAACTGAGGGCATGCAAGTGCGTTCTTGCCTGCGCGCGCACGGTTCATTACCGTCCCCTCCGCCGTGAGAAATCCGCAAACGCTCGCGGCAGAAATGAGAGGAAACGCATGAAGAAAGCCTTGTTCGGCCTGGTCGCGGGTTTCGTCCTGCTCCAGGCCAGCGCCGCTGAAGCCCAGTGGCTGACCGACCTGGCCAAAGCGCAAGCCAAAGCCAGGGCGGAAAAGAAACTGGTGCTCCTCGATTTCACCGGTTCGGACTGGTGAGGCGCGTGCATCAAGTTGGACAAGGAAGTGTATTCGTCGAAGGAATTCATCAGCTACGCCAAAAACAATCTGGTGCTGGTCAAGGTGGATTTTCCGATGAAGAAGCGGCAGAGCGAAACGTTGAAACAGGCCAATGAAGCCCTCAAACGACAGTTCGAGATCGAAGGCTTCCCCACGATGGTGGTCCTGGACAGCGAAGGCAAGAAACTCGGCCAGGAAGTCGGCTACGACGGGAACGGTCCGAAACCCGTCATCGCGATGATCGAGAAACTCAAGAAGCCGTAACGCTCGCCCCACTCGACAAGTCCAACGGCGCGGCTGGTTCAGCCGCGCTTTTTTCTTTTTCCGGAAGCGACGGGGCGCATTTCCGAAGTGTTTGGAAAATCGTCAAACGCCTGTAGCCGCCGATGTGAGGAGGCGGATTTCCGGGCTAACCAAAGTGTCCGCCTCCTTACTGATCAGACCGTGGGATAATGTTTGCGGATGGCGTCGAGAATCCCTTGCGAGGGCACTTTGTCGCCGAAGAAGCCGACGCGGATTCTGAGATCAGTCGAACGCTCGCCGTTGTTTTTCAGCTTCACGACCACTTTCTTATCGCCGGCGCCGCGGGCTTTGAGACCGCGCGCAGGGAGTCTTTCTGCTGCGTGACAATTGCAAGCTGCAAATCTTTCAGCGTCAGAATCACGGTTTCGTGGCCTTCAACTGCCGTGTCATCCATGGGCTCGACTTTCACCGTCGTGGAAGCCGCGCCTGCCGCTATGGTCGCGCTCGTCGCCAAGGTTTTGTAATCGGCGCCGTTGACGGCGGCGCCGTTCAGCGTAATTGCACGGTCACTGCCGCAGACGTGTCCCCATCTCGGCTGATGGTGAACTCGCCCGTATCGGATCGGACTTCGGAGGCTTTCTCGTCCGCGGCTTTGAATTGCACAGTCAATGCCGCTGAAGTGCAGGTTCCATTGCGTGCCGTCTTTGAACCGAAAATCATTCGGTTCGCCCAAAATCCGGATCGTGAAGTCCGGGTGCGCGTACTCGACCAGGCCGGCGAGCTGGAACGCTTCCGTGGCCGCTTTCACATCGACTCCCGCCGGCAGTTGAATGACTTGAATATTTCCGAGACACCTGAAACTTAGGGGGAAACAGTTCTCCCCTGCCCATGAAAGGACGGCTGATTCAAGAAGGAGCGCGGGCAGCTT
>Ga0194128_10009944_pt1 | contig 11476 bp, 9 predicted proteins | sample TA2KigCa65mmetaG_FD_148650 | JGI IMG/M metagenome (GOLD analysis project Ga0194128, IMG submission 148650) | Freshwater microbial communities from Lake Tanganyika, Tanzania - TA2015037 Kigoma Deep Cast 65m | ecosystem: Environmental > Aquatic > Freshwater > Lake | place: Tanzania: Lake...
TACTCTCGCCGCGTCATCAGCCGGCACGACGGCCGGGCGTCCACCGGTTGGGTGGATGGGCATGCGGAGATTGTGCTGACCCGTTCACTGGGATTTCTCCGGGCCGGCACCGCGATCCCGAACACCAACGGCGCACCGGATGCCAAGTGGGATTTGGAATAAGAATTGCCCCCGGTTTAATGGCGCGAAGTGAATTCGCGCAAACAAGCCTTCTTTGCGGCCCTTGCTGGCCTGCTCTTGGTGGCCGCGCTCGTCACGGCGCTCGTGTGGGCGTTGATGCTTGAACAGCAGCGGCGCAAGCGCCAGCGGCTCAGGCAACCCGCGCGCTGAAACCACGGGCGAACTTCGCATCTACGGCGGGTGCTCGAAGAGATGGAAGCCAACGACCTCGCTGTGCGGCTATTGCGCGTGTGGGTTGTCACCGGCCCGGTGTTCAGTGGTGAGGTGAAGAAGCTGAGCGGTGGCGTGGACGTGCCAGCGGCCTTCTACCGGATCATTGATCCGATTGTTTAAAATGGAAATTGGCGGAAGGGGAGGGATTCGAACCCCCGGATGGGTTACCCCATCTCCTGATTTCGAGTCAGGTGCCTTTAACCACTCAGCCACCCTTCCCGCCGGAAAAACCGCACGCGAATAATGCCCGTCAATTCGGCCCCAGCAAGCGGATATTCCGCCCGGTGAAGGGATCAGCGGTTCTCTGTTTTGGCACCCAAATCAGCAAATGCAAATCGCAGGAGATTCAACGCGGGCCGAGACGAACCTGCCCTGGCAATTTTTTTGTCCGCTGATTTGGCAACGGCGTTGAAGGCTGCCGACCTCGACAGGGCAGCCGAATGGCTCAGACCTGAAACAAGGACAGGCTCAATGCGACTTTTCTCGTGGTCGCGCGGCGCGTTTGCGCCTAAAACTTGGGCGATGGCCACATTCCGGATCATTCCAGTCTGGCTTCTGATGGCGTTCCCGTTCGGGACCGCAGTGGCGCAACAGCCCGCGACAGACGCGCGGGTGGCGGTTGGTTCCTTCTTTGGCTCTTATTGTGTCGCTTGCCACGGCGCGGAAAAACAGAAGGGCAAGGTCGCGCTGCATACCTTGACGCAGCAGCCGCTGGATGCCGCACGCATCGAAGTGTGGAAGAAAGTGCTCGAGCAGTTGGAGGACGGCCTCATGCCGCCGGAGGACAAGAAACAACCCGGGGCCGCGGAGCGTGATGGCGTTATCCGCTGGGTGCGATCGGCTCTCGCAAACGCAGGCATTGCAGTGGACGAAGGCCGCCAGTTGCATCCCTCACGGGGCAATTGGCTGGATCACGCGCGACTATTCGGAGGCGCGGGCGCGGAGTCCGGTCCTGCAGCCACGCCAGCGCGGCTCTGGCGGGTCTCGGGCCCGGCCTATGAGGAGCTTTTGAATCGGATCAACAAGCAGTTCAAACTCGGCTTCCGCGACTATGGCGAGCACCGGATGACTTCGCCCTGGACGGCCACGCCGCAGTGGAACTTTGGGGATTTTGCATCGTCCCACCATATCGGGGAGGCGGAGGTCGAGTTCCACATGCGCAACGCCACGCAGGTGGCGCGGGCTCTCGCCAAGCAGACCGCGGGGCGCAAGCCGAGCGCCGGATATGCGGGCTGGATCGAGGAACTCAACACGCTGATCAAGGTGGGGGCTGCGTCCAGCCCCGAGCAAATCGCCGCCGCGACGCGCGCGACCTTTCGCTCCCTGCTCGGGCGGGAGCCTTCCGCGGATGAGTCATCCCGCTACAACGGCTTTCTCGCCGCCAATCTCAAGACGGCGGCATCGCCGGAGGAGGCGGCGCAGATGTTTCTCACCGCCGTCCTCTTTCAACCCGAGGTGCTGTATCGGGTGGAGATTCCCGCCGCCGGCAAGCGCGAGTTGCTGGAACCCCGCGCGTTGGCCCGGGCCATCGCCTTTACCCTCACCGATCGGGAGCCGGACAAGGCGCTGAGCGAGGCGGCTGCCGCGGGCCAGCTCGCGAATGCCGGACAGATCCGGGCCCAGGTCCAACGGATGCTCAACGACGACGCGATCGCGAAGCCCCGCATCCTGGGCTTTTTCCAGGAATACTTCGGCTATCTCGGCGCGCCGGGAGTCTTCAAGGACGAGGTGAGCCTGAAGGCGGCCGGTCTGCAAAAGTCGAGTTCGCGGTCGTGGCATCCCGACTTCTTCGTGGCTGATCTGAGCAATCTCATCCAGTGGGTGATCCGCGCTGACAAACAAGTGCTGCGCGAACTGCTGACCACCCGGAAGACCTTCGTGGCGACGCGGGTTCCGGGCACCCGGGACAAGCAGGCGGAAGCCGTGGAGAACTACAAAGACAAGCCTTTCGGGACCGAGGCACAAATTGCGCTCAAGATCTACGAGATCGATCTGCAGCGTGCGGACTGGTCCGCGGAACGCCCCTTCGACATGCCGGAGGGCCATCGCATGGGAGTCCTCACCCACCCCGCCTGGCTCATCGCGCAGTCTGGCAACTTCGACAACCACGCCATCCATCGCGGCCGCTGGATTCGCGAACGCCTGCTGGGTGGCCGCATCCCCGATGTGCCGATCACGGTGAACGCCATGCTGCCCGACGAACCGCACCGCACGCTCCGCGACCGCATGCGGGTGGTGCGCGAGGAGTATTGCTGGAATTGCCATCAGCAGATGGACCCGCTCGGCCTGGCCTTCGAGCAGTTCGACCACCTCGGTCGATACCGGACCGAGGAAATGGTCGATGACCCGGAGGCAACCTTCGCCAAAGAAAACCTGAACAAAAACGGGCAGCCTCGGGGGAAACGATACAAACTCATGCCGCTCGACACCACGGGAGCGGTGAACTTCAGCCTCGATCCCAAGCTCAACGGGCCAGTGAAAAATCCCTTCGAACTGATCGAAAGGCTGGCCGGATCCACCCACGTCGAACAAGTTTTCGTCCGCCATGCCTTCCGTTATTTTGTCGGACGAAATGAGACGGCGGCTGATGGCCCCGCTCTCGTGGAGGCTCACCGCGCCTACTCCAAAAGCGACGGCAGCATGAAGGCGCTGATCGCCTCGCTGCTCAGTTCCGACGCCTTTCTCTATCGAGTGTCCCGCCAGCCCTGAACTTCGCACCCTACAATGAAACGTTCCAGCCGCTCCACTTCTGCTCCCGTGTTTTCCGGCTTCCCCCGCCGGGATTTTGTGAAGAAAAGCCTCGCCGCCGGGGCGGGCGGAATCCTCATGGCGCCGTTCCTTCGCACGCTCGCCGCGCAGGCTGCCGGCACCTGGTCGCTGCCGAAGCGGGTGATCTTCGTCCTCTTTGACAACGGATTCCACGAGGATACCTGCACCCCGGCGAACTATTCGCTCAGCGGCGATGTCACCCGCGTTCAAAAGCTCGATGGCATGACGCTGCCGCCTGGCATCGCCCCCTTCGCGCCCTTTAAGGATCGCCTCGCCATCGTCCAGGGGCTGCGCGCCGGGGCGGTGCTGCCGGATCACGGCGCCGGCTTTGGCGCTCTCTCGGGGATGAACTGCGGCGTTGGCGACGTGAAACACCGGAATGCCGCCGGGGAATCCATCGATGCCGCCGTCGCCCGCCAGCTCCGCGGCATCTTTCCCGTGCTCAATCTCGGCATCGATCACGGCCAGCCCCTCACGAAATCGATCCTTGTCTCATCCGCCTGGGGACCCGGCCGCCCCATCGCCACTCAGTGCCGGCCCGAACTCGCCTACGAATCACTCTTCGGCGGCATCGGCGCGAAACAGAATGACTTCGCCGCCCGCAAAAACCTGCTCGATTTCATCGCCGGCGACATCAAGCAACTTCAGTCCGGACTCGGCGGCCCCGAGCGCGCGCAACTGGACATCCATCTCTCCGCCCTCGCCTCGCTCAGCCAGCGCGACGCCCAGCTTTCGGAACTCTACCAGCGGGGATTGCTGACCAAATCCGCGCCAAAACTCCCCCAGCCCTTTCCGCAAAACGTGCCCGACACCCTCGCCGCGCAATTCGACATCGCCGCCAGCGCCCTCATGAGCGGCCTGACCAACGTGGTGACCATCACCTCCGGACTGTGCGCGATTCGCGGCACCTACACCGGCTTCGCCAACATGGGCACCCACGCCGCGGGTCACAATAACAAGGACGCCCAAACCAATCTCGACGGCCTGGAGATCGTCAACCGAGTCCAGGAATTCACCGCCGTGCAGACCGCCGGTCTGCTGAAAAAACTCCAGTCCATGCCCGAGGGCGGCGGCACCATGCTCGACAACACCCTGCTCGTTTACACCAGCGACAGCGCCAACCGCCAGCATTCCCACGGAGAGAACTGGCCCTTCGTCCTCTTGGGAAATCTGGGCGGCCGGCTCCTGACCAACCGCTTCGTCACCTACCCGATGAAGGAGTCGAAGTATGAGAACACCGGCTTTCGCATCGGCACGGGCGCGCCCGCGAACCCCTCCATCAACGCCCTCTATACGACAATCCTCCACGCCATCGGCGCGCCGCGCGAGCACTTCAATCTCATTGGCCCGAACCGGGAGGATCCCGTTCAAAAAGGCCCGCTCAAGGAATTGCTGGCCTGAAGCGCGAGCGAATGGCCTTGGAGAACTACGATCACTTCGGGCGCTACCGCCTCGTGGATCTGGACCAACCAAAATGAACCCGGAACTTTCTCCCACCGATTGACTTCGTCTGTCTCGTTGCTCACAAATTAACTGAAAAATGAATCTGCGGGAAGAGCGTGTTTCCTCACCGCCGCCAAGTCCCCACTGCAACGCGCGATGTCACCGAAATTGATCCTGTCCTGGCTCGCCTTTGCGCCGGCCGCGTTCGCATGAGCAAGGCCATCCTTGAGATGCGGAACATCAGCAAGGCCTTCGGCGGGGTGAAGGCGCTCGATGATGTCCGCCTCACGGTTCGCGCGGGAGAGATTCATGCGCTGATGGGCGAGAACGGCGCGGGCAAGTCCACGCTCATCAAGGTGCTCACGGGTGTTCATGGGCGCGACGGGGGAACGATCGAGTTCGATGGCCGCGCGATTTCCCCGCGCTCGCCGAAGGAGGCCGAGGCGCACGGCATCAGCACCGTTTATCAGGAGATCAATTTGATCCCGACCCTCTCCGTCGCGGAGAACATCATGCTCGGTCGGCAGCCGAAAAGTTTTGGCATCATCCGGTGGCAGGCAATGCGACGGCAGGCTGCGCGCGCGCTGGCACGGTTGGGCCTGGAACTCGACGTGACGCGGGAGCTTCGCTCCTGCTCGATCGCGATCCAGCAATTGGTCGCCATCGCCCGTGCGCTTGATGTGCAGGCGAAGCTGCTCATCCTCGACGAACCCACCTCGAGCCTCGACGAGCAGGAGTGCGCGGCACTTTTCGATGTGATGCGCCGGTTACGCGGCGAGGGACTGGCGATCCTGTTCGTCACGCACTTCCTCGATCAAGTCTATGCCATGACGGACCGCATCACCGTGCTGCGCAACGGGGAAGTCGTCGGCGAGTTTGAAACGTCGGGGCTGCCGCGCCTTGAACTCATCGGCAAGATGCTTGGACGCGAGTTGAAAGAGGAAGCCCGGGCGACGAAAAATGTTGCCGGTCGCGTCCCGGAAGAGGCCCGTGAGTCATCCGTCCCCGTCCTCGAAGTCAAGGCTCTCGGCCGGCGTGGCGCGATGCATCCCGTCGATCTGCGGATCGGGGAGGGCGAAGTCGTCGGTCTCGCCGGGCTTCTTGGCAGTGGGCGCACGGAGATGGCGCGGATGCTCTTCGGGGCGGACCGCCCGGACTCCGGCGAGATCCGGGTGCGTGGCGAAGTCGCATCCCTGGCATCGCCGCGCAAGGCGATCCGTCGCGGCCTCGCCTTCTGCCCGGAAGACCGCAAGGCCGAGGGAATCATTCCCAACCTTTCCGTCCGCGAAAATCTTGTCCTCGCCCTGCAGGCGAGCCGGGGTCCGGCGCGATTGCTAGCGCGGGCCGAGCAGCTGCAAATCGTCGAAAATTACATCCGCCTGCTCGACATCCGGACACCCGGCACTGAGGCGCCCATCCGCAATCTCTCCGGCGGGAACCAGCAAAAGGTGCTGTTGGCGCGTTGGCTCGCGCTGCAACCGACACTCATCATCCTCGACGAGCCGACGCGCGGGATCGATGTGGGGGCGAAGGCCGAAATTGAAAGACTCGTCGCCTCGCTCCGCGAGAAAGGCATGTCCGTCCTGTTCATCTCATCGGAACTGGAGGAAGTGGTGCGGGTGAGCCAGCGCGTGATCGTGTTGCGCGACCGCCGGAAAGTGGGCGAGTTGGGCGGCGACGATGTGAACGAGCATTCCATCATGAGCCTGATCGCTGGACATGGGACGGACCACAACGTCAAACCAAGGGGCGCATGACAAAAGAGGACTCCACCCCGACGCGACCACGAGTGTTCGCGGCGCTCCGTTCATTCTTCATCCGTCACCCGTCGTTGCAGCGCCTGATCTGGCCGCTGGCCGGTCTCGGCCTGCTGGTCCTGTTCAACCTGATGTTCGACCGCGCGTTCTTCGAGATCACGACGCGGGACGGCAACCTCTACGGCCCTGTCATGACGATCCTCCGGCTCGCCGTGAAGGTGATGCTGCTGGCCATCGGCATGACGCTGGTCATCGCCGCCGGTGGGGTGGATCTTTCCGTGGGGTCGGTGATGGCCGTCGCGGGCGCGCTGGTGGCTTACCTGTCAACGCAGGGAGACTGGCCCTTTGCCGCGCTGCTCGGTGTGGCGGTGCTGGTTGCACTGGTTGCCGGTGCCTTCAACGGCACGCTCGTCGCCTTCGCCGGCCTGCAACCTATCGTGGCAACGCTCATCATGATGGTGCTCGGGCGCGGCCTGGCTTTGAGCATCACCGGCGGGCTGCCGATCAGCGTCCAGGATCCCGGCCTGGAGTTTCTCGGCCGAGGATTTGTGGCGGGCATTCCCGCCCCGATTCTGCTGGTGGTGGCTGTTGTCGTGATCACCGGCATCGCCTGCCGCATGACCGCGCTGGGCCTCTTCATCGAAGCCGTCGGTGACAACGAAAACGCCAGCCGGATGAGCGGCGTGAACGCGCGCGGCATCAAGCTCTTTGCCTATGTGTTCTGTGCGCTCTGCGCCGCGTTGGCGGGGTTGGTCACCGTCGGGGATGTCGGGCGGGTCGAGCCGGACCGCCTCGGCCAGATGCTAGAACTTGACGCCATCACCGCGGTGGTGGTCGGCGGCACGGTGCTGACTGGCGGGCGATTTTCGCTCGTCGGATCAATCGTCGGGGCGCTGCTCATCCAGACGCTCACGGTGACGTTGATTCGCCAGGGCATGCCCTCGGATGTTGCGCCAGTTCCGAAAGCCCTCGTCATTATCGCCGTCTGCCTGCTGCAATCGCCCCGGCTGCGCGCGCAACTCGCGGCATGGCGATCGGGCGTGCGGAGGGTCGGCGCATGAACATGATTTTCCGCCGGCAAAATCTCCCGCTGCTGGTGACCGCGCTGGTGTTCGTGGTGTTGTTTGGCGCGTTCTCGGTGGCCTTCAAGAACTTCCTCTCGCTGCGTGTGGTGACGAATCTGTTCATGAACAACGCCCACGTCGGCATCATCGCCGTGGGTCTGACGTTTGTGATTCTCTCTGGTGGCATCGACCTCAGCGTCGGCTCCGTTCTGGCCTTTGCGACCGTCCTTGTCGCGACGCTCATCGGGAAGTTCCACTTTCATCCCGGGACGGCAATCGCCCTCACACTGTTGTGCGGAGCGGTGTTTGGGGCCGGGCAGGGCTTCCTGATCCAGAGCTATCAACTGCCGCCGTTCCTCGTGACGCTGGCGGGCATGTTTCTGGCGCGCGGTCTTGCGTTCATGGTCAGCGCGAAGGAAATGGCGATTGAACACGGGTTCCATAGGGCGCTGGCCGGGCTTGGCCTGCCGCTGCCTGGCGGGGTCGCGTTTGGTTTCACGGCCTGCGTTTTCGTGGTGGTGCTGCTCGTCGGGCTGTGGATCGCGCACCTGACGAGGTTTGGCCGGAACGTGTATGCCATCGGGGGCAGCGAATCCTCCGCGGTCCTGATGGGCCTGCCCGTCGCACGCACCAAGGTGATGATCTACGCCCTGAGCGGATTTTGCGCGGCGCTGGGCGGCGTGGTGTTCACGGTGCAGGCGCAGTCGGGCAATCCGCTCAATGGATTCGGCATGGAACTGGACGCCATCGCGGCGGTCGTCATCGGCGGCACGCTCCTGAGCGGCGGCGTCGGACAGGTCGCGGGCACGCTGCTGGGCGTGCTGATCTACGGCACGATCCTGACTGCGCCGGACTATCTAAGCGGCTTCGACTCTTCATGGCAGCGGATCGCCATCGGCGGGCTGTTGCTGGCCTTCATCATCCTGCAACGATTTCTTTCTCGCGCCTCCACGCCGGGCGGTTAATTTCCCGGGAATACGCGCGCAATTCTACACCATGAAAATGAACCTGTTCCCGTCCCTACGCCACCTGTTCCCGCTCGCCGCCGTGGCGATCCTCCCACTCGCAGGTTGCGACAAGCAGCCTCCCGTGGGCAACCCCAAGCCCGGCAAGACGCTCACGGTCGGCTTTTCGCAAGTAAGCGCGGAGAGCGACTGGCGCGTCGCGGAGAGCAAGTCGATGAAGGACGAGGCGGCCAAGCGGGGCATCGACCTGAAGTTCTCCGACTCGCAGGGCAAACAGGAAAACCAGTTCAAGGCCATCCGTTCCTTCATTGCGCAAGGTGTGGACGCCATCATCCTCGCGCCCAAGGTCGAGACGGGCTGGGAGGAAATCCTGAAAGAGGCGAAGCAGGCAAAAATCCCCGTCGTGCTGGTGGACCGCGGCATCAAGGTGTCGGACGACTCGCTCTACGTGACGCTCATCGCGTCGGACTTTGTCGCGGAAGGCAAGCTGGCCGGGGAGTGGCTGGCAAAGAAGACCGGCGGGATGGCGCGCATCATTGAGCTGGAAGGCTCGCCGGGAGCCGCACCCGCCATCGATCGCAAGAAAGGTTTCGCCGAGAGCATTGCAGCACATCCCGGGATGAAAATCATCGCCTCGCAGAGCGGTGATTTCGAGACCGGCAAAGGCAAGGAAGTCATGGAGACGTTGCTGCAACAGCACGGCAAGAACATCACCGCAGTTTACGCGCACAACGACAACATGGCGCTCGGCGCGATCGAGGCAATCAAGGCCGCGGGCAAGAAGCCCGGCGTGGACATTCTCATCGTCTCAATAGACGCCGTGAGGGCAGCGTTCACGGCGATGGTCGCGGGCGACCTGAATTGCACTATCGAGTGCAATCCGCTGCTGGGCCCGCTGGCGTTCGATGCGGTTGAAAAGGCGCGCAAGGGCGAGGCCGTGCCCAAGAAAACGGTGATCGAGGATCGAGTCTTCGATCAATCGGCCGCAGCGGCGGAGCTGCCGAACCGGAAATACTAGCCGGAGCGCGCGATTCCCTGCGCCGGCTGACGCCGGGGAAAATGCCGGAGATCGCCCTGCTCGACGGAGACTTCCTTAAGGGCGCCCCAGCAGCCGTCGCAGCCGTTGCCGGCATTCGCACATCGCGCGCCCGGTGTGGTAGGAGACTTTCCAGTCATTTCCCACATTCGTGTCGAGCGGTCTGCCCTCGCGGTCGAGCAGCACCCGCCACTCGCCGATTTCGTGGACGATCATGTATTTCTGGATGAACTCCCAGAGGCACTCGAAGGCATCGAGGTAGCAGGGATCGCGGAACACTTCATAGGCGTCGAGAAAGCCGACGAGCGCCTCCGAGTGCTGCCAGAACTCCTTTTCCTTGACCAGCGCACCGCCGGTGCGGAGGCCATCGCGATAGATTCCCCCAAACTTCCAGTCCACGCCGTGCTTGAGGGCGTTGTCCACGAGTTTCCGAAGGAGCGGCCGGTAAGGCTTCGGATCCGCGCCGGCAATCTCGAACGCGCGGTTCATCAGCCAGACGAGTTCGAGATTATGGCCGTAAGAGGTCGTCTCGGTGGGCTGCGCCGGGCGCTCTCCGAAACGCTCCGCATTCCAGGTTCGTTTCACGGCGATGGCCGGGATCGGCTTCCATTCGAGATTGAACTGGTTCAGCCCGCAGCCTCGCTTGGTGTCAATCATGTGGTCACAGACGACATCCACGACTTCCATCAGCTTGCGCCGGTGGAGAATCGAGCGGGACGCCTCGTAGAGCGTGGTGAACGATTCCAGAAGGTGCATGTGCGTATCGAGCCCCTTCCGGTCGCCCCCGGAAAAGCCCGGCTCCTCGGGTGTCCAGTCGCGGCACAGGTTCTCATAGTATCCACCGTGCCGGGTGTCGGCGCAGAACTTCTGCAACAGGTCGAACGTGCGCGAGGCATGTTCCACGCCGCGCCTGTCCCCGGTGCCTAGCGTGTATTCGGCCATCGCGTATATCGCGAAGCTCTGCCCGTAAACGATCTTTCCCATGTCATCCGGGCTGCCATCCGGCTTCACGGTCCAATACCAGCCGCCCTCGCGGGGATCCCAGAAATGCCGGAACAGGAACTCCGCGCCGCCGCGCGCCAGGGCCTTGCTCCCGCGGACCTCCGGATGCAAACGGCACAGGTTCGAGAACCACCAGACCAACCGCCCTTGGGTATTGACATACTTTGCCCGGAGCGGCTTGGCCCGGCCCTGCTCGTCGAAATGGGTCAGGTAGCCACCATGCTTCGCGTCGCAGGCGCGGGTATGCCAGAACGGAATCAGGCCGTGTGTCAGGTGTTCGGTGATCTCGCCTTCGAGACGTTGCAGGCGCTGGTTCGTTTTCTTGGATGGTTTGCTCACGGGATTACCCCCTTTTCTTGCAGATGCAGGGGCCGATCAATCGAAAAATGTTGGGTCGAGGGCGAATTTAAGGCGCCGGCGCACGAACTGTGCGTCCGCGCGGCCAAATAACAAGGTCAGTTCGATCTGGAACTGCGAATGCCCGGCAAGGGCGCCAACCCACGGATGACCGTCGAGGCCGGTAAGTGGGGCACGCTCGAAGTGGCCGGCGATTCGGCGACGCAGATGAAAATCCGCGCCCGCGTGAATGTGGAGAAGGGAGCGGCCCGCGTGTGCTGCCAAGTGACAGTGGCCTTGACCGGCGGCTTCAAGCAGTGGATCGCCGACGAGAAACCTTGGTCGACCGGAGAGTGGAAGGCACTCAGGGAAGAGGAGACCGCACTGGCGGACGACAAACCTCTCGATACGGCAGCGGGCTTGTTGGACTGACGGTGGAAGTGGATCAAAAGAGCGGCCAACCCTCGGTGCGGGTGACAAGAGGAGGGCGGTCAAATCATAAAGCACCGACTGATCATCGTTGAGATGCTCTGTCCCGAGGCAATTCTTCTCTTGATGGCTGCAGACGCTGCGGCGGGTCACTTCTTTCCGCCCTTGCCGACGGGCTGCCAGCGGGGTTCCCATTCGGGCAGCGGGGTGCGGGCGGATTTGAGATAGTCGCTGATCTTCGCGGCAATCTCGGGGTGCTGCGCGGCGACGTTGGTTTTCTCG
>Ga0194128_10009945_pt1 | contig 11476 bp, 11 predicted proteins | sample TA2KigCa65mmetaG_FD_148650 | JGI IMG/M metagenome (GOLD analysis project Ga0194128, IMG submission 148650) | Freshwater microbial communities from Lake Tanganyika, Tanzania - TA2015037 Kigoma Deep Cast 65m | ecosystem: Environmental > Aquatic > Freshwater > Lake | place: Tanzania: Lake...
CTGTAGCGCACGAATCGATAGCGATAGCCTGCAGACGCACTGTGCTGCCATGGTCCAGCGGTCATCTGCCATTGATCCGGATCAAACTCGGGAAAAAAGGCGTCTCCTGCAACATCAAGATCAACTTCAGTAATCTCCATGGCCGCTGCCTGGGGCAGTGTAAGCGCATAGATCTCTGCTCCGCCAATGACATAAATTGATGGCGCATCGATCGAGCCCAGCGCCTCGGGCCGGTGGATCACCGAGACTTCAGATCCCTGCGCATCACCTGACCAGGTAGGACGCCATTGAGGATCACGTGTCAGCACCACCGAATGCCGATGGGGCAGCGGCCGGCCAAGCCGATCGCAGATCGACTCGAAGGTCTTGCGGCCCATGACCACCACTTGGCCGGTCGTCAATGCTTTGAAGTGCTTTAGATCCTCGGGCAGATGCCAAGGCAGTGAATTGTCCCGCCCAATAACACGCCGATGGCCAATCGCCGCCAGGAGAATCAGCGCTGCCATCAGACGGCGACTGGCGCTTTGATATGAGGATGCGACTGATAGCCAACGATCTCGAAATCCTCAAACTGATAATCAAAGATCGATGGCGGCCGACGCTTAATCGCAAGCTTCGGGAGTGGATAGGGCTCTCGGGAAAGTTGCTCGCGGGCCTGATCGAGATGATTCGAATACAGGTGGCAGTCCCCTCCTGTCCAGATGAAATCACCCGGCAATAGATCCGCCTGCTGCGCCACCATGTGGGTCAGCAGCGCGTAGCTGGCAATATTAAACGGCACACCCAGAAAAATATCAGCGCTGCGCTGATAAAGCTGGCATGACAGGCGGCCCTCTGCCACATAAAACTGGAACAAGGCATGGCAGGGTGCGAGCGCCATCTGCGGAATCTGCGCGACATTCCATGCCGAAACAATCAGCCGGCGCGAGTCGGGCGTAGTCTTTAAATCCCGCATCAGCTGCGAGATCTGGTCAATCACAGCATCCGAATGATCCGGCGACGGTGCGGGCCAGGACCGCCACTGCCGGCCATACACTGGCCCAAGATCCCCGTCTTCGCGGGCCCATTCATCCCAGATAGTAACGCCACGCTCTTGCAATGGCCGCACATTCGATGAACCCGTCAGAAACCAGAGCAGCTCATGAATAATGGATTTGGTGTGCAGCTTCTTGGTGGTCACCAAAGGAAAACCATCGCCAAGATCAAAACGCATCTGCCAGCCGAAAACCGAGCGGGTTCCGGTGCCGGTGCGATCGGTCTTGGGCGCGCCCTTTTCGAGCACATGACGCATTAAGTCGTGATAAGCCTTCATCGCTGTGTTTCCGTCTTAGCCCACCAACTGAACCCGAGAACGCTCCGACTGACGATCCGTCATCACCCCGATCGCGGCGGCATGTTGAAATCCCGCCTGCCGAAAAGTAGCCAAGACACGATCGGCAGACTCAGGCGCAACGCAGGCCAATAAGCCGCCGCTGGTCTGCGGATCCGTAACCAGAATCCGCTGCTCAGCGCCAGCACCATCGGCAAGCTTGATGTCCGTGCCGTAACTCTCCCAGTTACGATCCGATGCGCCGGTAAAGTGCCCCGAGGCAATCAGTTCCTTTACACCGGGCAGCACGGGCAAGGCCGAAAACATAATCTCTGCATCAAGGCCAGAGCCGCGCGCAATTTCCAGAACATGGCCGGCGAGCCCAAAACCCGTAATGTCGGTCAGCGCATGGACCGCCGGATCCTTACCGAGCACTGCGCCCACGGTATTGAGCTGAGTGGTCGAGGCAATCATCTCCTGATAAAGAGCTGCGGAAAGCGCCTCTTTTTTAAATGCCGCGGAATACACGCCGACACCTAGGCCTTTGCCCAGAATCAATACGTCGCCAGTGCGCGCATCCCGATTGCGACGAATATGGTCCGGGTGGGCTAAGCCCAGCACCACCAGGCCATAAATCGGCTCGACCGAATCAATCGTATGGCCCCCTGCGATTGGAATCCCTGCCGCCTGACAGACCTGCTGTCCGCCGCGCAGGATCTCAGCGACGGTTTCAGGTGGCAGCACGCTCACGGGCATACCGACCAAGGCCAGCGCGAGAATCGGCTGTGCGCCCATGGCGTAGATATCAGAAATCGCATTGGTTGCCGCAATGGCTCCAAAATCTCTGGGGTCATCCACCACTGGCATAAAAAAATCAGTCGTGGCCACCAAGGCCTGCTGATCGTTGAGCCGCCACACCGCCGCGTCATCGCTGGTCTCCGTGCCGACCAGCAGTTCTTTGGGCATCACGCCCGCCGGCATTTTGGCCAGAATCTGCGAAAGAATTGCCGGCGCAATCTTGCAGCCGCAGCCGCCCCCATGGGCAAGTGAGGTCAGTCGTGGGACGGGTGTGGATTGGGGGGCGTTCATGAGGACTCTTTCGGTAAAAACTCTGCCAAGCGCCGCACGAGTCTAACCAATTCATCGCGCTCTTGCGCAGGCGAGGTCAAGGTCGCTGCGACTGCCAGCTGATGCGACCTCAGCTGTGTAAAAAATTCTTCCCGACTGATAAATTCGCTCAGCCGAGATGCGAGGGCCGGCACATCACCTGCAGGACATAAACCCGGATCCTGCCTACCGAGCTGCGCCCGATGGGCAGCAATATCGGAGGCAATCACCGGCAGCCGGCAGCCCACCGCCTCTGCCACCACCAGGGCCCCACCCTCGGAGACCGAAGGCTGAATCAAGCAATGCACGTGGGTCATCCGTCGCATGGTCTGGGCGTGGGTCAACGGCCCCTCTAAAAGGATGCCCGGAAACTGCCCAGAGAGCTGCAACATCTCTTGTGCAAGCGCCCGATCCCGGTGACTGCCAACATGAATCAATCGGACGGGCACACGGCTGCCATCCCAGCGGCGGGCCCAGCCCTCTGGAAAGGCCCGATGAAATGCAAAAAATGCGGTCCGCGGATCTTTTTCTTCGCGAAGATGGGCGGCAATTAAAAATCGTACGGTTTTGCTTTGCAGTGTCACCTGCGGCGCAAATGGTTTACGAACTGGCGACGTCTGCATCAGTGTATGTACCCGATCGGCCAGTGCGGGCCAGCGCGATCGTATCTCTGCACTCGCCTCATCCTGAAGCGTGACGATTAAAGCGGCACTTTTTAAGGCGGACTCTGCCTGCAGATATTGGACAGACCCCTGCTGTTCTGGCCTGAGGGCGCCATAAATATCGGTTCCGGTCATCACCAGCATCACAGGAATGTCCGCCCGAACAAAGGCGGCCACCTCCTGCGCGGACCGATTCGCATTCAGAACAATCGCCACAGTGCGCTGACCGGATTCGATACAGGCGTCGGCAATCGCGGTGGGCTCAAATACAGAGGCGCTCAGGCCGCCCGCACGCAACATCTGGGCATAGCGGCTCGCCGTGCGCCAGTTGCCCATGCCGGATTCGGCGCCAAACGGTGTCAGGATCCTGACATCGATGCGACGGGTCACAGATTACTCCGCGACATTCACCGCAACCTTGTTAAATCCCCCATCAACAAATGAAATACAGAGGCGCTCAGGCCGCCCGCACGCAACATCTGGGCATAACGGCTCGCCGTGCGCCAGTTGCCCATGCCGGATTCGGCGCCAAACGGTGTCAGAATCCTGACATCGATGCGACGGGTCACGGATTACTCCGCGACATTCACCGCAACCTTGTTAAATCCCCCATCAACAAATGTCACCTCACCGGTCACACCGGCTGCAAGATCCGATAGTAAAAAGGCAGCCACATTGCCCACATCTTGAATCGTCACGTTACGCCGCAGTGGGGCCGTCTGCTCCACGAGATCAAGAATTCGGCTAAAGCCCTTAATGCCTGCAGCAGCCAGTGTCCGCACCGGGCCGGCTGAAATGCCGTTGACGCGAATATTTTTAGGACCAAGGTCGGCAGCCAGATAGCGCACGGCAGCCTCAAGACTCGCCTTGGCAAGGCCCATCGTGTTGTAGTTGGAGACCACCCGCTCTGCGCCGAGATACGACAGGGTCACAATGGATCCCGCACGGCCTTCCATCATTGGCAAAGCTGCCTTGGCAAGGGCAGGAAAACTATAGGCAGAGATTTCATGTGCGAGTCGAAAGCCCTCGCGCGAGAGGCCATCAAGAAATTGTCCAGCGATGGCCTCACGTGGCGCAAAAGCGATGGCGTGAACGAGCCCATCAAAATGCGGCCAGTGTTGAGAGAGTCCATCAAAACAGGCATCGATCTGGGCATCCTCAGCGACATCGAGCGGAAAGCACAGGCTGCTGCCGAATTCGGCGGCCATCTCTTTTACGCGTTGCTCGAATCGTTCATTCTGGTAAGTGAAGGCCAGCGACGCGCCCTGGGCATGGCAGGCCTGCGCGATGCCATACGCAATGGATCGGTTCGACAATAGGCCCGTAATCAGAATGCGCTTTCCTTGTAAAAACGCCATGAAAGCTCCTTTGGAGGCGATGGGGGGAGTTGCGCTGTGCCGGGATCTCAGGGTTAGCGCGCTAGGGCCAATTCTAATCGTCCGGACCGTCCGGCCTTGGCTACACTGCCAGCCATGCACGGTCTCTGTCCCACACCCCAATTGGCGATGATCCAGCCCGCCGGCATCGGCCACCGGGGCCTGGCCCGCCTGGCCATGGGCCGGGCGCTGCTGCTTGCTGCGGCGCTGCTCTTGATCAGCCCTGATTTTTCTGCCGCAGCGGCCTCAGGCCGGGCCAAGGCGGGGGTCGAATCCGGATTTGTCCACGGAATGGCCCTGGGGGCAACACCCCGCTACGGGCCCGACTTCAGGCACTTTCGTTATGTTCAGCCAGATGCACCGCGCGGCGGAGAACTGCGGCTTTCGGCGATGGGCACCTTCGATAAATTAAATCCATTCACGTTAAAAGGCATTGCGGCACGCGGTGTGATGGATTTGATGTTTGAGTCTCTGACCATCGGCAGCCTTGATGAGCCAATGAGCAGCTACGGCCTGCTGGCAAAAGATATGCAGCTGGCCGCAGACCGTATGTCGATCACATTTCGGCTGCGGCCCGAGGCCCGCTTCTCCAATGGTGACCCGGTCACCGCCGAAGATGTGAAGTTTTCGTTTGACACCCTGCGCAGCAAGGCCGCGAATCCGATCTGGCGCAACTATTGGGCCGATGTTCGGGATGCGGAAGTCATCGATGCGCGAACCATTCGTTTTAATTTCTCACGAAAAAACCGCGAGCTGCACATGATTGTGGGTGCGGTGCCGGTCTTTTCAAAAAAATGGGGCCTGGTGCAGGGTGAACAGAAGCCTTTTGAGCAGTGGATACTGGAGCATCCCATTGCCAGCGGCCCGTATGTCATCGAACGGGTTGATCTGGGCAAGACCATTCGTTTTCGCCGCCAGCAGGATTACTGGGCCGATGAGGTGCCGAGTCGAAAAGGCCAATTTAATTTTGACCTGATTAGCTTTCGTTACTACAAGGATGAATTCGCTCGTATCGAGGCCTATAAAGCCGGTGAATTCGATTTTGTCCATGAGAATGCCGCAAAGAATTGGGCCCGTGGCTATATCGGACAGAAGTTCTCCAATGGCAGCCTGCTGAAAACCGAACTGCCCAACTCCAATGCCCAAGGCATGCAAGCGTTTTACTTCAACATTCGTCGGCCGCTATTTGCAGATGTTCGGGTCCGCCAGGCCATTGGGCTGGCGATGGACTATGAGTGGATGAACCGGCAGCTCTTCTATAACCAATACAAACGCTCTTATTCCTACTTCACCAATACTGCTATGGCGGCCACGGGGCTGCCCTCCCCCGATGAACTGCGGCTACTGCAGCCACTGAAGGATCGACTGAACCCCAGTGTCTTTGGCGAAGTGCCCATGCCACCGAATACCAATCCTCCGAATTCGCTGCGCGATAACTTGCGCGAGGCCCGGGCCCTGCTGGCCCAGGCCGGCTGGACTTATCGCGATGGCGCCCTGCGCGATGCGGCTGGCCGGCCTTTTGAATTCGAGGTCCTGCTGGCCAGTCGAACCTGGGAGCGCATCCTGGCGCCCTTTTCCCGCAATCTTGAAAAGCTGGGCATTCGGGCCAAGGTCCGCGTGACCGATACCTCGCTTTATAAAAAGCGGGTCGATGATTACGACTACGACATGATTGTGCACTGGTACCTGTCAAGCCAAAGCCCCGGCAACGAACTCACGTTTCGCTTTATGAGCAATGCAGCTGACGAACTGGGGGCCGATAATTTCATCGGCCTAAAAGATCCCGCAGTGGATGCCCTGATCAATCGAATCCTGGCCGTCGAGACCCGAGAGGAGCTCATCACCGCATCGCGTGCTTTAGACCGCGTACTGCGTCATGGCTACTATGCCATCGCCCATTGGCACAACAATGTGCATCGGATTTCGTATCGCAAGGGACTCGGACGGCCGCAGCAGCTGCCCGACTACTACCACTCTGAGGACTGGGTGTTGGCCGCCTGGTGGTGGGACAACAATCCGCGGGCAGCGGCCTCACCAAGTAAAGGAGCCCGATCCCCATGAGCCCGAGTCTGCTGCGTTATATCGGCAAGCGACTGCTGCTGATGGTGCCCACGCTACTGGGCATCCTGCTGATTACCTTTGCGATCATTCAATTTGTGCCGGGTGGGCCGGTCGAGCAGATGGTTCAGATGCTTAAAGGTGACCACGGCGCCTTGGGCGGCGCTTCGGCCACACTCCCCGGTGCAGCCTCGGCCGAAGTCGGACAGACCAGCAATATCTACCGCGGTAACCGCGGTGTTGATGCCGCCAAGCTTGAAGAAATCAAGGCCCTTTATGGCTTTGATAAGCCCGTGCACGAGCGCTTCGTGCATATGCTGTCTGGCTTTCTGACGTTTGATCTGGGCAAGAGCTTTTTCCATAACCGCAGTGTCTGGGAGTTGATGAAAGACAAACTTCCGGTCTCCATCAGCCTGGGCATCTGGACCTTTCTGCTGACCTACCTGATTTCGATTCCACTCGGAATTGCCAAGGCGGTTCGGCATGGCTCGCGCTTTGATCTCTGGACCAGCACCGCAATACTCGTGGGTTATGCAATTCCAGGCTTTGTGCTCGGTGTGGCGCTTCTGGTGCTGTTTGGTGGGGGCAGTTTTTTACAGCTCTTTCCGCTGCGTGGCCTGACCTCGGATGATTGGGACTCGTTGAGCCTGATGGGCAAAGTGCTGGATTATTTCTGGCATCTCACGCTGCCGATTATCTGCATGACCCTGGGCAGTTTTGCAGTCACCACAATGCTGACTAAAAACACAATGCTCGAAGAAATCCGCAAGCAGTATGTTCTGACGGCGCGCGCCAAGGGCCTCTCCGAGCAGACGGTGCTCTGGCGGCATGTCTTTCGCAATGCCTTAATTCCGATTGTGACCGGATTTCCGGCGGCCTTTGTTGGGGCATTTTTTACAGGGTCGCTACTCATTGAGACACTGTTTTCGCTCGATGGTCTGGGCCTGCTGTCGTATGAGTCGGTGATGAAACGGGACTATCCCGTGGTGATGGGCACGCTTTATTTTTTCTCCCTCATTGGTCTTTTCGCAAAACTACTCAATGACCTGATGTACATCTGGGTGGATCCGCGGGTCCAATTCGAGGCTAGCCGTTCATGAGCGCCACCAAGAGCCTCTCGCCCGGCCAGCGCGCCTGGCTGCGATTTAAGCGCAACCGCCGCGGCGTTTTGAGCCTCTGGATTTTCTCAGTCGCGTTTGTGATTTCCTTGTTTGCCGAGGTGATTTCGAATGACCGGCCGCTGATCGTGGCTTATCAGGGCGAGACTTATTTTCCGCTGCTGCAGAACTACCCAGAAAAAACCTTTGGCGGCGATTTTGAGACCCCCACTGATTTTCTCGACCCATTTATCGAGCGCAGCATCCGCGAGGGATCCAATTGGGCGATCTATCCGCTGAATCGTTACTCATTTACGAGCCTGAATTATTTCGCACCCAGCCCGAATCCGGCACCTCCGTCAGCAGTCAATTGGCTTGGAACCGATGACCGAGGCCGCGATGTCTTTGCTCGGCTTTTGTACGGATTTCGCACCTCTGTGCTCTTCGCCTTGGCCTTGACAGCAATTGGTGTGGTGCTCGGCATCGTGATGGGCGCGATCCAGGGCTATTTCGCTGGCCGTGTTGATTTGGTGATTCAACGCTTCATCGAAATCTGGGGATCGGTGCCGGAGCTCTATTTGCTGATCATTCTGGCCTCGGTCTTTGAGCCGGGCCTGCTGATTCTCTTGGTGATTCTGTCTTTGTTTGGCTGGATGGGATTGGCCGACTATGTCCGCGCTGAATTTCTGCGAAACCGGGCACTGGATTACGTCACCGCAGCGCGTGCGCTCGGGCTATCCAACCTGCAGATCATCGGCCGACATGTGCTGCCCAACAGCATGACGCCGGTTATTGCATTTCTACCTTTCCGAATGAGCGCTGCGATTCTCGCGCTGACGAGTCTGGATTTTCTCGGCCTGGGCGTACCCTCCAGCACGCCGAGTCTGGGCGAACTGCTGGCCCAGGGCAAGGCTAACCTTGATGCCTGGTGGATATCACTGGGCACCTTTGGTGTGCTGGTCGTGCTGCTGATGCTGCTTATTTTTATCGGAGAAGCGCTCCGAGATGCACTGGATACACGCCGTGGATAAGCCGCCGCAAACCTCTCCGCTGATATCGATTCGCAATCTGAGCGTACGTTTTGCGACAGACTCGCAGACGGCCGAGGCGGTGCAGGAGGTCAGTATTGATCTCTATCGCGGAGAGCGTTACGCACTGGTCGGGGAGTCCGGCAGCGGCAAAACCGTGACGGCCTTGTCCATGCTCCGGCTACTGCCAGATGCCCAGACCTCGGGCCAGGTGCTTTGGCAGGCCTCACCGCAGTCGCCCGCCCAAGACCTCTTGTCGTGCAGTGATCGCAAGGTGCGCGCATTGCGTGGCCGCGATATCGCCATGATTTTTCAGGAGCCCATGTCAGCGCTTAATCCGCTGTACACCGTGGGCGAGCAGATTGCCGAAGTACTGGAAGTCCATCATGGGCTTTCAAAACGCGAGGCCCTGGCGCGGGCTATCTCCTTGCTGGAGCGCACGGGCGTCGATGAGCCACATCGGCGCGCGGCGGCTTACCCCCATCAGCTCTCCGGAGTGGGCTCTCAAAACGCGAAGCCCTGGCGCGGGCCATCTCCTTGCTGGAGCGCACGGGCGTCGATGAGCCACATCGGCGCGCGGCGGCTTACCCCCATCAGCTCTCCGGAGGCCAGCGTCAGCGTGTCGTCATTGCAATGGCCCTGGCCTGCAGTCCCCAGCTGTTAATCGCAGATGAGCCGACAACGGCGCTCGATGTCACGATTCGCGAGCAGGTCTTGGAGTTGCTTCTGGATCTTCAGCGGCAAGAGGGCATGGCCATTTTGTTGATCACCCACGATCTGCCACTGGTCGAGCGGTTTGCACAGCGGGTCGGTGTTATGCAGCAGGGTCGGCTGGTCGAACAAAAGCCAACAGCAGCACTTTTTTCCGCGCCCGAACACGACTACACCCGCCGTCTGCTCGCGAGCCGCCCGCAGCGCATGGTGGAACAGTCCAGTGAGGGTGCGCCGCTCGTTTCTGCCCGTCAGCTGCACTGCGAGTTTTCGATACCGCTTGGCTGGTGGAAACGTCGTGAATTCGTCGCTGTCGATCGGGCCGATTTAAGCCTTCGTCGCGGCGAAACACTGGGCATCGTCGGGGAATCAGGATCCGGGAAGACCACCCTGGCCCTGGCCATGCTACGTCTGAGCAGTGCGCGCGTGAACGGCGAGATTGAGTTTGATGGCCAGCAACTACTCGGGCTGCAATCCTCAGACCTGCGTCGGCTGCGCAGCCGAATGCAGATTGTGTTTCAGGATCCCTTCTCGGCTTTATCACCCCGCATGACCATCGGCCAGATTCTGGAAGAAGGCCTGCGTTTACATTTTTCGCAGCGTTCGCGAATCGAACGGGAATCCCAGGTCATCGAGATGCTGCGCGAGGTCGGCCTGCCCGAAGACAGCGTCAGCCGCTATCCGCATGAGTTCTCCGGCGGGCAGCGGCAACGCATTGCGATTGCCCGGGCAGTGATTCTTGAGCCAGATCTTGTTGTGCTCGATGAGCCCACCAGCGCGCTTGATGTTTCGATTCAGCAGCAGGTTCTGGAACTCCTGGTAAGACTCCAGCAGCGTCATCACATGGCTTACCTGCTCATTACGCATGACCTCGCGGTCATTCAGGCGATGGCCCATCGGGTGATGGTGATGCATCAAGGCAAGGTGATTGAGTCGGGATTAACGCAGCAGGTGCTTGAGCAGCCAAAAACCGACTACACTCGCGCCCTGATTCGCGCTGCCTTTGCAACCGATAAACTGGGCGCCGAGCCCGCCAACACCCTATGAAGACAATTCTTGAAGTCAGCAGCAACCCCCGCGGCCACTGGGTAGGAGATGGCTTTCCCGTACGCTCACTGTTTTCCTACTCGACCCACAGCAAGACGCTGAGCCCTTTTCTGCTACTGGATTTTGCCGGCCCAGCTGAATTTACGCCGGCGGCGACACCCCGCGGCGTCGGACAGCATCCCCATCGTGGCTTTGAGACTGTCACCATTGTGTATCGGGGCGAGGTCTCCCATCGCGACTCAACAGGCCAAGGCGGCACCATTGGGCCTGGTGATGTGCAATGGATGACAGCAGGCGCCGGGATTCTGCACGAGGAGTTCCACTCGGATGCGTTTACGCGTGCGGGCGGAATGCTTCAAATGATTCAACTCTGGGTAAATCTTCCTGCCCGCCACAAGATGACCACGCCACGTTATCAGGCCATCCTGAATTCGGAGATTCCAGCAGCGCCGCTGGCCAACGGTGCTGGCACTGTTCGGGTGATTGCCGGCCAATATGAAAACGCTAAGGGCCCTGCCCAGACGTTTACGCCCATGAATGTCTGGGATCTCAGACTAACGGCGTCGGGCAGCACCACCGTGTCTGCCCCGGCGGGGTGGAACACCGCGTTGATCGTCTTAAATGGCCAAATTAAGGTTAACAGCGAGCGGGTGGTTCAAGAGGGTGCAATGGTCGTGCTCAGCGCGCAGGGCAGCGACTGCTTTATCGAGACACTTTCAGATGCATCTGTACTGCTACTGAGCGGTGAACCGATTGATGAGCCCGTGGTGGGCTACGGGCCTTTTGTGATGAATACCCGTAGCGAAATCGAGCAGGCGATTCATGACTTTAATAGCGGCAAATTCGGCGAGATGCCCGCCTAAGTCTTTGGCAGTGTGACGCCGGTCTGGCCCTGGTATTTGCCGCCGCGATCTTTGTAAGAAGTGTCGCAGACCTCATCGCTTTCGAAAAAGAGCATCTGGGCGCAGCCCTCGCCCGCATAGATCTTCGCTGGCAGTGGTGTGGTGTTGGAGAATTCCAGCGTCACATGGCCTTCCCACTCGGGCTCCAAGGGCGTTACGTTGACGATGATGCCGCAATT
>Ga0194128_10009951_pt1 | contig 11472 bp, 12 predicted proteins | sample TA2KigCa65mmetaG_FD_148650 | JGI IMG/M metagenome (GOLD analysis project Ga0194128, IMG submission 148650) | Freshwater microbial communities from Lake Tanganyika, Tanzania - TA2015037 Kigoma Deep Cast 65m | ecosystem: Environmental > Aquatic > Freshwater > Lake | place: Tanzania: Lake...
CGTGACGCTCGATAAACTGCCGTTGTCGGAAATGCGTGCGATCGAGCCCCGCATCACCGAGGCGGTCTATCAAGTGCTGACGCCCGAGCGGTCGGTGGCGAGCCGGACGAGCTTCGGCGGCACCGCGCCGAGCGAGGTGCGCCGCCAGATTGCCCGCGCGAAGGAGAGGTTTCTGCGATGATCCGCAAGCTCAGCTTCCTGCTCACCGTCGCGGTGGCGCTTGGCCTCGTCATCGCGCTCAGCAATTGCGGCAAGAAGGGCAAGCTCGAAAAGCCGCCCGCCGAAACCTCGGCGCTCACTGACGACCACCACCTCGGCTAGGCACGACCTCATGGATCCGTTTCAGTACCGCGCGCTGCGCGGGGCGCCTGAGCTTGCGGCCGATGGCGTCGCACTCGTCGCCGTCGCCGAAGCGGTCGGCACGCCGACCTATGTCTATTCATCGGCGGCGCTCGAGGCGCGTTATCGCGCGTTCGCGGCGGCGCTCGCGCCGTCACGCGCGCGAATCTGTTACGCCATCAAGGCGAACGACAATCTCGCGGTGATCCGCAGCTTCGGCAAACTCGGCGCCGGCGCCGATGTAGTGTCCGAGGGTGAACTGCGCGCCGCGTTGAAGGCCGGCATCGCGCCGGAGCACATCGTCTTCTCGGGCGTCGGCAAGACCGCGCGCGAGATGGCGGCGGCCCTCGATGCCGACATTGGCCAGTTCAATGTCGAATCCGCGCCCGAGCTCGAAGCGCTCGCGGTCGTCGCCGGCACCAAGGGCCTGCGCGCGAAGATCGCACTCCGCATCAACCCGGATGTCGACGCCGGCACGCACGAAAAGATCGCGACTGGGCGGAAGCAGGATAAGTTCGGCGTCGCCTATGACGAAGCGCCGGCGCTCTTTCGGCGCGCCGCCGAACTGCGCTCGCTCGACGTTGTTGGCGTCGCCATGCACATCGGCTCGCAGCTGACGCGGCTCGACCCGTTCGAGGCCGCGTTCGAGCGCGCCGCTCAATTGGTCGAGCGCCTGCGCGCCGAGGGCCACGCCGTCAGCCGGCTCGACCTCGGCGGCGGCCTCGGCATCCGCTACAGGGACGAGACGCCGCCCGCGCTCGACGCCTATGGCGCGCTGATCGAGCGGTTGGTGCGGCGCCTTAACATCGAGATCACGGTCGAGCCCGGGCGCTATCTGGTGGCGCCGGCCGGGCTCCTCCTCACCCGCGTGATCTATGTGAAACGCAATGGCGAGAAGAATTTCGCCATCGTCGATGCCGCGATGAATGATTTGATTCGCCCGACGCTCTACGGCGCCTATCACCGCGTCGTGCCGGTGCGCGAGGCGCCGGCCGATGCGCCGCGCGAGACGGTCGATGTCGTCGGGCCGGTGTGCGAGAGCGGCGATGTGCTGGCGCTCGGGCGCGATCTGCCGCGCCTTGCGGCCGGTGATCTCGTCGCCATTCTGGACGCCGGCGCCTATGGCGCGAACATGGCGTCCGCCTATAACGGTCGCCCGCCCGCGCCCGAGGTGCTGCTGAAGGACGGTCGCTTCGCGGTGATCCGCCCGCGCCTGAGCCTGGAGGCGCTAATTGCGCGCGACGTGCTGCCGGATTGGCTGGCCTAACGCCTGAGCGCCTTCGTCACCGTGCGATTGATGTCGTCGAGCGTGAAGGGCTTCGAGATCACATCGCGCACGAGGGCGTTCAAGTTTCGCGCCCGCGCCCGCTGATCGGCGAAGCCGGTCATCAGCACGATCGGCAGGCCGGGCCATTCCTTGGCCACTTTGAGCGCGAGGCCGAGGCCATCGAGCTCGGGCATCACGATGTCGGAGAGGAGGAGATCGTAGGCATCTTCTTCAAGCGCATGGAGCGCGGCCACGCCATCGCCCACCGCCTTGACCTCGTGGCCGTGCGCCGCGAGGCCGCGGGTGAGGAACTCGCGCACCGCGGTTTCATCTTCCGCGATCAGGATTTTCGCCATGAGCGTTCGCGCCGGCCCCGTTTCGGCTCAGCCATTGCCGTCGGGCGCGAAGCGCACCGAGAGCGTGATGGCGCCTTGAGGCGGGCCGGTCAGGCGGGTCGAGAACTTCGTGGCGCTGCCAGGGGCGAGGTGATCGGCCTCGATCGCGAAGGTCCAATGATGGAGCTCCTGCTGATTGGCATCGACCAGGCCGACGCGGATCGCGGGCACCCGCACCTCGCTCGCCGAGACGTTCTGGATCTCACCAGTCACGACCAGGATCGGCACGCCGCTCTCGACCAGCTGGCTCGAGGCAACATTGCGAATCTCGAGGCCGGGCGTGGTCGCCGGGGCGCTCTCGAACCCGATGGCGCGATATAGTTTGGCGGATTCGGGCCAGGCGGCGACGATCGGCTCGCGCGCGGCGAGCCCTCCGACGACCACCACGGCCACCGCGAGCGCAAGCGCGAGCCAGCCGACTCGATCGTGCCGCCGGCGCGGATTGACGATTACCGGGAGATTTGAGCCGGGCCCGATCGGCTCAGGGCCCGCCAAGGGCGGCAGCACGTCGACCCGGCGGGGCATGTCGGCCGGGGGCTCCTGGCGCCAGCTATGAGCGCACTTGGCGCACCGGACCGCGCGACCCCCGGGTCCCAATACGCCCGGGTCCACCAGATATCGCGTCCCACAGGACGGACAACTCAATATCATGCGCTGCGGCCCAATTTTGCGTAAGTTATAGGAAGTCACTTCGAGGCTTGCAAGGCAAGGGACCCGGTCAGACCCAATGCAGCACAAAAGGGAGGCGGGATTGTGATCCGCCAACGCACGCCGGCAAGCGCGCCGACGCTATCTTCCGCGTTCATTCGTTTCGAATCCGTTGGCTTGCGCTATGGCCTTGGTCCCGAAGTGCTGCACGACCTCAATTTTGCGATCGAACCCGGCGAGTTCCGCTATGTGTTGGGCCCGAGCGGCGTGGGCAAGACCACCTTGCTCCGGTTGCTCTACCTCTCGCTTCGTCCCTCGCGCGGCCTGATCACGATGTTCGGCCATGAGCTCGCGACCACGCCGCGCGCTGACCTTGCCGCCCTTCGGCGACGCATCGGTGTCGTGTTTCAGGACTTTCGCCTGCTCGACCATCTGACGGTGGTGGAGAACGTGGCCCTGCCCTTGCGCATCGCGGGTGCGTCCGAGGCCGAGATCAGGCAGCACGTGCCCGAGCTGCTCGGCTGGGTTGGCCTGACCGATCAGATGAACGCGCGCCCGCCGACGCTCTCGGGCGGCCAGAAGCAGCGCGTCGCGATCGCCCGCGCCGTGATCACCAAGCCGGATCTGCTGCTCGCCGACGAGCCGACCGGCAATATCGACAGCGCGCTAGGCCTGCGCCTGCTCCGCCTGTTCGAGGAACTCAACAAGGTCGGCACCACGGTCGTGATCGCGACCCACAATGAAGCGCTCGTCACCCAGCGGCCGCACAGCATCATGCGCCTCTCGGGCGGCACGCTCGAGGAATTGGCGGCGGTGGCGGCATGAACCCGACGCGGTTGCCGATCATCCCCTTGGGTCGCGATGCGGCCAGCCGGCTTCTGCCCTTCGTGTTCGGCCTGATGACCTTCCTCGCCGGCTTGGCGCTGGCGGGTGTCGTCGCCCTCAGCGGCGCGTCCGAGCAGATTGGCAAGCCCGAGGTTGATCGCCTGACGGTCGAGGTCCAGCCCGATCAATCGGGCGATACCGACGCTCGAACCCAACTCGTGATCGCGCATCTCACGCGTGACCCCGCGGTCGCGGAGGCGACAGCGATCTCGGACGACGAGGTCGCCGCGCTGCTTCAGCCCTGGCTCTCGCGCGACACGCTGCCTGGTGACCTCGCCATGCCGCGGCTGATCGATGTTCGGCTCAAATCGGGCGCGACGCCGAACCTTGCGGCGCTGTCCGAGGCCTTCGCAACACTGGGGCCCGGTATAAAGATCGACGATCCGCGCACTTGGCTCGATCGGCTGGGCAGCTTTGGACGGTCGCTCGCGGTAGTTGCGGGCATCATCATGGCGCTGATCGCGGCGGCGCTCGGCGTCATGGCGGTGGTCAACACGCGCATGGCGCTCGCGGTACACCGCGAGGTGGTCGAGCTTCTGCACCTGATGGGGGCCAAGGATTCGTTCATCGCGCGCCTGTTTCAGATGCAGGCGCTCAAGGTTGGGCTGATCGGGGGGGCGCTCGGCGCGGCGATCGCGGCGGCAACCCTCTACGGCATCGGCCAGGCGGTCCACCGGCTCGACGCGACGATCTTTCTCGACGTCGCGCTGAAGGCGCCGGGCTATGCCGTGCTCGCGGCGCTGCCGGTCGCGACCGGGCTGATCGCGGCGCTGACCTCGAGGGTCACCGTGCTCCGCGCGCTCAAGCGCATGCCGTGAACCCAGGGCGCCACCCCGTCATCGCGTTGAAGCTGGCGCGGCCGGTGCTCGTCGTCATCTCGGTCGCCGCGCTGCTCTGGACCGCCGGGCTCGCCGCCTTCGCATTCTCGATCCCCACGAGCCCGACCGATCGGACGACCCCGGTCGATGCCATCATCGTGCTCACCGGCGGCAGTGAACGCATCGAGGAGGGCCTCGCGCTGCTCGATTCCGGCCTCGGCAAGAAGCTCTTCATTAGCGGGGTGGCCGAGGGGCTGTCGCCCGCGGAGGTCTTCGGCGACCTCACGCCAAAGCCCGAAAAGGTGGCGTGCTGCATCGAGTTGGGACATACTGCCGAGAACACCGCAGGGAACGCGAGCGAGGCCGCTCGCTGGTTGGCGCGCGAGGGATTCGCAAGCCTCAGGCTGGTGACCGGCAGCTACCACATGCCGCGGAGCCTGCTGGAATTCCGTCGTGCCATGCCCACAATAACGGTGATCGCCAATCCGGTGTTTCCCGGACGTGTCAAGGTAGAGCAATGGTGGCGCTTTCGCGGAACAGCGGGCTTGATCGCGAGCGAGTACGTGAAATACCTCGGGGTGACGATCAAGTCGTTCCTGCCGAGCTCGCCTACCCCACCCAAAACCGCGTGAACACGATCCGCTCGGCGCTTTGCACCGCCGGCTTCTACATCTGGGCCATCTGCATCGGGCTCGTCATGATCCCGGCGATGATCCTGCCGCGGCCGATCTTCCGGCTGTTCGTGCAAACCTGGTCGTTTGGCAATCAAGTCCTGTTGCGGGTGATCTCGGGCATCAAGGTCGAGATCCGGGGCCGCGAATACATCCCGACCGGGGCTGCGATCGTCGCCTCCAAGCACCAGTCGGAGTGGGAATCGAACGTCTTCCTGCACCTGCTGCATGACCCGGTCTATGTCATGAAGAAGGAACTATTCTACATTCCCTTCTATGGCCTGTTCGCGGCGCGTATCGGCATGATCTTCATCGATCGGCGTGGTCACGCAAAGACGCTCAGGCGCCTGGTCAAGCTGGCGCGTGAGCGCTTGGAGCGTGGACGGCCGATCGTGATCTTCCCGGAGGGCACAAGGGTCGCGCCGGGCCGGAAGCTCGCTTATCGCCCTGGTGTTGCCGCGCTCTACGCCGAGCTCGACGTGCCGGTCGTGCCGGTCGTGCACAATTCGGGCCTGCACTGGCCGAAGAAGTCCTTCCGCAAATACCCCGGCACGATCATCGTGCAATTCCTGCCGCCGATCCCGCCGGGGCTCGAGCGCCATGTCTTCATGCGCCGCCTCGAAGACACGATGGAGGGGGCGGCGCAAGTCTTGCTCACCGAGTGCGCGGAACGGCGCAAGGCCGCGAAGGCGTGAAACCGGCGCCCATCCTTGACCCGATGGAAAAGGCCGCCTAGAATTTTGTTCCGCTAATGTTCCCGTGAGGGCCCGCCGTGTCGCCGCCTTTGATGAGCCCGATCGCCAGCCAGATCTGGGACATGAAATACCGGCTCAAAGGGCCGGACGGCACACCGGTCGACCGCACGGTCGAGGATAGCTGGCGGCGCGTCGCCGGTGCGCTGGCCGCGGTCGAATCCGACCCGAAACGCTGGTCCGACGCCTTCTACACGGCGCTCGAAGGCTTTCGTTTCCTGCCCGCGGGGCGAATCATCGCCGGCGCCGGCACCGACCGGAACGTGACGCTGTTCAACTGCTTCGTCATGGGCCGCGTGCCCGATGACATGACCGGTATCTTCGAGCATTTGAAGGAAGCCGCGCTCACCATGCAGCAGGGCGGCGGCATCGGCTATGACTTCTCGACCTTGAGACCCAAGGGCGCGTTGGTGCGCGGCGTCGGCGCCGATGCGTCAGGCCCGCTCTCCTTCATGGACGTTTGGGATGCGATGTGCCGCACCATCATGAGCGCGGGCCATCGCCGCGGCGCCATGATGGCGACGATGCGTTGCGACCATCCGGATATCGAGGCCTTCATCGAGGCGAAGCGCGACCCCGGGCGGCTGCGCATGTTCAATCTCTCGGTGCTGGTGACCGACCCGTTCATGGCAGCGGTCAAGGGCGACGAGGCGTGGCCGCTTGTCTTTGGCGGCACGGTGTTCAAGACCGTGCAGGCGCGGGAGCTGTGGGAGCGCATCATGCGCGCGACCTATGGCTATGCCGAGCCCGGCGTCATCTTCATCGACCGCATCAACCGCGCCAACAACCTCGCCTATTGCGAGGAGATCTTCGCCACGAACCCCTGTGGCGAACAGCCGCTGCCGCCTTATGGCGCGTGCCTGCTGGGCTCGATCAATCTGGCGGCGCTGGTCGCGCGGCCGTTCGAGGCGAGCGCGGGAATCGAGATGGCGGCGCTGGAGCGGCTGGTGAGCCTCGCGATCCGCATGCTCGACAACGCGATCGACGCCTCGCGCTTTCCCTTGCCCGCCCAGGCCGCCGAGGCCAAAGCCAAGCGGCGCATCGGCCTCGGCGTCACCGGGCTCGCCGATGCGCTGATCATGTGTGGCGCGCGCTATGGCCGGCCCGAAGCGCTCGCGCTGACGGAGACTTGGCTCAAGGCGATCCGGCGCGCAGCCTATTCGGCGTCGGTCGAGATTGCGCGCGAGAAGGGCGCGTTCCCTCTGTTCGACGCGGCGCGCTACCTCACCGGCGAGACCATCGCGACGCTCGAAGACGATGTGCGCGCGGCGATCGAGCGTCATGGCATACGCAACGCGCTCCTGACCTCGATCGCGCCGACCGGCACGATCTCGCTGCTCGCCGGCAATGTCTCCTCGGGCATCGAGCCGGTGTTCAGCTATTCCTATACGCGCAACGTGCTGATGCCCGACGGCTCGCGCAAGGCCGAGACCGTGGCCGACTACGCCTTCCGCCTGTACCGAAGCCTCAAGGGTGAGGATGCGCCGCTGACCGAGAGCTTCGTCGATGCCCAGTCGCTGTTGCCGGCGGATCACCTGGCGATCCAGGCGGCGGCGCAGAAATACATCGACAGCTCGATCTCCAAGACCATCAACTGCCCCGAGGCGATCGATTTCGCGGCCTTCAAGGATATCTATCGCCAAGCCTATGAGCTCGGCTGCAAGGGCTGCACCACCTATCGCCCGAACCCGGTGACCGGCGCGGTGCTCGAGGCGCCTTCCGCGCCAAAGTCAATGTCTGCCGAGGCGAATCCGCCGCCCGCGCCGCGTCCGGTTCAGCCGCGCCAGACCGAGTTGCCGCTGAAATCGCCCGCGGCCCGCGCGCGCGACGCGTTCGAGGCGGGCGGCGTGGTCTACATGACCCAGCCGCTCGACCGGCCCGAGGCCCTGCCGGGCTCGACCTACAAGCTGCGTTGGCCCGACAGCGACCACGCGATCTACATCACGATCAACGATGTGGTGCGCGACGGCCGCCGCCGCCCGTTCGAGATCTTCATCAACTCGAAGAACACCGAGCACTATGCCTGGACGGTGGCGTTGACCCGCATGATCAGCGCGGTGTTCCGGCGCGGTGGCGATGTGTCGTTCGTGGTTGAGGAATTGAAGGCGGTGTTCGACCCGCGCGGCGGGCAGTGGATGGGAGGGCACTATGTGCCGTCCCTGCTGGCCGCGATCGGCGAGGTGATCGAGCGGCATCTGATCAACATCGGCTTCCTGCCGGCGCGCCAGGTGGAGGCGTCGCAGGCGCCCGCGGTTGCTGCTGCATCCGCCGTCGAGCGGCCCGGCACGACCTATCGCCTCGATCCGTGCCCGCGCTGCGGCCAGGCTGGTCTGTTGCGCCAGGAAGGCTGCGACATCTGCACGACCTGCGGCTACTCGAAGTGCGCCTGATCCTTCAGGCGCGGTGATCCCGCTCCGCGGCGCGGAGCAGCGCCGCGAGGTGCGGATCGGGCAGGCCAAGCTCGTCCAAATGTGCCACGGTATTGCGCAGGTAATCGAGGCAGGAGCCTCGCTGCCCTTGGCCTTGGCGTACCAGCTCGATGGTGCGCTCAGGGGGCAACTTGCCGGCATATTGCGTGTTGTCGCGGTTGACGACATAGGCGAAAGCCAACACGCGGTCCCCGCCGTGGTTCTGCCGCCCGAGCCGAATTGGCAGCAGCCGGCGGCGATAGACGTCGTGCAGGAGTTCGCGCGCATCGACCGCGGCCAGCACTTGCGCCGCCTCCGAGGCCGGGACGCGAAAGGCACGCCCCCAGCACGAGCCGCCACGATCGAGCCCGAGCACGAGGCCAGGCGCTCCCGGGGCCCCCCGATACACGTAGGAATAGAGGCAGAATCGGCGGTGATAGCCGGCAAGGCGCGCGGGACGGGCCTCGGCAAAATGGAAGTCCGGCCGCCACATCAACGAGCCATAGGCGAAAAGCCAGAGATCGGTCCTGGCATCCGCCCCATTGGCGGTCACGCTGTCCGAAGTTGGCGTCCTGTATCCGTCAGTCGAGTCGGGTTCTGAGCCAGACATCCCTAATCGACCTGGTAAATATTGGACTTAACCACTGGCGGTACCATCCGGCGAAGATTTTTTCATGCCCCAGGGAAAGGCGCTATTTTATTTCATGTCGGTGGTAAATGACGGGTCATCAACCTGCGAAATCTTGGCGGCCGGCGGCTCGGCCCCTTGAAACCAGCCCGGCGCAGGGTTACTGTTTTATTAAAGAAATGAACGGGCGGGCAACGCCCATTTGGGGATGGAGGATGGGCCATGCGTGCGGTTCATCTGACGGGAGCGATCGCTGGAGGCATTGCGATCGCGGCTGCTGGTTACTCCGCGTACTGGTTCCTGGCCGCTGACGCCATTGAAGACCGGATCTCGAGCTGGGCAGACGAACAGGGCGAGCTCGGCTGGGTGCTGACCACGGCGCAGACCGAGATCAGCGGGTTCCCGACGCGCTTCTCGGTGACGCTGCATAAGCCTTCCGTCAACGCCGAGGAGGACGGCTGGGCCTGGAAGGGCGAGCATTTGCTGGCCGAGGTCAGCCCGTGGGATTTCAGCGAGATCACGCTGAAGGTCGTCGGCGCGAGCCAAATGCGCGTCAGGGACGGCGAGGTCTGGCGCGAGATGGATTGGCAGGTCGAGGATGGCCAGGCGCGTCTCGCGCTGACCAGCGACCGCCGCGTCAAGGATATCGTGCTCGACATGAAGAGCGTGCGGGTGGCCGGTCTGCTTTCCGGGGGACCGGCAATCATTGGCCATGTGCGCGCCCAGAGCCTGCTGCCTACTGCGCGCGAGGGCGACGCAAAGGCCGCGGGCGAACCCGTGGAGGTGATCAAGGCCGCGCTCAGCTTCGAGGGAGTCGAGCTGCCCGACGATATCGGCGAAGGCCTTGGCCCCAGAATCGAGACGCTCAATGTCGACGCGAGCTGGGTCGGCCCCATGCCGGCGGACACCAAGCGCGACGCGGTGATGGCGTGGCGCGATGCCGGCGGCACGATCGAGCTGAAGTCGCTCAATCTGCGCTGGGGGCCGCTTGGCCTCTCGACCCAGGGCACGCTCGCGCTCGATCAGGAGCTGCGGCCGATGGGCGCGTTAACCGCCGATATCGTCGGCTATGGCGATGTGATCGATGCCCTCATTTTGTCGGACGTCATTCCCTTGGGCGATGCCTTCATGGCCAAGGTGGCGTTCAACGTGATGGCCGAGAAGCCTGCGGACGGCGGACCGCCCGTTTTGCGCAAGGTTCCGCTGACGGCGCAGAACGGCGACCTGTTCGTCGGCCCGGTGCAGTTCGCAAAATTGCCGCCGCTCGACCTCGATTAGGCTACGACTTAAAGGTCGACGCGGCGCGCGCTTTGCGGCAAAAGGGCGGGCGTGGTACTTGGTTTCGGTGCAATTCTTCATCGCCTGTTCTGGCCGCGTGGTTGGCTCCTCCGCTCTGTCGTCATTGGCGGATGGGTGATCGCGGGGCTTGCGCTCGCCTACACCATCGTTTGGTTCATCGCCGCCGGCGTGCTTGAGGGGCACGTCCGGGACGCCGTCATCACCGAGAAGGGCGCCAGCCTCGTCACGAGCCATAGCGGGCTTCGCACATCGGGTTTTCCCGGCACGATCACCGTCGAGGTGACGGAGCCGACCTATCGCTACACCTGGCAGCGCTCCGACGGCTCGCGCGCCATGTTGACCTGGCACGATGATCTGATGACCGTGCGCGCAAACCCGCTCCGTCCAACCGTGCTCGCGCTCGACTGGCCGAAGCTCGCCGAGATCGTCGTGGTCGCCCCCGATGGCACACGCGCGCCGCCCGTTGCGTTCACGGCGGCAACGGCGTCGGCCGAAGTTCTGCTCGCTGATGGTCGCGCTTTGCCGATTCGCGCCGAGTTGACCCAAGTGGCGGCCCATCGCGACAACGAGCCAAAACCGATCGAGGTTCTCGCCAGCCTCTTGCTCACCGGGCGCTACGGCGATGGCCGGACCGAACCGTCGGCGCGCTGGGAGGTCGAAGGCCGTGATTTGCGCGGAACCGAAATCTCGGCTGCGCTCTTCGGGCCGGCCAATGGTGGCGCGCTCGCTCGCATCGATCGCCTGAGCGGCGTGCTCACGGTGCACGGCCCCTTGCCCGAGCCGACATCGAACAGCGCGATGGCGGCCTGGCGTGACGCGCACGGGCGGGTCGATCTGGCTGGCTTCAGGCTCGATGCACCCGATCTGAAGGCTGCATGGCAGGGTCGCTTGAACCTTGACGGCCAGCTCCGGCCGAGCGGCACCGTCGACGCCGAGATCGAAGGGCTGGCGCCGCTGGTTGCGGCCAGCCAGGATTCGCCGAACGAAAAGCCGAGCACGCTCGAAAGCCTGATCGTCGTGCTGCTCGGCCTGCTCTCGGGCCAGGATGACCCGAACGCGCCATTGCCGGTTTCGTTCGAGGCCAGGGATGGCCGGCTTTATGCCGGCTCGGCGCTCGGCTCGATCCCGATCGGCACCCTCGGCCCGATCGATTTCGAGGCCAAGGACGGCCCGCTCATTCCCGTTCAGATCAAGCTCGGCGAATAGCGGTTGCTCCGCGCCCGCTAGAGCGTGATGAGTTCAGGTTTGTGCATAGCCTGAATTCACGAAGTAGTTTGCGCATTCGCGGGCTGTGATGGTGTTTAGGGTTTGGCCGATCGCGGCGCTCAGCGCATCGGGGGAACGCCTTGCGGCGTGGCGCAG